>Ga0126371_10005251_pt1 | contig 11506 bp, 13 predicted proteins | sample PanSoiMetaPlot_4_FD_110145 | JGI IMG/M metagenome (GOLD analysis project Ga0126371, IMG submission 110145) | Tropical forest soil microbial communities from Panama - MetaG Plot_4 | ecosystem: Environmental > Terrestrial > Soil > Tropical forest > Bulk soil | place: Panama | collected 2016-02-17
AAAGCCGACTGCCCCGGTGAACTTCATGCCGAAGCAGTCCGCGACGGCCGCCAGGTGGCCGATGGTGGCCATGCTCCCCTTGTCGTGGTATTCGAAGGGCCGGCCAGCCGGCTCTCCGGCCAGCCGGGCGCGGATCACCCCGGCGACGTACGCACCCTCCTGGATCGCAGGCTGCGCGACCCCGGGCAAGTGGTTCAGCATGGCCATGTCCCCGATGGCGAAGACCTCTGGGTGGCCGGGCAGGCTGCAGTCCGGCAGGACGGCCACCCGGCCTGCCCGGTCGGTCTGCGCGCCGGTCGCGCTGGCCAGCATCGTGGCCAGCGGGGAGGCCTGCACGCCGGCCGCCCAGATCTTCGTCCGGGCCGGAATGCGCATCAGTCCGCCGGGGCCTTTGACGGTGATGCTGTCATGGTCTATAGCCACCGCCGGCGTGTTCAGGAGCGCCTCCACGCCCATGCGCCGTAGCCGGCGCTGGGTGTACCGCCGCAGTTTCGGGGCGAAGGCGGCGAGCACCATCGGGCCCGCCTCGATCAGCAGGATCCTCGCCTCGGTCGTGTCCACGGACGTGTAATCCTCCGGCAGCACCTGGTGCGCGAGCTCGGCGAGCTGGCCGACCAGTTCCACTCCGGTCGGCCCGGCTCCCACCACCGCGAAGGTCAGGTACGCCGCTCGCTCACCGCGATCGGTCGCCAGCTCGGCCATCTCGAATGCGCTGAGAATGTGACTGCGCAGGTGGCGGGCGTCCTCCAGGGTCTTCATCCCCGGTGCGAACACGCCCCATTCGTCGTGCCCGAAGTAGTTGTCCGTGCTGCCGGCCGCGACCACCAGGCTGTCGTAGGGGACGGTAAGCGGCCTGCCATCCGGCGCCATGGCATGTACGGTACGGCCAGCCAGGTCCAAGTGCTGAACGTCGGCCAGCAGCACGCGCGCGTTGGCCTGTTTCTTAACCACATTGCGCAGCGCGGGCGCGATCAGCCCCTCGGGCATGATCCCGGTGGCGACCTGGTACAGCAGCGGCTGGAACAGGTGGTGGTTAGTCCGGTCCACGATCGTGACGTCGGCATCGGCGCCGGCCAGGGCCCGCGCCGCGTTGACGCCGCCGAAGCCGCCGCCGACGACGACCACCCGGTGCCGTCGCCCGGTCATGGGCAGGCGTTCACGAGCCCGGCTCGGGTGGCGCGAATATCACCAGCACCCGGAGATCCTCGGTGATGTCGTGGAAGCGGTGCTCCATGCCCCTGCCGACGCAGATCACGCTACCCGTCCGTAGCTCGTGGTCCGTGTCACCGATCCGGAGCCCGGCCTTGCCACCCAGAACCACGTAAACCTCGTCGGTGTCGTGCGGGTGCTGCTTGTCGGTCCCGTCCGGCCGGAGAAGGTAGAGGCCCAGCGAAGCGCCGGGCAGCCGGAGAAACTCCCGGTAGGCCGGCCCTCCGGCCTGCTCGCGTTCGAGGGCGTCGAGTTCGAATGCCTTGATGTCGGCCACGGCTTCCTCCGCGCTCGCCGGTTCCGCGGTATGCCTCCACAGTGTGCGTGCGGCCTGGCCGGCGGGCAACAGCGCTTTCCGCTCAGCGGCAGGAGGGGTATCGCAGCGAACAGGCCCCGTTTACGATGCGCGTGTCACGCGCCGCCTACACAGGGCGATGGGAAGGGACGAGTGCGATGATTGCGATATCGCTCGAAGAGGTCACGCGGAAACTGGACCGTGCCGTGGCGGAGGATCCGGCCCAGGGCATTTACCGCTGCAATCGCGAGATCTTCATCGACCCGGACCTGTTCGAGCTCGAGATGAAGTACATCTTCGAGGGAAACTGGATCTACCTGGCCCACGAAAGCCAGCTGGCGGAGAACGGCGACTACCTGACTACGTGGATGGGCCGGCAGCCGGTGATCGTGTCCCGGACCCGGAAGGGGGACCTGACCGCGGTCGTCAACTCGTGCGCGCACCGCGGCGCGATGGTCTGCCGCCGCAGGAAGGACAACCGGTCGACCTGGACGTGCCCGTTCCACGGCTGGACCTACAGCAACGACGGCAGGCTGCTCAAGGCGAAGGACGAGAAGGGCGCCGGCTACCCCGAGCAGTTCAGGAAGGACGGCTCGCACGACATGGCGAAGGTGCCCCGGTTCGAGTCCTACCGCGGGTTCCTGTTCGGCAGCCTCAACCCGGACGTGCCGCCGCTGACGGAGCACCTCGGCGACACGGCTAGGCTCATCGACCTGATGGCCGACCAGTCGGCCGAGGGCCTGGAAGTGCTGCGGGGAGCGTCGACTTACACCTACGACGGCAACTGGAAGGTCCAGGCCGAGAACGGGGCCGACGGGTACCACGTCGCGTCGACGCACTGGAACTACGCCGCGACCACCTCGCGCCGGCTGACCGGCGAGTCCGCGACCGAGACGAAGGCCATGGACGCGTCCAGTTATGGCAAGACGCGGGGCGGCTTCTACGCCTTCGACCATGGTCATGTCCTGCTGTGGACCACCCGGGCCAACCCCGAGGACGAGCCGCTCTATGAACGGCGGGCCGAACTCACCGAGCGGCTCGGCCAGGCCCGGGCCGACTGGGCGATCAACGTGGCCCGGAACCTGTGCATCTATCCGAACGTGTACTTCATGGACCAGTTCAGCTCGCAGATCAGGCAGTACCGGCCGGTCTCGGTCAACAAGACGGAGGTCACCATCCACTGCATCGCGCCCAGGGGCGAGAGCGCGCAGGCCCGGGCGGCGCGCATCCGCCGGTACGAGGACTTCTTCAACGCCACCGGCATGGCCACGCCCGACGACCTCGAGGAGTTCCGCGCCAGCCAGAACGGCTTCCTAACCGCGGTGACCGCGCCGTGGAACGACATGAGCCGGGGCGCGACGCACTGGATCGAGGGCCCGGACGACGACGCCAGGGCGATCGGGATCAACCCGCTGCGCAGCGGAGTCAAGGTGGAAGACGAAGGACTCTACCCCATCATGCACCACTACTGGGTAACCGCGATGCAGCAGGCGGTCGCGGCCGAATCCAAGGCACGGTCGGCGTAGGCGAAGGAGGGACTTTCCATGGCTATCTCGGTCCAAGAGGTGGAGCAGTTCCTCTACCGCGAGGCGCGACTGCTCGACGACCGCGACTTCGAAGGCTGGCTGAACTGCTACGCGACGGACGCGGAGTTCTGGATGCCGGCCTGGGACGACGACGACACCCTGAGCACCGACCCGCAGCGGGAGATATCACTTATTTGGTATCCCAACCGCGGCGGCCTCGAGGACAGGGTCTTCCGGATCAAGACCGAACGGTCCAGCGCGACGAGCATCCCCGAGCCGAGGACCGGCCACAACATCACCAACGTCGAGATCCTCAGCCAGCAGGATGGGACCTGCGAGGTCCGGTTCAACTGGTTTACCCTGTACTTCCGCTACGAGACCCTCGACACGTACTTCGGCACCTCCTTCTACACGCTGGACACCTCCGGGGAGCAACCGCTGATCAAGAAGAAGAAGGTCATCCTCAAGAACGACTACATCCACCACGTCGTGGACGTCTATCACGTCTAGCCAGCCAGTGCGAGCCTAGCGATCCTTGGAGCCGGGAGATGACGACCCACAAGATAGCGCTGAACTTCGAAGACGGCGTCACCCGGTTCATCGAGTGCGGCGAGGACGAAGTTGTCGCAACCGCCTCGTATCGCTCTCGTATCAACATCCCGGTCGACTGCATGGACGGCGCCTGCGGGACGTGCAAGTCGCTCTGCGAGTCAGGGCAGTACAGTCTCGGCGACTACATCGACGAGGCCTTGACCGAGGAAGAGGCCGACGAAGGGCGCGTGCTCACCTGCCAGATGTATCCCGAGTCGGATTGCGTGGTCAGCATCCCCGCCTCCTCGGACATCGCCAAGACGGGCGTCACCTCGTATACCGGGAAGGTCAGCGCCATCCACCGCCTCTCCGACAATGAGCTGACCTTCACGATCGACTTGGACAACCGGGATGCGCTGACGTTCCTTCCGGGCCAGTACGCGAACGTCACGGTGCCGGGCACTGACCAGACCCGGTCGTTCTCGTTCAGCTCGTCCCCGCTCAGCGATGGCGTCGGCTTCTTCATACGAGATACCAAGTACGGCGCCTTGCCCTCTTACCTGCGAGAACACGCCAAGGTCGGGGACGCGATCCAATTCACCGGCCCGCTTGGGAGTTTCTACCTGCGCGACATCAAGCGTCCGGTCATCTTCCTGGCCGGCGGCACCGGCCTAGCCCCATTCCTGTCCATGCTGGAGATGCTCGGGGAGAAGGGCATCGAGCACCCCATCACCTTGGTGTACGGGGTGACTACCGACGAAGACCTGGTGCTGGTCGATGCGCTCGAGCGGCTGGCCGGGAGAATGCCCAACTTCACCTTCACCTGCTGCGTGGCCGCCGACGACAGCAGCCATCCCAACAAGGGTTTCGTCACCCGGTACTTCGGAGCAGAGCAGCTCAACGGCGGGGACGTCGATGTCTACGTGTGCGGTCCGCCGGCGATGGTGGAGGCAGTGCGCGGCCATATCGCCGCGCAGGGCCTGATCGCACGGAGCCTTTATTACGAGAAATTCTCCGGACACAACGCCACGGTCGCCATTGGCGAGGAGCACTTCGACATCGAGGCCGCCGACGACGCGTTCGAGGCTCGGGTGGCGCTCGAACTCGGAGCGGCCACGATGACGGTCGGCCGCCTGGACCCGGCGCAGGTCGCCGAGCTCCGGCGGCTGGCCGAGGCCACGGTTCCATTCGTCGCCGACGATCACTTCACTGACGTGGAAGGTTACCGGGTGGCCAATCAGGCCTTCCACGCCGCACTCATCGAATGCACCGGCATCGATGCGCTGCGCTCCGCCTACAGCATGCTGAGCATCCAGGACCTGATGGGCCAGGCGCTCACGACAGAAGACGAGGTCGACCCGCTGGTCACCCAGGACCACCTGGACCTGGTCACGGCCTACGAGGCGGGCGACCTGGCGGCGGCGCACCGTCTCCTCGTCGTCCACAACGCTCGCAGCAAGGCGACCATGCGGGCCCATTCGGGAGTCAAGGAAAAGGGATCAGAAAGTACCTGAGTCAGCAGGGGCCGGTGAGCTGCGATGATCCACGAAGGCCGGTTCGCGGGCAAAGCCGTGGTGGTGACCGGGGCAGCCCAGGGTATAGGTGAGGCGGTCGCGCAGGGCATGGCCCGTGAGCAGGGCAGGGTTGCGCTGGTCGACCGGGCCGAGTTCGTCAGCGAGGTGCGCGACGAACTGGCGGCCGAGGGCTGCGAGGTCGTGTCGTACCTCGCCGATCTGGAGCAGTATCAGGATTGCTCGGACATCATGGCGCAGGCGCGTAATCAGTTCGGCCGGATCGACATTCTCGTCAACAACGTCGGCGGCACCATCTGGGCCAAGCCGTACGAGGAGTACGAGGAAAAGCAGATCGAGGCGGAGATCCGGCGTTCGCTCTTCCCGACGCTGTGGTGCTGCCGGGCGGTGCTACCCCATATGATCTCGCAAGGCGGCGGCGTCATCGTCAACGTCTCATCGGTGGCGACGCGCAGCCTCAACCGGGTTCCCTACGCCGCCGCGAAGGGCGGCGTCAATGCCCTCACCGCGTCGCTCGCGTGGGAGCATGCCGGGCAAGGCATCCGGGTGCTGGCGATCGCTCCGGGCGGAACCGAGGCGCCGCCGCGGCGGGTTCCGCGCAACCCCGGGGAACCAACCGAGCAGGAGAAGGCCTGGTACCAGCAGATCGTCGACCAGACCATCGAGTCGTCCCTGCTGAAGAGGTACGGTACCGTGCAGGAGCAGGCGGCGGCCATCCTGTTCTTCGCCTCAGATGAGGCGTCCTATATCACCGGCGTGACCCTGCCGGTGGCCGGCGGGGATCTCGGCTGATCCCCGTGCGGTGCGGCAGCTAACGGCGGCGCTCGGTGCCACGGTTAGCCGTCATCGCGTTTTCCTGAGGGAGCCGCGACCCTCCGTTCAGCTATGGTCACGTCGCCCGCGGCCCAGTGGGTGGCGGGCACCTCCCGGATGACGACCCGGACGCTCTCCGCCGGCGCGCTTATCGACCTGACCACCGCATCGTGCAGTTCGTGCAGCAGCGCCCGCAGTTGCTGCGGTGTGCGCCCCTGGACCAGGGTGACCTCGACGAGTGGCATTTGAACTCCGATCAGTAGGCGAAGGTGTCGCGGCGAACTGCCGCCGGCGCGACGGTTCCGTTGAGTTCCATCGAGCGGAATGCAGATTGGACCGAACGGGCGCTACTCTCCGTACAGTTCCGCGACGGCTTGCTCGAACCGGTCCAGGGCGCGCTCGACCGGGCCGCGCGGCGCCGAGGGCAGCCAGTGCACTGCCCGCTGGAACCCAGCCGCCTCGTAGGCCTCGAGCACCAGGTCGAAGGTGTGCGCGTACTTGCGCGGCAGGTCGCCACCGTCCGGCCAGGGAGACTGACGGCTGGCCGGGATGTGCGTGTGCTCGGGGAAGAACAGCGATTCGTGCCCGCGCTCCTCGGCCAGCCGCGCCATGTCCGCGGGCGCGATCGCGCCGTGGGCCGGGAAGATCGCTACGCCAGTGTCCATGCGCCCGAGCCCAGGTGCCGGCGGTGCCGCTGCCCGCTCATTTACCTGCGAGATACCGGAAGACCAGATCCGCTACGCAGCAGGGCTTGGCCTGGCCCTCGATCTCGTACTCGAGGTGGTAGACGACCTGCACCCCGTCAGGGACATCGGTGACATCCGCCAAGGACACGTGCATGCGGATGCGGGAGCCCACTGGGAGGGGCGCCGGGAAGCGTACCCGATTCAGCCCGTAGTTGAGGATCACGCCGACGTCGTCCACCGTGAAAATCTGATCGAGTAGGTCCGTGGACAGGCTCAGCGTCAGGAATCCGTGCGCGACCGTGGTCCCGAACGGTCCCTGGGCGGCTCGCTGGGGATCGACGTGGATCCATTGCCGGTCGCCGCTGAGCTCGGCGAACGCGGTTACCATTCCCTGGTCGATCGTGACCCACCTGCTGACCCCAAGGGATTTCCCGGCGTATTGCCGGAACCCGCCGGGACCGTGGATCACGTAGAGGTCAGGTGTTCCCTGGGATGGCGCATGCACGCTCATTGTTCCGCCCTCCGGTATCCGTCGGTGCCGCCACGCATTCTTGCGCACCACTCAGCCGGTGTCTGCCACGTTCTTGCCCAGCGGAAGCCTGCGCCGGTAAGCAGCCCGGGACCGTCCGTGGCTCTGTCGCTCAGCGGAAGGATGTCTTGCAAGCCCATCCGGGCTGGGCGACATTCGGTCACGTGAAGGGAGGCCTCATGACCACGCAACCCCGTACCACCGAGCAGGCGGTCCAGCAGGCCCGTGAACAGGCGGTCACCGAGGAGGTGGTGGCCAGCTTCGCCGATGCCGCGTCGCCCCGCTACCGGGAGGTCATGCAGAGCCTGGTGCGGCACCTGCACGCTTTCGCCCGCGAGGTGCGGCTCACCCAGGCCGAGTGGGACGCGGGGATCGCGTTCCTCACCCGGGTCGGACACATCACCACCGGCAAGCGGCAGGAGTTCATTCTCCTGTCGGACGTGCTGGGGCTATCGATGCTCACCGTGGCGGTCAACGCCCCGGCATCCGCCGGCGCCACCGAATCCACCGTGTTCGGCCCGTTCTTCGTCGACGGAGCCCCTGAGGTTCCACTGGGCGGAGACATCGCCCGCGGCGCCAAGGGCGTCCCCTGCTACGTCGCCGGCACGGTGCGCTCAGCGGACGGCCGCCCGCTGCCCGGCGCCCGGATCGACGTGTGGGAGGCCGACGAGGACGGCTTCTACGACGTGCAGTACGCAGGCGACCGCAGCGCGGGGCGAGGGTGGCTGCGCGCCGGCGAAGGCGGCGAGTACCGCTTCTGGTCCGTGCGCCCCGCCCCGTACCCGATCCCAGACGACGGTCCGGTGGGCGACCTGCTCAAGGCCGCGGGCCGCTCTCCGATGCGCCCGGCGCACCTGCACTTCAAGGTCGACGCCGCAGGCCACCGCACGCTGATCACCCACATCTTCCTGGCCGGCGACGAATACCTGACCAACGACGCGGTGTTCGGCGTGAAGCAGAGCCTGGTGGTCGACGTCGCCGAGCACGCGCCCGGCACCGCGCCGGACGGCAGCCGGCTGGACAGGCCGTGGACCAGCATCGACTTCGATCTCGTGCTCGCGCCTGGGGAGCAACCTGCCATGACACGAACGAAAGGCTGATGTCTGCCGTTCCTGCCCAGTGGAAGCTTGCTTCCTTCGCCGGGCCGCCCCGTCGGGTCAGGGCTGGTTCGCCTGTGCCCGGATCTCGGCGGCCTCGGCGATGTGGGCGGCGGCGACACGCGATCTGTCTACGGGCAGTTCGAGGCCCGCGAGGTCGAGGGTCACCACGACGGTGCCCGCGTCGTATACCGAGGTGGCCGGGACCCGCAGCGTCCTGAGCAGGCTGATCATCGGCCGATTGGATGCGAGTATGACGGCATTGAGCGATGTCATGCCGTTCACCCGGGCGACGTCGATCAGCCGCCGGAGCAGCATGCTGCCCAGGCCTAGGTGATGCAGCGCGTCGTCCACGACCAGCGCAATCTCCGCGCCGGTGCTGCCGATCGTGCCCTCGTACCTGGCCACGCCGACCAGCGGGCCGGTGCTTCGCACGCCGACCAGCGCGAAGCGCCATTTTTCGTCGGCGCTAGTGAACCGCCCGATCTCGACGGGACTGAGACGCGGCTTAGGCCCGAAGTAGCGGCGGTAGATGCTGTCCGGCGACAGCCGGGCGTGCAGCGCTGCGAGCTGCCGACCGTCAGCCGGGCCGATGGGGCGGATCAGTATCCGCTCGCCATCGCGCAGCTCGGCTTCATCCACGATCCGGCCAGGCATGACAGGACGATCGCCGTACCCGGCGCACAGTGTCAACCACGGGTTCCGGTGTACGGAAACGTCCGGACACCGGTAACGCGCCCGGGACTGTCGGCCGCCGCCGGCGGGCTCACGGCGTCAGCGCGGCCGCCCCTGCCGTCGCGATCTGCCTGTCTTGCTCCGAGCTGCCGCCGGACACGCCGACCGCACCGACCGTCTCGCCGCCTCGGATCAGCGGGACCCCCCCGCCGAAGATGATCAGGCGGTCGGTCTTCACCATCCCGTGGAGCAGCGCCGGCTCGTCCCGGACCAGATCCCACCACTCGTGCGTGGACAGCCCGAAGGCCGACACGGTGTACGCCTTGTCCTGGGCTATCTGCGCACTGAGCAGCGGCGCGCCGTCCATCCGCCCGAATGCCACCAGGTGGCCGGCCCGGTCGGCGACGGCCACGCATACCGCCACGCCGATCCTGGCCGCTTCGGCCGTGGCTTCGGCTAGGACTCGCGCAGCGCCGTCGAAGCTGATCGATCTCTGCTGGAGCACGTCTGGCATGGGGACCTCCCGGATCGTCGCCCTGTAGCGCGCATCCTTGCCGATCCGAGGTGGACAGGGCGACTCGTGGTTCACCCAGCGGAATGGGTCATTGCCAGAAGTTTTCGACCGGGGAAGAGTCGATGCATGCCTGATCAGCAGCTCATCGTGGACCTTGCCGACGAGTTGTGGGAGGCTGACCGGACGCGGACGCCGATCGAGCCGCTGACCGACCGCCATCCCGGACTCGGCATCGCTGACGCCTATGCGATCCAGACCCGTAACATCGACCGCCGCGCCGCGGCGGGCGCGCACATCCGGGGGCGCAAGATCGGGCTGACCTCCCGGGCCATGCAGGAACTGCTCGGCGTCACGGAGCCAGACTACGGGGTGCTCCTCGACGACATGTTCGTCGAGGACGCCGACGAGATCGCGCTCGAGACCATGGTTCAGCCACGGGTGGAAGCCGAGATGGCCTTCGTCCTCGGTCAGGATCTGGCGGGGCCGGGGGTCACCACCGCGAACGCGCTCGCAGCGGTCGCGGGCGTGCTGCCGGCCATCGAGATCGTGGACAGCAGGATCGCGGACTGGCGGATCAAGCTCGTCGACACGGTCGCGGACAACGCCTCGTCAGGGAAGCTGGTCGTCGGCGCCACGCTGACCAGGGTCACCGACATTGACCCGCGGCTGGTCGGCATGGCGCTGAGCCGCAACGGCGAGGTGATCGGCACCGGCGCCGGCGCGGCGGCCCTGGGGAACCCGGTCCGGTGCGTGGCCTGGCTGGCGAACAAGCTGGGCTCGTTCGGCACCACGCTGCACGCCGGTGATGTTGTCATGCCGGGTGCCGTCCACGCCATGGTGGCGGTGCGGCCGGGTGACGTGTTCCGGGCCGAGTACGCCCATCTCGGCGCGGTCACTGCCCGGTTCTCCAACGGCGCGGCAATCCGGGAGGAGGGACATCAGTGATCACACCCCGGCAGGCTGCGGGCGAGCTCATCGTCGCCGAGCGGGAGCGCAAGGAGATCGCGCCCTTCACCGACGCCCACCCGGACTTCGACGCGGACGCGGCGTACGAGGCGCAGCGGCTGTTCGTCCAGTCCAAGCTCGACACGGGCCAGACGCTGGCCGGCGCCAAGCTCGGCCTGACCAGCCGGGCCAAGCAGCAGGACATGGGCGTGTCCGAGCCGCTGTACGGCCGGGTCACCAGCGGGATGATCGCCTCCTACGGCGAGGCGCTCGACATCGAGGCACTGATCCATCCGAGGCTCGAGCCGGAGATAGCATTCCTGCTCGCCAGGGACCTGGCCGGGCCCACGACCGTGACCGGCGTGCTCGCCGCCACGGAGGCGGTCTTCGGGGCGGTCGACGTGCTGGACTCCCGGTTCCGGGACTTCCGGTTCCGGCTCCCGGACGTGGTCGCCGACAACGCCAGCGCGGGCCGGTTCTTTCTGGGCCCGCGGACCTGCCGCCCCGGCGAACTGGAGGACCTGCGCCTGCTCGGGTGCGTCCTGCGCTGCGACGGCGACGTCACCCACACCGCGGCGGGCGCCGCGGTGATGGGCCATCCGGCCGCCTCGGTGGCCTGGCTGGCTAACCGGCTCGCCCAGCGCGGCGAGCACCTGCCCGCCGGGTCGCTGGTGTTCTCCGGCGGGCTCACTGCCTCGGTCCCGATCCGACCGGGCCATGCCGTGACCGCCGAGTTCGAGGACCTCGGCACCATCGAGGTCTTCGCCTGAGCGAATCGACCTGTCTGACCTATCCGTTCGGGAAGGAGACGAGGGGTGGGATACGAACTTCGGACCCAGACCGTCGAGCCTAAGCGCAACACGTTCCAGCACCTGATCGACCGGTTCGGCGACAAGCCGGCCACGAGGTACCAGGAAGGCACCTTCAACATCCAGGCGATGGAACACTTCCACTACCGTCCGTACTGGGATCCGGCCCACGACATCTACGACCCGGACTACTCGGCGCTCAAGCTGGCCGATCCGTACGCATACACCGACCCCCGGCAGTACTATTACGCGACCTACGTCACGGCGCGGTCGGCCCATTACGAGGCGTTCGCCCGGACCCTGTCCTACATCGAGCAGCGGCAGCTGTTCGACCGGCTGCCGGAG
>Ga0126371_10005252_pt1 | contig 11505 bp, 14 predicted proteins | sample PanSoiMetaPlot_4_FD_110145 | JGI IMG/M metagenome (GOLD analysis project Ga0126371, IMG submission 110145) | Tropical forest soil microbial communities from Panama - MetaG Plot_4 | ecosystem: Environmental > Terrestrial > Soil > Tropical forest > Bulk soil | place: Panama | collected 2016-02-17
CGTATACCCCGGCGAAGTGCATGCGCTTGTCGGCGAGAACGGCGCGGGCAAGTCGACGCTCGTGAACATCCTATCGGGCGCCGTGCCGGCCGATGCGGGCAGCATCGAAGTCGAAGGCAAGCCGGTCACGATCGCATCGCCGCGTCAATCAGAAGCGCTCGGCATCGCGGTCATCCATCAAGAATTCAATCTGGTGCCGCAGCTGAGCGCAGCCGAGAATATCGAGCTCGGCCACGAGCCGGTGCGCGGCATGGCGATCGATACACGCGAGCTCCACGTGCGTGCGGCTGCCGCGCTCGCCCGCCTTGGCGTCACCGTGCCGCTCGACGCGCAAGTCCGCACGCTCTCGGTTGCGCAACAACAGATGATCGAGATCGCCAAGGCGCTTTCGGTCGAGGCGCGCGTTATCTTCATGGACGAGCCATCAGCCGCGTTAACGGGGCAAGAAGTCGACCGGCTCTTCGGCATCATCAAAACGCTGACCGCGCACGGCGTCGGCGTGGTGTACATCTCGCACCGGCTCGAAGAGGTGTTCGCGATCGCCGACCGTATCACGGTGTTCCGCGACGGCCACCTCATCGTCACCAAACCGCGCGCTGACTTCACGCAGGATGAGGTCATCAAGCTGATGGTCGGGCGCGCGCTCGAGGCGCACTACCCGGTCTTGCCGCCGGATCCGCCGCACACGACGCCGCTGCTGAGCGTGCGCGGCTTGACCACGCGCAACCGCATCAACGATGTCAACCTCGATGTGTACGCCGGCGAAATCTACGGCATCGCTGGACTGGTCGGCTCGGGCCGCACGTCGCTGTTGCGCGCGATCTGCGGCGCCGATCGATACGATTCTGGGACCGTCACGCTTTCGGGAAAGACGCTCGACCTACGGAGTCCGCACGACGGCATCGCAGCCGGTCTGGCGCTGGTCACGGAAGACCGCAAGACGCAAGGCCTAATCCTCGGCATGTCGATCCGCGAGAATGTGACGCTGCCGCACCTCACGGATTTCTCGACGCTGGGCGTCATTGACCAGCGCAAGGAGACGAGCGCCGTGGCGACCTTGTCGGCAGAATTGCACGTGCGCGCGCGCTCGATCGAACAAGCTGTGCGCTCGCTCTCAGGCGGCAACCAGCAAAAAGTCGTGTTGGCGAAATGGCTGCTCGAGCGGGCGACGCTCATCTGTTTCGACGAGCCGACGCGCGGGATCGACGTTGGCGCAAAGGCCGAGATCTACGATCTTATCGTCTCCTTGGCCAAGTCGGGCACCGGCATCATCATGGTCTCATCGGAACTGCCCGAGGTGTTGGGTATGTCGATGCGCATCGGCGTGATGTACGGCGGCCGCATCGTCCGCGAGTTCGCACGTGACGAAGCGACCCCCGAGACCATCATCCGCTTGGCGACGGGAACGCAATAACTTATGGCAGGCGTGTTACCGCCCACCGCTCAAAGCGTCGAAGCAGGCGAAGCTGCCGCCGCACAAGCCGCGGCTCGCGGGCGCCGTAACGCCGCGATACGCGCGGCAGCGCTAATCGCCGGACTCGCGATTTTGCTCGGCATTCTCAATGGATTCACGCACGGCGATTTCCTCTCGCCCGGTAACGTGCTCAACGTTCTGCGCCAGATCTCGGTTAACGCGATTCTCGCAGCGGGCCAGACGTTTGTCATAATCACGGCTGGGATCGATCTGTCGGTCGGCTCGCTCATCGCGCTGTCGGGTGTGCTGATGGCCGGCGTGCTTTCGGCCGAGTCGTCTGTCGCGCTGGGCGTGATGCTGGCGACACTCGTCGGCGTGAGCGTCGGCGGCGCCGCGGGCGCGATCAACGGCCTGCCGGTCGTGCGCTTCAATCTGCCGCCGTTCATCACGACGCTCGCGATGATGCTCATAGCACGCGGCGCTGCCTTCCTTTATACTGGCGGCCAGCCGATCGAGATCAACAACCAGGCGTTCAACTTCATCGGCAGCGGTCTCATCGGCGTCGGCCACATCTTCAACATCCCCGGCATCCCCGTGCCGGTCATCGTGATGCTCGCGATCGTCGTCGCAGGACACTTCGTGCTCACGCGCACGCGTTTTGGCCGCTACGTCTATGCCATCGGCGGCAACGAAGAAGCGGCGCGCCTCTCGGGTGTCAACGTGTTTCTCGTCAAGCTCAGCGTCTATGTGATCTCGGGCGCGCTTGCAGGCATCGCGAGCCTGCTGCTTGCAGGCCGGCTGAATTCGGGCATCCCGCAGTCCGGAGCGGGCTACGAGTTGCAGTCGATTGCGGCGGTCGTCGTCGGCGGCACCTCGTTGATGGGTGGGCGCGGCTCGCTGGTCGGCACGTTCGTCGGCGCGCTGCTCATCGGGATGTTGTACAATCTGATGAACTTGCTGAACGTCCAATCGTACGCGCAGGAGGTCGTGCTCGGCGTGGTGATATTAGCTGCCGTGCTGCTCGATGAACTGCGCAAGCGCTACTTCACGTCAGGGTAAGGAGATTATGGCCGAGCAGGTCTGGGAACGCCTCGACCCGATGGTCGCCCGCTGGAAGAAATTCACTGGGCCCGACGACGCCGAACGGCTCGCAGCGGTCGAACATTCATTGACGCCCGAACTGCAACGCCTCATCAAGGAATTCGACGAGGTGCACACCGACATCGACACGTACGTCACCGCGCTGGAGAAGAAATACGGCGTGTTCGAGACCGGCGATCTCGGATCAGACGCGACACCCGAACCAAAAGACGTCACACGCCATCAATGCCTGCTCGCGTTGCGCCGAGCGTACGAAGATGCCTCAGCAGAGCTCGAGGATCGCGAGGCGACCGGAGAAGCCTAGATCTGCCAGGTCGACCCTGGAAAATCGACGTTGAGCTGGATATCCGAATAGGTCTCGTGGCGCACGGTTTGGTCGCCCTCGAACTCGGTCACCTCGACCGGCAGCCCATCGGCGGCCAACGTCAGCACCTCTTTGGTCACGCCGTTGTTCTGCGATGGATCTTCCGCTTCACCGGTCCAGCTGGACCGGTCGTCTGACACAGTCACCTGCGTCGACTTCCATTTCGTCGATTTGATGTGTTCGAGCGCTGAGCCGAAGGGGGCGTCGGCGATCGTACGACCGCGCATCGAGGTGGCGATTTTCGCGTGGATGTTGACATTGAGGTGGATCATCGACAAGAATCCACCTTGATGGCCGTTCACGCGGTCTCCGCCTTGCCAGACCGCGGCGCTTCCTTTTCCGTCGCCGCCGACGATGTCGAGGCGCACGCTTGTCGGTTTTTGGAATTTGATCACATAGACGCGGTCTTGGATTTTGCCATTGAGGTACTCGCGCGCTGTGATCGTCGCTTGATATGACTTGAGCGAATCCCATGACGATTGCAGTAACGCAATGAATTGCTCTGGCGTCGTAGGGAGCGTGGCCGGTGCTGCCGCAGAGGGCGCGGATGCGCCAATGCACGACCCGGCCAACGCCGCTGACACAAAAACCGTCGCGATGCGCGTACCTCTCATCGATTGCCCCCTTTGTCGCCCGTGTCCGACGCAACGCTGAGCATGCTCTTAGTATCGATACTTGACACGCCGATGAGCACGTCAGTGGTCGAGTGGGTCGTCACGAACTCGATCGCTTTGGCTAACGGCGCGCCGGCATACCCGTGCTCGCGGTACGTGCCCATGACGATAAGGCTAGCGCCTTCCTCTTGCGCAGCCCGGATGACGCCGGTTCCGGTTTGGCGGTCGCGAATCATGCGAGTTTCAATGTCGACACCCGCCTTGCGGGCGACTTCCTCAGCGGCATTGAGCGAGTCGAGCGCTCGGCGTTCGACTTGAGGCAGCTCGGCCTCGATCGGCAGCGTGTACGGCACCTCGATGACATAGATGGCGACGAGGGTAGCGTGTTCGCGCTTGGCCATGCGGGCGGCAAGCGCCATGAGCACGAGCGAGTTGATATCGGCGGAGAACACAACGAGCACTTTGCCCGAGATCTCGCTTGCTTGGGTCGAGGCCGTCTGCGCGATGATGGCCGACCGGCTGAGCGCTGGGTGCAGCATCCAGTACAGCGTCGACGCGACCGCGCCGACGATCACGAATGCCACGAGCACGCCGAGCGGCTCGAGCGTCACGGCCGGCTCACCGGCGCGTGCAGCACCGCGCGTAAGTAGATGAGGCCGCGCCACGCCGATGCACCGACCAGCACCACTAAGATCGCGTATGCGGCGATCGTGGTGTGTGAAGGCGGCGCGATCGAAAACAATCGCACGAGCGCGATGAGGCCCAGCGCGGCGAGCGCGAACGAGGTGAAGACCTTGAAGCGCATTCGGCCCGGCGAGTTGATGGTCATCGATCGCCGTCCTCTGCGAGCGCGTCGATCGCCGCGCGATAGCTGCGTTCGGCGGCGTCCGCGTCGCCCTCGCGTCCGGTCACGATCCCTCGTTCCATCAACGCAAGCGCTTGCGCGTACGCACTGCGCGACGCCGTGATGGTAAGCGCCGCGGCGGGCGGCAAAGTCGACGACCAACCTGAACCGCCGCGCTCGCGTGCGGAGCGCAGCGCGGCGCCGAGCGCGCCGGCGTCCGGGAAGCGGCGCGCGGGCTCCGCTTCGAGCAAGCGCGCGATAATGCGATCGACCTCTGCGGGTACCGCGGGATTGAGCAGCCGCGGCGGACGCGGAACCTCGTTGACGTGTGCGATCATCGTCGACACCAGATCTTCGGATGCTTCGACGAACGGCAGCGTTCCTGTGACCAATTCGTATAGCAAAACGCCGACTGAATACAGATCGCTCGACCGGTCGCCGGTCTTTCCCATGAAGCGCTCGGGCGGAAGATACGCGACCGTGCCGACGATTTCGCTGCTCTGCGACAGATTACCGACATCGGACATGCGCCGCGCCAACCCAAAGTCGGTCACCTTGACCACGCCATCTTCTCCGACGATGACGTTACCCGGCTTGATGTCGCGATGCACGACGTCGTGATCGTGTGCGAATTTCAGTGCGGCCACGAGCTGCTGCACGAGGTCCGTGGCTTGCGCGATCGTCAGAGCACGCCGGTCGATGTGCCGGATCGTCGAACCGCGCACGTATTCCATGATGATGTACGAAGCCGTTCCATCCATGCCGACGTCATACACCGCGACGATGTTCGGATGGTTGAGGCGCGCCATCGCCTGCGCCTCGGCGAGGAAACGACGGTTGACCTCGTCAGAGTGCTCGGCGAGCACCTTGATCGCGACATCGCGTTCGAGACCGTGATCATAGCCGCGGAACACCTCGCCCATGCCGCCCGAGCCAATACGCTCGACGATCCGATAGCGGTCTGCGAGGACGGCGCCGTTCTCAAGCGTCATCGTGTGGGTGGAAACGCGGCCTTGAAGTGGGTGATCTCGCTGCGCGCCGAGGTACGCATCACGCTGATGACATCGAAACGGATGCGCGCGAACACGCGGCCGCAATAGGCGAGGTACGATTGCGCGGCGCGCATGACGCGTGCTTGCTTGACGGGTGTGACCGCTTCGATCGGCGCGCCGCGCTGCAAGGTACGGCGCAACTTGACCTCGATGAAGACGAGCGTGCCGCCGTCGAGCGCGATGAGATCGATCTCGCCGCCGCGACAGCGGAACTTGCGCTCGAGGATGTGATAGCCGCGAGCTTGCAAGAATTCCGCTGCCGCTTGTTCGGCACGGTTTCCGCTGGCAGTCGCGCCAGCCGCGGCTCGCGTCACGAGGCGCCCGCCTCGTACACGAACCTCAGCCGGGGCGAGACGACAGGCATAAAGGATCGGCGATGAATCGTGCACGGTCCGAGCCGGTCGAGCGCATCGAAATGCGATGACGTGCTGTATCCTTTGTGCTCCGCGAAACCGTAGCCCGGATACAGAGCGTCCATCGCGGTCATGTGCGCGTCGCGCGCGACTTTGGCAACGATGCTCGCCGCGGCGATCGCTGCCGACTTGCGGTCTCCGCCGATGATCGGCGTCTGCGGATAGGGGCAACCAGGGATGGATAGCGCATCGATGAGCACGCGGCAGGGCGCTTGAGCCAACCCTGCGATCGCGCGGTTCATCGCGAGCTTGGTCGCGGCAAGGATGTTGATGCGGTCGATCTCCTCATGGTCGACCCAGCCCAGCGAAACGCACACAGCTTGCTCGCGGATGCTGACGTCGAGCTCAGCGCGCCGCAATTCAGTGACGAGCTTGCTGTCTTTGAGGAATTCAAGACGAAGAGGCTGCTCGATGACGACTGCGCAGGCGACGACGGGACCGGCAAGCGGACCGCGCCCGACCTCGTCAATGCCGCAGATGAAACGCGCGCCGCCTTCCCAAGCGGCGCGTTCGTAGGCGTGCAGCCGTCGCAAGCGCTGCCGTTCCTTCGGAGTCACGCTAGGCCTCGTCTGGGACTTCAAACGTGAAGCGTCCAAGCGTTCCGGCGCGCAGTTCCGTGAGGATCTTGCGCGCGGCGCCGGCGCGGTCGACTTCGCCGCCCTTCCGCAGCATCCCGCGGGCGCGTGCGAAAACCTCGACATCGGCCTGTTCTGCGGCACGCGCTGCGCCGTGCGCGCGAAGCCACGCGGCCAGATGTTCGACGACGTCTTCCGGATCGTATGCGGATTCCGGAAGGCATCCGGTGGCGGCCAGCTTCCACGCCGCGTCGCGGCTGACGATTTTCGGCGCGAGCACTCCGGGTGTGTCCAGGAGCTGGATGCCTGGTCCCAGCGCGAGCCAGCGCACGTGCCGCGTGACGCCCGCTCGGTTTTGGGCGATCGCCGCCTTACGCCGCGCTAACGCGTTGATGATAGACGACTTGCCGGTGTTGGGGGCGCCGATGACCGCGACATGCAGCGTCGGGCGGCGGCGCGGGAGGCGCGCAAGCGCATCGCGTACGGGGCGCACGCTTGATGCCTGAGTGCCGATCGTCGCGAACGTCTCGTGGCGCGTGCCCAACGATGTAAGCCACCGGCGCGTCAGCGCCTCATCGGCAAGATCGGCGCGGTTGAGCAGCACCATGCGCGTTTTCCCGCGCAGACGCGCGGGCAGCGCCGCCGCGCTGGCGGCCGGAGCGCGCGCATCGCGAACTTCCAGTACCACATCGATGAGGGTCGCCAGCGACTCGAGCGCGCGCAATCCCGCAGCCATATGGCCGGGGAACCAGCTCGCCTGTGCTTTTTCTTTACCGGATGCGTGCGGCACGGTTGAGCGGCCATACGACAAGTGCGGCTCGCCCGATCACGGCCGTGCGCGGCACCGCGCCGAAGGCGCGCGAGTCGTCTGATTCACCGCGATTGTCGCCGAGCACGAAAACCGAGCGCGCCGGAATGCGCGTCGGCGCCATCGTCGTGCGGTCGCCCATCACGACATACGGCTCGGCTAGCTGATGTCCGTCCACCCACACGGTGCCCTGCGCGATCGAGACGGAATCGCCAGGAAGACCGATGACGCGCTTAAGGTAGACTTGCGGCGGCCCGTCAGTTGCGTGCATGAACGCGATGACGTCGCCGCGCGCGATCGGTGCGAGCGCGATGTCGAACAACGGCCGTTCGCCCGAGCCGAATCGCAAGTCGTACGCGGCGGTGTTGATGAGCACGTGCTCGCCTGCCAGCAGGTGCGGCTCCATCGAGTGCCCGTCGACTTGAGGCAAGCGGATGAAGAACAGCGACACCAAGACCAGCAGCGCGAACGCTTCAAGTGCGAGCTTGATAATGCGGACGGCGGTGCGCAGAAGTGGCGACGGCGCCGGGATCTCGGCGCCCGCCGGACCTGAGAGACCATTCGCGTCGGCGACGATGGCGTATGCGGCGGTCGGATCGAGTTGACCGCGCCCGTGCCAGCGTGGGACCGGCTGTCGCACGGAATGAGGTGTTCCGTTCCGAGACGCGAACATCCTCGAGATGGCGCGTGCGGATACCACGCGCAGCATTTTTGCTGAGCGTAGTTTTTCACTGTATTTCTCGGGCCAATTGCTGAGCTATCTCGGCGACGGCCTACGCACGCTCGCCATTCCGCTGCTCGTCTTCGATCTCACCGGCTCCGGACTGTGGCTCGGCGTCACATACGCGCTCGAGTTTCTGCCATTCTCGTTGTTCGGGCTCGTCGGTGGCTCGCTCGCCGACCGGCTCGACCGGCGGCGTTTGATGATCGCCTGCGACTTCGTGCGTTTTGCGGTCATCGGACTCTTCGCGTTCCTCTACTGGCGCCACGCATTGACGTTGTGGGTGCTCTATACCGGAATCGTCGTCGTCTCGATCGCCGCCGCGATCTTCTTAGGTGGTCAGTCCGCGAGCATCCCATACTTGGTCGGTACCGCGCGTTCGGGGCGCGCGGTCGCGGCCTTGCTCGCTGTCGAGCAGACGTCGAATCTCGTCGCGCCGCCGCTCGGCGGGCTGCTCTTCTCGCTCGGCGGTCCGCTGCCGGCGCTCGTGGCGAACTCGCTGACGTATTTGACGTCGCAGGTCTCGCTGGCGCTAGTGCCGACCATGGGCCCCGACCAACCCGGCGCTCCGCCCTCGATGCGGGAGATCTGGGCGGACATCGTCGAGGGTTTCCGCTTCATGCATGACGATCGCGTGATGTGGATCGTCGCCTATTGCAGCTTCTTGCTCAACTTCTTCGGCATGATGGCCGGCGCGGTATTCATCCCGTTCCTCAAACTCGAGTTCCACGCAAGCGACGCGCAAGTAGGTCTGGCGTATGGCGCGCTCGCGCTCGGTTCGATCGGCGGCTCGCTGCTGGGAGGCGCGACCGCGGGGCGCTGGCGGTTCGGACCTGCACTGCTGATCGCATACGCGCTCGACGGTCTGATCTTCGTACCGGTGGTCTTCGCTCACAGTCTGTGGTTCGCGGTCTTCTTTTGGATGTTGGCCAACCTTGGCGGCACGTTTGAGACGACGCAGATCATAAGCTGGCGCATACGCATCACGCCGCACGAGAAGATCGGCCGCGTGTTCGCGGCAGTCCGGCTGATCGCGCTCATCGGCGTCGTGCCCGGCACGCTGATCGGCGGCTCGCTTGCGGACCTGCACGGGCCGCGTTTGCCGGTCATCGTCTCGACGTTCGGCTTTTTGATCATCGCGCTCGGGGCGTCGATCTTCGCGGCTCTGCGCGACGAAAGCCGATAACCGACGGCGGCGCCACATGCCGGCGCCGCACATTCGGGGAAGTTAGCTGGTTACGACTTTAGGACGACGATCTTGTCGGCGTGGCGCGCGCCAAGCGCCTTTTGGTCGTAGGTCACTTTCACTTCCATGCCGGGTTTGAGGTACGACATTTGGTAGGTCGTCTTGCCGTCGTCCGACCAGACGTTCTTGAACTTGGGCACGATCAAAAAGCTGAGCTCATCGCCCGCCTTGTTCTTGACCTTGAGATTCTCGGTCGAGACGTGTGTGATGGTGCCGGTCCAATAAGAATTGATGTTCGCGCGTGCCGGTGCGGCGGTCGAACTGACGAACGCGGCGGACGCGATCAGCGCGGCCGCGAGCACGATAAGGGTACGCATGTAGTTCCTCCGGGGTGCTGCCGAGCTTTCAAGCGCGGTCAGCGCTTGCGCCCACCTCGGCACACACCAAACAACGTACCCAGTTACTTCAGAGTTCCGACGCGTTTGGGAGGCCAGAACACAAAAAACGCATGGCCGACGAATTGATCGCGCCGCAAGAAACCCCACAGGTGGCTGTCGTCCGAATCGTTGCGATTGTCGCCTAGCATCACGTAGTAGCCTGCGGGCACTCGGTCGGGCGCCTGCCAGGCGGACTTCGGTGGAACCTGCGAGCGTTGCGGGTCTAGCGGCATGCCATCGACATAGATGCCGTAATTCTTGATCTCGAGGTCGTAGTTCGGATGGTTGCCTTTGGCGACATACGGCTCTTCGAGTTTCTCACCGTTGCGGACGACGACGCCGTCTTTTATCTTTATCGTGTCACCAGGCACCGCCATGACGCGTTTGATGAAGTCGGTCGTGCCCAATTGCGGCGGCGGCGCGAACACCGCGACTTGCCCGTCCTTCGGATTCGAGAGCCGATACTGCAGCTCGTTCGCAAGGAGGACGTCGTTGATATCGAGCGTCGGTAGCATCGAACCCGATGGGATCCAAAACGTGCGAACCACGAACTGCATGAGGACGAGCGCGACGATTCCAGCGACGATGAACGCATCGAGATACTCGCGCACGACCAAGCGCTGCTTGTCGTCGGGAACAGTGACCGGGCGAACGCCGATGACGACCCGCGCCACCAACAACAGCCCGATGATGAGAAGGAGCGCCCCCGGGCTCACTGCGCGGTTTGTTTCTGTTCCCGGATCCGCGTGGCTTTGCTGCCGACTCGTTCTTGCAGATAGAAGAGCTTAGCGCGCCGCACGCTGCCGCGGCGTACGACTTCGATCTTCTCGACCTTGGGCGAATGGATCAAGAACGAGCGCTCGACGCCGACGCCGTGAGACAGCCTGCGCACGGTGAACGTCGCGTTCGGGCCGCCGTGGCGGCGCTCGACGACCACACCCTCAAACGCTTGGATGCGTTCCTTATTGCCTTCGGTGACGCGCGTGTGCACCTTGACCGTGTCGCCCGGCGCGAAGTCGACGGGGCGCGCCTTGGCGTTTCCCTGGCCGATGATACTGGCGAGATTCATGATAACGGGTTCCTCAGGGGCCGCGAAAAAAGCGCCGTCCTCGCAAGGTGCGACGCCGCAGCTATGAACTGGAGCCTAAATGCGAAACGCAGACAAGTATAACACACCGTTCAAGCGGGCGGCAAGCAGCAGGATGCCCCTTCTCTGCGACTAGGCCTTCTGCCAGAAGATCGTGCGCGAGTTCAGCGGCTGCACGGGCCGCGCGTTCATCGGGAACGCGCGTCTGAACGTGGCGATCTGCGCGCTTGAAAGCGTGATCGATTGCGACAATACCAGCCAGCGGACGCTCTGCGAGCACGGCGGCGTCGTGAGCGAGCCCGTGTATTCATAGTAGCCGCGCGCCGCAGGCAGCAGGTCGGCGACGTTGATCCAGATGCCGGTGATCGTTTTTTCGCCTGTCTCTTTGAACGGCATAGCCGACCAGATCGCCTTGAGAGTCTTGTTCTCCGCTCCCTCGTCCATAAACACGCCGAGCACCGCGTAATTGTTGCTCGTATCCTGGTGGACGATGTGCAGCTCCATGTCGGCGTGCTTCCCGTCCACAGTGTGCTCGCTCGGCGTATGGAAATGGAATTGCTTGATCATGTACGCGCTGCCGCGCACCGCGAGCGTGCTGCCGTCGTCGTAGTTCACTTGTACCGTGTGCCCGTTGTTGAGGATCTTGAGCTCCGTCGGGCGGTAGTCGATCTCCAATTCGCCGATCGAAGTCGGAACCGCGCCGGCGATGTTGACGGGAGATTGCTGCGAACCGCTCGCACAGACCGCGAAATCCGACTCGAGCGTCCCCCAATGATCGGGCCCGCCCGCGCCGCTGTAGCTCCAATGCACGTCGGCGCGCGCGGATGGCGGCCGCAAAGCGCTGCAGACCGTGCATGTCAGCAACCCGGCGCCGAGAGTGCGAAGAAGC
>Ga0126371_10005253_pt1 | contig 11505 bp, 11 predicted proteins | sample PanSoiMetaPlot_4_FD_110145 | JGI IMG/M metagenome (GOLD analysis project Ga0126371, IMG submission 110145) | Tropical forest soil microbial communities from Panama - MetaG Plot_4 | ecosystem: Environmental > Terrestrial > Soil > Tropical forest > Bulk soil | place: Panama | collected 2016-02-17
ATCGCGACCGCGCGGCAGGAAATTGGTACGCGATGCCTGGTTAAAGAGCAATGGCCCGCCCGCTTCTCCCCTTGGGGGCCCTTCGCTCGAGGGGTCAGCTAGGGGGCGAGTTCCTTTCTGCGCCGGCGGTCGGCAGCGGCGCCAGGTAGGCACGTGGATCGACCGCATGGTTGCCGCGGCGCAGCTCGAAATGCAGCTGTGGCTCGGCGACGCTGCCGGTCGAGCCGACACGGGCGATCACCTGGCCGCGGGCAACCTTTTCGCCGCGTTTGACCAGCATCACATCGCAATGCGCATAGGCCGAGATCCAACCGTTCGGGTGTTTGACGAGAATGAGGTTGCCGTAGCCGCGCAGTTCGTTGCCGGCATAGGCGACGACCCCGCCATCGGTGGCTTCGACCGCGGCGCCGCGCGGGGCGGCGATGTTGATGCCGTCATTGTGCGTCCCGTCCCGCCCCGAGCCGTAGCCGGCGAGGACTCGGCCGTGAAGCGGCCATAAAAACGTGCCCGCTTCGGCCGACGACGACGACGGCGGCATGGAGGATGCTGTCGGCGGCTCCGGGGTTGCCACAGGTGTCGGAGCTGTTGCGGATGTCGGCGCAGCGGTCTTGACCCCCGGGTATGGTGCCTCGGCGACAGCAGACGGCGACACCGCCGGGGCCGGCGGCGCCGCGGCCGGGGGAAGAGCGGTGCGCTCGAGCGGGGCCGCCGCCGGCGGCCTCGTCGCGGCCGTCTCCGCGGATTGTGGCGGCGTCGCGAATGCCACTGATGCCAGCGAGGACTGGTCGGGTTGCGGGATGACGAGGGTACGGCCCGCCTCAATGCGGTATGGGGGCGCCAAGTGATTCGCCTCGGCGACAAGCGTCATCGGCACATGATAGGCGTGGGAGATCCCTGACAATGTCTGCCCCGGCCGCACCTTGACCTGCACCGGCTCGGCGGTGGCCGTCGGTTCGCCGCTTATCACGGGTGCGGGCCCGTCCGGACGCGGGCCGCAGGCCGCGATCAGCAATGCCAACCCTGCCGCGGCGGCGCCAAGTCCTCTTTCGCTGACCTTCCGCATTTTTCCCCTGCACGCCCCCGACGCGCAAGCAACCCGTTACTTCGTACGCCAGGCCCGGATCATGTCAAGCCTCGGCCTTCGGTACGCCGCGGCAGCCCGGCGACGAGCGGAACAAATCGCACCAGACCGAGGTTCTCGGTCGAAAACGCGTCGTCATGGCGGCGGATGCGGATCAGCTGCTGATCGCGGTGATCCTCGCCGACCGGCGCCACCAGGACGCCTCCGGGCGCCAGTCCTTCGATCAGCGTTGCCGGAACCTCTGGCGCGGCGGCGGTAACGATCACCCGATCGTAAGGCACCTGCTCGGGCCAGCCCTTTGTCCCGTCACCGAACCGGCAAACGATGTTGCGCAAGCGCAGTTCGGCGAATCGCCGCTCAGCATCGCGCAACAGCTCGCGATGCCTCTCGACCGTGAACACCCGGCAGCAAAGACGCGCAAGCACCGCCGTCTGATAACCGGAACCCGTGCCGATCTCGAGAGCATGGTGGCGTTCTCCGAGCTCGAGCTTCTCGGTCATCAGCGCCACCACATAGGGCTGGCTGACGGTTTGGCCATGCCCGATCGGCAACGCCACATTCTCGTAGGCTTGGTCCTCGAAGGCCGGCGGCACGAATTTCTCGCGCGAAGTCTTCTCGATCGCTCCCAGCACCCGGACATCGCCGATCCCGGCGCGGCGCAGCTCCATCAGCAGGCGCAGCTTTTTCTGCACGAGCGCTGTCTCGGCCAGGCTAACGGCGTGCGCCATCAATCGAGCCCCTCGTTCGTAACAACCCACTGTCAGTCATGAGGCTCGATGACCTCCAGTCCTCCCATGTAAGGCTGCAGCACCGCCGGCACCGCCACCGTGCCGTTGTGCCGTTGGAAGTTCTCGAGGATCGCGATCAGGGTCCGGCCGATCGCCAAGCCGGAGCCATTCAAGGTGTGGACCGGCAACGTGCCCTTGCCACCCGCCGGGCGGTAGCGCGCTTTCATTCGCTGTGCCTGGAAGGCGCCGCAATTCGAGCAGCTGGAGATCTCGCGATAGGTACCCTGCCCCGGCAGCCAGACCTCGATGTCGTAGGTTTTTTGCGCCGCGAATCCCATGTCGCCGGTCGACAGCGTCACGACACGATAAGCGAGCCCCAGCCGCTTGAGGACCTCTTCGGCGCAGGCCGTCATGCGCTCGTGCTCGGCCGCTGAATCCTCTGGCTTGGTTATCGATACGAGCTCGACCTTCTCGAACTGGTGCTGGCGGATCATGCCGCGCGTGTCCTTGCCAGCCGCACCAGCTTCCGAACGAAAGCAGGGCGTCCAGGCTGTGTAACGCAACGGCAGCGTGCTCTCGTCGAGGATTTCGCCGGCAACGAGGTTGGTCAGCGGCACCTCGGCGGTCGGCACCAGCCAGTAGCCTTCCGTGGTGCGGAACTGATCATCGGCGAATTTTGGCAGCTGGCTCGTGCCGAACAGCGCCGCGTCACGAACCAGCAGTGGCGGCGACACCTCGGCATAGCCGAACTCGGTCGTATGCAGATCGAGCATGAACTGGCCCAAGGCTCGCTCGAGCCGCGCGAGCGCGCCGTGCAGCACGACAAATCGCGAGCCCGACAACTTGCCGGCGCGGGCGAAATCCATCAGCCCGAGCCGCTCGCCGACCACTTCGTGCGCCAGCGGGTCAAAATCGAAATGGGGCGGCTCGCCATGCTGGCGCAATACCAAGTTCGCGGTTTCGTCGGGACCGTCCGGCACGTCGTCTGCTGGGAGGTTCGGCAACCCGGCCAGGGTATCGTCGATCTCGCGGCGCAGCTGCGCGCTCTCGGCTGCCGCTGCCGCCTCGGCTTCGCTGTCCTCGGTGCTCCGGCGCAGCAACGGCTCGATCGATTCGCCGCGCTGCTTGGCGGCCCCAATCTCCCGCGCGAGGCGGTTGCGCCGCGCCTGCGCTTCCTGCGCGCGGGTCTCGGCAGCGCGCCACGAGCGGTCGAGTGCCAAAATCTGCGCGGCGCACGGCGGCAGCCCACGGCGGGTGAGACCACGGTCGAATTCCTCCGGCTGCTCCCGGACCCATCTGAGATCGTGCATCAGCTCCCGTCACGCCCGGGCTTGTCCCGGGCATAGCCTGCACGCCGGGTCGAGCCCAGCGATGACGAAGCCATACGTGGATATAACGAGCCCGCCAGGGCGCGTCCATCGGCCGGTAATCTCAGGCGCCGGCCGCGGGCTTTGCCTTTCCGGCGAGCTCGGCCTCCTCCTCCGCCTCGCGGCGGGCGCGCGCTTTCTCGACCATCCGGCACGAAATGATCGATGCCTCGAAGAGGATGATCAGCGGCACCGCGAGACTGGTCTGGCTGACGATGTCGGGCGGGGTCAGCACTGCCGCCACGACAAACATGATGACGATCGCATAGCGGCGTTTGGAGGCGAGCCCGGCGGAGGAGATCAGTCCGACCCGTGCCATCAGGGTAAGCAGCACCGGCATTTGAAAGGCGATGCCAAAGCCCAGCAGCAGGGTCATGACCAGCGATAGGTACTCGTTGACCTTGGCCTCGAGGACGATCGGCAGCCCGCCGTCGATGCCGGTCGGCGTCTCGAAGCTTACAAAAAAACGCCAGGCGATCGGGATCACGACAAAATAGGCGAGTGCCGCCCCCATCGCGAACAATACCGGGGTGGCGAAAATGTAGGGGTAAAAGGCCCGCCGCTCGTTCTTGTAGAGGCCGGGCGCCACGAATTTCCAGATCTGGCTCGCGACAATCGGAAAGGCGAGGCAAAGACCGGCCCAGAAGGAGACCTTCACATAGGTGAAAAACGCCTCGGTCAATCCGGTGTAGATCAGGTGCCGGCCGGTCTGCCCTTCGAAGATGACGGCGAGCGGGTGCACCAGAAAGCCGTAGATGCGCTCCTTGAACTGATAGCAGATCAGGAACCCGACCATGATCGCGCCGACCGCCCACAGCAGCCGGTTGCGCAGCTCGATCAGATGATCGAGAAGCGGCATCCGCCCGGCTTCGAGCTCGGCCTCCCTGTCGTCGTCCACGGCGAGACCTCAGGGTTTTGACGGCACAGTATCGTGACCGACCGGGTCCGGCCGCGAGGTTGCCGGAACCGCGGGCTCGGTCTCGGCCGCGGCGTCGGTCGCTGCGGTATCGACGATCTCGGCCGCGGTGTCGGTCGCGCCCAGCACGGCCGGGGTTCCACTATCCGCGATGGACGGCGGGTGATCGGAGAAATTCGGCAATTCAGGCGGCTTCAGGCTCTCAGCCAGGCTCCCGGTCGGATCGACGGCCTGGCGAAATTCTTTGTCGAGATCGATCTCGGTCGCCTTTTTCAGCTCCTTGCGCACTTCGTCGAGCTCGGCCTCGCGGATCATCTGCTCGACGCTGCTCTGGAACTCGCGCGACAAGGTGCGCGCCTTGCGCACCCAAAAGCCGGCGACGCGCAACGCCTTGGGCAGATCCTTGGGGCCGATGACGATGAGCGCCACGACCCCGATCAGCATCAATTCGGACCAGCCGAAATCGAGCAGCATCCCACCAGCTTACCAATGTCGCGGTGCTTGACGGCAAACCATCCGCGGGCTGTCCGATGATGTCAGATGCCAGTCATATGGGCAACGGCGCTCAGGTGTCACCCCAAGTCGACGGCCCGAGCACTGGGGAACGCGACGGCAGTGACCAATATTCGCGGCATCTCTTTGTCACCCCGGCGCCGGAGGCCGTCGGGAAATAGACGACTGGCTGGATCCGCACGGTGCGTCCTTCGAGACAGCTGCTTCGCAGCTTCCTCAGGACGAGAAATTTTCTTAGTGCTATCAATGACTTTGCTCATGCTGAGCGACTGTCTGTGATGTCAAGCGGGTTGCCATGGTTTGCGGTCTCTGAGGATGGGATTGAGGATGACGACGAGCCGGCGCATGCAAGCGACGAGAGCCTGCTTAGCGGTTTTGCCGGCGGCTCGGAGCTTGGTGTAGTAAGCGGCGATGACCGGATTGGCGCGGCTGGCGACCAAGGCGGCCATGTAAAGTGCGGAGCGCACGGCGGGGCGGCCGCCGCTAATGGTGCGGCGGCCGCGCAGGGTGCCGCTATCCCGGTTGATTGGGGCGACGCCCACGAGGGCAGCGATTTTGCGGCGGGTGAGATGGCCGAGCTCGGGCAGTTCGGCGATCAGAGTGCGCAGTGTTGCTTTGCCGACACCGGGCGCGCTGACCAGAAGATCGGCATCGGCCTGCCAGGCCGGGCTGTTGCGGATCGCACCGTCGATGTCGCCCTCGAGCTCGCAGAGTTCGGCCTGCAGCAAGGCGAGATGCCGCTCGATTGCCCGAATGACGCGGCGCTGGCTTGCCATGCGGCGGTGATGGCGTTCGGCAATGATCATCTCGATGACCTGGCGGCGCCGGGCGATCAGCTCGCCCAGGGCCTGCGCCTCGGCGACTGTTCGGGCTGAAGGAACCGACGGATGGGGCACCGTGCTCAGCAACGGGCTTATCGACCCTGGAAGCGTGAGGGCTCCCATCCGCCACCGCGGCACCAACTTTACGCCGGCGCGGCGATGAACCAGAGATACAAGGAGCGCCCAAAGGGCGCGTCTCGAAGCACGCACGGTATCGCCGCAGCCAATTTCCTGACTGCCCCCTTCGCAGGGATGAGGGGTGTGGAGGCCTCATTTAAGTGATCGAGCTTCTGGGTAGGGGTTCGCCGGTACGAGCCCCGAGACCGCCCGAATACAACATGTGCGGCAACGTATCGGCTAAATGCTGCCGCCTTCCTCGCTCGGCTGCTCGCCGGCGTCCGGCACGGTGCGATCGAGCAGGCCGGCGGCGCGCAACTCCTCGACACCGGGTAGCTCGTTCAGGCTGTCGAGACCAAAATGCGCGAGAAAGTCCGGTGTTGTCACCCACAGGAGCGGGCGGCCGGGGGTTGCTCGGCGGCCCCTCGGGCGAACCCAGCCGGCTTCCATCAGCGCGTCGATCGTGCCCTTGCCGAGAGCGACCCCGCGGATCTCTTCGATCTCGGCACGGGTGAGGGGCTGGTGATAGGCGATCACCGCCAGCGTCTCGACCGCGGCGCGCGACAATTTTCTCAGGACCGACCGCTCGACACGCAGTTTCGCCGCGAGATCGGGTGCGGTGCGAAACGCCCAGCCGCCGGCGCTGCGAACCAAGTTCACGCCGTGTCCGGCATAATTCTCCGAGAGCTCGCCCAGCAGCGCCCCGACATCGGCCGCATCATCGAGATGCTGCGCCAAGAGAGCTTCGTCGAGGGGTGCCGCGGCGGCAAAGAGCAGCGCCTCGACCAAGCGCAGCTGCTGCGCTCGCTCACTCACATCCGGCCCCCAACACCGGCTGCGGCAGGACTGCGCAGATAGAGCGGGCCAAACGTCCGATCCTGGCGCAGCTCGATGCGTCCGCGGCGCGCGAGCTCGAGCGTCGCCGCGAATGTCGCGGCGAGTGCAGAACGCAGGAACAGCTCGCCACGCAGCTCCTCCGGCAGGAAGCTCGTCAGCTCGCGCCAGTCGGGCAGATGGCCGAGAAAGGCGCTTAGACGCGTCAGCGCCTCCTCCACCGAATGGAAGGCGGACGGCTCGATCGCCAGCACCACCTCGGTATTGCGGCGGCGGTGTTCGCCATAGGCCCGCAACAGCTCGTAGAGGCCGAGCTCGTAGACCGGAACCGCGACCACGACTAGCCCCTCGGGCATGCCGCGCGGGAAGATGTCGTGGCCGAGCCGGGGACGCGACATCAGCCGCGCGCCGGCGGCCTGCATCGCCGCCAGCAACCTCAGCCGATGCTCCAGAACCGCGGCGAGCTCGGCGGCGCTCGGCTCGTCGTCATCTGTCGGCTGCGGCAGCAACAGGCGCGATTTCAGATAGGCGAGCCAAGCCGCCATCACCAGGTAGTCGGCGGCGATCTCGAGGCGCAGCCGGCGCTGGCGAGCGATAAAGTCGAGGTATTGGTCGGCGAGCGCCAGGATCGAGATTTTGGCGAGATCGACCTTCTGTTCACGAGCCAGCGCCAGCAGCAGGTCGATCGGGCCCTCATACCCATCGAGCTCGAGCACGAGCTCGGCCCCCTCCCCTTCCCTCCCCTGCTCGCGCGGGAGGGCCAGGATGGGGGCTTGCCGAGCGATGTCGGGTACCGTCTTGCTCATTGGCTTTGCCCGGTGACCGCCAGCACGAAGCGATAAAGTGAATCCGCGGGTCCGCCGATCACCCAGCTCAGAACGTTAAGATTGACTCCGAGCCCTTCCCCGACAGCAGGAATAGCAAAAAGAAACAAAAGCAGGATCAACATCCCGTACCGCTCGAGCCGAGCAAGAGGCAATGCGAGAGCATTTGGCAGCAGGCCAACTGCTACCCTTCCGCCATCCAAGGGCGGCAGCGGCAGCATGTTGAAGACGCACAAAACGACGTTGATCACGATCGAGTTCACGAGGTTGTAATCCAGCCACGCTGCCGCGACTGGCGGTACCAGTCCCAGCCCATGGGCCAGTAGCGACGAGACGATCGCCAACAGTACGTTGGTTCCCGGCCCGGCGAGGGCCACCCACACCATGTCTCGCCGAGGGTGGTTCAGACGCCCGAAATTGACGGGCACCGGCTTGGCATAACCGAACAAAAACCGCGAGCCAGAAAGGAGAAGAAGTCCCGGCAAAAGGACGGTCCCGATAGGGTCGATGTGCCTGAACGGGTTGAGGCTGACCCGTCCTGCGCGCCAGGCGGTATCGTCACCGAAATGATGGGCGACAAAGCCGTGTGCAGCTTCGTGGAGGGTCACGGCGAGAACGATCGGCACCACCCACGTGCTCACCTCATAGGGGGTCATTGGTTTCCCGCTCTCCCGCCTGACAAGCCACACAGCAAGGCCTCGAACTCCGCCTCGGCCTCGCGTCGGTCGAAGTCTCGTTCCTTCGAATGGCGGCGCAAGGCCTCGGCTTGCGCCAGGCGCTCGGTCGTGCCAGCCGAGATCGGCCCTACCGCCGCGGCGATCGCTTCCATCTCGGCGCGGTCGCCATTGCAGTGGAGGGCGAGGTCGCAGCCGGCGGAGAGCGCCCGCGCAGCCCGCTCCGCGATATCACCGCCGAGCGCCTGCATTGACAGGTCGTCGGAGACGAGAACGCCGTCGAAGCCGATCGCGCCGCGTATCCCCTCTGAGATTACCCGCCGCGACAATGTCGCGGGTGCCGTTGGGTCGATCGCCATATAGACGATATGGGCGGACATCGCCCACGGCATAGCCGCCAACGCCTGAAACGGCGCAAAATCGGTGCGCGCGAGCTCGTCGGTCGCGGTCTCGACCACCGGACATTCGTGATGGCTGTCGAGCCGGGCACGGCCATGGCCGGGGATGTGCTTGATCACCGGCAGCACACCGCCTGCGAGCAGCCCATGGCATGCCGCGCGGGCAAGCTTTGTTACGCGGCCGGGCTCGGTTCCATAAGCCCGGTCGCCGATCACCGAATGCGCACCGGCAACCGGAATGTCGAGCACCGGCAGGCAATCGACCGTGATGCCGAGATCCTGGAGATCGTCGGCGATCAGCCTGGCACCGAGCCGCACCGCAGCCTCGGCCTGCGGGTCGGGCAATGACCCGAGGCGGCCCGCCGATGGGTAGAGGCGCCAGGACGGCGGTCGCAGCCGAGCCACCCGCCCGCCTTCCTGGTCGATCAGGATCGGCGCGTCGCTGCGCCCGATCGCGCCGCGCAATGCTGCCACCAGCTCGCGAACTTGGTCCGGAGAGCGGCAGTTGCGCCGGAACAGGATGAAGCCGACCGGATCGGCGGCCGCGAAAAAGCCTCTTTCGGCGGAGCTCAGCTGTTCCCCGGCGCAGCCGAGAATGACCGCGCGCGGGGCCGGGCCGCGCCCCGATGTCGTTTCAGCGGGCAATGATGCACCCGATGCTACGCTGCTTTAGCTCGCTGCAGATCCGCTCCGCCGCCGCCAGATCGGCAAACGGGCCCGTCTGGATGCGGTAATAGACCCCCCTGTCTCCGAGATCGGCGCGCATCGGCGTCGCCGAGATGCTGCCGAGGAGATCGGCATTCTTGCGCCTGATGCGCTCCCATTCCTGGCGCGCTGCATCCTCACTGCGCAACGAGCCCAACTGCAGCCGAGTTCCGCCCGCTTTGGCAGCCGGGGGCTTTGACGGCACCGGCGCCGAAGGTGCCGCTTTCCCGGCGGACTGTGGCGGGGGCGGAGCCGCCTGGGTAGCTGCCTGTGGGTTCTCCGGTGTGGCCGATGCCGGCGGCGAAGTTGCCGCCGGCGGCGGCACAGCTTCCGTCTGCGACGGCCGTGGCGGTGGCGGAGGCGCGGGCCGTGCCATCGGCTTTTCGGGTGGCGGCAGCAGATGCTCGACCACCGGGCGCGTCTGGTTGTAGATCAGCTTGTCCCGATCCGGGATCTGCATTCCGCCCGGTTGCTCCGGCTTCACCTTTGTCGGACGCTCGTCGGCGCGGATCAACGGGGCGTCACCATTCGCCGCACCGCCGCCGGCTTGGTGCGTCTTCTCGATATAAGCAAACCACAGGCCGCCGCTGAACAGCCCCATGACCAGCAAGGTCAGCAGGGTCGCCAGCACGCCGCGCGGACGCCGGCGGGGCTCGTCATCACGCGGATCGGCGAAGAGTTCGGTGCGTCGGTCGGGGTCGACCGGTCCGAGATGGTAGCTCACAACTACATCTCCTGCACCGGCTCGACGCCGATGACGGCGAGGCCGGAGGCGATAACAATTGCGACCGCGCGCACCAGAGCCAGGCGCGCCCGGGTCAGCGCCGGCTCGCCCGCCAGGATGAAGCGCAAGGTCGCCTCGTCCTTGCCCTTGTTCCACAGCGCGTGGAACAGCGCCGCCAGTTCCAGGAGATAGAACGCGGTGCGGTGCGGCTCATGGGCCTCGGCCGCACTCTCGACGAGCCGCGGCCAGCCCGAGAGCTGCCGGATCAACGCGAGCTCCGCGGGATCGCTCAACCGGTCGATCGGCGCCCCGGTCAATGCCGGGTCGGACAGGTCATCCTCGGGGAATTGCTCGGCGGCGTGACGCATCACCGACGCGGCGCGGGCATGGGCGTATTGCACATAGAAAACCGGGTTGTCGCGCGACTGCTCGGTCACCTTGGCAAAGTCGAAGTCGAGGGCCTGGTCATTTTTGCGGGTCAGCATGATGAACCGGAAGACATCCTTGCCGACCTCGTCGATGACGTCAGCGAGAGCGACAAAGGTTCCGGCGCGCTTCGACATGCGCACCGGCACCCCTTTGTCGAGCATGTGGACCAGCTGACAAAGCTTGACATCGAGGGTTGCCGCACCGTCGGTCACCGCTCGTATCGCGGCCTGCAGCCGCTTGACGTATCCGCCGTGATCGGCCCCCCAGATGTCGATCAAATTCCCAAAGCCGCGGCGGAACTTGTCGCGGTGGTAGGCGATGTCACCGGCAAAATAGGTCCACGAGCCGTCCGATTTCTTGAGCGGCCGGTCGACATCGTCGCCGAATTGAGTAGCGCGGAACAAGGTCTGCTCGCGCGGCTCCCAATCGTCGGGGAGCTTGCCCTTGGGCGGTTCCAACACCCCGGTATAGATCAGCCCGCGCCGCTCCAGCTCGGCCAAGCAATCGCCGACCGCACCCCCTTCGACGAGTTCGCGCTCCGAGACGAACAAATCGTGCCGCACCCCGAGCGCCGCGAGATCGGCTCGGATCAATGCCATCATATGATCGACGGCGAACTCGCGAACCGGTGCGAGCCATTCGTGCTCGAGCCGGCCGAGCCATTTCCGACCATCTCGTTCGGCCAGCGCGCGCCCGGTTTCGACCAGGTATTCGCCGGGATAATACCCCTCTGGTATCGGCCCGACGGTCTCACCGAGCGCCGCGCGGTAGCGCAGATATGCCGAGCGCGCCAGGGTATCGACCTGGGCACCCGAATCGTTGACGTAGTACTCCCGCGTCACGTCGAAGCCGGCCTTGGCGAGCAACGACGCAAGTGCGTCTCCGACCACCGCGCCGCGGCCGTGCGCCGCAGTCATCGGCCCGGTCGGGTTGGCGGAAACAAATTCGACATTGACGCACTCACCGCCGCCGATCGCCGAATCGCCGAAACCGATGCCGGCGCGCAGGATCGCACGCAACTGGGCGTGCCAGACCTCGGGCGCCAGCCGGATATTGATGAACCCCGGTCGCGCCGCCGCCGCGGTAAAGCCGGAGCCGCGGTAATCGCCTGTGACCAGCTCGAATCGGCGCAGCGCGGTTGCGATGCGCTCGGCCAGCGCCATCGGGTTTTCTTTAAGAAATCCGGCCAGGACCATCGCCGCGTTGGTCGCGAGATCGCCATGCGCCGGATCGCGCGGCGGCTCGACCGCCACCCGGCTCCGGTCGAGCCCGCTCGGCAGGCTACCGTCGGCCATCAGATGCTCGAGCGCCGGCAGTATCACCAGTCGGCGAAAGTCGCTGAAAATATTCGTCATGTCGGGGAGTAGGTATCGA
>Ga0126371_10005254_pt1 | contig 11504 bp, 6 predicted proteins | sample PanSoiMetaPlot_4_FD_110145 | JGI IMG/M metagenome (GOLD analysis project Ga0126371, IMG submission 110145) | Tropical forest soil microbial communities from Panama - MetaG Plot_4 | ecosystem: Environmental > Terrestrial > Soil > Tropical forest > Bulk soil | place: Panama | collected 2016-02-17
CCGTGACAATTACTTCCTCGGGCGGCACGCTCCTCATTCTGGGTCAATCCGTTAACCTGACGGCCACCGTGACCGGCGCAACCAACACCAATGTGACCTGGAGCAGTTTGCAGTACACCACGACAACGACCACGAATGGCAAGACCACTACTACGAGTCCTGTAGACGCCCCTACGGATGGTTCATTTGGATCTCTCACGAATACGACCCCCGCCGGCACGGCCACCTACACCGCTCCCGACCCGACGAAGTTTCAGCTGCCTGATCAAACCAAGTTTCCCGGCCTGCAGCTCGTCATCACGGCAACATCGGTGCAGAACCCGAGCAAGAAAGGCACGCTCAACCTCTTGCTCACGTCCGGGATTAGAGCGACCCTCCAGCCGGTGAGCGTTTCGGTGCCAACCAGCGAGAGCCAGCAGTTCTTCGTCACCCTCATCAACGACATCCAGAATAAAGGTGTGACTTGGCTGCTCACCCAGAACGTTCCCACCACCACCAATGGTGTCACCACCACCGTGCCGCAGCTTCCCACCTGCAGCCCTACTTGCGGCACGATTACTCCGGACACGAACAACCCGAACGTAGCCGTATACACCGCTCCCAGCACCGTTCCGACCGCCATTACTCCGACACAAGCCAACAACCCCAACTCGAGCACACCCCAGAATGTCACCATTGTTGCGACGCCCAATGCGGATAACTTAGGATTTGTAGCCGGCACGATCACCATCACCACTGGCGGGCCCATCACTTTCAATGGCATTACACCGACCATTGCTCCGCAGGGCGCCACGCTGTGGGATATCTACCTCGACGCTCCTAATATTTCCTCCGCGTCGCAAATCTACTTGACCTACCCGAATAGTTCGGCGCCTGTGGTAAAAACCTCAACTTCGGGACAAATCAAAATCCTGTTTCCTATCCCTGCCTCGGCTAGTTCGAGCACAAGCACCACGACGGCCCCTCCTTCCACCGGGGCGCGCCTTCGTCTGAACGACAAAGACCTTGCGGTTTCCGGAACGGTCACTGTTGCCGTGGTAGATGCGGTACAAACATGTAACGGGACAGCGGCAGGGACGCCATGCAAAGCGACTGGTACCAGCACGTTCAACATTATTCCGGTTCGGCCCACCTCGATTGCCTCGGTTCCCGACGATATCGTGCAGGGCAAACTCTCGCAGCAGACCCGGGTGATCATCGATGGGGGCTACTTTGGCCCGAACGGGACGCTCGCGGCCGCCTCTTTTCAGGGCAACGTGATTGCGCAGGACCAGAACAATCCCTCCAATTCCCGTCAGTTGAACACTTTGATGTCCACGGTCCAAATCAATCAGGGCAATCCCGGCCTCTATCCTCTTTCGGTCGTCAGTACCGCCACGCCTGCTCCGACGCCCAACAATCCTTCGCTCACGAATATGGCCATCTTCCCGGATTATTCGAGCTTCCCTCCCCAGGCCATTGCTGTCTCAGCGATCCCCGCGGGCACGAATCCCAGTGCCATAGACATCGATCCTTCGATTGGCGTCGCGGTTGTGGCGGAGGCAGGATCAAGCACGGCGACGCCTCCGGTGGCGAGCGGAGTACAGTTTTTCGCCATAGCCAAGGGAGCCCTTACGCCGATCGATTCCACGGGCGCCACTTGCGCCGCATCCTGCCCGGTCACCAGCCAGTCGTTTGCGAACGTTTCGATCAATACGCCGACCGGAGTGTCGGTAAATCGCACTCTTCACACGGTCGCGATCGTCAATTATGGCAATCAATCGGTCACCGTCTTACCAATTCCTGTTCCCGGAGCGTCTGCGCAAAATCCCGCCCCAGGCACCCCGTTCACCATCGATATTTCCGGTGCGCTGCAAAACTCCGTGAGTCCCGCTCCTGTTCCTTATGCGATTGGCGTGGATCCCGATTCCAACCTGGCGCTCGTGGCGTACTCCTCAACCGCGGTATCCACGGCCGCAAACCTCGGATTTGTTGTCAACCTGAACCCAGATTCGGCGACCACGCCCAATCCTTATGGTTGTAATCTGGATCATGCCATCAATCCATCGTCGACCAAGGTGGGGCAGTGCCTGGCTTCTCAGGTCACGCTGAACAATGGCGCTTACCCGCAAATCGCGACCGCGCCCCACGGACATTTGGCGGTGGTGACCCCCGGGGGGACGGGCGTGGTTAGAGGTGTGGACGTCACTCAGCCTTCCACGGCGAATGTGATCCTCTCTTCCTCGCTTACCGCGGGCCTGGTCACCGTGACTATTGATACCAGCCACTGTCCTCCCCCGTTGGCCGACCCCAACCCCAGTGGCACACCTCCGACAAACCCTTGTCCTTTCACGATGGTCCCTGGCAACGCGGGCACCGTGCTCATTACTGGATTGAAGCCGGGAAACTCCGCGAACGATGCCTTTTTCAACGGCAATTTCTCGGTGAATGTGACCAGCAGTAACAGCTTCACTTACGCGGTGAGCAACGCGGCAGCCACCGACAGCGCGCAGGGTGGATGCCAGACCAGTTCCACCGGCGCAAAAACCTGCGCCACCGTTTTCTATGGCCTTCCCAATCAGACCATCCAGATTACACAGACACTTCAAGGAGTGGCCATCAACCCCATAACTCAGACGGCGGCCATGGCCGATGCCAATTCGACCAACCTTCAGATCAACCTGCTGAATTCGCTCGACCAATCGGTCAGCTCGATTGGTTTTTCCGCGACCTGTACCGCCTTCAACACTCCGTGTGCCAGCGCACCAGAATTGCTTGCGACCACCGGCGTGGCTTGGCAGCCTTATACGAACTCGGTGGTCTCTTACAATCCCAAGCTTAATCAGGTATCCATTTCCGATCCCACTACTCGCCAGCGCTACGCCTTCGCCTGTGAGATAAAGCCCGCTCCCGAGCCGCAATCGTGCATCACCAATCCCAATAGCGCGCCCGTCACCACCTGCCCTTCGGTTTCGGCCTGCCAGCAGAGCTTTCTAAAACAAATCACTCTGAATGGCACCGGCACGGCCACGCTGACCGTCAATAACGGCACCACGGGCTCTCTGACTCTGTGGGGGGGCATCGCCGTCGATCCGGCCACCAATCAAGCTCTCGTTCTTATGTCCGGCAGCGGCACGATCGACATCGTCGATTTGGGCGGGCCCGGAACGACTACGCCGCTGAAGCCTACTCATATTTCAGGCTTGGTTGTTCCCAGTCCTACGCCTGGCGTCGGTGTAGTCGGCGGCGTTCCTAACGCTTTGGTACCGCAAGCCACACTGACTTGCGTTCCACCGCCCGGTTCTCCGGCAGGCACATGTAGTTTGTCAGGCGTGAAAATCTTTGGTTCGGGTTTCGTTTCGGGTTTGCAGGTGCGTCTGGACGGCGTGGACATCACCACGCAGGGCGGCACGATCAACAACATTTCGTCGAGCGGCCGCGAAGTGGACGTCACCATCCCGGCTTCCTTCCTCGCCGTGCCACATCACTACGCCCTCGACGTCCTCGCCAACGGCGCGCAATCCAACGTCGCCGCCTTCATCGTCATCGAGTCCGTGGATCTGTCCAAAGTCTGCACCGCAAGCGGCAGCCCCGTTAACACGATGCCGTCCTCGGTAGCCATTGCCGATCAAATTTCGAACGGGCCTTTCTCTCCGTTCGGTCTCGTTAGCGTGTCCGGCTGCAACAGCATTGTAAAAGTCGATCTGAACCCTGCCAGTCCGACTTTTGGCCAATTGCTCGGCAGTCCCATTTCCGTGGGAACTACGCCGCAGGGCATTGCCATCAGCCAGAAGCTGGGCCTAGCGGTGGTCGCCAACCATGGCACCAACACCGTCTCCATCCTGGACTTGACTCAGAGCCCCGCGGTTCAAAAGGTTCCTGACGTGACGACGGGCACCGGTCCCACTGGTGTGGGCATCGACGACGCTATTGGCGCTGCTGTGGTCGCCAACACCGGCGCAAATCAGGTTAGCGTCATCAATCTTGCGTCGTTGTTCCCGCCGTCCGGCACCACTCCTCCTACGACGTTGACCGCGACGAGCATCGGCGGTATTCAGCAGCCCCTTGCCGTGGCCATCGATCCCGACCGTGGTGCGAACAACCAAGGCATTGCGGTTGTCAGTGGCGTACAGTTGACGAGCGGCACGGCCCCGTCTGGTTCCCTCGCGGTGATCGAAATCGGTTTCGCCACGCCGATTCTCAGTACGACGTCTGCCTTCGGGTTTGTCTCAAGCACCCCCACGGGCGTCGTTTTCGACCCAACGGTGGTCACGGGAACCGCGAACCCCGGCGTGTTTTATTCCAACTCCAGCGGCTCCAACACTATTGTGCAATTCAATCCGGACTCGGGCGGCGGCAGCTCGGTTAATGTCGGAGTCAATCCGACATCCCTAGCTATCAATCCCCAGACTGGCGCGATTCTTACCTCCAACTCCGCGAGCAATACCATTTCTATCGTGGACACGATCTCGAATCCGTTCCAGACGCGCCAGACTCTGGGTATTCCCGGCTCGTCCAGGTTTGGCGTGGCCATCGATCAGTTCACGAATTTGGCGGTAATCGTCGACCAGGCGAACATGCGGGTTTTGCTCTTCCCCATGCCGAACTGAGGGTCATAGACCGCATGTAGGTTTCGAATGCCGTGTTCGAGGGGTTGGCCCGTTTGCGATTGCAGAGAAGGAAGCGCGTCGGCTATACTTCGACGTTTACAGTGCCTTCGTTTTGCCCGCTGGGGGAGCGGGGACAAGTTTAGGTTTAGCTGGCTGGGTCTTGCCCAGCTCCAGCTTTCCATCGTCTCATAGAATAAGGAGAATAAAGTGAATTCCAGGATGAAAATGCTTATGCTGACCCTCGCCGCGGCCGGCCTTCTGTTTGTTGGAGTGGTCCGGGCGCAATCACCTGCCGCGAGCCCGGCTGGGGCAGGCAAGGTCGGAGTGATCAATATTCGGGCGGCCATCGGCAACACCGCCGAAGGGAAGCAAGCCCAGGCCGAACTGCAATCGAAGTTCGCGCCTCAGCAGACCGAGATTGAAAACATGAACAAGCAGATCAACGATCTACGGCAGCGCCTCGCCGCGTGCGAGGGCAAGTGCAGCCAGGACGAAATTCAGCGCTTGACCACGCAAGGCCAGCGCCTGACCGCGCAATTCGATCGCAAGAATAACGAGTTCAACGAGGACTCCAACGCGGCCCTGAGCGAGGTTATTGACCGCATCGGCCGCAAGATGGTCGACGTACTCGACAAATATGCCGGTCAGAACGGCTACAGCGTGGTCCTGGATTCTTCCGCCCAGAACAACCCCATTCTTTTCGCGGCCTCCCAGATTGACGTCACCCAGGAGATCGTCCGCCTTTACGACCAGGCCTATCCGGTGAAGGGTGGTGCTCCTGCGCAGAAGTCGCCCGCGGCCAAACCCGCGCCGAGCACAACTCCGACCAAGCCGTAGCACCAGTTTTTAGCTGTTTTCTAGTTTCTTCTATTTTCGGAAACGCCCCGGCTCGGTCGGGGCGTTTCCCTTTCTGAAGTCATTCGAGCCCTCTTCTTGTATTCCTCTTCCCAACCGCTCCTCGCTGGTGCAAAATTCTTTCCTCCGCCCTGCACGCTCTTACCGAGGAGGTTCGCATGCCGCAGTCATCATCGTCCGCTGCCCAACCCGCACACAGTCATTTTATGGAACGTCTTCCGCGCCCGCCCGTCTTCTCCACCGCCGCCGAAGAACGCCGCCACCGCAAGGAACGTCTCGCTGGCGCTTTTCGTCTCTTCGCCGAATTTGGTTTTGACGAGGGTGTCGCCGGCCACATCACCGCACGAGACCCGGAACGCCTCGATCATTTCTGGGTGAATCCGTTCGGCCTGCACTTCGGCCGGATTCGCGCCTCCGATTTGATTCTGGTGGATCACTCCGGCAAGGTCGTCGAAGGCCATGCGGAAGTCAATCTGGCGGCTTTTGCCATTCATTCCCGGATTCACTCCGCTCGGCCGGACGTGATTGCTGCGGCCCACGCGCATTCGCTTTACGGCAAATCGTGGTCTTCACTGGGCCGCCGGCTCGACCCGCTCACCCAGGATGCCTGCGCCTTTTACGAAGATCACGTGGTGTTCGATGATTACAGCGGCGTGGTCGAAGAAACTTCCGAGGGCGATCGCATCGCCCGTGCTCTGGGCACCAGGAAAGCGGCCATCCTCCGCAATCATGGTCTGCTTACCGTTGGCCACACCGTCGACGAAGCCGCCTGGTGGTTCATCACCATGGACCGCTCCTGCCAGGCGCAATTGCTCGCGGAAGCCGCGGGTCAGCCGCACAGAATTCCCCACGAAACCGCGAAGAACACTTACGCGCTCGTGGGCTCGCATCTTGCCGGCTGGTTCCAATTCCAGCCGCTCTGGCAGCGCATCTCCCGCGCACAACCAGATCTGTTCGAATGATGGAGTGTTTCTTACTGCGCGAGAACCACCAGGCTCGACCGCACAAGGTGGGCACCGGCCCTCGCGAACGGCGGAGAATAGCGAACTGGTGTTTCGGACAACGTTCCTGCGCCGTTTACTGCGTAATAGTGCAATGCCTGTACATGTCCTGGGTTTAGCCAGCTCGTGTTTGCGCCATAGGAAGCTTCGGCGCGCTCCTAGACTAGCCTGGGTCGGGTTGCCAAAAGATTCCGGGAACAGCAATTTTGGTAAGCGGTGTGAGAACTACCGGGCACGGCAATATGGCCTAGACCGTTGACCGGGGCGGCGCTCAACACCCAAATTCCTAGTAAAACGTCGCATGCTTTTCCGCCGCCGGGGGTTCGCCAGAGGTGCGCAACTCGCCGGGGCAGGCGCCCGACGCTCGCCGCACCGCGCGCGCGAAGGAACTGGGTGATTTGAAGCCCAGGTCAATCGACAGCACCTTGATGGCGGCTCCAGGCTGCATCGCGAAGAAGCCCTTTACCCGTTCCATCAGAACTTCTTCCCGGTAGTGGCGGAAATTTCCTCCGGTTAACAACCGCACGGTTTTCTTAATGGTTCTCTGGCTCACATGCAGGCTCTCCGCAAGCTCTTCCAGGGTCTTGCGAGGGTTCTCGTTCAAACACACCGATATCTGCTCAAAGAGCAGTTTCGGATCGTAGGACATGGGTCGATCCTCCCGTTTCGCTTTTCATTCGTCCTAGGTCTTGCTTCAGGATCGGCAGGTCACGCTCTTTCGAGCCGGAGCCGGGTTGCTCTCCCCGGACGGCGAGGATAAGAAGGCCGCAGTTCGCCGCTCCGGTGGGCAGCGCTATCAATCTAACGGGAGTCGGCTTCCAAGCAATCAGGTGATAACCCTATTCCTACCTCGGCGCAACGCCGGAGAATGCCGGGCAAACCGGGGGCGTCTGTTCGGTTGACAAGAATCAAGCCTAGCGCGATGCCCGCCGATACCCGCCACACGCTCAATGCGTCAATTTCATGTACACGCTCACCCAGTACGCTGCTCGCGGCGGTGCTGCGAAGGTACTCTTGAGCAGCGTCTCCCTCGCGCATGCGCCCATCTTGGTCGCAGGATGCAACAGAACTTCTTTCACTGCACCGTCTTTGTCGAGTTTCATGAGTATCCAAAAGCTCTCCAGATCGCCTCCCGCGCTCTGCTTGCACTGCTTCATCGTGCTCAGATGCTTGTCGGCGAACTCTTTTCCCAATTTCTCGTCATACGCCTTGCCTTCTGGCGTTCTTAGGTTCGCCTCAACCGCTGTTCGCGCATCCGCGAGGCTCGTCGGCTTGTCGTCCGCAAATGTTGCTGCCGCCGAAAACGCCAGGGCCATAACCAACAGGGAAATCCTCATGTCCGCGCTCACCTGCGAGTCAAATGCCAGCAGAATCCACCTTGCTGCCTGTCAGATCGTCCGATGAACATCCGCTATCGCCTCGCCGCTGGTCGCTCTTGCCCGCTCGAGTGGAATCGGAGCTGGTCGGTGTGGTTTCCTTCTATCGACGCTTATGGGAAGAGCCGGCCACACGCCCGGAGACCGCCTGAGCCGCGGCGTGACGGGGGAGCCTGCGCTTTTTTGCCTGACTTCGAGGGCGGCCGGCCCGGGGAGAGAAGTCTCGAAGCATGGGGCGGTCGGCGATGATCCGCACGAACTCCCGCAGGTAGTCCGGCGGAGAATTGTCGCGTAACTGGGCTACCGACCACTGCCAGCGGTAACCAGGCGGCTGCAGGGGCACGCCAATCACCACGCCGGAAGCAACCCGCGGCCCGACCGCCCAGCGGGGAAGAGCAGCGATCCCCAGTCCGCCAATGATCATTTCGAGGATCACTTCGGTTAGTAGCACTTCCTGAATCTTTCGCGGCCGGATCCCCGCTGGTTCGAGGATTTTGGTCAGGAGCGTGCTGTCCGATTTGGGTGGATAGACGAGGACATTTTCCGCGGCAAAGTCTGCCGGTGTGACGAACTTCTTCACCGCGAGCCGGTGCTTTGGCGGAACAACGATCAGGACATCGTCCTCGAAGAGGGGGGTATAGCGAATCTTACGATTGCGAATAGGGTCGCAGATGATGGCCAGATCGAGCTTGCCATCGAGAAGCGCTTCGAAAGGATTGCTCGCTGCCTCAAGAACCAGTTGGACTTCCACATTGGGATATTTCTTTTGAAACATCAGCAGGCGTGGCGGAAACCAGTGATAGGCCGTGTGGCACTGCGTGGAGATGCGCAGCAGGCCCTTCGCGGGGCCGCTCGTCCGTTGAATCTCTGATCCTGCGCGCTCGAGCTCCCTGAGCACCTTGCGGGCCGCTTCGAGCAGCCGATCGCCCGCCGAAGTCAGACGCATCCTGCCGTTTTTACGTTCGAACAGAGCCGCGCCCAGTTGTTCTTCGGCATCGCGGAGCTGATGGCTCAAAGCGGACTGTGTGAGATGCAGGCGATGGCCCGCGCGAGTAACGCTTCCGGTTTCCGCGACTGCCGCAACCAGTTTCAGGTGCCGGATTTCGAGATTCATTGCCGCCCCCGTTGGATACATGAAAGCTGTTCATATAGATGATGAAATCATGCCATTTGGTTCCGCGGTTCGATGGTACTAGGCTGAACTCGCGTGGAACCGCGCGGACGAAGCCGGCATTTTGGCGAAGGCAAGCGAGGGAATGCCGAGTTTCGCCGGACGGGCAGGAGCCCACGCGCATGGCTCGCGTGCAGTGTGAACCGAATTTGAAGGCGGCAACCGGATAGAAGGGTTTGTGGGCTTGCCTGCAGTAAAGATGGTTGAAAGTCATCCTCAGAGACCCGTGCCGTTGTCGTAGCTTCTTGCGGCCCTTAAGTTGAGCACCATTCGCAAGCCCGGAACCGCCGCACCTTCCCCGGAGCTCCGCGCCAAATTGGCCGCGAAGCCCAGCGGACGGTTGCGCCGTCCTGCCTACCGTTTATCGGCGAGCATGCTTTACGGATGCGCGCTGCTCGGATTGTGGTTGACGCCGTCCGCGGATCTGGCAAAGCCGCGCGTCGTGGTGCTGCCGTATCGTAGTGTGGATTCGTATATCTTGGTGGATGCCAAAATAGACGGCAGTCCGGTGAAGCTCCTGCTGGACACGGGATCCAATAAGACCATTCTCAACGCCGGCTCGGTTTCGAAAACCGAGCTCGGCGTTACCCGGCCCGTGAACCGCGGAGCGGGTATTGTCGGTAACGCCCTGCGCTTGCGAGTGGACCTGGAACTCGCCCACCAAATAATGTTTTCCCAGCCGGTGGCGGTGATGAACCTCGAAGAGCTTTCGAAAAGCTTTCGCATTCGGTTTGACGGTTTGCTCGGACAGGACATCCTGAATCAATTCCGCTCCGTGCGCATCGACTACAAAAACCATGTCCTTGAGCTGGAGCAATAGACCTTATTCTTACGTAGCGGACGTTTTCAAAAGCGCTCCCGTGGCCCGATACATGGTGCCCTGTTCCGATGTGGGGCGCGTCGCCCGCTATTCGTCAATTCGCTCTCCGAGTCGGCATTGCACCTCCTCTCGCGGTTGCCGCCTCCCGGCCGGGGTGCCATAATTCCTCTTTAACCCGGACGCGAGACTGCGCGGCGGCTGTCGGGAAGCAGGTTGTGTTTAGCTCCCTAGCGAAGAGAGCCAACCAGGAGTCACGCGTCACGTTTTAACGATTTGAGGGGGCTTATGGCATTGCGCGATAGCTGGATTGAAAAACGAGAAGCGGCAATGGCCGGCGCGAACGGAACACGCAACGTCTCGCAGCTGCATTTCGCGCGCCAGGGCGCCATCACCGAAGAAATCGAGTACGTCGCCAGGCGCGAAAAACTGGAGCCGGAGCTGGTCCGCAGCGAAGTGGCGCGCGGGCGCATGATCATTCCCGCAAACATAAATCACCGCAACCTCGAGCCGATGGCCATCGGCATCGCCAGCAAATGCAAAATCAACGCCAACATCGGAAATTCCTCGACCAGCTCGAACATCGACGAAGAACTGAAAAAGCTGCACCACGCCGTCCACTACGGCGCGGACACCGTTATGGATCTCTCGACCGGCGGCAACCTTCCGGAAATCCGCAAGGCGATTATTGAAGCGTCGCCTGTGCCCGTAGGTACGGTTCCGGTGTATGAAGCGATTTCGCGCGTGCGTCGCCCGGAGGACCTGACCTTCGAGTTGATGCTGGAAGTCATCGAAGAGCAAGCCGAGCAGGGCGTGGACTACATGACCATCCACGCCGGTGTCATGCGGGAGCACGTTCCGTTCGTGCGCAAACGCATCACCGGCATCGTGAGCCGCGGCGGCTCGCTGATGGCTCACTGGATGGAGCATCACAAGAAACAGAACTTTCTTTACGAAAACTTCGATGAAATCTGCAAAGTCTTCAAGAAGCACGACGTGAGTTTTTCGCTTGGCGACGGCTTGCGCCCGGGCTGCATCGCGGATGCCAGCGATGAGGCGCAATTCGCCGAACTGAAAGTACTTGGCGAACTAACCAAGAAAGCTTGGGAGCATAATGTCCAGGTGATGATTGAAGGCCCGGGTCACATTCCCATGGACAAAATCAAGGAGCAAGTGGACCTGGAAATGGAATGGTGCCACGAAGCGCCGTTCTACACGCTCGGCCCGCTGGTGATCGACATTGCGCCCGGCTACGACCACATCACCAGCGCGATTGGCGCAGCCATGATCGGCTGGCACGGCGCTTCGATGCTCTGCTACGTCACACCCAAAGAGCACTTGGGCTTGCCGAATCCCGACGACGTGAAACAAGGAGTGATCGCCTACAAGATTGCGGCGCACGCCGCCGACGTTGCGCGTCATCGGCCGGGCGCCCGAGACCGCGACGACGCGCTTTCCTATGCGCGGTTTCTCTTCGATTGGAACAAGCAATTCGAGTTGTCACTGGACCCGCAAACCGCGCGTGCCATGCACGACGAGAATTTGCCCGACGATTTCTACAAAGAGGCCAAATTCTGCTCGATGTGCGGGCCGAAGTTCTGCTCGATGAACATCACGCAAATGGCGGAAGCCGAATCCGGCCAGGACCAGGCGGAACGGAAACAAAAATTCGCGGAATTGCTGGTCAAGGTGCAA
>Ga0126371_10005255_pt1 | contig 11501 bp, 4 predicted proteins | sample PanSoiMetaPlot_4_FD_110145 | JGI IMG/M metagenome (GOLD analysis project Ga0126371, IMG submission 110145) | Tropical forest soil microbial communities from Panama - MetaG Plot_4 | ecosystem: Environmental > Terrestrial > Soil > Tropical forest > Bulk soil | place: Panama | collected 2016-02-17
GGAGAGGCTTGATGGTGCGTCCCGAATCGGAAACGACCACCGTGGGACTGAGTTCTGAGGTCACGGAGAATTCATCTACCCTTCATTCGGACGTGACCCCGAATTGCGAGACTCAAAGCGTTTGAACTTCACTCCACGTCCTACCTCGGGGACCGGTGCACCCCTGGCTCCGGTCCCCTTCTCCTCTCCACTCCCTTGGAACACTTTCCTAGCGATCCCCTTGACCCTGTAGAAGTCTCCAACTACTGTTAAGATGTAGGCCGATGAGAACAGGAATACCGGAGACTCACAGGGCCCCTTTTTGGCAAAGCGGAATGTGTGTACTCTTAGTGGCTTTGCTCCTGTACAACCCGTTTATAGCCCTGTACTGCTCTCACGGCCCCAATTCGGTACACTCTCCAGAACGCAACCGCGCGACGGTCGGCTCATCCGAACTACAACATTTGGGCTCCATCCACGACACCCAGCAGCCAGATTTGACCATGGAAGAAAATCGCGACGAGCGCGCGGTGCCGGTAGCAAGTAATGTGGCCCGTGGGTTCGAGCGAGAGGAAGAAGTACCGCAACAGGCGTTTTTCAACAGAGTCTGGTCACGGCCCCCACCCACACTGTAAGCCACCGATTATTCCTCTGGTTCTGATAGAAGAGGGTCAGAGGAGCCCAGTATTCCCTAATGCCCGGGTTGTCTCGGCCCTATTTTCGGAACCTCCGCGCGGACAGGAAACCCGCCTGGAAGGTGAGTGAGGATCCTTCACTAAGGACAGGCTATGGCAAAGAGGAATCAGATTCTGATTGTCGGCACAGTCTCTGTGGCGCTGATCGTCCTGTGGCTGAGTCTGCGCCACGGGAAGACGGAGGCAGACAGCGCGGATAAATCCCACGGAGAAGTGGTGGCTGCCGTAGTCAAAGTCGAGCGCCACGACCTGGGAACGGAGCTCACGCTGGCGGGGGCGTTCAAGCCGTTTCAGGACGTGGATGTCCACGGAAAAGTGGCGGGGTACATCAGGGCGATCTATGTGGACGTGGGCTCCCACGTGAAGCAAGGACAGACCATCGCCGTTTTGGAAGTTCCCGAACTGAAGGCGGAGTTGGCGGGAGCGGATGCATCGGTAAGGCGTGCCAAGGAAGAGATCCGGCGGGCGCAGGGAGATTTGGAGAGAGCGCAATCCGGGCACCTGGCGGCGCATGCCATGTATGCGCGTTTGAGCCAGGCGGCGCAGCAGAGGCCAGGACTTGTGGCGCAACAGGACCTGGATAACGCACAGGCCAAGGACTTGGAGGGAGAAGCACAGGTGTCGAGCGCCAAGGCCGCTTTGGACGCGGCACAGCAGGCGCTGGAGGTGGCGCAGGCCACGCAAAGGCAATATGCCGCATTGTCCGACTATACAAACATCACCGCGCCCTTTACGGGTGTGGTGACCGTGCGGTACGCGGACACGGGTGCCCTGATCGCCGCGGGGACATCGTCGAGCACGCAATCCATGCCAGTGGTGCGGGTCGCGCAGATTTCGGCGCTGCGCCTGGTGTTGCCGATCCCGGAATCGATAGCGGCGGAAATCCGCCTGGGAGACCCCGTGAAGGTTCACGTGCAGGCCCTGAATGCGGACTATGTGGGGAAGGTGGCGCGGTTCGCCGATTCGCTGGATCCCCAGACGCGAACCATGGAAACGGAAATCGATTTTCAGAATAGCGATGGAAAGCTGCTGCCGGGGATGTATGTGCAAGCCGTGGTAGCTCCTCCCCATCGTCCAGACATGCTGGCCGTTCCTCTGGAAGCGGTGGAACTCGGAGCCAATTCGAGCGAGGGCTCCGTGCTGGTGGTGAACGCACGAAACATCCTCGAAGAACGGAAAGTGAAGTTGGGTGCGCAAGGAAGCACTAGGGTGGAAGTGCGCGATGGCCTGAGCGAGGGAGAACGCGTGGTTGTGGGCAGCCGGAACGAGTACAGGAGCGGGATGAAGGTGATTCCGAAAGAGGCCAACCTCAGCAAGCCAGGCGAGGCGGAGAGCAAATAATGCCAAGGTTTTCGCTGGCGTACCCGTATTTCATCGTCATGGTGTGCCTGGTGGTGGCGGTGGTCGGGGTGACGACCGTCGCGCGCATGCCGGTGGACTTGTTCCCGCAGATCAATATTCCGGTGGTCGTGGTGGCGACATTTTATTCCGGCATGCCGCCCCAACAAATTGAAGCCGACATCACCAATACCTTCGAGCGGTTTTTCACACTTGGAAGCAACATCGACCACATTGAATCGCGTTCCCTGACGGGCGTGAGCTTAATCAAGGTGTACTTCAAGCCCGGCACCAACGCCAACGCAGCCCTCAGCAATATCGCCAATCTGGCCATGGCGGATTTGCGGAGATTGCCGCCGGGAACCTTGCCGCCGGTGGTGTTGAAATTCGACGCATCGAGCCTCCCGGTGTGCCTGCTGACATTGAAAGGACAAGGGCTCAACGAAACACAACTCAAGGATTTGGCGCAATTTCAAGTAAGAAACCAGGTGGCGAATGTGCAGGGTGCTTCGGTACCGCAGCCGTTCGGAGGCACCTATCGGCAAATCCAGGTGTATGTGGATCCCGTGAAACTTGAGGCCCACCAACTGAGCCTGATGGATGTTGTGCATGCCGTCAACGATTCGAATCTGATTCTTCCAGCCGGCGATGTACGGATTGGCAACCGGGACTACAACATTTACGCCAACAGCCAGGTAGCCACGCCGCAGGATCTCAACTATATCCCTCTGAAATCCGTGGGCCTCGGCTCTGTGCTGGTTGCGGATGTGGGCAAGGCGGAGGATGCCGGAGCGATTCAGACAAATATTGTGCGAATTGATGGACAGCGGTCCGTATACATCCCCATCCTGAAACAGGGCGGGGGCAGCAACACCATCGCAATCGTCAACGGAGTGAAGGAAGCCATCAAGCATTTGGTGGACATTCCCGACGTTCTGAAAACAGCGGTGGTTTTTGACCAGTCCATTTTCGTAAAGACAGCCCTGAAAAATTTGCTGAAGGAAGGGGGAATCGGCCTGGTGCTGACCGGGCTGATGATTTTGCTGTTTCTGGGAAGCCCGCGAGCAACGTTTGCCGTACTGCTTTCCATTCCGCTCTCGGCACTGGCGTGTCTTTTGGTGGTCAATGGAATGGGTGGGTCCATCAACACCATGCTTGTGGGTGGACTGGCACTGGCGTTTTCGCGGCTGATCGACAATTCGGTGGTGGTTCTGGAAAACATCTTCCGGTTCATGGAGAACGGAGCCGCGCCCCGGGAGGCGGCGGAAAAAGGCGGCACGGAGATTGCCCTAGCAGTTCTGGCCGCAACCTGTGCCACCTCCATTGTGTTTTTCCCCGTGACTCTTTTTTACGGGGTGAGCCGCTATCTTTTTGCGGACCTGGCACTCGGCGTGGTGCTGTCCATTTTTGCCTCCTATGTATTCGCGTTGACGGTGGTGCCCTTGTATTGCGCGCAATTCATCCAATTGGGACACCAGGCCAAAAACGAGGAAGGGCAATCGCCAGGCGCCCTGGTAAGAGTAGTCCATCGATTTAACGAGGGATTCCGCCAGCTGATAGCAATTTACGAAAAATGGGTCACCCGCGCGATGGCAAATCCCGGAACGACCGCCGCCTGCATTCTCGGGGGCATTGTGCTGGCGGTGGTCGGCGCATTTCCGTTTGTGGGACGGGCCTATTTCCCACGGACCGATCCCGGACAATTCGTGATCAACATCAAGGCGCCCACCGGCACGCGGCTGGAGGTTAGCGACAACTACATTGGACGCGTCGAGGATGACATTCGTTCGGTTGTTCCACCACACGAACTCGAAATGATTGTCTCCAACATTGGGATTACGCCTGACCTGTCCGCAATTTATACGAGCAATTCGGCCATGCATACGGCATTTGTCCAGGTTAATTTGAAAGAAGGGCACCGGTTAGGAAGCTATGAGTACATGGAGCGCGTAAGGCGAAAACTTGCGGCCGATTTGCCGGAACTCAGTGCGTACTTTCAGGCTGGCGGTCTGGTGGATTCCGTTGTGAATCAGGGCTTGCCCGCGCCGTTCGACATTCAAGTGAGCGACAACGACCTGGCCGAAGGGTACGGCATCGCCAGGGAAATCGCGCTGCAACTGAAGGCGTCCAAACGCGTCAGCGATGTCCTGATCCCTCAGGATATCAACTATCCGGGGTTGGAGTTGAACATCGACCGCCAGCAAGCGAGTTTGCTGGGATTGAGTCCGAAAGACGTGGTGGACAACGTGATCACGGCGCTGACTTCGGACGGGCAGATTGCTCCCAGCTATTGGGTCGATCCGAAGAGCGGAAACAACTACATGCTCACGGTGCAGTATTTCAACGACAAGATTGCCTCCATGACCATGTCCGATTTCCGGAATATACCGCTGCGGGCAGCCGCTTCCCGGTCGTACACGCCCTTGCAATCCGTGGCGAAGATCGAGCCTATTAACACGCCGACAGAGGTGGACCATTATCAAATCCGGCGGGTGATTGACGTCTACGTGATGCCGAAGGGCGAAGACCTGAGCGGCGTGAACAAGGAGGTGGAGCAGTTGCTAAAGGGGCTGTCGTTACCCAAAAACGCGCGCGTAAGAGTGCAGGGAGCGGTGATGGGCATGCATCAGTCGTTCACGCGCTTCGGGGTGGGACTGCTGCTTTCCGTCGTTCTCGTCTACCTGATCCTGATGGCGCAGTTCCGGTCGTTCATCGATCCCTTCATTATTCTGACGGCCATTCCTCCGGGGCTTGCCGGAGCCCTGGTGTTCCTGTGGATGACGGGGACGACGCTGAACATCATGTCGCTGATGGGCGTGATCATGATGACGGGGATCGTGGTTTCCAACAGCATTCTGATCGTAGAGTTTTCGGGAATCTTGCACGAGCGTGGCATGGGCCTGAAAGAGGCGGTCGTGGAGGCGTGCAAGGTGAGGCTAAGGCCGATCCTGATGACTTCGCTTGCGACGCTGCTGGCTTTGTTGCCTATGGCTTTGGGGGTGGAAGCAGGCAGCGAACAATACGCGCCACTGGCGCGAGCGATGATCGGGGGCCTGGGCATCTCCGTGGTACTCACTGTCTTCCTGGTGCCGGCCGTGTATCTGGTAATACACGCAGGAAAACAGGAGACGGTGGAGTCATGAGAAGGGTGGGCCGGAACAGAGCGGTACATCTCACCATTGAGTCCCGCGCCGCGGGAGGCAAGTAATGCCGAAGTTTGCTCTCGCCTATCCCTATTTCATCATCATGATTTGTCTGGTGATTGCGGTTGTGGGCGTTACGACGGTGGCGCGCATGCCGGTGGACTTATTTCCGGAAATCAATATTCCGGTAGTCGTGGTTGCGACTTTTTATGCCGGCATGCCGCCGCAACAAATCGAAGCGGACATCACGAATACCTTTGAGAGATTTTTCACCCTCGGCAGCAATATTGACCACATCGAATCACGGTCATTAACGGGCGTTAGCTTGATCAAAATCTATTTTCAGCCCGGAACCGATTCGAATGCGGCGTTAAGCAATATTGCCAACCTGGCCATGGCGGATCTGCGGCGGCTCCCGCCGGGAACCCTGCCGCCAGTGGTATTGAAATTTGACGCGTCAAGCCTGCCCGTGTGCTTGCTGACTCTCAAAGGGCAAGGGCTCAGCGAAACCCAGCTCAAAGATCTGGCGCAATTCCAGGTGCGCAACCAGGTCGCCAATGTGCCGGGTGCATCCGTGCCGCAACCCTTTGGCGGAACCTATCGCCAGATTCAGGTGTTTGTCGATCCTTTGAAACTCGAGGCGCACCAACTGAGCCTGATGGATGTGGTGGACTCCATCAATCGCTCCAATTTGATCTTGCCGGCGGGGGATGTTCGCATCGGGCGCCGCGACTACAACATTTACGCCAACAGTCAGGTGCCGAGAGCCGAGGCCATAAACCAATTGCCGCTGAAGAGCGTGGGCCTGGGATCGGTAATGGTTGCCGACGTGGGAGAAGCGAAGGATGCCGGGGCCATCCAGACGAACATTGTGCGGATTGAGGGCCAGAAGTCCGTCTACATTCCGATTCTAAAGCAGGGCGGCGACAGTAATACGATCGCGATCGTGAACGGCGTCAAAGAGGCGATCAAGGACCTCGTAGACATTCCCAAGATTTTGCGACCTGCGGTGGTTTTTGACCAGTCAATCTTCGTCAAGGTGGCGTTGAAAAACCTGTTGAAGGAAGGCGGCATCGGGCTGTTGCTGACCGCGCTGATGATCCTGCTGTTCTTGGGGAGCCCCCGGGCAACGTTCGCGGTGCTGCTATCCATTCCGCTTTCGGCGTTGGCGTGTTTTCTGGTGATGGATTCCATGGGCGGTTCGATCAACACCATGCTGCTGGGCGGGTTGGCGTTGGCCTTTTCCCGGCTGATTGACGACTCGGTTGTGGTGCTGGAGAACATTTTCCGGTTCATGGAAAACGGCGTGCCGCCCCGGGAAGCCGCCGAAAAAGGCGGAATGGAGGTGGCACTGGCGGTGCTGGCGGCCACTTCGACCACGTCCATCGTGTTTTTCCCGGTGACTTTCTTTTTCGGGGTAAGCAAATACCTGTTCACCGACCTGGCGCTCGGCGTGGTGCTCTCGATTTTTGCCTCCTATATCTTTGCCATGACCGTGGTGCCACTCTATTGCGCACGGTTCATCCGCATCGTGGCGGGCATGCACGATCACCAACACGGAATAGATTATGAACGCGAGGCGCATGCCGCGCAGGGATGGCTCGCCAAAGTCGTCCTTGCATTCAACAGGGTCTTTCACCGCTTGTTGGATTACTACGAAAAGCAAGTCATTCGCGCTCTGGTAAATCCGGCGCGGACGGCGTGGATCATTCTGGGAGGAATCGTCCTGCTGATTGCCGGAATATTTCCGTTTGTCGGGAGAGCGTATTTCCCGAGGACGGACCCGGGACAATTCGTGATCAATGTGAAAGCACCTTCGGGGACGCGGCTGGAAGTGTCCGACCGCTACATCTCGCGGGTGGAGGAGGACATCCGTTCGGTGATTCCCAGGGACGAGCTACAAATGGTTGTGTCCAACATCGGAATCACGCCGGATCTTTCGGCTATCTACTCGACCAACTCCGCCATGCACACGGCGTTCGTTCAGGTGAACCTCGCGGAAGACCACAAGACGGGAAGTTACGAATACATGGAAAAGGTGCGGCGGAAGCTGGCGAACGATCTGCCGCAACTCAGCATTTACCTGCAGGCCGGCGGATTGGTGGACTCGGTGGTCAACCAGGGCCTGCCCGCGCCACTGGACATCCAGGTGAGCGACAACGATTTGAACGAGGGAATGGCCATTGCGCAGAACATGGCCCTGCGGCTGAAAGCGTCTCCCCTGGTGAGCGATGTGCTGATTCCGCAGGACGTCGACTATCCGGGGTTGCAGCTGAACATCGATCGCCAGCAAGCCAGTCTCCTGGGACTGACGCCCAAAAACGTCGTGGACAACGTGATTACCGCGCTGACTTCCAACGGCATGGTGGCGCCAAGCTACTGGATCGATCCAAAGAGCGGAAACAACTACATGCTGACGGTGCAGTATGCGAACGAAAAGATCAATTCCATGACCATGTCGGACTTCCGCAATATTCCCCTCCGTGCGATCAGTTCCAGCCACTACACACCCCTGCAATCGGTGGCGAAAATCGATCCGGTCAACACGCCGACGGAAGTCGATCATTACCAGATCCGCCGCGTGGCGGACGTGTATGTGATGCCTAAGAGCGAAGACTTGGACGGGGTCAGCAAGGAAGTGAACAAACTGGTGGGTGGAGTGACGCTGCCGAAAAACGCGCGCGTGATCGTGAGGGGAGCGGTGGTGGGTATGCACGAATCGTTCTTCCGGTTTGGAGTCGGACTCCTGCTCTCGGTGATGCTCGTGTATTTGATCCTGATGGCGCAGTTCCGGTCATTCATCGATCCCTTCATTATTCTGACGGCCATTCCGCCGGGCCTGGCGGGCGTGGTGATGTTCCTATGGATGACGGGGACGACGCTGAACATCATGTCGCTGATGGGCGTGATCATGATGACGGGAATCGTGGTTTCCAACAGCATCCTGATCGTGGAGTTTTCAGGCATTCTGCACGAACGGGGGCTCGGCTTGAAGGAGGCGACGATTGAAGCATGCAAAGTGCGCCTGCGGCCCATACTGATGACCTCGCTCGCCACCCTGCTGGGATTGCTCCCGATGGCGCTGGGCATCGAAGAAGGCAGCGAGCAATATGCGCCGCTGGCGCGCGCGGTCATTGGAGGCTTGGGAGTTTCCGTGGTAGTCACCGTATTTCTGGTTCCCGCGGTGTACCTGGTGATTCACGGGAGAAAGAATACGGGCGAACCGGAGGTGGCTTTGTGAGACGCATCCTGGGTATGGCAGCTTTGGCTTTGTTCTGGGCGGCGCCGCGTGGGATGGCACAACAAACAGCAACCCCACCAACAAGCACGCCCATGGCTGGGGCGGCGCAGGGCGCTGCAGGCGGGCGAACGTTGACGATCGAAGAAGCGGAAGCTATCGCGCTGCGGAACAATCCGCAAATCACCGTCGGGAAGTTGCGCGCGTTGCAGGCGCACGAGTTTGTGCGTGAAGTGCGTTCCACGCTGATGCCGCAAGCCAATGGAGACTTGGAGGGTGTGGGCGCGGATTCAGGCACGCGGCTTTCGGCAGGCGGATTTCTGACCAACGGAGCGATGTTTTCGCGAGCGGCAGCGGGCGTGGCGGTGAGCCAGTTAATCACCGATTTTGGAAGGACCCCCAACCTGCTCTCGAGTTCGAAATTTCAGGCCAAGGCTGAGGATGAGAACGCGGCGGCGACCCGGCAGCAAATCATCCTGGCCGTGGACCAGGCTTTTTATAACGTGCTGGAGACCAGGGCGCTGCTGAAGGTAGCGCTGGATACCGTAAAGGCTCGACAAAACCTGGTGGATCAGATTAAAGCTTTGACGGATGCCAAGTTGCGGTCGGAAATTGACCTGAGCTTCAGCAAAGTGGACCTGGCCAGAGCGAAGTTGCTGATGCTGGATTCCGAGAGCGGCTATCAGGCTTCGCTTTCGACGCTTTCCGCGATCCTGGGATACCCGGAGCAACAGAATTTCGACGTAGCGGAAGGCGCTCCGCAAACGGTTAATCCTCCGTCGGCGGATCCAGTGCCGTTGGTCCGTCAGGCAATGCAGATGCGGCCGGAGATTCTTGCTTTGCAGAATGAAGTGAGCGCAGCGGAGAAATTCGGACGCGCCGAGCATGACCTTTGGTGGCCGACGGTCACGGGCTTGGGTGCCGTCGGCGCGGCGCCCGTTCGCGATCCAAACATCACCAGCCGGTATGGTGCTGGCGGCGTGATCGTGCACATCCCGCTATTCAATGGATTTTTGTACAATGCGCGGGCAAAAAGCGCCGACCTGGAAACGGAAGTGAAGCGCAAAAGACTCCAGGACCTGCAGGACAATGTGGCGCGGGACGTGCGTAACGGCTGGTTGGACACGCAAAAGGCTTTCGAGCGGCTCAGTGTCACGCAACAATTGCGGGAGCAGGCGCAACTTTCCCTGGAATTGGCGGACGCGCGCTATAAACTAGGGCTCGCGACGATTGTCGAGTACAGCCAGGCCGAATTGCAACAGACTGACGCGCAATTGCAGGATACCGACGCGCACTACCAATACATCTTGTCGCAACTTGCGCTCGCGTACGAAATGGGGCTGACACGCTGAGCGAATTTAAGAAACTCCTTTAGCGGCCTTCGCGGCTCAGGTTGGCCCTCCAAGTTCCTTCCGAGAAAGAACCGGAATTTTGCGTTTTCCGCAAAAGACAAGCTGTTCCCAGCCTGCAGAATCATTCACAATTCCTAACCTGTTGCAAGTAAACAGGATACTCAGTCTCTCTGGCAGATTGTTACAAACTATTCACATTCGATTGATACGCGCGTAAGAGTCCCCCAATACCCTGCGCCCGGGGTGTGGTACGCATTTCCCGGACTTACGTTTGAAATCTGCGCAAAAAGAGAGAGGCAATGAGAAAACTTGCATCACTAACGCTATCGCTGTTCCTGCTTACGGGAACCGCGTATGCCGATTCACCGAAAGACTCACCTAAAGACGCCACGGCAAACACGGCAAAGACTGCCGAAGCGAAAGCGGCAAGCAAGAGCAACGCCGAGATTGCCGCGGAGATGGAAGAGTTGCGCCAGGCTCTCCAGGCGCAGCAGGAACAGTTGCAGATGCTGAAGGAAGAATTGGCGAAGCGCGACCGCCAGATCGAGGAAGCGCGCGAAACGGCCGCATCGGCCAATTCGCGAGCGGCGGAAGCGAACTCGAAGGCCGCCGAAGCGGTGACCACGTCCGCGGAAGTGAAGTCCACGACCTCAGCACTGAATACGACCGTCACCAGCATGGCGGCGGTGAACTCCGCGGCGGTCGCTACCAGCGGCAAGGCCGGCGCGGATGAGGAGAAGGGCCCGACGACGATCCGCTTCAAGGGCGTCAACATTACGCCAGGGGGCTTCATCGAAGCCGCGACGGTCACACGCCAGCGTGCCGAAAGCGCGGATATCAACACGAACTTCAACGCGATTCCTTACCCCAATAACGGGCTAGGTAAGCTTACGGAAACGAACTTCACGGCGCGGCAGTCGCGTTTAACCCTGCTTGTTGACACGAAAGTTGGCGACGTCAAGCTCAGCGGGTACTACGAGGCGGACTTCCTTGGCGCCGGCACTACGTCAAACAACCGGCAGAGCAACTCGTATGTGTTCCGGCAGCGGCAGTTGTGGGGCCGCGCGGACTTCGCGGACGGCTGGGCGTTTTCGGCCGGTCAGATGTGGAGCCTGGCGACGGAAAACCGCAAGGGTATCGTGAATCGCAACGAGTGGTTCCCGTTGATGATCGACCCGCAGTACCTTGTCGGCTTCACCTGGCAGCGAGCCGACGCTTTGCGCGTGACGAAAGCCATTAACGACAAGGTCTCCTTGGCGTTTTCGGTCGAGGGCTCTCAGGAGACGCTCGGCGGCCGCGGTTTTAGCAGCTACACGGCGGCGAACGGCACGATAAATACCAACACCTTCATATTTGCTCCGGGCAACGGTGGCGGCTTGTACAACGCGTTCGATCCGACGGGATATTCTCCAAACAAAACCCCCGACTTCGTTTTCAAGGCGGCGTTTGATCCAGGTTGGGGACACTATGAGGTATACGGAATTGTGAGTACATTCCGGAACCGCGTGTATCCGTGCTCGGTGGTCAGCATCCCCGCGCCGGTAATGAGCAAGGCGACTGTAACATCTGCCGATGGAACGGTATACACCGGAACGTACAACAGCCAGGTTTTGACGGGAGCGGGCGCGCTCGTCAGTTCTTGCACCAACACCACTCCCAGCGCGGCAGCAGCGTCCAACGAGTCCATCACCGAGGGCGGCGGCGGATTCCACTTCCATGGTCCGTTGTTCCACAAGAAGCTGGATGTCGGAGCAAC
>Ga0126371_10005257_pt1 | contig 11499 bp, 14 predicted proteins | sample PanSoiMetaPlot_4_FD_110145 | JGI IMG/M metagenome (GOLD analysis project Ga0126371, IMG submission 110145) | Tropical forest soil microbial communities from Panama - MetaG Plot_4 | ecosystem: Environmental > Terrestrial > Soil > Tropical forest > Bulk soil | place: Panama | collected 2016-02-17
CCATCACCGGGGGATCGCCCAGCACACCCAAGCAGGGGGGCTGCTCATGCGAAGTGTGCTGTGAGTGCCGATCTAGGGGTAGACCGGCCCCCCAAGTCTACCCGAGCGGGAGCGGGACGCAAGTTGATAAAGAAACCGCCCTCCACAAATGTGCTTGCAGAGGGCGGCACTTTCCCGTAAAAGGGAAGTGTTGATCGGTTCTCGTAAAACCCATCAACGCAGGTGAGGCAGGGAACTCACCCGAGATCCCGAATCTAGGTGATCTGCGGCTCCCCTGCAAGTTAAAAACTTACGCGGGGGTGTTGATGTATAAGTCAGCGTCAAAACATTTTACCCGCTTTGTCGAAATCAACCCCGAACTTCTAGTTGTCGGTAAGCTGAAAAAAGCAAAAGCAAAGCATAACCGACACAGTGTTGTTCAAGCTGCTAAGAAATTGAATCTCGCTGCTGCCGAGATGCAGCAGCGAAGTGTTGCTGCCTATCTTAACGCCAAACCTGAGTTGCGTAAATCTAAGTGAAGATATGATAGTATGCACGGGGCAGTCCTAGTGTCATGGCCCGTCGCCGGGAGTGCAGACACGCTGCCAACAGACCCGATGATCGCAGCGACCCAACGGTTAGAATAGGTCATCTGGGTTAGTAGGGCGTTCCTCTGAATGTAGGGCGACCCTACCGTGGCAAATTTACTATCTCGCGCGCGCGCGAGTATCGGGCGCACTGTGACCAAAAACAACCTTGATTGATCGTAAGACTCAATCAAGTGTCAAGATGGAAGGTGGTGAACGAAGTGAACCAACTGAACATCTTGACACTTGACTGGCCCCCGAAGGGGGCCAACCAACTGATCAAGGTGAATTGATGGTGGTAGTTGATAACGAGTGAGGGTAAAAGTTGCCCTTAACTTGGAAGTGGGAGAAATCTGTCTTTAAATCAAGACGGGATTTAAGATGAAAACGTTAGAAACTATCCAGAAGCTACTACTCCAGTTAGAAGATAGCGATCTTGAAGAACTAGCTCAACGCATACAAGCGTTACGCCAGTTTCGTAATCCCGAAGTTGACCCTGCCGACTACCTGCTTGATGGTATGATAGCTGAGGCGGGACGACGGGGCTTAGGCCCGACTGTCCCGCCCAATTTTCGATTGAAATCTCACAAGTCGTTCCGGTCTTATATCTCTGTCTCCAAACGTATGAGAGCTATGTTGGAAGAGAACTGCCCCGGTATGAATGAGTTGGAGAAAGGCGTAGCGGGTAGGTTCTGTGCTAGAATCTTGGGAGAGTATTTGGAAGAGAAGCGTTATGTCTCAGTCACCTTCTTCTCTCTACTGGAGCATATTGGATCTCTCCCCGAAGCTATCGATGACGGTTTCCCCGGCTATCTTGCCAATCGTAGTTTTGGTTTCCTTATCAAATCCCTCATGCGTGGAGGTAGAGATGAGTCAGACGTTTGAAAGCTATCAAGAGGAACGTAGGAGGAAGATAGAAAGCAGGTTGGCTGAAGAAGCCATGGAGAAAATGGGACTTGCTAAAAAAGAGAAAGACAAGGATCGTCACTGGACCGATAAGCTTCATAGATCATGGCCGGGAGCGGTTGGTTCAGCGTGGGGTTGATCGATGGACGACATCATCCAATTTACACCAGAACAACTACAACAGATGGCCGACGACCTGTCTGGCAAGATTGACGTTCCCGTAGACCAAGCGCTCCAATGGTTGACCCTGTATCAAGCTACTAAGCAGCTTGAATTTGATTATTCCATTCGGCGATCACAAACCCACGCTGGCCCTGCTGCTACGGCACCGCAGTTGTCAGAATCAATGAAACCCGCCAACATGCCTGATCCACCTGATCTTACTTCTTGGTTCAAAGATAAGGGAATTACCCCTGCTATGATAGCAGCGGCGCATGGCATTCCACCAGCGATAGTACCACAACCCGATTCTCATCTTAATCCCTCCATGAATGATACGGCGGCACCCCCACCTCCAGCACCGCCGCCATCAGCCCCACCGGACGCACCGGCAGGTAGTAACATACACGATATACCAGAGATATTGCCACGCCGTAGGCGCTTCCTCAACGACGTGTAGCCGTTTGTTATGTAGAGCAGTGTCGCTTATTCTAGGCGTTCCGCTCTCACACAGGTTCCCGTCATGGCAGAGGATGATAGGCTCTCTGGGCCGCTACAAGAATCTCTACTCACAGCGTTAGCGTACCGTGGCAAAGAAGCTTCCATCATCACATCCCTACTTGGTGTGGAGCATTTTGAGTCCCCCTATCGCGATATCGTTAGTCGCATTATCGACTACCGCGTACGCAACGGGGAACCTCCTGGTGTTGGCCATATTGATGATTTGTTCGATGATATACTTGGGGATAGTAATCATAAAAAGTACGCAACCACGAACCGTATTTTGGTCAGTATGCGAGAACTTGCTGACCATCTTAACTGTGGCTACGTTGTTTCTCGTGTGCGTGATTTTGCTCGTCGGCAAACTCTCAAATCTGGCATCTTAGCTGCGTCTGAAAGATGGCAAGAAGGTGGAGACACCGTTGTTGAAGACGTAGAAGCTATCTTAAACGATACGCTAAAAGACAAACCCAACAACATTGACATTGGTACTCACTTTACTGATATTGATCGTGTCTTTGCCTACCAAGAAGTCGAAGCCCACAACTACGTGCAAACCCATATCCCTCAACTAGACCGCTATGAGGCAGTACCGCGTTGTGGCGAACTGATGATGTTTATTGCCCCACCTAAGCGCGGCAAGTCGTGGTTCTGCCATCATATTGGCCGTGCTTCTGTCATTCAAGGGTGCAAGACCCTCCACATCACGTTGGAGAATAGCGAGCATGTGGTGAACCCGCGTTACCTCCAATCGTTCTTCAAGCTGGGTAAACGTATGGAAGAAAAGAAGTATACCCGGTTTGATTTTGATAAAGAAGGCAATTTGCAGTTTAAGTACCGGGAAACAAAACCAAATTTCCTTATTGATGATCGTGATCTGCGCTCAAAGCTTAAGATGAATGAAATTGGTTTCCGTAACCTCATAGTCAAGCAATTTCCTACCGGAACCCTAACTGTCCAGCAGCTAGATAACTATCTTGATTACCTACAGGCAGCTATCAACTTTATTCCCCACGTTGTTATCTTGGACTCACCTTATTTGATGAAAATTCCACGTACTGATTATCGCTTGAACTTAGGGCAAACTGTCGTGGAGCTTCGTGGGTTAGCTGTCAAACGCAATTTTGCTTTAGTAGCAACCCATCAAGGCAATCGTGAGAGCGCCACCGCGCGCAGTACGAGGGAAGGCCATGTCGCAGAAGACTACTCTATTGTTGCGACCAGTGATATTGTCATCACTTATTCGCAGACTGCGAGGGAACGCCGTCTGCAAGTGGCTCGCCTCTATGTTAGCAACTCACGTAAAGATATCGATCAATTCACTGTTCTAATATCTCAGAACTACGCCACCGGCCAATTCAAACTTGATTCTGTCTTGTGGCAAGAGAAAGACTACTTTGAAAAGATCGAAGCCGAGGCCGGTAAGTTCGATGAGAAAGAGGCAGCATGACAGTATCGGCTAGTTCTATCGAGCGGTTTCTACGCCGTCCGCTTAACGACTTCCGATGGATGAAGGATATCTCCGAGAAGGAGATTGACAAAGCGCTTGAAGATCTCAAGCCGCGTTTCAAAGTTCCCATGCGCCGACATCAAAAGATCGGTTTTCTCTTAGCCATTGCTCAACCAGGTGTCTACTACCAGTACGAGATGGGCCTTGGTAAGACGGGCCTCAGTCTCGAAGTGATCGTCTATCTCTACCAACATGGCTTACTAAAGAAGGCTCTGGTGCTCGTTCCGATGAACGAACTCATAGATGGCTGGATTGAAGAGATACAGAAGTGGGGAATAAAGATACCCTACCTCGGCCTTAAGGGTTCTTCAGACGATAAGTGGTATGATCTAGAACGTTTTAAAGAAGGTATCATCCTCGTTTCCTACCCTGCTCTCGTCCATATGGTCTGTACCCGTAAAACCACACGCGGCAAGACTAAGATGGTAGTTGACCAAGATGCGGTAGTCGAGTTTGCTAAAGGGGTAGGTGGGGTATGGTTCGATGAAATTACCAAATGCAAGAACAAGACTTCTCTTACTTTTATGGTATGTGACATTATGTCTCGTATTGTGCCTTACACTTATGGTCTGGCTGGCCGTGTTTTTGGCCGTGACCCAGTCGATGCATGGGCACAGTTCTACCTTATCGATCAAGGAAGCACGTTCGGCTATTCCTTTAACTTCTTCAAAGAAGTGTTCTTCATCAAGAAGAAGAGTTACTGGGGTGGCCCATTCAACTTTGATTTCAAGTTTAACAAGGAACGTGACGAAGACTTTAATCGTATGATGGGAAATTCGTCGTTACGCTTTTCTGCGGAAGAGTGTATCGATATGCCAGAATTTACGTACATCCGTAAGTACGTCACCCTTCCTTTGACTACTCTCCACTACTATAAAGAAGCTCTTGCAGAGATCAGACGTTCTCGTGGAAACTTCACCGAGATCAAACACGCGTTTATACGTATGCGCCAGATCTCGTCTGGTTACGTGGGTCTTGTCGATGAGGACAGTGGCGACCGTGCGAAATTGGAGTTTCCCGAAAACCCAAAATTAGACATGTTGATGGAATTGATAGATCAGATGCCCGACAACCGTAAGTGTGTCGTCGGTATCGATTTCAACTGGTCTGGCCATAAAATAAGCCAAGAGCTAACAAAGGCAAAGATCAAACACGGCTTCCTCTATGCTGGTACTAAAGACTGGGATAAGATGAAGTATAGTTTCGATCATGATCCTAAATTTAGAGTATTGATAGTGCAGTCGAAGAAGGGTTCTTATGGTCTAAACCTTCAGAGTGCCAATTACCTGTTCTACTATGAGTCTCCGGTACCGGTCCTGGATCGGTTACAATCGGAGGCTCGCATTAAGCGGCAAGGCCAGAAGAATAAGGTTTTCATCTACGACTTACTGTGCAAGGGTACGGCGGACGAGGCAGTGCTAGCCTTTCATAAGGAAGGCAGGGAGCTTTATAAAACGCTAGTCGTTGACCCAGAAGAGGTTTTGCGCCGATGCTCCGCGTAGTCTCCGTCTCATATAGTCAAGACGCGCACGTCACTGAAATCAACGTTTGTATTAACGACGATCCCATGCAGGAAGAACCAAACCAAATAAGCAGCGACATTGCATTAAAGATTATTCGTGCAGTGGCATTGGCCGGCGATGTAGGTGTAGAGGTCACTGGCTTTTCAAAGATAAATAAGCTATGAGCTATGAAGAGTTTATTGCCCATAAGAAAATAGTTGTTAAGCCCTCTGGGCTACAGACGATCCCGAATCTCAACCAGCACTTAAAGCCTTTCCAAGAAGCCATAGCACGTTGGACGTTACGCCAACGCAACGCAGCTATCTTTGCTGCGACTGGCCTTGGCAAGACACTGATGGAACTTGTTTACGCGCAGACTGTCGCCAATCACGAACAAGGGTCTGTGTTGCTACTATCGCCACTGGCTGTTGCAGAACAGACGGTGCAGGAAGCAATCAAGTTCGGGATACCGGGAGTGAGCTATGCTAGAGACAGTGCTTCTATCAATAGCCCTATTGTCGTTACTAATTACGAACGTTTTTGTAATTTTGACATTGAGAGTTTTGTTGCGATTGTACTCGACGAGAGTAGCATTATTAAGTCGGCAGATGGAATCACTCGACAGACGCTTATTGACGCTTGTAGCAGTGTACGATGGAAACTCTGTGCGACTGCAACACCCGCCCCAAACGACTATGTGGAACTAGGCTCGCACTCAGAATTTCTTGATATAATGACGCACAGGGAGATGTTAGCGACTTTCTTTGTTAAAGATGACGAAGCTCGTCTTGAGGGCAATCCTGAGTACCGACTAAAGCGTCACGCCATAAAGCCGTTCTGGCAGTGGCTAGCCTCTTGGTCAGTAATGATTAGACGGCCCGAAGACCTTGGGTATGACGCACCAGAATACGACTTGCCGCCTCTCATATACAAACGACTTCGTGTTGATTCAAACGTTGCGCCGCCTTCTGGTGCATTCTTTCCCGACGCAGCTAAGTCACTGCGGGACAGAATGCGCGCCCGTCGCCTTACTCTCAAGGAACGGGTGGCGAAAGTTGTCGAGATAGTTAATGCTGAGCCAAACCAACAATGGCTCATTTGGTGTAATCTCAACGACGAGGCCGACGCCCTAGAGAAAGCCATTGCAAGCGCTCTGCAAGTATCAGGGTCGCAGCCCATCGAATTAAAGGTCGAACGGCTATTAGGCTTTAAAGATGGGCGACCTCCTATCCTCGTCAGTAAACCTGCCTTGGCCGGGCATGGTCTTAATTGGCAGCATTGTCATCGTATTATTTTTGCTGGTCTTACTGATAGCTTTGAGCTTACTTATCAAGCGATTAGACGCGTCTGGCGATTCGGACAAACAGAACCCGTCCACTGCTACTTCGTCCACGCCGACATCGAAGGAAACGTCATCGAAAACCTCAAACGAAAAGAACGAGACTTCGACAACATGTTAAATGAAATGTCTATTCACATGATTGATACTATGAGGGAGAATGTTCGTGGTGCCGCTCGGCGGGACGCCACTTACGACCCTCAATGTAATATGGAGATACCAGCGTGGTTAAGGTGTTAGATCAATTCCTCAATGGTCAGTACGCTATCTACAACGCTGACTGCATCGAAACCATGAAAGGATTACCTGATGCAAGTATTCACTATAGTATCTATTCGCCCCCCTTCGAAGGACTATATGTCTATTCAGATAATCCACGAGACTTGTCTAATTCAGCAAAAGACCAATTCTGGCGACATTACGAATACGTCATCAATGACGTTTGCCGTATCCTCAAACCTGGCAGACTATGTTCCGTTCACTGCACCCAATTACCTGCAACACAAATGCTCAATGGGTTTGCAGGAATGCAAGACTTTCGTGGAGATATTATTAGAAGACATCAGAAAATCGGTTTCATTTATCATTCCGAAGTAGTAATAAGAAAAGACCCACACACGACATTAAAACTGACAAAGACAAAGGGTCTTTACCACAAGAACATCATCAAAGACGGGGCTATAGCTCGCAACTCTTGGGCAGACTACATCTGTACGTTCCTCAAGCCGGGGCCAAACCTCGAACCCATCGTCAAGAAACTTAAAACTTACTATGGCGATGATATGACTGACGAGGAACATACTGAGTTAGTAAATGCCAATAACAAGATCGCGAAATACTCGCCAGAAGACGCCAAATCCATGGAAATCTGGGCGAGGTACGGCGAACCGATATGGACTGACATTGACCGTACTGACGTACTTTCTCGTTACGAAGCCAGAGATGAACCGGACGAGAGACACCTCACGCCATTACAACTTACTGCTATTCGTCGCTATATTGATCTGTGGACTAATCCTGGGGAAGTCGTCTTCTCTCCATTCATGGGTATTGGCTCTGCGGGCTATGTTGCCTTGGAACTCGGGCGTCGTTTCATTGGAGTAGAATTAAAACCATCGTACTTCGTACAAGCCAAGAAGAACCTCCACAGTATGGAAAGCCAAATCAAACGAAGGGAGTTCCTTAATGGTTGATGTATGTGAGTTCTGCAATGCTCCGCGTAGAGGGCATGCTTCAGCAGATCATCCTTTTAGAGCTAAGGGCGAACCTATCATAGAAATACGTAAGAGGTCTACACGCGATGGCTCGCTACCTGGCTCACATCTTGTTAAGAAAGGTGTTCACCAAACCTTTCAGTGGGTGGTTGTAGTCAATGGACGACGTGCAGATTCCTTCACCAACTATCGTTCCGCACAGAGAAAGGTCAAGTGGCTCAAAAATCAGATCCGTGCATATCGAGCTAAAGGCGTGCAATGATTTTGTCCGCAATCATCATCGACATCATGACAAAATACAAGGTCACCGTTTTTCCATCGGCGCTGTTGTGGATCGTCGCCTCGTGGGTGTTATTATTGTTGGCCGTCCGGTAGGTGGACAGCATCAAGATGATTGGGTAGAAGTTACCCGTTGCTGCACAGACGGCACTTATAACGCATGTTCGTTCCTCTATGGTGCCGCAGCCCGCGCTGCAAAGGAACTAGGGTTCTTCCGAATCCAAACTTATATTTTGGAGCAGGAGCTTGGTTCGTCGTTGCTAGCGGCTGGATGGCAGTACGAGCGCTTATCCCATCCAATAGGGTGGCATCACGATGGACCACGCCCTGCGCGCACTGTTCGCGAAGGCTTAGATAAGCGTAAAAAGCTGTGGTTCCGCATCCTCCAATCTGAGGTAAGTTTCGACCTACCTGCTGCGTCGAAACCCCTCAGATATGGATTTTTCGATGAGACTCAGTGATATAATCGCCCCCTTCAACAACGATAATAACTGGTTCTTTGCACAACCACACTCCCGAGGTGATACCTACCTCATGTGTGGTTTGATGGAAGCCTTCCGTCAGAGGCGACCTAATTCGCAAGTCAACGTTATAGTAAAAGAAAGTCACAAACCTATTGCGGAGATGTTCGAAAAGCACATCGAACGCATAATAGTTGTACCCGACAACGAACTGATGCCTATGTGTTTAACGGGTACTCAGCGAGTACTCGCTGCCAATGTTCCTATTGCTTTGCACCCTCATTTTCTTTACGACGGCTGCCTCGACCGGCTGACCATGCTTGACGGATTTTCTGACAAAGATATGTATGCACACCTTTTAGGTCTACCTCTTGGCGCTTCATTGTCCACTCCCGTACTGAAGGATGAGTGGAAACAATTAGCCTCCAATATCGCCAATACAACCGGCATCGTGCCAGGGAAAACTGTAATACTGATACCCGACGCGAACTCATTCCCATCCCCCAGCTTAGTGTTCTGGACGCAACTGTCAGAACGCCTTGCCCGTATGGGTTGGACAGTAATCACAAATCTGTTTGGCAGCAACAACCAACGCCGTTTTGTTGCGTTTCCGGGATCAATTGGTATCGCGCCTCCCCTTACGGTTTTACTAGCCTTAGCTGATATAGCGGGTTGGGTTATATCAGTGCCTACGGGTAGCCTCGCTATTTTGTTTATGGCGCAAATAAAGTGTAAGAAAACCGTAATTGCCGTGGGGCCAGCCCCCGGTGAGACTATGGAATATAACCAGAACTTCGGTATGCGTTCCGCGTACCCGTTCGCTTCGCAGAGGAAGTGTGATGGCCTCGATTACGAAGCGCAGGAGTTTGAGTTATCGGGAAATTCCGATTATGCTAGGGCCATCGAAGATATCGCTGCGAGTTCATACGCGAGTCTTGATAATTTCCGGCCTAGCTCTCGCGGCATGGTTCCTCTTACTTGTCCCTGTAGTCCTGGCGATCTACTAGATCGCATCTCGATCCTTGAGATAAAGAACGAGAGACTACAGGACAAGAACCAGCTTCACTATGTGAAGCGGGAGTTACTCCACCTTCGTGCTATCGTTGCCCGAATCGGTTGGGGTGAGGCTGCGAAGCAGCTAATTTCAGATCTCAAACGAGAAAACGTAATCGGTTGGGAAGGTATTGATGAAGTCTATGGGCTTCTTGATACCGAAACGGGTCTGCGCGACCTAGTAACGATGAAGAAGAAGTATCGCGAACTTCGTGATGCAAATATCCGTCGCTCGAAACTTAAACACGCAGCCAATGATCTTCTTGGCTCTGTCATAAAAGAGGAGAAAAACTATTGAAACGGATCTTTGTTGAATCCCCCTTTGCTGGTTTTCGCAAGCGTAATAAGGCTTACGCACGGTGGGCTATGCTTGACTGTGTGAACCGGGGCGAATCCCCCTATGTGCCGCACCTGCTACTCACTCAAGTTCTTGATGATAAAGACGCTGTAGAACGTCTTAAAGGTACCAATGCGGCCGAAGTGTGGCGTGATGTGGCTGACCTTACCGTGTTTTACTGCGATCTTGGTTTTAGCAGGGGAATGGCGCTAGCCTACGACTACGTTGTTAAACACGGAATTCCATTTGAATTGCGTACACTTTGGAAGCCTATAACAGAAGTCGAGGTTCCGAATGTCCCTGTTGATGAAGACGAGGACTGAACGACTAAAAGATGTCTTCGGTCACACAGCGCATCGTTTCATCTCTCCGTTAGCCCTCGCTGTTCCCCTGACAACGGGATACGAGCTTGGTCTACGAACAGAGGCGAGGATGTATTATGAGGCGTCACGTAGGCATGGTTTTGTCAACGTGACGCCTAACGGCATGATGATGCCAAAGAAAGAAATTGAACATTTATTCACCTCGTTTTCGAGGTTCTTCTTTATCACCTTGATGGGTCTTGGTGTATTCGACCGCTTCAAGGCATGGAACGTCCCGGCTATTCGATACAAAGAACCAAACCTGAGCCGGTCTAATGCCCAACGTCCACGTGCAAGCGAACACGCTCATTCCGATTCGTGGCTCGGCTGGGATCAGTCGGCTATTGTTTTCATGCTACCCTTGCTGGGTGATGTAGAACGCAATTGGGTGCAGTTCTTTGACCACCCCTTAGATGATGAATGGATAAAGGTTCTGCCCTCGTTTACCTGTGCGAAGGCGCGGAAACTTCTTAACCAATGTGTCGGTCTACCGTGGGACTACCAAGTCGGTTGTCTCTATCCCAATGACATTGGTTGTGTCCACCAAACTCGTCGGGAGCCTGGTTCGGGATGGCGTGTTAGTTGTGAGGTAGTTGGCTATTTAGAGGAACCTGATCCCGATTCGTTCGGTGTTCACACTGCGTTCTCCGCAACTGATGCTAGAGACATCGTAAGAAACATTAAACGCTTTGAGGCAAAACTGAACATGGGAGAGATAGGTGAGTATGATAAAGCAGGAAGGGCTATCAGTGTGCAGTTGGTCGATGTGTCTTGAAGAGGCTGAGTGCCGAATGCTCTGGTGTCTAAACGATCCTGAGCCAGACGCTCAACTTTATCAAGACTTGAGACTTATTCTCGATCTCTTCGCGAGCTATCCTGATGATGATATACCAAATTAACCACGAACCGTTCTCGTATAATATATATGAGAACGGTGTCGTGTGTCAATTTGTGATTGGGCAAGACGATAGAACGGGTGAGAATATTACAGATCAAAATCTTTTGCTCGAAGGTAGGTTTATGTATTGGGCGTGGAAGAACGCCAAAGATGATTATATTGGTTTGCAGTACCGTCGTCGCTACCTCTACTTTCCCGACATGCTTAAAGGCGTTAATGGTTTTCGTGACTTAACCTTCCGTGCCGAAATTAGTAAAGATTGGCAATTACGCTGTACCACTAGCCGCTTTCAGCGCTACGTGATTGAGTTAAGTAAGCGTCCTGCTGACGAGTTTGAATGGATTAAAAAGTACGATCTAATTACCAGTATTCCAGAACACTACCCCGGTATATCTATTATAGAGCAATACGG
>Ga0126371_10005259_pt1 | contig 11498 bp, 8 predicted proteins | sample PanSoiMetaPlot_4_FD_110145 | JGI IMG/M metagenome (GOLD analysis project Ga0126371, IMG submission 110145) | Tropical forest soil microbial communities from Panama - MetaG Plot_4 | ecosystem: Environmental > Terrestrial > Soil > Tropical forest > Bulk soil | place: Panama | collected 2016-02-17
CACCCGATCGACCTTGCCCGGGATCGTATCGCACGTGATAACGGGTTGACGCCCAGGTTGCTCGGCGTTACAATACGCCCACTTATCGCTCATCCGTGTCGGAGCGGTCGATCTTGCGCATTCGCTTTGCGAGCGGCTCGCGGCACATCCGTTCGATGGCGCGCGGGTTCGCGTATGTCGCCGTCTTTGCGGCTATCTCGATATCGGTTCCGGGAGTCTCGGCCCGGGCCGCCACGACGCAGTCCTACATGCCGCCGGCTCTCGCCTCGATGCGCGATTTTCGAGGTCGGATAGACTACACGGTCAAGCGCGACGACCAGCAGGTCATCGTCGACGGCACGCTCATCGTCGATGACAAAGGTTGGATCCTCGATGAGCGCACGCGATCGTTCGACTTGCACGCCGACCCAAAGGCCGCGAGCCTGAGGCCGGTCGGCGGCGATTCTGTCGTCGTCGACGATCTGTTCGATTCCGATGCGCTCTCGAATGCGTGGGCGCCGCTGCTCGGCGAAAGTGCGAGCTCCTCGGTCGCTCGGACCGACAGTCCGTCTCTTTGGGATGACGGCGATCTTCGGATTTTCTTGGACCCGGCCGGATCGCAGCTCATCGGTTTCCGCGAGACGCGCGAGGATGTCGCCTACACGCTCGACGACTGGTGGGCCGTCGGCCCGCTCGATGTGCCCCACCGAATCTTACGGCTACGTGGTGGCGAGCCGTCAGCGTCCTACACCGTTAGCAATTACGTCGTACGGCCGGCGGTCGAGGGTCAAGGGCACGCCATGAAGGCGTCTGGCGCGCTCATTCCAACGCTCGCGGCGTCGCGCGCGATCGGATTGGACGACTGGCCTCCCGTCGATGTCGCGTGGCCGCAACGCGTCGCGGCGATCGCATTCGCGCTTCTCGTGCTCGCTTTGGGCATCGTCGCGTGGTGGCGACGCGACGCTCTGATCGAGGCGCTATGCGAGCGAATGGCCCGCGATCCGCGCGGGTGGCGAACGGCGGGCGTCACTGTCTTCGTCGAACCCGACGGCACGATGATGCTTGACGGCAGCAAGTATCGCGTTGGTCCGCACTTCTACAATCGCGCGGCGCTCATCCAACGTTCGATTCTCTTCGTCCGCGTCATCGCACCGGCTGTACCGTTCGTCGTCATCCTTCCACGCAAGTTCACGCGCGTCGAGCTCGGAATTCGCAGCCGAGCGACTCGCAGGCCGGCGACAGGATTCACGCTGATCGAAACGATGCTCGCAACGTCGCTCTTCGCCGGCATCGTGTTGCTCGCCGTCTATCCGTCGATCGCCGCAGTGGCACGCGCCGACGCGATCGCGAGCGAACGTGCAGAGGCGGTCGTCCTCGCGTCCAATGCGCTCGCCGATCAGGAGACGGCAAGTGCCTACGTGACGAGTCCTTCATACGGCACGACGACTACGTCCGATGGCGGACTGACCGTGACCGTCAATGTCTCGGCGGGGACCATCCGTGACGAAAGCGATCTTGACATCGCCGTCACGGACAGTTCGGGCGACGTCTTGGCGCATGTCGTAACGTGGATCGGCGCCGGTGTCGGTGCACCGCCGGACTCGAACGGAGGTCCGCCGTCACAATGACTCTCAGCGCTCGGTCTTGCCTTAGCAGTCGGGGCGTTGCGCTCATCAGCGTGCTTCTTTCAACGGTTCTCTTGCTGGCACTCGTCGCAGTGCTCGTCGACATCGGTACGCTGCGGTTGCAGCGGACGACGGCCGATCTGTTCTCGCTCCAGGCGCTAGCCGGGGCCGACGGCGGCACCGCGTGGGTGCGAGCCCTGCTCGATCAAGAGCACGGCGACGTGAGTGCAACTCAGACAAAACTCGGCGAGACACAGGGTAAACGTCGATTCACAATCGACGATCACACGTACGTGGTCGCCACAGAAGAACTTATCTCGACCGCCAACGGATCTGACAATCACGTCGACTACAACGTGCAGACGAATTCGCGAGCACAAGAATATGTAGTACAGGTCGAGTCGTCGGCCGCAGTCTACACGAACGGCGCCGTAATGGCGCGCCGGGACACAGGTGTATTGCTCCGCGTGTATGCGGCGGCGCCATATTCCGAGGTTGTCGGCTACGTCGACGATTCGAGCGCCGTCGGAATCAACAGTCCTGGCGACGCTGCGGGGCAAGAGCATGCCCTAGACACGACCGACTTGCTCGTCCACGTCTATCAAATAGGCAATTCGCTGCTCACTCTGCAAAGCGAGGACCAATTCGAGAAGCATACGTGGTCGGACGGCAATTCGTCAGGCTCCGGGCCGCTTCCGTGAAATCGCCATCGCGTTCCGGTGGCGCGGGCTTCACGATGATCGAGCTTGTGATCGTATGTGCCATTCTCGGCGTGATCGCGCTTTTGACTGTGCTGCCGCGCTACGTCGAATACTCGCGCGCTCGTCAAACCGGCGATGCGGCTTCAGTTCTGTCGCAGGACATCGGCTATCTCGAGCGTTTCGCGCAGAACAGCGAACCGTTCGAGGGAGCGACAATCGAAATCGACTCGGCGGATCCTCTCAAGTACACGTGTTACAGCGGACGTCCGAGCGGCCTCGACCCGCAATCGCACATCCGCGCGACGCTATTCGTCCGTTCGTTTTCGGATGTCGCGCTCGGCTCAGGGCCGCTACGCCGCGGCACGCCGTTCCTCTTCGCGCACAACGGCAGCATCCAATATGTCGATCACGGCCAGTGGGCCGATCAACATCAAGTCGTGACGATCGAACTGCGCTCGCGCGTCGATGACAAACGGACGGCTGGCGTCAGCGTCAATCCGTTCACCGGCGGCATCACGACGCCGTAGGCTTAGTGGAGCCCGAATCCTGTTAGCGCGTTGCCGCTGCCGGCAAATGCGCGTCCGCCGATGACCGTCGCCGCGACGAAGTCTCCACCACCCATGTTGAACCAAGGACCGGCAGTCAGCGAGATGAGTCGCGTCGCGAGATGGTCGGCGTCGAAGGCAGTGAGGGTAAGGTTTTCGTCGGTCGAGCTCGGACGTTCAAGCGCCCAAACGATGTCAGTGCCGGCGGTCGTGCCGTTCGACGTTATATCCGGCACGGCGCCGCCCTGGCCATGGAAGGTCATCAGCGTTTGATCGATCTGACTGAGCATCGTCGACGGCGACGTCAACACGGCGAACGCTTTCAACTTGTCCTGACTGCCGCAGTAGAACACGACGGGCTGACCGGACGGGCTCACGTAATAGCCAGGACCGCCCTTCAAACCCCCTTTCGGTCCGACGACGCCTTGCAACTCCTGGATGACGTTGTCGGGGCCACCTGGGGTGTACTCGCCCATCTTGTCGCGGTTGACGACGAACAACGTCGACGCTTTGCCTTCCTGGACGAGCATATCCGGAAACTGTCCGGACTGCAGCGGTAAGAGCATCGCGCCGCCACCGCCGACATCGAGGTCGCTGCTGTTGAGCAATGCCTGGTTATAGGGTGTGAAGTAGTCGACAACGCTCAGGCTTGGGCTAAGCTTGAGAATCGTGTCGCCCCAATCGCTGCCGCCGGTGTTACCGTTGAAGTCGCCGTTACCCGTCGCGGCAAAGATGTCACCGCTCTGATCGGCGGCGATGCCGTAGCCGCCGCCCCAGAAACTCGACATCCCGCGGCCGGTCGCCAGCGATGCGGTGAACGCTGCGACTTGTTTGAGGCTCGTCTCGGAGTAGCCGAGGATCCAGCCGTGCGATTGACGCTGCTGGAGATCGCAGAACGATCCGAACGCGATGTAGACGACGCCGCCGCTCAGGAGCAGACCGGGCCGCTGCAACTGCCACTGCGGCACGAAATTGACCATGCCGCCGCCGGGCACCATCAACGATGCCTGGATGTCGACGGGGCTGCCCGCGACGTCGCGTCCGGTCGTGATGTCGACGGCGTGGAAGTAATGATGGAACGTCGTCGTCGTTCCTTGCACGTGTTTCACTTGCGCGTCGAAGAACATGAGCCCGAGAGACCGGTCGATGACCGGCGTGCCCGTGATGCCGATAACGGGCGCGATGAACTTGCAACCGACGTCGGGCTGTCCGAACGGCGTGAAGCCGTTCGCCGCGTTCGCGTAGTGCCGCTTCCATAGAACGGTGCCACTCGACGCATCAAGCGCGTACATCGTGTCGTTCTCTGTCGCGGCATAGACGACGTCGTGCGTGCCCTTGGTCGGGATCGCCAGCTGGCTCAAGAAAAGCGGTTGCGCTTCGACATTGCCGTCGACTTTCGTCGCGAAGAGTTGGCCGAAACTGCTCGATCCGACGTTCGCTTGCGTCAGCGACGTTTCGGATTGATCCCAGCCGGTCCGGAAATTGTCGTAATGATAGGTGACATAGTCGTTCTGAACCGTCGTCGGGTTCAGACCGTACGTCGTCACAGCGCCGTTGCGCTCTTCGGCGACGATGACTTCACCCGGCATCAGTCGCGTCATCGGACGGACGCGGACAACGGGGCCTGGCGCGATGGCGCCGCCGATCCAACGTGCATCCGCGAAGACGTCGACCCGTGATCCCGCGTGGACGCGACCGACGAGGATTGTCTCCGAGGCTTGGTCGAGCGGCGCGATGATCGGTCCCGAAACGCCGGTCGTAAAAACGGATGAAAAGGCCGCAATAGCTGACATGAGCAGATGCATGATCGCGCGCCTCCGTGCGGGGTTTAGCGGCTACCACACCGCACGGGCGAATCCTTGGCCGACGCGAATTTCGGGAATTCCGGACCTGGTAGGGCCGGTCAGATGGTCCCGTGAATCGACGCCGCATGAAGGTGCGCGTCGTTTTCGCCGGCCTCGTTTTTGCGTTTTCGGCCTTGTCGATGACCGCGGCTTTGGGAGCCGGCGTAACCTCGGAGCCCTCGGCATCGCCGTCGGCTACGTCAACACCGCCGCCTTGCAAGATCTGGGTCGAACTCGCCGAGCTTGCCGCAATCGGGTCGTCAAATCGTTACGGCGAGTACGCGATCCAGCTCGCTCCAACGCCACAACATATCGGTCCAGGTCTGCCCGCTCCCCTGTGGGGACCGTTCACGGTCCATCTGACCGCTGGAACGGATACGGGAGTCACGATTCCGCTCACCGTTGACAACCTCGGGTTCGGACAGCCGTTCCAAACCGCTGGAACGATTCCGATGGTCGTCGTCGTAGTAGCCAGCCCGACCGTGCGATGGTTCACGGTGGACAGCGTAAGCATCGGCCACGATGTTCAAACGTGTTCGGATCAGAAGTACCTAGTTTCAGATCAACACGATAACACACGTCTGACCTTTGACGATGCAGCGTCGTGGATACACCTCAATCAGCCAACCATCATGCCGGTCTCATTACCTGCGACGCTGCGTCGGGCGGACCCTGACTATTCCGGCGCCCAGCCGAGCACGGCGGTGTACAGCAGTGTTTTCGTCGTGGTCGACGTGAACCCTGACGGCACACCGGCTAATGCTCACGTCGGCGAATCATCGGGTGATACTAGTGTAGACGATGCGGCAAGACGCGCAGTCGAAGAAAGCACGTTCTCACCTGCGCGGTTGCCTGCCGCCGTCGGCGGAACTCCGGTTGGTGTGCAGTTGGGATTCTCGCTCCCGTACATGCCGCTCGATGCAAAATCGTGTCGGCTTTCCGTAGCTCTCGCTCAGCTTGTCGCGGTCGGCTCCTCCCACCAATCTGGCGAGTACCTGATCCAAATCAAGTCAGCCCCAAAAACCAAAGGATCATTTGCAATTCGACTCACGGCACAGCCCGAGGACGGTCCTCCGATACCGCTCGTAGTCAACGATTTTGACACGACGGAAGGTCAGAAGAACTCACAGAGGATTCTCGTCGTGCTTCCTACGCCGGGCATCAAATGGTTTGCCGTTGATGGCGATGACTCGCCTCGGGGCAACGAGACCTGCCCGCTGGAGTACCGCTCCCTCGTGCGATCGCCATCGCTACCCACGACTTTCGATGATGCCGCTCCTTGGGCAAAACTTGCGCAACCGGTCGTCGTTACTATTTCGGACGCGGACTTTCTCAACAGAGCCCACCCCGAATATCCGGACATGGCGAAAGAACAGAACGACCAGGGCGATGTCGCGGTCGCATTTGTCGTCGCGCCCGACGGAACCGTGAGCGATGCTTGGATCTACCAATCGTCCGGTAACGCGCTCTTGGACGAAGCCTCGATGAGTGCCATCAGCAGGTCGACCTTCAAGCCGGCGCGTCTGCCAACCGCGTACGGGGGCGGAGCGATAGCCTCCGCGTACTTGGTTATCTACACGTTTTCGTTGAATCAATAAGTCCCTTAAACGCAACGTCTCATCGCTAGTCGCCTGTTGGCACAATTCCGAGCGACTCGACCATCAATACGACTGAGCGCTTCGGCGAGCGGGGCCGATGCATCGTGTTCTTCGGCACGGTGAGCCCCTCGTGTCGATGAAGCGTGACCGGTTCTTGACCCTCGACATCAAGCGTGAACTCGCCCTCGAGCACGAGGAAGAACTCATCTTGATCGACGTGTTTATGCCACGGGAATTCGCCTTCGAATATCCCCAGGCGCACGACCGCATCGTTGACCGTCGTCAGCGTCTGGTTGAACCACGGCGCGTTCGCGGCGACTTCGGCAGGTATGTCGACGAGTTTGAGCATCCCGTACTTGACGTTTTCTTGGTTCCTAAAGTTCGGGGGCAGCATTGATTGCATCGCGATCTCCATCGTCTGGCCGCTAAGTACACTGAAAATGCATAGCGCGAATGAACACTTCCTCCGGTTGCCGTACGTACCCGTCATGATCGCGAGATCTCTCATCGCGTCCTCGCTGCTTTTGCTGTCGCCGGTCAAGGCGCTCGGGCATCAGACGGCGACGATCACACCTGCGGCCGCTTGCCGCGTGTCGATCGACCTAGCGCAACTCGTCGCGGTCGGGACGACGCATGGCTACGGAGAGTATCTAATCCAATTCTCTGCTGCGCCGGCGAGCGATACAGGCCCATTCACGATCCGATTCTCTGCAGGCGACAGCGCCGGCACAACGACGACCCTTAGCGTCGACGGCATCGGACCCGGTGGACTTTGGGAGGACACAATCCCGAGAGACGCGCTCGTCGTTCTTCCCGCCCCTGACATCCGTTGGTTCGAAATCGAGACTGACAGCACGCAAATGGGCGACGAGACTTGCGGTGCGGCGACGCGATACGTTATGACGAAGTTTTTCTCGACACGTGAAGCGTTCGACGATACGGCCGCGTGGGTGAAGGTTGGTTCGCCGGTGCGGGTAGTACCGCTTTCGGCGACCCTTGCGAATGGCTCGCAGCCGAAGTACCCTGACTTGCTCAAAGAAGAAGGCGTGCAGGGCGACGTCGTAGTGAGTGTGCTGGTAGGACCGGACGGCAGGCCGAAGGATGTGCGTGTCACGACCTCGTCCGGCAACAAGGATCTCGATGGGGTGGCCATGGATGCGGCTGGGCGCTCGGCATTCGCACCGAAGCACCTCCCCGCGGCGTTCGGCGGGTCGCCCGTCGCGGGGTTTTACGAGATCACGTACACGTTTGAAGTAGACCAATAGCGCGAGGACTGGTTCGTCAGCGGAAATCGCGCGAGGTGAGTCCGGCTTCGAGCCGCTCCAAGTCGAGTTTCCAGAACTTGCGCGCGAGCACATTGATCGTGCCATCTTGCTTTTGAAGCACGCCCTCGACGATGACCGCCGGTTCTTCGCGCGCGATCGGCCGGTAACGTTCGTAGATGTCCGGGCGGATGATGATGTTCATGAGGCCCGTCTCGTCCTCCATCGTCGTGAAGACGAAGCCTTTCGCGGTGCCAGGCCGCTGGCGCGTCGTGACGACGCCTGCGACTTTGAGGACGAGCCGATGCGGCAAGCTCGGCAGATCGGATGCGCGACGGATGCGCAGCTTGTCGAGCTCCTCGCGATAGAATTGGATCGCCTGATAGCGCGTCGATAGGCTCAAGCCCCAGAAATCGGCTGCCGCTTCTTCTACCGGATGCATCGGTGGCAGCGCGACTTGCTGCTCGTCGACCGTCATGCCGCGTTCGAGCGCGCCGACGCGCGGAAGATCGCCGAGCCGCTGCACTTGCCAGAGCGCCTCACGGCGCAACATGCCGAAGCATGCGAACGCATCGACCGCAGCGAGCGATTCGAGGACGTCTTTTGCGAGGCTTGTGCGCAGGATGAAATCGCGGATGTCCCGGTACGGCCCTTTCGCGCGTTCGCCGTTGAGATGCTCGCGATGCTTCTCGCCGATGCCACGCACTTGGTTGAGTCCGACGCGCATCGCGTATCGCTGCGGCGAGGCTGGCTCCGGTCGAGCTAAAGCTCGACCGCTACAGTCCGTTCCTTGTGAGCCCGCGGCGGTCGAGATGAATCTCGACCGCTCCTCATTTTCACTAATCGGCTCGGAGGTGCATTCGTAGGACGAGGCGTTCACATCCGGCGGCAATACGACGACGCCACGTCGGCGAGCGTCGGCGACGAGCGATGACGGCGAATAGAAACCCATCGGCTGCGCGTTGAGCAGCGATGCGTAGAACTCCGGAGCGTAATGCACCTTGAGATAACCCGAGACGTAGACGATGAGCGCGAACGACGCGGCATGCGATTCGGGAAAACCGTAGTCCGCGAATGCGCTCAACATATGGTAGAGACGCGCGCCAAGGTCGGCCGATATGCCGTTGCGCGTCATGCCGTCGATGAGCCGATCGCGCAGCCGCTCCATCTTCTCGCGCGAGCGCTTGTGGCCCATCGCGCGGCGCAGCTCGTCGGCTTGCCCGGGCGTGAAACCCGCGACCTCGACCGCCATTCGCATCCCTTGTTCTTGGAAGAGCGGCACGCCGAGCGTCCGCTCGAGCACCGGCTCGAGTTTCGGATGCGGATAGTCGACCTGCTCGCGCCCCTGACGCCTGCGTATATAGGGATGGACCATGTCGCCCTGGATGGGCCCCGGACGAATGATCGCTACCTGAACGACGACGTCGTAGAAGCGCCGCGGCTTCAGGCGCGGCAGCGACGCCATCTGCGCGCGCGACTCGACTTGGAACAGTCCGACCGTATCGGCCGCGCAGAGCATGTCGTAGACGGCGGGGTCATCGCAGCCGCGAAGATCCGCGAGCTCGATCTTGATGCCGCGAACGCGATCGACTTCGACGATGCAGCGTTCGATAGCATCGAGCATGCCTAACGCCAAGATGTCGATCTTGATGAGGCCGAGCGCTGCGCAATCGTCTTTATCCCAGCAGAGGATCGTCCGGTTCGGCATCGCAGCCGGTTCGAGCGGCGCGACCTCGACGAGCGGCGACCGCGTCACGACCATGCCGCCGACGTGCTGGCTCAAGTGGCGTGGGAACGAGTCGATGCGTCGGCAGAGCGCGTAGAGCCGGCGTGCGACATCGCCGCCGAGATCGACCTTGAGCGCCGCAGGCATCGACTCGACCGCCGCTTCGACCGCCGCTGCCGACATCGACGTCCAATCTCCGTGCTTCGTCACGCCAAGCGCCTCGTGCGGCGCAAGCGACGCGGCGACTTGTGATGCTTCTTCTTCCACCTCGATGGCAGCGTAGCTGTCGAGCGATTTCGCGAGCGCATCGACTTGATCGAGCGACAACCCGAGCGCTTTGCCGATGTCGCGTATCGCCATGCGCGCGCGATACGTGATGACCTCGGCGACCATGCCCGCGTGTTCGCGACCGTAGCGTTCGTAGACGTATTGGATGATCGATTCGCGCTGATCGCCGGACGGCGTGTCGAGATCGATGTCGGGCAACTCGTCGCGCTCTTCGGACAAGAAGCGCTCGAAGAGCAGGTTGAGACCGACGGGATCGACGCTCGTGATGCCGAGCGCGTAACACACCGCCGAGTTGGCGGCCGAACCGCGCCCTTGCACGAGGATGTTGCGCTCGTTCGCGAAGCGCACGATATCCCAAACGATGAGGAAGTAGCCGGCGAGGTCGAGCTTCTCGATCACCGCTAGCTCGTGCGCTATCTGCTTGCTCACGGCGACCGTCACCGGTCGGTAGCGGCGGCGCACGCCTTCCTGCACGAGCATGTGGAGATAGGAGAACGCGGTCTCGCCGGGCGGGAGGGGAAAATCGGGGAACTCACCTTGCAGACGTTCGAGACGATACGTGCAGCGCTGCGCGATCGCGACGCTCGCCGCGACCGCACGCGGATGCTCGGGGAACAGCCGCTGCATCTGCGCGGCCGAGCGCATGTAGTATTCGCCGTTCGGACGCAGCTGCGTCCCCGCTTCGTCGAGCGTCGTCTTCAGCCGAATGCAGCAGAGAACGTCGGAAAGATCGCGATGCTCGGGCAGCGCGTAGTGGACGCCGCCCGTCGCCACCGTTCCGAGGTCGAGCGCTTGCGCGAGCGCGACGAGCGAGCGGATGCGCGGGCCATCGTCGGGCACGAGATGGCGCTGAAGCTCGATCCAGAAATTCGACCAGCCGAAGATGTCGCGCAGCTGAGCCGCCGCGGCGCATGCCCCGCGAAAATCGCCTTTCGCGAGCGCTTTGGGAATCGCGCCATGATCGCAACCCGAGAGCGCGATGAGTCCGCGCGCATGTTTGGCGAGCAGCTCGTACGACGTGCTCGGCTCGCCGCGCGGATGATCGAGCCGCGCGCGGCTGATCAAACGCGATAGGTTCGCGTAGCCTTCTTTCGACTCGACGAGGACGATGAGATGACTTTTATCTTCGAGCGTCAGCTCGGCGCCGATGATCGCTGGGATGTCGGCCTCGCGCCCGGATTGCGCGAAGCGGACGGCGCCGTAGAGACCGTCGCGATCGGTGATGGCGATGCCGGCAAGACCGAGCGCTTTCGCGCGGTCGATCAGCTCTTCGGGATGCGATCCGCCGTCGAGGAGCGTGAAGTTCGAATGGGCATGCAGTTCAGCGTACATCGTTTTGAAATGTGGTATGCCGAGCGAAGCTCGGCTCTAGTCGAACACCCCCTGCAGATACCAGCGCCCATCGCAGAGATCGCGGAAGACGAGCATGAGGCCGCCGGCGCGATCCATCAATTGGTAGTAGTCGCGATCGACCGGCCGCTCCCACCAGCTCTCGCTTAAGCGGAACGGTCCGGCGCACGTCGATGCATCCTGCGGCGCGTCGATGAGCTTCGGCGGACTGACGAGCCGCAGCGCCGGTGCCCAGGCGCGGCCGTTCTGCTCGCCTGCGGGCCGGATGCCCGTGGAGATCGGCGAATCGGACGGTTCCATCTGCTTCGGCGACGCGACGGGTACCGCTCGTTGCATGCGTTCCGGTAAGCGCGAGCGCGCCGGCGACGGTTCGACGATGACGACGCCGTCGGGTTCGAGCGTCGCACGTAGTCGTGCAAGGGTCGCGGCGAGCGCGGCGCGCCTCGAGGCGCTCGCGCCGCTGAAGAGCGTCATCTGCGGCGGCGGAAGCCCGCACGGCGTCGTCCGCACGATCGCCGCTTCGACTTCACCGAGCCGCTCGCGCGACTCGAGCGCGATGCGGACGAGATCGAAGACGGTC
>Ga0126371_10005262_pt1 | contig 11494 bp, 8 predicted proteins | sample PanSoiMetaPlot_4_FD_110145 | JGI IMG/M metagenome (GOLD analysis project Ga0126371, IMG submission 110145) | Tropical forest soil microbial communities from Panama - MetaG Plot_4 | ecosystem: Environmental > Terrestrial > Soil > Tropical forest > Bulk soil | place: Panama | collected 2016-02-17
AAGACGCGTCAAATGCACCGAGAGAACCGTAAAGCATCACATGACGAATATTATGCAGAAACTTAATGTCCGAAACCGCGTCCAAGCCGTATTGAAGCTGACCCGGACGAATGACCAACGGTCATAGTAGTCCGAAGGCTTTGCTCCAGGGGAATTTTCTATGGAGCGCAACCGCGATGCCCGGCCGTGCCGTCGGCCCACCGCTCCTTGATCGCTGGCAGGTCCTGTAAACAGTTATCAATACCGACTCCTGGAACGATTTTGTTTCGTCCGATACGGAGCGCTTGTGTCCGCCAGATATGTCGGGCAGTCGCGGGAACACCCTGGGAATGGTGCAGAATTTCAAGAGTGCTGCCATGCTGTCGCCGCAAAACCGCCGCGCCCCCATGGGTGTATTAAGGTGAGGACACTCGTTTATGGGGAGGTACGGAGTATTCCCTGACCGATGGACGCTGCAGAATTTGCGCTCCGGATCTCTTCTCAAACCAGGAGTCGGCCGGGGTTCAGGCAAAGCGCAGCGTCGGGGCTTGGTGTCTCGCGGCCTTTTGGCTGCCAATGAAGGGAGGGAGAGACATATGGCCCTGTATCAACCGACGCTGCCTCAATCGGCAGGTGGCACCGTAGACGCGAGGAAATATCAAAAGCTGGCCTTTTGGTCAGCTTTTCTCGGATATGTCTTTGATTGCATGGATCTTAACATCTTCACGCTCGTTCTGGTTCCGAGCATGCGAGAGTTGTTACAGACCACGGACAGAGACCTGATCCAACAGGCCGGTAGCATCGTTATCGCTGTCAAACTCATCTGCTGGGGCGTTGGTGGTGTCCTGTTCGGAATGGTCGCCGATCGCTTTGGAAGGGCACGAACGTTGGTCATGACGATTTTGATTTATGCGATCTTCACAGGCCTGTCGGGAATGGCACGCAGCTGGGCGGAGCTAATTGGATTGCAGGGAATAGCTGCCTTTGGAATAGGTGGCGAATGGGCTGTGGGTGCGGCGCTTGTTGCTGAAACCTTGCCGGACGAAAAGAGGGACGGCGCAATGGGCTTCATACAGTCGTCGTTTGCGATCGGCTTCCTCATGGCCGCAATCGTGAATTGGGTTCTCGGACCTTACAGCTGGCGCTGGGTTCTGGCCTTCGGTTTCTTCCCCGCGTTATGGATTCTGTTTATCCGCAGACAGGTGCCTGAGTCTGAACGGTGGATTTCTGTCAGTGCTAGCACAAAAGGGGCCCTTGCGGACGTCTTCGGGCCCCAACTGCGGCGGTCCACGATCGTCGGCATCGTCGTTGCGGCGGCGATGATGATTGGGAGTTGGGGCGGCATCACGCTGCTTCCCAACTGGATAAGGGAACTCGTCGGTCAAAACGGAGATCCCGTAAAGACTACCAGTTTCGCCTTCATCCTCATGATGGGCGCCGGTATTCCCGGATACGCGGCTGTTGTGTGGGGCGGCAAAATCATGGGTCGCCGGCCGCTCTACTTTTTGTGCAGTCTCGGCGGAATGCTGGCATCTCTCTATATGTTCCTTAACATCAAAGATCTCGATGCGCTTCTCCTGTTTGCACCGGTATACGGATTCTTTGTTATGGGAGGGTTCGCCATTTTCGGGCTGTACCTTCCAGAGCTGTTCCCGACCAGGGTCAGGGCAACGGGACAAGGGATCTGCTACAATGTCTCCCGGGCCCTGACCTCGATTGGCCCACTTGCCGTGGCATACTTTGGCTTGGCTACCTTCGGCTCCCTGCCTCACGCTGCAGCGACAACGGCGATCGCCTATGCCGTTGGCCTCATTGCCATCTGGTTCGGGCCGGAGACGTGGCGCAAGCCGCTCGCTGACTAATGCTAATGCGCTTGTGACCAAAACCCATGTCTGTATCAGGGCTCCTTTCCGGAAGCCCCTTAAAGGAGGGTAAACATGCACTCGAGGGACCTCCCGATTATAGATTTCTCTCCTTTTCGCGGTGAGCCAAGAGCTCGGACCGAGCTCATCAATAAAATTGGCGAAGCAGGTAGAGAAATCGGTTTCTTTTACCTGGGAAATTTCGGAATCGATCCCGCGCGCATTGCCGAGGCCTTTGAGCAATCGCGCGCGTTTTTTTCACTCCCCGCCGCACGAAAAAGCGAACTGGTATGGGACAGCCGCACTAACCGCGGCTATGACGGCCTTGAGGCGCAATCCTTCAAACGGGGGCAGCCTGGTGATTTGAAGGAGTCATTTCGCCTCACCGCCGAGCCGGATGTACGCAACCGGATTGATCCCGAAGTGGCATGGAGCTTCCTCGTGAATCAAGCGAACAAATGGCCGAGCGATATGCCTCAGTTCCGCAACGTGCTGCTCTCGCTTTTGTCTGACTGTGGAGACTTAGTTGACGACATCTTGGCTGCCCTCGAGGAAGCGCTTGATATGCCGGAGCCGCTGTTGACCCAAAATCATGTAAGGCGCAACTACACGATGCGGCTGCTGCACTACCCCGCAGTGCAAGGACCGGTAAAAGACGGGCAGGCACGGTGCGGAGAACATACGGATTGGACGACGATAACGCTTCTTTTCCAGGGAGGACAGGGAGGTCTCGAGGTCCGCCGCCGCACTGGTGAGTGGACTTACGCGCCGCCGCTGACCGATTGCGTCCTGGTGAATATCGGCGATCAGCTGCAGGCATGGACAGCCGGCAGACTTTTGTCCACGCCGCACCGTGTGAGAGCCAACCTCTCATCTGACGCTGCAATTGACCGTTACTCCATCGCCCTCTTCTGCTATGCAGATTTCGATGCCGCAATAGAGCTCGGTGAGGCGCACACCAGCGGTGCCTATATTCTTTCGAAACTGCAGGCAACGCAAAGCACCGGCACCGTCGTGCACCATACTGGCACGGCAGCACGGCATCAGGCCGCGGGCGCTCCGAGCGCTTGATGACCGCTTGATTTGATTTTTAGATTCCGTTCCCTGCCCGCCAATAAAAATCATCTGCCGCATAAATCAAAACCGGCCCACGTCAGCAAGTGCGGCCTCTGTGCCTCGCAATTGCAGTTGAACCGCTGGAGAAGGAGAAAGTGATGCGTCCCACAACAGCTGCCATAGCTGCTCTCGTCGTTTCCATGGCGCTTGCCGTTTGCACATTTCCCGCACATGCGGGTGCGTTCGGCACCCGGGAGGAGGCCGTGGCGATGGTCCAACGCGTCGTAGAAAAGTTTAAGAAGGATGGCGCCGACGCGACAATTCAAGCGATCAACACCAAATCGAAGACGTTTATTGACCGGGACCTCTATGCCTACGTCCTTGATATGAACGGCTTCAATCGGGCGAATGCGGCAATTCCGGCGGTGCGGGGTAAATACCTGTACGACATGAAGGATCACGACGGAAAATTTCTGATTCGGGAGCACGTCGAGATTGCCAAGGGCCCCGGGCGCGGTTGGGTCGACTTCAAATGGCTCAATCCTGCGACAAAATCTATTGATGATAAGTCAGCCTATATCGAGCGCGTCGGCGACTACATCGTCGGTGTTGGAATCTACCGAAGCGAGCAGGCCAACGAGAACACGGTCGCCATCGTATCCGGAAGCCCTAACTCGGACGATACTTACTTGCAGATGGCGTACGATCTGGCTGCAGTGCTCAACGACAAGGATAACCTTCGCATTCTCCCGATGGTCGGCATAGGCGGACCGCAGAACATTCGCGACGTACGCAATTTGAAAGGCATCGACATTGGCATTACACAAACCAGCATCTTGAACAGTTTCCGGCGGTCGAACCAGCTCATGGGCGTCTATGATGACAAGATCGTCTATATCGCCCCGCTGTTCACCGAGGAAGTACATTTGATCGCACGCCGCGAAATCAATTCAATCGAAGAATTGCGGGGCAAGAAGGTCAATCTCGACGAAATTGGCAGCGGCAGCAATTATACCATGAGAGACCTCCTCAAGCGTAAGGGAATTGAGGTCGAAGAGGTCTTCATGACCCAGATCGAAGCGTTCGAGAAGCTCAGGAGCGGCGAGATTGCGGCCACGGTGTTGATCGCCGGCAAGCCCGCTCGATCGATGACAAAGGTGAAAGCCGCCGACGGCTTACATTTCCTGCCGGTCTCTTTTTCCTCGCCCCTTGCCGATGACTACCTCCCCACCAAGCTCACCCATGAAGACTATCCGGACATGATTCCATCCGGCCAGTCGGTTGAGACAATTGCGGTCACCGCTGTCCTCATCGCATATAACTGGCCGAAAAATACCGATCGCCACCGACGCGTTCAGAACTTCGTCGAGGCATTCTTTCCCAGAATTGAAGACTTCCAAAAGCCCCCGCGCCACGCCAAATGGCGAGAGGTCAATCTTGCAGCCAAATTGCCAGGTTGGAATCGTTTCGATGCAGCCGAGGCTTGGCTCGCCAACAATACCGGCACCAGCGATGTGGCGAGTCAACAGCCACAAACCGTCAGCCAATCAGTGCTCCCGGCCAGCGGAACCGCAAAACCACGGCCTCAGCCTCAAACGCAGCCGATATCCGATGCCCTCCTCCAGGAATTTCTGAGGTGGAAGCGCATGCGGCAGGGCAACTGAGCACATATAGTCAGGACCTTTGAAAGCCAGGCCCATGATCTGCTCATAGCGGATCATGGGCGAGCGCAGCTGGATCAGCGCCCGCCAAGGTGCGGCTTGCTATGCTTTCTGCACGATGAAGAGTGCGTAGGGTTGGTGGTCATGACATGGCTGCCAGAAGGACGCGCCCATTTGTTCGACTGCATCTCGGGTGGCAAATAGCTTCTGCCAACACTCCGGCTTCATTCCGCCGTTAGCGGCGGCGCGCTCATACTGCGTATTCGTGTACTGATGCTTTTCCATCGTCATCTCTGTGTTGCCAGACGCCCGATCCAGAAATTCCATCCGCACTTTGTCGTCTTGGAGCCTGGTGATCCGGCGGATAAAGAAGTTCGTTGCAAACGCCGAGAACAATGGATTGAGAACCACGGAGACGAATTTTCCTCCGGAAACAAGATGCAGACATGTAGAGCGGAAGAATGCCGCCAGTTCTTCAGGTGACGCAGCATATGGCAACACCATGACTGACGTTGCCGCGTGGAACGGGACGTCGTGCGAGAAGGTATACGGCGTGGCGTGAACGTACTTGGCGTCCAACCGTTGCGCGTCTTTATGCAGCCGCGCCTCCGCAACTTTTTCGGCCGCCTTATCATAGCCGACGACAGATGCGCCCTTCTCCGCCAGCAATCTCGGAAATAGGCCGTCGCCGCAACCGACGTCCAGGATGCGCTTCTTGTTCAGATCGCCCAGAACTTCTTCGACCGCTGGATAATGCAACCCTCTGCGAAATGGATCTTTCTCGATGTAGTCTGCATATTTTTTCATTTGGCCGAAATCAGTCATCGTGCGGTCCAGGTTTCGCTGCGCTCGATGGCCCTACCGCCCAACAAACACATTTCCATCGGTAATCGAACAGCCGGTAGCCTTGATGTCCTTCCCGCGAGCGGGCGCGCTTCCCTCTTTGCCGAAGATCACAGTTGCGTTGCATTTCCCGTAAACGGCATCAAAGGCGACCACCACGCGCAGCGCGCTGCTGATCATTTTGACATCGGCCAGCAGCGCTCCGTTTTCGAAAAACACGCTGACTGCGGTCGATGCTGTGCCGCCAATCGGCCCCTGCTCCGAACGCGTGGCTCGGGCGCCGCCAGCCGTTATCCGACTGAAGGTGCGTCCGGCGCTGCTGACGTAAATACTAAGTTGATCGTTGGAGCTGACAGCGGACGGCTGGTCTTGGCCGCCGCCGCTCCAATATACCACCACGGACCTACCCCAGAGCTGCGAGGGAAAGTCAGCAGCCTTGGCGATTGTTGGCAGTAAGAGCGCGCCGACAAGCGCTGTCCATTTCGCCGGAAAATGTGTGCGCATGTGCCCCCCCGATCACATGGAGCCAAATCCGGCTGCAACTTATAGTCGATTCGCTTTGCGTAGGCGATGCAATATCACGGTCGGGGGTGCGTCGCCCACTCAGCGATTGCGCATCGCGGCAATCCGATCGGATCACACTTTGATCAAAGAAAATCCAGCCAGCGCCTCAGGATTCCGTGTCGCACAATTCCAGGGGAACCTTGGACGTCATCGTGGGTCGCTCGAAGAACTGAATGTCGGCGTAGCGCCGGTTACCTGCGCATTTTTTGCCGAGCGAGATGCAGGTACGATAGGATATTGCTTTCTGAACAGCGATTTGGCCAAGGGGGACAAGGTCCACGGCGCAGTATGTCCAAACTCCGGCTTGAACTTCGCGGCGTGACGCTTCGCTGCTGCTACCCAAATCTGGCTTTGCCGCAACTTTGCCTTCTATGGTCCTGCTATCGGTCGTCGTTCCGTCGGGACCAGAGGCCGGCTGCAATGCCGCGCGCTGGCCCGTGGTCGTATCGGGCATGCTATCCGAGCGCGTAGTCGTCGGTATCGCCGGGGTTTGGGCTTTCGGTTCCGACTCCGCCCCGGCATCAATACCTTGGACCTCGGACGGAAGAGGCAGGGCTTGCGGCAATGGCGCCGGCGCGGCGGGCGGCGCATCGATTGGCTGGATAGTCGACGCGGTCATGTTATCCATCTTGGATGGCGAGTTCTCTTGCGCGTCACGATGGCGTGACGGCTCATTGTCGGGACTCATGTCCGGCATCGCAGCACTTCTGTCTTCGGCCGTTCCGCTCTCGCTCGTCCTGTTTTGCAGATCGGGCGTTGGCTGCACGACCGCCACGTCGCTCTTGTTCGGCCCGCCTTCCAACTGCCTTCCCGCCTGCAACGATGGAGCTTGAACTTCTTGATTTGTACCTGTGATTACCGGCGTGTCCTGGGGCTCGGTCGCAGACAATGGGGTTCTCGGCAGCGCTCCAGGCGCGGTCGCCTGATCATGGATGGCCGACCTTGTCCACAAAGTTGCAATATTCATCTTAGGCGGCCAATTTCCAAAGGCATAAAAAATAAAGGCGAGTGGCGGCAGGATCGTCGTGATGATCAGAAGCATCTTGACGCCTGACAAGGAATAGCGTGGCGGCTGCGACAGCGGCGAGCGTCCCCAAGTCTCCGGCGCAAAAGTCTCCGGTGCAAAAGTCTCCGCTGCCAAGGTCTCCGACGCCATCAAAACCGCATTGGGCGGGTCGAGTTGGGGGTAAGTCTGCTGCAAGCCCACGACGGGTGGCAACTGAGCAGCGCGAGGTAGCCGCACCACAGGCTCGTCTTGCCGCTCGGCAACCCGAGCAGCGGTCGCTCTGGCATGGAGATTAGTCACAGATTCGGGGGCCGTATCGGCGATGGTCCGGTCGCACGCCGACGAGCTGCCATCAGCCGAGGTCGCAACCACTTCATTATGGTCGGCATCTTCAGAGGATTTGGAGAACCCGGCAAAATAATTCTGGTCGGATGATTTTGCTGGAGAGGTGCTCATGTCGCCACCTTGCCTGCTGGAGCAGATTCCGGTGAAGTAGAACTGGTTTATTACGTTGCCAGTCCTCCTGGTATCATCGTCCGTTTAAATGGCCTCAGTCAGTTACCGACGCCTTACGTAGATATCCGCCATCTCACGGATTAGCAGCTGACTGCCTTATCGGCCGGTTGGTATCGCCGTTTGTTTGCCGCGGATCTGCTTTGCCACTTCCCTCACAATAAACTCCCTTTCGGTAGTGGAAATACCCTTCCGGCCGGTGGCAATCTGGTAATTCTCCAGTACTTTCCCGACAATTTCCTTCACATTGGCCGGTTCGTTACTCGCGGAGACCGTCTCCTGGGCGGCGAGCCAGTTAGCTGCAGCTTTAAAGCGTGTCCATCCCGGAATATCGGTCCACACATTAAATTCCGCCCATTTCGGGTGCCGGGCGGAATTGTCCTTAAACTTCTCGATCTTGCTAAAAAATTCGTTAACGAATCGCTCAATTCGGCGATACTTTTCCGAGCCCTCGGGCCATGCATAGCTTACCAGAAGGGCGTGATTGGCTATGGTCGGAACCGAAGTTCCGTTTGGAATAAGATTTGGATAAAGCTTGTTCGTCAGTTCGATCGTCATATATTCCGACCGGATCGCCGAAAGATCATAACCTGGCAGGCTTTCCTGATCCAATGGAAGAAAATGCACGCCGTCTTCCAAACGTAACTTTGCAAGGGCGGCCTGGGGACCGCCCGTCAATACGATCATTGCCGAGATTTCATGCTTTAGCAGCTTTTGAATCGCTTCGTCGTTGTCGTAATATGACCGCTCGACGGGAATGTTAAGCATCTTGAATATGCGGTCGGCTGTAACGTCGGTCTGACTGTCCTTGAGATTGAAATTGACCTTTCTGTTTTTCAGATCATCGTAGCTCTCGATATCTTTGGTCGCCAGAACATGAAATTCTGCAGTATACAATTTCGTTATATAATGAACCCTTTGCTCGATATTGGCAAAGAGCTTTGGATCCCTCTGCTTCAGGAGCAACAGATTATCCTGATCGACAACAGCCATATCTGTGTTGCGCAAAAACAGGACGTCTTTCAGGTTCTGCAGCCCGCCCACACCGAGCACCGGCATGATTCGGATGCCATTCGGCCTCAGATCGTTGATGACATTGCGAATATCCTCGGCAAATCTCGCACAGGTGCAAGTCAGCCCCGAAACAACGATAGAGACCGCGATGTCGTTAGCCTCACGTTTGGCTTCGTCATACGTCAACATCAATGGGGCAGGCGCAGCAAGTGCCGGCGAAACTGATCGCTTCGGTCCTGTGTTAACTGAGTTAATGGGCGGCTGCCCTTGCCCAAAACCGACAGATGTTTGCGAAAAAATCGCCATGATCACGAACAATGCAACAAACGAGTGTCGTAACATAGCCATGAGAAGACCCCCTTGCGGTCCAATTACGCGGCTGACCTCTTGCCATATCAAGATTAGACTTTCTTGAGCTGGCGTTTAGACAGAGATTTCTTGCATTGCAAACCTTTCGTCCATCGAAACGCAACGCTGTGGTAAACGCTGCCATAGTGATTGACGCAACAGGACTACGTGGACCCGATCGCTCAATCTGCCCAAATTAAGACAATTATGTGGCAATTGCATCGAAAAAAAGAAAAAATCGCGTTAACTTGCCGACTCGTCGCAGAAAACAATCAAAAATAGTATTCGTTACAAATTTTATCATCAGATGTGACCCAATCTTCTGGCGGGCGGGCGGGTAACAACATGCGAAGGCCTGCGAGCAAAGCAATGATGACGAAGCAACATTGTGCCTTCAGAAATCTTAGTGCCCGTGCCAAGTGTCTCTCTCACCTGCGGCGGGCATGGCCGCCCGCAGCCCAAGTTCACCGCTTGATGTGGTTCGCTTTTCGAAAACGCCCTACACTGCGACGCCATGGCGATTGAGCGCGCGACCACGGACATCCTGATCCTCGGCTCCGGCGGCGCCGGCCTGTTTGCCGCACTACACGCCCACCGCGCCAACCCCACGCTCGCCATTACGCTCGCCACCAAGGGGCTGCTCGGCAAATGCGGCTGCACCCGCATGGTCCAGGGCGGCTACAACGTGGCCCTGCACAAGGGCGACTCGATCGAGCGACATTTCATGGACACCATTGAGGGCGGCAAGTGGCTGCCGCACCAGGAGCTGGCCTGGACGCTGGTGACGCGCGCGATCGAACGGATACGCGAACTTGAAAACGAGATCGGCTGCTTCTTCGACCGCAATCCGGACGGCACGCTGCATGGCAAAGCTTTCGCCGGCCAGACCTTCGATCGCACCGTCCACAAGGGCGATCTCACCGGCATCGAGATCATCAACCGGCTGATGGAACAGGTTTGGGCGCGGCGGGACATCGGCCGACTGGAGGAGCATCGGGCGCTCGCCCTCATCCCGGCCCGCGACGGCGCTTCGCTCGCCGGCGTATTGTTCCTCGATGTTCGCACGGGCGCGCTGCGTTTCATCGCGGCCGGCGCGGTACTGCTCGCGACCGGCGGCGGCCCTACCATGTACCGCTATCACACCCCCTCGGGCGACAAGAGCATGGACGGCATCGCCATGGCGCTGCGGCTTGGCCTGCCGCTGCGCGACATGGAGATGGTGCAGTTCCACCCGACCGGCCTGCTGGCCGGCCCTGATACGCGCATGACCGGCACGGTACTGGAAGAAGGTCTGCGCGGGTCGGGCGGTCATTTGCTCAATGGCGCAATGCGCCGTTTCATGGGCGATTACGATCCGGACCTTGAACGCGCGACGCGCGACGTGGTGAGCCGCGCCATCTTCGCGGAAATGAAGGCGGGACGCACGTCGCCCCATGGCGGCGTCTATATCAGCATGGGCCATCTCGGGCCGCAGCGGGTCGCGAAAGAGTTCAAGGGCATGGTGGACCGCTGCCGCGACTGCGGCTTCGATCTTGCCGGTGGCCTCGTCGAGGTGGTGCCTACCGCGCACTATCTCATGGGCGGACTGGTGTGCAACGCCGATACCTCGACCGAGCTGCCGGGTCTGTTCGTTGCCGGCGAAGACGCCAGCGGCATGCATGGCGCCAATCGGCTCGGCGGCAACGGCGTCGCCAACTCGACCGTATTCGGCGGGATTGCGGGTGACGTGATGCCGGGTTGGCTGGCAAAGAGCGGCCCGGCACGCGAGCCCGATGAGGATGTGCTGGAGGCCGAGGCGGAGCGCGCCCTGCATCCCTTCCGGCAAAAGCGTGCGGACCTCAATCATCTGCGCGAACGGCTGCTCGACATTATGTGGGACGATGTCGGAGTCATCCGCGATGCCGCCGGACTTGACCGCGCGATCGCCGCGCTTGACGAGATCGAGGCCGAATTGCTCGCGACCGGCATTGCGGACGGCGATCGCCGGTTCAATCTGACATGGCAGGACTGGCTCAATATGCGCTCGCTGGTCGAGACGAGCCGCGTGATCGCGCGTGCAGCCAAATGGCGAGAGAACTCGCGCGGCGCTCATTTCCGTGCCGATTTTCCCGCACCGGGCGACTTCGCCACGTCGCGATTCTCGATCGTACGGCAGGCGGCCGGACAGCTTGCGATCACCGATGCACCGGTGGTGTTTTCCCACGTGCGGCCGGGTGAGACGTTGGTGTGAGGCAAGGCTGCGGCAGAATAGGCGCTATGATTATTGGACACGCGTTGTAGGGTGGGCATCGCCGCTGCAGGTCGTTTTCAGCCGCATGTGCCTGGCCCTGCGGCCACGATGCCCACCTAGTCCGGCCGTCGATCCGGCCACGTCGGCAAAATCGCCGACAACGATGGCGCAAGCGGTTTGATCGGAGCTCGCGATTTACCCACCGTGCAAGCCACAGAGTTTCCTGATGATCCCCCTGTCATCGCTGCAACGCACGGCCGAGGAGCTGATGGCCAAGGCCGCGATCGAGATTCCGGACGACTACCTCGCCGGACTGCGCCGCGCCGCCGACACGGAGAGAGGCGACCTCTCGGCCTTCGTCATCAAGGCCATGTTGGAAAACTATGAGGCCGCCAAGCATGATCGGCGCGCCATGTGC
>Ga0126371_10005263_pt1 | contig 11494 bp, 8 predicted proteins | sample PanSoiMetaPlot_4_FD_110145 | JGI IMG/M metagenome (GOLD analysis project Ga0126371, IMG submission 110145) | Tropical forest soil microbial communities from Panama - MetaG Plot_4 | ecosystem: Environmental > Terrestrial > Soil > Tropical forest > Bulk soil | place: Panama | collected 2016-02-17
GTCGCCAGTAGCGTTCCCGTGTTGCTCCAGAGGTTCCCGATGTGTGTCCCGGTGTTGTTCACGCCCTTATAGAAGCGGATCCCACTGATAAATCCATTGCTGTTCGCTGTGAACCGCACTCCCAATTCGACCGGTTTAGTTTCATTCGTATCCAGCGTCGCCGGAACCGCTGTGTTGGGCCAGATCGTACAGGGACAAGTTGGGGTTTGACCGAAGAGCGCCGACGCACCCTGAAAGAGCGCAAGTAGCACTGTCACAAATCTCATGAGAGATCGGCAAGCCATGGCGTTTGTAGGCATAAAGGTGACAAGCTCCGACTGAGAACAGGTATTCGGTTTGCCGCGCGGAGGATCGCGTCGAAAATCTAGCACAAACTCAGTACTACTCGTAAATAGTACGCACATGGTTCGTGGTAGGGGTTCGCAATCAACTAATTCTCAAAAAATTCGAATCGAAGCGAATCTCATGCTAACGGCACGTAACGGCTTGAGTAATGAGCGGGCGGAAAAACCACATTTACCCGCAAGTGCTGATGAGGATTAATCGGGAAAAGGAGGCTCGACGGTTCCCCATACAAACTTCTAACTTCTACAGTATTCCCCGTGTATGACGGGTCTTTAAATACATCTAAGTTCGCATTTGAGCGCACACTTTGGATGGTTTGGTATTGATCATCCCTGAAGTTACCGAACGTCAAGTAATCATCCGTTTGCCAAAATGATCCAATGACTGTTTTGCGGCTGGATCCAGGAGAGTGAGACGGGGCCGGTTCCGGTGGCCAGCAGCAATCTGGCTGGCTTGATACCAACAACTGAGGACACGATTGGCAAGAGTCCATAAAGATTGATCACGCAGTTCGGGATGATTACGTCCACTGACCCGCGCCGCACCCGGAAAGAAAGGTGCCAGGCGAGTTTTTGGGCGAGATTCTGTACTCGGCTTCGACCAATTCATTCAAACTAGCCGGAACCAGCTCTGGTGACGCCAGAGTCCCGGTTGAAATGATTTCCTCGTATCGCGCATGGGCGTGAAGGTGTATGCTCATCGCTGTTCTTGGGCCGAAAAAGAAGATTCCAGTTCAGTTTTCAGACGACTCCCGCATTTGGGCCTGGTCTCGCGTCAAATTCGCCGTGTTGAGGGCGGAAGAAAGGAACAAACGGATGAGAACTAGAAGTGCCCAATTCAGTCCAGGAGTGTGGAGCAAGCAACGGAAAATAGTCTGGAGGTTGCTGCTTGTTTCCGCCATCGGAATGGTCTTCGTTGCGACGGCAGCGTCGGTGCACAGCCACCCAGTTGCCGCTTCACAGGCTTCTCAATCCAACTCGATTCCGCACGTCAAGTGTGTCATTGGTCTCGAAAACATTAAGCCCAATGCTAAGGGCACGCTTAGCTTGACGCCCTCGGGGCTGGAATTTTCAACTGGCAAAAACAAGGCGGACATCAGCACCGCTTCCATCCAGGACATTTTTACCGGCCAAGAAAGCAGGCAAGACGATAGTGGCCCGGCAGGTACACTGGCCAAAGCGGGTATCCCTTACGGAGGCGGCCGGATTGTAAGCCTTTTTTCTCACAACGTGGAGGTCCTCACCGTGGAATACGTAGACTCGAATGGCGCTTTTCATGGGACCGTCTTTGTGCTTTCGCCGGGTAAAGCCACTGAGCTCAAAAACAAGCTCGTTGCGCAGGGCGCGAAGGTCAACAATCACGTGCAACCTCCGCCGCAGGAGCAGAAACCATGAAATCTCTCACCCCAGCTGCCTTTCGTTCCAATTTCTTGACTGCCCTTGGCACCCTTCTTTTGATGGTCGCTTCTTTCTTGTTGCAGCCCAGCTTACTTGGAAAACCCGGACCTGCTCCTCAGCAGGTGGAGAAGCTCAAGGCTTCCGCCATTCAACTGGAACGGTCTGGTGTGTCGGATGACTTGCTGATCCCCGAGGATACGCGCGTCGCAATGTACGAAAACGTGATCCTCCAGCTAAACAAGACAAAGAAGTTTCAGCATGTCTATCGGAGCGGCGACCGCACCGCTGATAGTGTGCCCGATCTTGTCCGCTTGCGTGTTACCCCTCAGGCTTTCAAGGCCGGCAGCCAAAAACAGCGCGAAGTCACCACCGTCACCGGAGCCACCTCTATCAAGGTGAACGTTCAATTTATTTCGAAAGACGGCAAAGTCCTCCGCGAGAAGGTTGTCGAGGGCAAGGTGCGCTTTTACGGAGAGAACCTACGCGCCACCTACGACCTTGCCAAGAAGGTCGCCGCTGCAGTGAACGAGACTTTTTAAATCTCTGCCGGAAACGGTTCGATCAAGCTACAAACCTTTGGCGGCGTCGAGCGTAGATAAAACGGGTTTGCCGCGAATCGCCTCACCAGCCGACCAGCAACGGAGGTTCGAGGCGGGCTTACTGCGAGTTTTGACAGTGCGTTGAGCAATACAAGCGAGTATAGTTCTTGCAATTCGAAGTTAATTGGGGACTTGGGGCAATCATGCCCAGCGAGAGAATGATTCGCCCCACTCAGCATGCGAGCGATACCCTGGCGAGGTGATGGCCCTTCGCCAAGTTTGTTGGAAAGGATTTATCGAGCGAAGCGAGTGACGGATGGAAGCCACCCAGCCGAATCTGAAAACTCCTAATGAGACTTATCAACCCGGTGCGCCAGAAGACTTCTCCTTGGTGTTAGGGGGACCACTGTTCCAACTCCTTCGGAAGGCACATCTTGAAGGAGAGGCCCTGGAGCTGCTGCATCGGCGCGTTATCGCATCGATCGTGATTGCTTGGTTGCCCCTGTTAGTTCTTTCTATGTTCGGAGCTGTTACGAGAGACGCTGGGCGGGTTTCGTTCTTCCGGGACATCGAAGTGCACGCGCGCTTCCTTATCGCACTCCCCATTCTCATTGGTGCAGAGTTGCTTGTTAATTCTCGGATACGCCCGGTCATTCGCCGCTTCGTCGAATGGCGCATTGTGCTACCCGAACAGAGACCTGCTTTTCAAAAAGCCATCGAATCTGCGCTGAAGGTTCGCAATTCGGCCTTCGTCGAGCTTATGTTGATAGCGATCGTGTATACGGTGGGCCTATGGATCTGGAACAGCAGGACCGAGCTTGGCCTGGTGACCTGGTACGGGCTCCCTGGAAGCAGATGGAACCTTACTGCGGCGGGTTACTGGTACGTGTTCGTGAGCCTTCCGGTATTTCAGTTCATTCTGCTGCGCTGGTACATGAGGCTTTTCATCTGGTTTCGGTTTCTCTGGCAAGTGAATCGCATCGAGCTGAACCTCGTACCGACCCATCCGGATCGCTGTGGGGGGTTGAGCTTCGTGGGAAAGAGTTCCTATGCATTTTCTCCCATCCTGTTCGCGCAGGGCACAATTCTCGCAGGCCTTGTCGCGGCACGGGTCCTGTATCGTGGCGAAAGCTTGCAGTCCTTCAGATTTCAGATTGCCGGTTTCATTGTTTTCTTTGTGGTCGCTGTCCTTGCACCACTGTTGATGTTCAGCCTCAGGATGTCGCGGGCGAGAAGGAAAGGCCTGGCCGACTACGGTTTACTCGCTCAACGATACGTTGAACACTTCGATCAAAAATGGGTCCGGGGGTCGTATCCTCCCGAAGAACTGCTCGGTTCGGGAGATATACAGTCCCTCGCCGACCTCGGAAATAGCTATCAAGTTATCCGTGAAATGCGTACCGTTCCGTTCGGACTTCAAGACATTTCCCGATTGGCGATTGCAACGGCAGCTCCCCTCTCGCCGCTCCTGCTAACGGTTTTCTCCTTTGAAGAACTGATGATTCGTCTTGTGAAGGTAATATTCTAGCCGCTCGCATGAACAAGGGATTACTCGCCTGCTTTGCGCTCGCCTTTCTTTGCGCGCCCGGCAAAGCGTCTGCCCAGTTCAACGATGCACGGGCTTACAACAATACGCCGGTAGGAGTGAATCAGCTCGAGCTGAGCTACACCTACCTGCGCAGCAATGCCTCGATCGATCCTTCGCTCGCTATCGCGGGCGCTACTCTGAACCTGAACCAAGGGACCATCGGTTACACGCACTACTTTGGCGCGTTTCATCGCTTAGCCTGGGTGGAGGCCGCTGTGCCATTTGCGGGCCTCGGCGGTTCGATCGCAGGCACCAACATTGGCAGTTCCGTCTCTGGCGCGGGTGACTCCAGCTACCAGGTCGCCATACTGCTTAAGGGAGGTCCCGCGCTCCCCATCGAACAGTTCGAAAACTACAAGCCCACCACCTCACTCGGTCTGAGCCTCACACTCACCGCGCCGACGGGTCTATACGACCCAATCAAGATTCTCAATTTGGGTTCCGACCGCTGGTCGTTTAAGCCGGAAATTGCGCTCAGCCATCCATTTGGCTCTGACCAGAAGTGGGAGTTCGACGCTTACGGCAACGTGTCATTCTACACAGACAACACATCCTATCGAGGAAAAGAGATCCTCCGGCAGGACGTGCTGCCCGGACTTGAGGGGCATGTCAGCTATTCGTTCAACGACAAGGTCTGGCTATCGTTTGACACACGTTATTCGTTTCGTGCCACCACGTTTGTCGACGGCGTCTCTCAGAACAACGCGCAAGAGAATTTCATTTTGGGCAGTGAGCTAAACGTATCCCCAAGTTCGCAACACTCGCTAACTTTTGTATTTGCCAAAGCTGTCGTTCATCAAAACGGTCCGACCGCTGTCGGTTTCAGTGTGAAGTATGACTATACCTGGTCCTGGTCCATCCGTGGCGCGAAGAGGAATCGGAATGCGCACTAGGTCCTGTAAGCAGACGAGTCGGTTTATTTAGCTTGCGGGATGAACTGGGTGACCTTGGAGTTAGCGCCGACCGAGTCTTCGAACAAGATCTTTTGGGGATTGCGATACAACGGTCGGGCCCATGGAGCTATTTGCCGCGTTTGATGAGGACATTACCGGACTGCTTGGTCTCCCTATCCCATCCATTGTTGGGAGCAACCCAGCAGAATCTTCCTATCTTCCTCGCAGCAACAACAGCACATCGAGCAGGCAAAGAATCGTAATAGCTGCTTCCAGGACGAATAGCCGTGTCTCGTTGAACTGCGCCATCATGAAGTTATACAACTCGCCTGCGGTGTCCAGTTTCTTTTCCACAAGGTTGCGGTATTCCGGCACGCCGGCTCGGTTGGCAGCCGTGCGGTATGCCAAAGCGTAAAAACTGTCGCTCACAAACTTGATGGCGTTGTCAATGCGCTCGGTTAAATCCATGACATCCAGCCGGATCGTATTCAGCCGATTCGCTTCGCCTGGCAGCCGCCAACGCGAGAGGAACACGTTATGCTTCTGGTCGAGGCTGTTGTAGACATCGGCCAGCACTCGCGTCATGAAGTTGTCATAATACCGGAATTCCAGCAGCTGCACTCTCGCGTATTCCAGTATCTGAATCGTTCGCACCGCCTCTTCCGGCCGGTCATAGACAAGTGCCGCGTTGAAGCCGATCACTAGCAAATCCGTGGTGTAGTAAGACAAGGTGCCTTGTAGGAGCCGCTCGTTACTCCCCCTCGAAAGGGGCGCCTGCTCGCCTCGCAGAAGTTGCCCGATCCGTTCGCCGTAGGTAGAAAGGATTTCGTCCCCGGTTAGCAGCGCTCCCTGCGCGTTCTTTATTGGCAAAAGATCGACGACCAGGTAGCTCTCCTGAAACCATTCCTCGCGCGGCCGGATGATCGCCGCGGAGGTCTTTCGTAAATGGCGATTTACCGCTGCGCGCGTTTCGGGTTCGATGTCTGGAGCGTCCATCCACCTTGCGGTCTGTGCCAACAGGTCGTCCCACGACCCCCGGAAAGGAACCTCGAGTTGCGCCTCGACAATGGCATATTCGTAGTATTTGATAGAGCAGACGACTTTCTCTCCGCTAGGCAGTGTCAGCGGCTCGCTTGGCTCGACGATTGGGGGATTCTCGAAACGCACGTACTCCGGTGTGCGCCGCGGGAAGTCGGATTGCGCGGGGCCGCTGCCGGGGCCGACTAGAGCTTGCAGCTTTTCGAGCGCAAAGGCCTCGCCTACGTCGTAAAAATGAAAGATGCGGATGCAGCCAGAAAGCAGCATCGAATTCCTCGATCGGCAAAGTATCGGAGTTACCGAGCTCCGGCACCGGGAAGGATCAGATTATCGCGAAACGTTTCGCTAACCCAAAGACCCTGCGCTTGCTATTTCTTTCCTTCTTCGGCCCGTTGTTTTGCCGCCTCGGCCATCATCCTCTCAATCTCCTCCGCGCTCCGCGGCAGCTTCGAGCTCAGCAGTTCATACCCGCTTTCGGTAATCAGTACATCATCCTCGATCCGGACGCCCAAATTCTCTTCCGGAATATAAATGCCGGGTTCGACCGTGACCACTTGTCCTACTGTCAGGGGTTTGCAGGAATCTCCGGGATCGTGCACGTTCAAGCCGATGTTGTGCCCTAGTCCGTGAATAAAATACTGCCCCAGGGACTTTCCGTGCTGATCTTTCCCGTGCGAATTGATGTAGTCATAGGAAATCTTGAATAGGCTCTTCTTGCCCTTTGTGCACATATCCATGCCCGGCTTCATCGATGCCAGAGCGGCCGTTTGCGCACCAAACACGATGTCATAGATCTCTCGCTGGCGCGGCGTAAATTTCCCATTCGCCGGCAAAGTTCGCGTGATATCCGCGGCATACCCCGAATATTGCGCCCCCACGTCCAGCACCACAATGTCCCCATCCTCGATCTTGCGCCCCAGCTTGTCATAATGCAGCGCCGTCGAATTCGGTCCGGCACCCACAATCGGCGCGTACGCCTCTGCCTCCGACCCGCCCATCCCATGCACTTCCACCATCTTTGCCGCCACCTGGTATTCCCACAGCCCCGGCCGCATCATCTGCAGGGCCGCCAGCTGCGCGTCCACGGAAAGGTCGATCGCCTGTCTTAGAAAGACGATCTCCGTGGCCGACTTGATCAGCCGCAAATCCGTGATGTTTCCGCGAACGTCCCGCAAACTCGCCTGCGGAGCCGCCAGCTTCAGCCACTCCACGGTGTCCTTTTCATGCGGGTAACCACCCAATTCCTTTTCATAAGGAAGAATCGTGTACAAACTCGGATAGCTCTTTGCCAACTTCTCGATCGTTGCGCGCATCTCCGAAAACGGCCGCACATCCGCAAACCCGGTGCGCGTTTGTATCCCCGGATCACTAGGCGACATCCGCAGCCCGTTCCACTTTTCCCTGTTCGGATTTTTCTCCGGTAAAAACAGGATTTCTCGGGCCCCGGGAAAATCGTCCTTCTTGGCTGTGCTCTCGGCGGGTGGCAAAATAATTAGCCCCGCTTCTTCTTCGTTGTGCCCGGTCAGGTAATAAAAATTCTCTTCCTGCGAAAAGATATAAGTTTGCGAATCCACTTCGCGTCCGGTCAGTCCTGTCAGTACGATTGGCCCGTCCACGATGGCCGCCAGCTTTGTGCGTCGCTGCGCGTAGGCCGAATTTGGCTCCCGCTCCCGCCGCTGCTGCGCGTGTATCCACGGCACAAAGGACGTTGCCGATAGCGTCGCCAAAACCGCCAACTTCAACCAGGAAATGGATGGCAGCCGGCGTGAAAGCACACCTATTCTCAGTAGACCACTCACTGGGGTCACCTCGACCTTCAGGGCATAGGACAAACCATGAATTGTAGCGGAACTGCCCACAACTAAGAAGCGCTTGCGACGCGCTGAAGGGTTGAACGGACCCAGACGGAGGCGAGGTCGAAAGGTACGCTCTTGCGTTTCACGCCCACGAAAACCCGTGCTTTTCAAGCGGTAGCGACCGGATCCGTTTGCCCGTGGCGACGAAAATGGCATTGCAGACCGCGGGCAAGACTGGCGGCAATGCCGGCTCCCCAAGACCCGTTGGTGGATTCTCTGTCTTGAGAAAATGCACTTCAATCGCGGGCGGCACCTGGTTCATCCGCAGCGGGGTAAACTCGTGGAAATTGCTCTGAATCGCCCGGCCCTTTTCCATGGTGATCTCGTAGCTCATCACCGAACTCAATGCCTCCATTACGGCACCCTGGCACTCATTTTCCGCCGCGCCAGGATTGATGATCTGGCTCCCGATGTCGCCCACCACCCAAACCTTGCTGATTTTTACGCGACTCTTCTCGTCTACGTGCAAATCGACCGCTGCCGCAAAATATCCCCGATGCGAGAACTGAAACGCCATACCCGTTCCGGAACCGTTCCCGGATTTTCGCCCGCTCCAATCCGATTTCTCTGCCGCCAACTTCACCACTCCCGCCATCCGCGACGGCTCAAACTCCGGCCCATCCGGCTTCCACTGCGGATTCGTCACGCGTGTCCGTCCCAGCACATCTAGTCGGAACTCCACGGGATCCTTTCCACCAGCATGAGCCAGCTCATCCAGAAACGACTGAAACACCCAGGAAAACGCATTGCTCCCCGGCGCCCGCATCGCATACGTCGGAATCCCGGTAGGCATCAATGTCGCGCCAAAGAAATAATCCGCAAGCAACGTGGCAGGGAATTCGCTCCCCCGAATACTTGCCGCAGGCGCAAACTTGTCCCCCTCGCCAAAACTCACAAAGTGATTCCGCCACACCACCAGTTTCCCGGACGCATCGAGCCCGCCCTTCAAAAAGTGATAGCCGGCCGGACGATAGTGATCGTGATGAAAATCATCTTCTCGTGTCCACAGCAGTTTCACGGGCACGCCCACCTGCTTGGCGATGGCTCCCGCCTCGGCCATGTAATCATTGGTCAACCGCCGGCCGAATCCGCCGCCGGCGCGCTTCATGTGCACAATGACCTGGTCATGCGGGACATCGAGCACCTTCGAAACCAGCAGCCGTCCATTCTCCGGCGTCTGGGAAGGCGACCAGAACTCCAGCTTTCCATCGTGGTAGTGTGCCAGGCAGTTTTCCGGCTCCATCGGCGCATGCGCGATAAACGGATAGTCGTAGGCCGCCTCAACCACCTTCGCCGCCGATTTCAGTGCTGCCTCTGCGTCCCCATCCTTCCGCAAAGTAATTGCGGGAGTTTGCGTCGAAAGTTCCTGCGCCTTCTTCAAATATCCCGCACTACTCTGCTGCGCTGTTGCCCCTTCATCCCAGGTGATCTTCAGTTTTTCCCGGGCAGACTTTGCCTGCCACCAGGTATCGGCGACCACGGCCACGCCTGGCAGCAATCCCAGAATGTCTGAAGTTCCGGCCACGGAAAAAACGTGCCGTATACCCGGCTCTTTCCTGACCTCCTCCAGATTCCCGCTCAGGAATTTCCCGCCAAACACCGGGCACTTCTCATACACCGCCCAAAGCATTCCCGGCACCCGCTGATCAATGCTGTAAAGCGATTTCCCCGTAACGATCGCCGGGGTGTCCACGCCCAACTTCGCGTGCCCGATGATCTTGTAATCTTTCGGATCCTTCAGCGTCACCGACTTCAAATCCGGCGCCGGCATGGTGGCCACTTTGCCGGCCAGTGAGCCGTAGGTGACGCTCCGCTTGGTTGGTCCGTGAATCACCTTACCTGACGTTGTCACGCATTCCGCTTCCGGCACTGACCAGGACTGTGCCGCCGCCGTCACAAACATCTTCCGGCAAGCTGCACCAACCTGCCGCAGCGGGTCCCAGTTCACCGGAGTTGCCGTGCTCCCGCCCGCGCGTTGCGGCCCGAACAACGTCTCATCCAGATCCGCTTGCTCGATCCGCACGTCCTTCCAGTCAACATCCAGCTCATCGGCAATGATCATCGGCAGGGAAGTCTTGACCCCCTGTCCGAGCTCCGGATTTTTCGAAGTGATCGTAAAGATGTTATCGGGACTCACCCGAAGGAACGCCATCGGAACGAAATTCGCTGTCGGGGCTGTTTGTCCGAAAACGCCGCGCAGCGGTTCGCCATACAGGCGGACCAGCAGCCCGCCCCCAGCAGCGGCCGAAACTTTCAGGAAATTGCGTCGATCAAGGCGGGTAGACAACATGCGAACCTTCCTTTTCGCGTAGTGAAAAGCGCCCGCAAGCACCGCGAACACCTAGTCTAACTCCGCTACCGTCCCGCGAAAAGCGCCTTCCCAAAACCTGCTGTGCCAGCACCGATTTCGGCTCTCCCTATCTGGCTTTTGGATACCGGTGCCCTCGTCACAAGGTAATTGCCGGAAGATATGCGGTCGTTGTTGGCTACGGCAAGCACTTGCCTTCTGGTGGAAATTCCTTCCTCGCAACATGTCCAAATCGTCCGCCCAGATGAAGCCTGCGTGTTTGCGTCAGTGCCGTCGCAACTTCGCAGCCAGCGCCCGCACCTGTGCACGCGTTTGCTCCAGAGTGCCGGAACAGTCGATCGTTTCAGTGGCATACTTTAGCTTTTCCTCGAGCGGCAGCTGTGCGGCCATCCTTCGTTTCGCCTCCCTCTCGCTCATTCCGCGCGCACGCAGCCGATCTAGTTGCTGTTCCGGCTCGCACCACGCCACCACCAGCCCATCGAGCTTCGTCGACATTCCCGCTTCAACCAGCAACGCCGCCTCCACAAACGCGGCGTCGCGCACGCCATTGTTCTGCCACTCCTCTAATTGCCGGAAAATCACCTGCTCCACCCGCGGATGCAAGATGCCGTTGAGTTCGGCCAGTTTCGTGGAATCGGCAAACACGATTGCCGCCAGCTTCGCCCGGTCGATGCGGCCCGAACCGTCGCCAACTTCCTTCCCGAAGGCCCGCAGAATTTCTTCGTAAGCAGCCTGCCCCGGCTCCATCAGTTTGTGTGATGCCGAATCCGCGTCCAGTACGCAAAATCCCATCTCGCGCAGCAACGCCGCTACGGCGCTCTTCCCGCTGGCAATTCCACCGGTCAATCCGAGTTTCAGCATTGCGTCCTGGCACTCCTTTGCGAGAAACGCTGGTCCTCGGCAACCAGTCCTGCCTTACTTAACTCCTATCCTCAAAGGGACTTGTTAGGAGCGCGCTACTGCCGCGGCCCCCGCGCGCCTCAAGCGCGCAGCCTTCACGGTGTTACTCATCAGCATGGTGATCGTCATCGGCCCCACACCGCCCGGAACGGGCGACAACGCGCCGGCCACCTGCACGGCATCCGGATGCACGTCGCCAACCAGAACGTTCCCCTTCGCTCGGAACTTTTCCATTCGCTCCGGGAAATTGCGAAGCAGTTTCGCGGCCTCCGCTGGATCGCTTACCTTGTTGGTCCCCACGTCAATGACCGCGGCACCCGGCTTGATCCAATCTGCCTGCACGTAGCCCGCTTTTCCGATCGCCGCCACCAGAATGTCTGCTCCGCGAATCACTCCCGCAATATCGCGTGTCTTCGAATGGCAAATCGCCACCGTCGCGTTTGCGTGCAGCAAAAGCAATGCCATCGGCTTGCCGACGATATCGCTGCGTCCAACAACCACCGCATTCACACCTTCCACCGGAATGTGATTGCGCCGCAATAGCTCCATGCAGCCGGCCGGGGTGCATGCCACCAGCCCCGCCCGGTTGCTTACTAGCATCCCCATACTCACCGGATGAAACCCGTCCAC
>Ga0126371_10005264_pt1 | contig 11493 bp, 8 predicted proteins | sample PanSoiMetaPlot_4_FD_110145 | JGI IMG/M metagenome (GOLD analysis project Ga0126371, IMG submission 110145) | Tropical forest soil microbial communities from Panama - MetaG Plot_4 | ecosystem: Environmental > Terrestrial > Soil > Tropical forest > Bulk soil | place: Panama | collected 2016-02-17
CGCCGCCGGTGAGATGTCCATGAAATCCTGCACAACCGATCGCTTGCGCGAGCCATCCCACCACCGTCTGCTCGACAACGACGGCTGCCGGCCCGGATCGCCATGCCGTAACATTCTGGTTCAGCACACTGGCCAGCAGATCGGCCGTAGCCGCTACCGGCTCTCCCGACCCAAGCACATACCCAAAGAAGCGGCCATTCTGCGCGCGCGATAAGCGAACAATCTCGGGCACATCCTTAAGAGCTTCCTCGCCCATACCTTGCTCGGGCAGCGGAGTCTGAAACGTGCGTACCGACTCGGCGCCAGTGGCTGCCGGGGCGATCGCTTGCGCGCCGAGGTTTTCGAGATACTCCGCAGCCAGTTCCGTAACTCGGTTGGACAACCTGCGAAACTGTTCGGGCGAGAATTCTAGAGAAGACATACTTGTCAGTCGCCACCAGCGGGAAAGACGATATGCTTCGGCTTGGGCACCGGAGTTGAACCCTTCAGGTCTTGCCAGAGGACGCGATTTAGTTCCGCCGCATTGGCTGCATCGGGACGCGAGAAATCCATGCTCGATGAGATCTTCGCGCCAGGTGCTTCGTGCCGGTTCCTCTCGTAAATCAGTCCGTTCCTCAGATTGCGGTAGTCAGCTTTGTAGGGCGCCTGGTCTCCGGGGCCCGAGAAGAGTCCGACCATGAGCGGTGCATACGCGTCATTCTGGTTCATCGGAGGCAAGCTGAGCAGACTCTCTATTGTATGAACCATATTGACCGTGGTGTAGAAACGGTGCTCGACATTCGGCTGCGTCGCAGACCCGGGCGAGTATTTGCTGATGACAAAGCCCGTGGAACGATGTGCGTCGACATGATCGGCGCCGTCCTGTGCGTCATCCTCAAGGACAAAAATCGCAGTGTCCTCCCAGTATGGGCTGTGCGACACAGCATCGACCACGCGGCCGAGAGCGAGATCGTTGTCGGCGACGTTCGCTGCCGGGCGCGCGTGGTCCGGTCGCGTTCCTCCGGTGTGGTCATCCGGCAGATAGAGCAGGATGAACGAGGGCATCTGAAAGTCGGGCGATTCGTTTTCCTGGCGCGCGCGGACGTAGGCGGAGAATTCATTCATGAATTCGTCGACACGCAGTTGATCCGGATAGTCGGTGTTGAAATCCGGATAGAGCGGATCGAAGTGATCGCGCAACGCGAGCTTTGACGCCTTCATGCCATCGAACAGGGGTACGGCCCACGGCCACGGACTCGGGCTGCCGTGCGGATCGCCCACGTTTGGCGGAAGTGTGCCGCCTTGCTGTACTTCCTGTCGTCGGCATGGAGATTCGAGCTCTCGCGGCGTCGTCGAACTAGCATCGGCGGCATATCCGTTGCACCAGATTGCATTCACGAATTCACCGTAAAAGCGGTAGCTCACGTGATTGCGCGCCAGGTTGTCCCAGAGGAAGCCTGTCCCGGGATCGTCTACGTCGGGGACGTTGTGCTCGATGGGAAATTCGTCGGCGTTCTGGCCTTGAAAATCATAGGTGCGCTCCTTACCACGATAGGCTATCTGCCAGGTCTTTTCGTTGTAATCGGAGGTGACCGCTGCAGTCGACCAGATGTGGCCGTCGCCCGAGACTTCCCCACTATCATAGAAATTATCGAGCACACCGAACTGCAGTGCGAGCTTATGCTCGTTGGGCGTGATGTCTTCGCCATACATCGTGAGGGATGGATCGCCGTTTCCGACTTTCAGATCGCCGAGAATTTGATCGTAGGTGCGGTTCTCTTTCATGATGTAGATCACGTGCTTGATCGGGTTCTGGCCACGGGCGAAGGTGATCGAGCCGGGATCGCTGTGGAACAGGTTGTCGCGCTCGACCATCTGCGTGTACTCGGGAAGTTTAGCGAGCGTTTGAGGAATGTTGAGCCGCGCAATCGATCCGTGGAGCAGTGTGGGAATGTAGGGATGTTCCTTGTGTTTGGTCTCGTAGACGGTCTGGCCCATGTCTTTATTGGCGCGCGTGCCTTCGCCCTTTGCGGTAGCGATGAGGAGGTCGTCGCCGTGAACAGCGAGGGCGGAGGGGTACCAGTCGGTGGGAATGAAACCAAGCCCCCAAGAGATGATGTCGTTCGCCGGACCACTTGACAGCATGGAGGTGTCAAGCACCACGATGGCATCGAGGGATGAATCTGCCGCAAAGAGACGTGCGCCGTCTTTAGACTGTGCGAGCGCGGTAGGGTAGCTGCCACTGAGGCTTTGATCGCGTTCAGAGGTTTTGAGGAGAGTGATGACGTGCCCCTCCTCAGTTTCAACCGCCGCAACCTCGTCAACGTTTGACAATGCAACATAAAGCGTTTTCTCGCTCGGGCTTAACAGCATTGCCGTGGGGTGCGATCCTGCTGCGAGCGGATCGTCCGGCTGCTGGAGTTTGATCCACCTCGCCACTTTTCCGTTCGTCAAATCAAGTTCCGCGACCTGCGATGTGTTCCACAGGCTGCACCACGCTCGCCGCCCATCCTTCGTCGCAACGCACGTGTAGGGGTACGACGCCGGCACCACATCGCTGGTACTCAAATCAAAACTCTGCAGAGTCTTTCCCGTCGCTACATCCAGCAGGGCGACATTGTCAGAGAGATTGTTCGCGATCAGAAGCTTGTCGTGACCGCCACGGATCACGGTTATGCCTGCGGGATATGGGATTGCCATGTGCGGACGGGCGGTCAATCCAACGGCAAGTTTCTTTCCCGTTGACAACGGCTGCAGCGGAATACGAATGAAGCGCTCAGGCGCAACTTTGCCGACCGAAAAGCTGTAGACGGCGATGCCATTGCCGAGATCACCCGGCTTCGCGCCTGTAGGATCAGTCAGTGATCCGACTGAAGCATAGAGGTGCTTTCCATCCGAACTGAATGCCAGCCCAATGAAAAAACTCTGGTGCGCCATATCGCTCAGGCGCGCGTCGGGAAAATCAGCGATCTCATTTGTGTCCAGATTGAGAACCGAGATCGACTGGCGTGCCATCGTCTCCTGCGTGCCGTATCCGTCGTTCAGCAGCGCAGCATAGTGGTGGTCAGGACTGATAACCATCGTCGCAGGGAAGCTGTTCGTGCTACCGATCCGACCGGGTACAGGGACGGTGAGCTGCTTGCTTGTGGGAAGGTTGATGACCTTTCGATCATCTGAGGAGTCTTGTGCGTAAATAGTGAAGGCGCAGGTCAGGCAGACGACAAGAAGCGCTCGAGAGAAAAGGAAAGTCACAGGCCCTCCGGATGGCGTTCAGGATAATGCGGGGAGACGTAGAAGAAAAGCACAGGCGCAAATTGCCTTCGGATAATTTGCCCCACTCCGACTCCTCCCTAGCGAAGTGTCACTCGGAGTGTAACGAGAAATCCCCAGCTGCGACGCGCATGCTTGTAGGTAAGATGCTTCAACTGCGAACGCGGTCGCTTCGTGGCCTCGTTCTCGGTTCGCCATGCCAGGCGGACGCCTTGACCCTACAAGCCTGAAGCGCGGGTGGAGGGCTGCACCGGTTCTGCGGGCTGGGGCTCGTCAGGATGCACGTTGTGGCGAACATCCGAGCCCTGGACCCAGAAAATCACATCCTCGGCGATATTGGTCGCGTGATCGGCAACGCGTTCCAGATTGCGCGCCACGAGCAATGCATCCAGCGCCTGGCGCACGACTTCGGGGCGTTCATTCATCGTTCTGACAAGTTGTATAAACGCGTCATCGCGCATGCGGTCGATCACGTTGTCCATCTCAAGCACAGCCTGCGCCAGTTCCACTTTGCCTTCAACAAACGATTCTAGAGCTCGCCGCACCATGGCGCTGACCGCCGTGCCCATGCGTGCTATGTCGACAGGCAAGTCCGCGGCCGGAAGGTCGACCATATCCATCACACGCTCGGCGATATTGACCGCCTGGTCGCCGACACGCTCGAGGTCCGCATTGATTTTCGTCACCGCAAGAATGAAGCGCAAGTCGACCGCCATCGGTTGCTGCATAGCGAGCAGGTCGAAAGCGGTTTCATCGATCTCGCGCTCGGCGGTATTGATCAGGCTCTCGCCTTCGAGCACCATCTGGCAGCGCGTAAGGTCGCGCTCGACATACGCCTGACGGGCACGATCCACCGCCTGCTCCGCCAGTCCTCCCATGCGAAGCAACCGCTGCCGAAGATCGTCGAGCCCTTGCTGAAAACGCGTCCGCATTCTACGAACCTTTCTAAACCGGGCATTTCTTATCCGAATCTGCCGGTGATGTAATCTTCCGTCTTCTTGTCCGACGGCTTGGTAAAAATCTTTTCCGTCTTGTCGAACTCGATCAACTTGCCCAGCAGGAAGAATCCCGTGAACTCGGCTACACGCGCCGCCTGCTGCATGTTGTGAGTCACAATTACGATGGTATACCGCTCTTTGAGCTGGAAGATCAACTCTTCAATTTTTCCGGTCGAGATCGGGTCCAGAGCGGAACAGGGTTCGTCCATCAGCAAGACTTCCGGTTCGACCGCGAGGGCTCGCGCAATGCATAAGCGCTGCTGCTGCCCACCGGACAAGCTAGCCCCGGACTTCTTGTGCAGGTTATCCTTTGCTTCGTCCCAGAGCGCCGAGACCTCCAGCGATCGTTGTACGATTTCATCGAGCTTGCGCCGGTCGCGGAATCCGTTCAGCTTCAGCCCCGATGCCACGTTGTCATAAATCGACATCGTGGGGAATGGATTCGGCTTTTGAAATACCATGCCGACGCGACGTCGAAGTTGCGTGGGCGAGGTTCCGTTATAGGCGTCGATCTCCCCAATACGCACCCGACCGTCGACGTGTGCTTCCGGAATCGTCTCGTGCATACGATTCAGGCAGCGGATAAACGTAGATTTCCCGCAGCCCGACGGACCAATCAGCGCCGTGGCGTGATTGGCCGCGACTTTCAGGTTGATGTCGTACAGGGCCTGGCTTTTGCCGTACCAAGCGTTCAGTTTCTCGACCTGGATTCCAACGCCCATAGATTATGCCGCTCCGAACGAGCCACGGCGTACTGCGTAGCGCACCGCAGCGATCGACGTTACGATCAAAATAATCAGCACTAGAGCCCCCGCCCACGCCTGACGGTGCAGGTCGTCGTAAGGAGTATTGGCGTACTTATAAATCTGCAGCGGCAGCGCCGAGGAGGGCTGGTCTAACCGCAAGCTCCAGAACTCATTGCCGAGTGCAGTGAACAAAAGTGGAGCCGTCTCGCCAGCAACGCGAGCAAAAGCCAGCATGACACCGGTAATCACTCCCGAGGTCGCGGTACGGAGGACCACCGAAATAGTGGTCCGCCACCGCGGCACGCCCAATCCGTACGCCGCTTCCCGCAGCGCCTGCGGGACGAGCAGAAGCATCTCTTCGGTAGTGCGCGTGATGGTCGGGACCATCATGATTGCCAGTGCCAATCCTCCTGCCATAGCCGAGAAACCGTGTCCCCGCACCAGGATCCCCCAGCCGACGATGCCAATCACAATCGAAGGAACTCCGTTCAGCACATCCGCGGTAAAACGGATGAATGATCCAAGCCGATTGCGGCCGAACTCCGCCAAATAGACTCCCGCTCCCACCCCAAAGGGAACCCCAATCACGCTTGCGATAGCCAAGATCAAGATGGATCCGACGATGGCGTTCGCCATGCCCCCACCGGGTTCTCCTTCGGGTTTGGGAAGCTGGGTCAGGAAAGCCCAGTTGAGCGAAACGACGCCTTTGAAAACGAGATACCCGAAGATCGCCACCAACGGCGCCAGAACGATAACGACCGTCAGCACAGCGAGCGCCGTCATCGTGTGATCGGTGAGACGCCGCCACAAACTGATCGGCGGCACAACAGACTGGCGGGGAACCGCTGCCGCGTTAGACATGTCCCCTCGCAGGCTGACCGCGCGTCACGGTCCACACCAGCAGTTGCGCCAGCGCGTTCACAATGATCGTCACGATAAACAGCGCCAAACCGATCTCAACCAAGGCAGACAAGTACGTGTCTCCAGTGGCTTCACTGAATTCGTTAGCCAGGACGCTGGCCATGGTGTATCCGGGCGAGAACAGGGATCTCGAAATCTCCGGCCGGTTCCCGATCACCATCGTGACGGCCATCGTTTCGCCGAGCGCTCGTCCCAGCCCTAGAATCACTCCGCCGACAATTCCGGCGCGTGCATTGCGCAGCACGCCGACCCGGATCATCTCCCAACGCGTCGCCCCTAATGCCAGCACACCCTCACGCTGATGCTGCGGCACAACCATCAGCACCTCGCGCGTGATCGACGATATGATCGGGATGATCATGATCGCCAAGATGATCCCGGCGGCAAGCATGCCGATTCCGTAGGGCGGACCCTCAAATAATCCGGTCCATCCGAATGTCGAGCCGAGAAATGGCTGCACGTGGTCGCTCAGCAGCGGCACCAGAACGAACATCGCCCACAATCCGTAAATCACGCTGGGTATCGCAGCCAAAAGCTCCACAAAGAACGAGAGCGGCGCACGCAGCGCCTTGGGACACATCTCGGTGGTGAAGACCGCGACCCCAATCGCGAGCGGAACGGCAATGATGAGCGCTAGGAGGGATGACACCAGCGTTCCGTAAACAAACGGCAGCGCCCCAAATTGTTGGTTAACCGGGTCCCATTCGCTCGATGCGAAGAACCTGAAGTGAAAGGCATGCCACGACAGGGTCGAGCCTCGCATCAACTCGTAAACGATGAGTACGAGCACGCCCACAACTGCCAGGCCGGAAGCCGTAATGACGCACTTGAAAATGCGATCGGGAACTTCGCCACCCGAGGCTTGGAGCAAAGGAGCCCGATCAACCGTAGCAGATGTAATTCTCGTGGCTTCAACGGGTTGCGGACCGGGCATATCAGGCCGTTGGAATGCTTGATTGGCCATCGCCTCAACCGTAGCAGAGGCTTGTTACAAAGGTGTTAAAATAGCTCAAGCTTTTTTGAGTTGTCTTGGTTCTTCCCCTTCCGTTTCATCGACTACCGGAACTTATGTTGACTGGTAGCTTGTAGCGCCAGCGTTGGGTTTGGCTGGACGAAGGATTGTTTTTTGTGGACTTTTCTTGAATGGCGATTGCAATCGAACGCGGCAATTTTATTTTCCGGAGAGTGGAACGCGAGTTGGTCCGGATTTCTTCCGAGCAAGGCCCCGAGGGTATACACAGCTTCCGCACATCGACTCGCCGTTTGCAGACTTTGCTCGAAAATCTTCTTCCCGCTCCGGACCGGAATCAGAAAAAGTTACTGAAAGCGTTGAACCGAATTCGGAAGAGCGCCGGGAAACTTCGCGACATTGATGTGCAATTGTCGGCTCTGCGAACCATGAAGGTCTCGCTTGAACCACGCCGGAAAACCCAACTCATTCAAGAATTATTTGAACTTCGCGCAAAATACGAATCCAAACTTCGTAAGCTACTGAAGAAGAATGATGTTCGCGAGCTACGGAAGCGCCTGAAGCGCGCCGCCAAAGATGTCAGTTTCGATACGCCCAAGGAAGCGTTGCTAGTCGCGAGAGAGGTCCTTGCCTGCGCGTCTGTTCCTGCGAATTCGGCCGACGAGTCCGCTCTCCACCGGTTTCGCATCGCGGTAAAGCGCGCCCGGTATGCAGCCGAGTTCGCGCCATCCTCAACCGATAGCAAGCAATTCATCGACCAACTCAAGCGCCTGCAGGATGTCCTTGGCCACTGGTACGACTGGTTTACCCTGACCAAGACGGCGACTGACCGGCTGGGCGACGTTACCCAGTCATCCCTTGTGGCAGTGCTGCAAAATGTGACGCGGGCAAAGTTCCGGCAGGCGATGGTAGCCGTTTCCGCCTCGAACACAGGTCCAAGAGCTCCGGCGGCGGCGGTACGCAACTCGGGTGCAATGCCTCCGGCACCAATGGCGGCGGCAAGCGCAGTCGCATAACATCGGCTTTTGGCTTCTTAATCAGCCCTTCGATCTCCGGTGACGCGTTTCGGCTTCTACATGTAAACTGTGGGGCTTCCCATGCCCACGTTTGCTGCGGTCGATATTGGCTCCAATTCTGTCCGCCTGAAAATTGCGCGGCTGCAATCAGGACGTCTGCGGCCACTGCATGAAGACCGCGAAGTCACCCGGCTGGGCGAAGGAGTGTTCAGCTCCGGTTTCCTAACGCCGGAATCGATGGCCGACACAGTCCGTGTCCTTCGGCGCTTTCATCGGTCCACTCAGCAAATAGTTACCGATACTGTGCGCGTTGTCGCCACCAGCGCGCTCCGGGATGCACGCAATTCGCAAGCCTTTATCGAATGGGTGCGCTCGGCAACCGGCTGGCGGGTGGAAATCGTCTCGGGCGTAGAAGAGGCGCGACTCATTCACCTCGGCCTGGTCTCTGGCCCGCGTGTCGACCGTTCCCCAACTCTCATGATGGACCTCGGGGGCGGGAGCTGCGAGCTTACGATCTCGCAAGGCGGACACATCCGCGACGCTGTCAGTCTTCCGCTTGGCGCGGTCCGTCTGAGCAACGAATTCTTGCGCCACGACCCTCCCCGGAAAGGAGAGTTGAAACGCCTCCGCGGTTTTGTGACCCGCGAAGTAAATCGCATCGTTGACCGAATCGCCACTGCGAAGATCCGGAACGTGATCGCCACCTCGGGCACGGCAGCAGCTCTCGCGGCGGTGGCCAGCCACCTGCGTCGCGGCTCCGACCGTCGACGGAGCGTAGTATCGCGCGCGGAAATGAGCCGCATCTCCAAGCGTCTTGCGCGCCTGCCCATCACCGAGCGCCGCAAGATCGAAGGCATCGGCCCACGGCGCGCAGAAATCATCGTTGCCGGAGCCACCGTCTATCATGAATTGCTCGAGCGCCTGCACCTCAAGGGATTCCGCTATTCCCCGCTTGGGCTGCGCGACGGCATCCTCGCGCAGATGGCGGCCGACTACGATCGCAGCACGCGCTCGGGCCGCCAGATCGAGTCCGAACGTTGGGAATCGATCATGAAAGCGGTCGGTCACTACAAGGTTGACCGCAAGCACGCGCTCGACGTCCGCGATTCCGCAATCCTGCTGTTCTCGACGTTGCGTTCCGTTCATCGCCTGCCGGCCGAATACCGCGAGTGGCTCACTGCCGCCGCTATGCTCTACGAAGTGGGCGACTACCTAAATCGCAACGGACGCCATCGGCACACGCACTACATCATTTCCAACTCCGAGATTCTGGGATATACGCCGCAGCAGCGGCGCATCATTGCGGCCATCGCCCGCTACCTAGGTAAGTCGAAGCCCGCCATCGAAGATGGGCCTATGAAAGTGATCGACAGTGCCGACCGTGCCAATGTCGAGAAGGCAATCGTGCTCCTGCGCCTGGCCCGCGCCTTGAATCTAGGACGTAGCCGCGCCATCGAAAAGGTACGAATCGGTCTGCGCTCGGCAGGTGTGAGGCTGACACTGCTGCCCCGCCGCAGAATGGGCGTTGACCTGGAGCAGTGGGCGATAGAAAAAGAGTGCGATTACTTCCGTGAGGTATTCGGGCGGGAGCTTTCTACAGCCGTATCATAAAGAGCCCGCAACACTTTGGGCGTCACGCACCACTGCAAGGTACCGGACGTCCGCCGCATTTCCACTTTCGCAACCGCGCCCTTTTTGAGTTCGAGCGAGGCCTCGCAACCCGAATCGCTGATCATTGCTCCCACAAACTGGCTGAGGTTGGGGTTATGCCCGACAACCAGGATCGCTTCCTGTTTCGAATATTTCTCCAGCAGCCTGCGAAAGTCGGCCAGTCCAGCCTCGGGGCGCAGTCCAGTATCGAGCTGGAGTTTGCCTTCATAGCCCAGTTCATTTCCAACCAGGGAGGCCGTTTGGGTACAGCGTTTCAGCGGACTGGACACGAACGTGTCGACTTGAACATCGAGAGCCGCGAGCGCGCGTCCGATGTAGCCGCACTGTTCGATGCCCTCTTTGTCGAGAGCGCGCTTCTCGTCCTTTTTGGGGTTGGCAAAATGTTCGCCTGCACTCGCATGACGCAAGAAGTAAAGGATCATAACCGTCTATTTTTGTCTTCCTGCAACTACTCTACGCTTATGTGGCGTTGAGGGCACGGGCACAACAGGAGGAATCTTCCCTTCCGCTACTGACATCAGAAAATCTTGCGCATTGAATGCCGCAGCGCCCATGGGCTGCCGCCGATTTCTTTTTCCGTGGATCGGCTGCCAGGCGCGAATATACGTCGCATCTTTGAGGAGTAGGCGGGCCTTGCGGTTGTCGGCCAAATAGGCATCAAGAATTTCGTGGTGCACCCGCTGACGGAGCATTCCATCGCGCAGCGGCGCGAGAACTTCGACGCGCTCATAGAGATTGCGCGGCATCCAGTCGGCGCTGCCTATGTAGACTTCTTCCTCGCCATCGTTGGCGAAGTAATAGATGCGGCTGTGCTCGAGATAGCGGCCGACAATGCTACGCACGCGGATATTGTCGCTCACTCCGCGTACTCCCGGCCGCAGCGCACAGATTCCGCGAACGATCAGATCGATATCAACCCCAGCCTGCGACGCGCGGTAGAGCGCCTGCACGACATTCTTGTCCAGCAGGGCGTTCATCTTCGCGATGATTCGCGCCGGCTTCCCCTGCCGGGCATGCTCCGCCTCACGATCGATCAGCGCAATGCACTTCTCCGCCAAATCGAGCGGCGCCACCAGCAGCGGTTCGTAGCTCGGAGTCTCCGCATAGGCGGTGAGAAAACTGAAAACATCGTGCACGGCGCGCGTAATCTCCGGATTTGCCGTAAAAAGACTGAGATCCGTATAGATACGCGCCGTTGCCGCGTTGTAATTGCCGGTGCCGATGTGACAGTAACTCCGGGTAATCCCGTCAGGGTCTCGCCGCACCAGCAGCGAAAGCTTGCAGTGTGTCTTAAGGCCGACCAGGCCGTGAAAGACCTGCACCCCGGCGTCTTCCAGATCTCGCGCCCAGCGGATGTTGTGGGCTTCGTCGAAGCGAGCCTTCAACTCCACGACCGCTGTCACTTCTTTGTCTGCCGCCGCCTCGATCAGGGCGGGAACGATCAGCGAGTGCTCGTTTGTGCGGTACAGCGTCTGCTTGATCGAAAGAACGTTGCTGTCTTTGGCTGCCGACTCAATAAAATCCACCACCGCGTCGTAGGAATCGTACGGGTGATGCAGCAGTATGTCGTGCTGCCGCAATTCCTCGAACAAGTCCTTGCACTTCGCGGTAAGCCGCAACTCGCGCGGGGAAAATGGTCGATCTTTCAAGTCCGGCCGGTTTACCTGTTCATACACATTGAATAGCCGTACGAGGTTCACTGGCCCGTTCACCGGAAATACCTGCCATGGATCCAGTTCGAAAACTGTCCGCAGCCGCTCAATGATTTCTGGATCGGCGTCAGTCTCGATCTCCATGCGAACCGCGTCGCCCTTGCGGCGATTGTGCAGCTCGGTGCGTACCGATTCAAGCAAGCTTCGCGCTTCTTCCTCCGCCAGATACAAGTTGCTGTTGCGCGTCACGCGGAAGGGGGCGGAGGAAAC
>Ga0126371_10005265_pt1 | contig 11492 bp, 9 predicted proteins | sample PanSoiMetaPlot_4_FD_110145 | JGI IMG/M metagenome (GOLD analysis project Ga0126371, IMG submission 110145) | Tropical forest soil microbial communities from Panama - MetaG Plot_4 | ecosystem: Environmental > Terrestrial > Soil > Tropical forest > Bulk soil | place: Panama | collected 2016-02-17
CCGCGAAAAGGCAATTGCCGAAGCCCGCGAGGGCCTCCTGCGTCACCACAACCAGTACATCGTCGCGACATTGCAGCGGCCCGGGGCGAAGCCGTTCAACGATCCCGACGACGCAATCGAGAAGACCGCGTTTTCGGATGCGGCCGCGGCAACGATCGGAACCCCGGATGACCTCGTGCAGCGGATCAAATCCGTTCTCGAGATCAGCGGCGGCTTTGGCACTGTCGTCGGGTTTGTCCATGACTGGGCCAATCCGGAGAACACGATGCGCAGCTGGGACCTGGTTGCCCGTTATGTCGTGCCGGAGATCAACGGCTATCTCACCGGGCTGCGCCAATCGCAGCAATTTGTCGCCAACAACCGCGACGTGTTCGAACGCGCGAAAGAAGCGATCATGGCGAAGATCAACGAAAACGAAGCCGCGGTCGCCGCGCTCGAGGTGACGCGAGGATCACGCCTTGGAGATGTAGCTTCGGCGAGCAACGTCCCGGACTTTGGGCAAGCCCGCGAACGAGCGCGAATCCGCTGACGGCGGCGGCTAGTTGGGAGAGGGCTGTGGCGCTGCTCATCATCGAACTCGACAAGCGGATCGGTAATACGAAGGCATGGCGCGACACGTTCGAGGAACAGCTTCCTGATCTGGAAATCCGGATTTGGCCCGATCCGGGAGAATTGGCCGATATCGAATACCTCGCGTTCATGCATCCAGACTTCGACGCCCTCCCTGTCTTTCCGAATTTGAAGGCGATGTTCAGCCGCTCGGCGGGCGTCGAGGCGTTTATCAACCATCCCAAACTACCGAAAGTCCCGCTCGGCAAGATGGAGCCGCCGGGCGGCGATCCGATGATGACGGAGTACGTCATCATGCATGTGCTTCGCTTCCATCGAGACATGCCCGGCTATCAGGCGGCCCAGGTCAATCGAGAGTGGCGGAGAACAAGGATCGTCCGTCCGGAAGAAAGGCGCATCGGTTTCCTCGGCTATGGCATGATGGCGAAGGTCCCGGCGTTGGCGCTGAAGTCGCTTGGCTTCCCGGTGTCGGCGTGGGTGCGCACGCCCCGCGAGCAAGCCGAGATTCCGATTTTCGACGGTCGCGACCAGCTCGAGCCGTTTCTTAACCAGACGGATATCGCCGTTTGCCTGTTGCCGCTCACAAGAGAGACGGAGGGCATCTTCTGCTCCCGGACTTTTGCGATGATGCCGAAAGGGGCGATGCTGATAAATGTCGGACGCGGCAAGCACGTCGTGGACGCCGATCTGATCCGCGCGCTCGATTCGGGCCAGTTGTCCTACGCCGCTTTGGACGCGCTGTGGCCTGAGCCATTACCACCGGAAAACCCGCTCTGGCTGCACCCGAAAATCACGGTAATGCCGCATGTGGCGCGACGGCCGACGGTTCCTCAGCTCGTCACAGAGATCGCCGCGAATATCCGAAGCCTCGACGCGGGTGGCCGACTTTTGCAGGAAGTCGACGTCACGCTGGGATATTGACCTCAACCGAATTGCGGCCAGCCGCGGCGCTGGTACGCGCCGTCCCAGAAGAGCCATTCGTACTGACAGGCGCGGATAAAGGCGCCCTGCATCTTGGCACGGGTTGCTGCGATCCCGGCCTCGGCCGCGCGATCGGTGATGTCGATAACGGTCTGAACCGTCTCGCCAAAGCGCTCATCGGCATACGTGTCGATCCAGGCCTTATACGGGTTGTCCGGCGCTGTGGTTCGCGCAATCGAGCAACCGACGTCCCAGTAGAGCCAGAAACAAGGCAAGAGCGCCGCGACGAGCACTTCCCAAGGGTCGTGGTAGGCGGCCGCGGTCAAAAAGCTCGTATAGGCGAGGCAATCGGGTGATGGCTCGACGTCGGAGACAGAAGCCGGATCGACGCCAAAGTCGCGCAAGTACCGGCCGTGCAATGCCTGTTCAACAGCGATGGCTCCCAATGCCGATTGTGCAAAGGATTGCATCGTTGCCGTGTCCGGGGCTCTAGCCGCCGAAATTGCGAGCGCGCGCGAAAACTGGCCGAGATAAATCGCATCTTGCGTGATGTACGCCTGGAAGCGGTCGCGACTGAGCAACCCAGCGGCGAGCTCGGTATTGAATGGGAGTCGATGGATGGCTTCACGCAATGGTGCGGTGCGCTGCCAGACCTCCTCGCTGAACTGAGTCACCGCTGCCTCGTCCTCACCTGAGAATACACTGTGTCGGACTTTGACCCGAGCCCGTGCCTGCGTCCAGAGGTGATGTAAAGTCTCCTTTTCGGCTAACTCGCACGCTCTCGCAGAAACTGTTGTCGGATTTCTCGCGGCAGGGTAGTGCTTTGCTCGGAAAGCTGACGAGGGAATTTGGCGAGATGATCGGAAACGGCGAGAGAGCATCTGCGGAAGCTCCGTCGTCGTCATCGCAGATCTCTCGGCGGCGGTTGTTCACGATCCTCGGAACCGGTGTGGTCGGAAGCGTCGTTGTAGGCACTGTTGTTGGCTCCCTCATCGGAACCAAACCCGATGAGGCGGCGACGTTGCAGCTCGAGCCGGTGCCGACCGCATCCCTCCCACGGGTTCAAGGCACCCTCGCGCCGCAACAGGCTGCGCAGCTGATCGAGGAGGCCCGCCGTTGCCGCGAGCCGCTCGCACGGGTCGCCGTCTGGCACAGCCCGAGCGCCCGCGGCGGCACGATCAGCATCGTCTCGCGGGGGTACCGCTCGCCGCCTTTCGTCCTCACTCCTGCGCCGAGCCTGATCGCGATCCCCTACCCCGCGCCCTACCCCAGCGGGCGGGGTCAGTTGACCTTGGTCGGCGAGGCCAATGACGTTATTGTTGCATTGAGACCACAGTACATTAACCAGCAGCTAAGCAGTCCGGCGGTGATTAATGTCTGGTGGACTCCCGTCGAGGGTTGCCCATGAATGATGATAAGCGAAGCGTCTTGGATCGCCACCCGTACGCGGTGACCTTTGCGCTGATCGTCGCCTCCGGCGTCGTCGCCACCGTTATTACCGCCAATATGTCCACGATCGGCGGCGCACTTGGGCATGGAGTTTACCAGTCACTACCCTGGATCGCCGTCTTGTCGGGCGCGATCGGCATCTTGTCGCTATTTTACATAGGGTTGCGGCTTGCGCAGAATTGGCCGAGGCGCCTGGCGAGCGGCGTTCTGCAGGTCGGCCCGACATCGGATTTGATACCCCTGCCGCAGTTGCACGTGCCGGCGGCGAAACCGCAATCTCGCCCGGCCGATCGTGCGATTGCCGAGCTCGATGCGATGGTGGGACTCGCGCAAGTCAAGGAGGAAATCAATCGCCTGACCGCGCGACTGCAGGTGGAGCGGCGGCGGCGCGAACAAGGCTTGCCGGTCACGCCGATGAGCCTGCATATGGTTTTCACCGGCCCTCCTGGTGTCGGCAAGACAGTCGTCGCCCGCGCTCTGGGGAGCATCTACGCCGCGGTCGGCGTGTTGCGGCGCGGCCATGTCGTGGAAGTCGATCGCGAGGGGTTGGTCGCCGGGTATATCGGCCAAACCGCGACGAAGACACTGGGGGCCTGCCGAGACGCACTCAACGGCATTCTGTTTATCGACGAGGCCTATTCGCTGATTACCGGCGGACAGGGCGATTTCGGACAGGAAGCGATCTCAACGATCCTCAAATTCATGGAGGACAACCGCGATCGCATCGTCGTCATCGTTGCCGGTTATCCCGACAAGATGCGGCACTTTCTTGAGAGCAATCCGGGTCTGGCGAGCCGGTTCACTCGCCGCATCGATTTTCCGTCCTATGGCGAGGAGGAACTCGTCGAGATTTTCGCCCGCCTGACGGCGCAGGAGCAGCTGGTACTGCCACGAGGGTTTGAGCCGCGCGTGCGGCCCTGGATCGCGAGCGCGAAGAGCCGCGAAGATTGGGGCAATGCACGGTCGATGCGCACGCTCGTGGAGCGCGTTCGCGAAGCGCAGGCGGGGCGCATTGCAACCGATCCCGACGCGGACCTGACCATACTCACGATCGACGACATCGATCGCGCGGTCGAGACGATGGAGATGGCATCGTGAGCGATCTGTTCGACGGCGGCCAATCACCGCTTAAAGTCGCGCATCGATACTTGGCCAAAAATGACCGGCTCTATCGGGCCGGTTTGATGGTCGCCCCGGTTTCGTTGACGATTGCCGTCGCTGCGGCGATCGCGATATTCGTCCTCGCGTCGCCGGCCCCGCTGCCGCAGCCTGCCGTTCCTGCCGCCCCGCCCGCGCCGCAGAGCCGCCCCCAGCCCGTTACACCGCCCCCGGCGCCGGTCCCGCAGGGCTACCCACAGCCTTCTGGGGCTCCGGTCGATCTCAATGCGCTGCGCGACCGTGCAACGACCGACTCTGCCGCGTTCAATGACCTCAGCGCCCGCGCCGCGGCTGGCGATAAGCTGGCGGAGTTCTACATAGCTACCCTGTACGACCCCAAAATCCCCAGTATGAATTTCGCGAAGGACCCGGTCGTCGCTGCCGACTGGTATCGAAAATCGGCGGAACAGGGCGATTCGCAAGCGCAGTTCAATCTGGCCGATTTTTACGCCTGGGGTCTTGGGGTCGGCAAAGACTATGTGCAGGCGGCCTTTTGGTATCGCAAAGCTGCTGATCAGGGTCTCGCCGCGGGACAATACCAATTGGGCCTCCTTTATTATTTTGGTAACGGCGTGGCCAAGGATTTCGCGGAAGCGGCACGCTGGCAGTGGAAAGCCGCGGATCAAGGCTATCACCCCGCCGAAAACGAATTAGGCTACCTCTATACCCGGGGTGAGGGAGTGCCGCGCGACTTCAGCCAGTCGATCGGGCTGTTTCGCAGGGCCGTTCAGGGCGGGCAGCCGCTGGCATTATACAATCTCGCTTTGTCCTATGATCAGGGCTGGGGTGTGACCCGCAATCCCGTTGCCGCGCTCATTTGGTACGACATAGCGGCGCGCTCATCGGATCCGGATCATCGCCCCAAAGCGGCCGCTGAACGCGATCGGCTCGCAAAGGAAATTTCTCCTGCCCAGTTGGCAGCGGCGCGGCGCGCTGCAGAGGCCTGGAAACCGGGCGTCCGCGGCCAACTCGGGGTCGCAATTTCCGACTTGACCCCGGACGAAGCAAAGGCGATCGGGACGTTTCAAACCTCGGGGGCGGTGATCCGCAGAGTAGAGGACGGTGGCCCAGCTGCGCGTGTCGGATTGCAGCCGGAAGATTTGATTACCGCCGTCGATGATCAACCCGTCACCGACCGTGCCGCTTTGCAAAACTTGATCGGCGCCGCGGTCCCCGGGCAAACGGTGGCACTCCTAGTCGAGAAGGCCAATCATCGGGGCTCATTGCAATTAATCCGCGTGGAAATCGGCGCTTCCGCCAGTAATCAATAGAATAAATCACGTAGAACAGATCCGATCATACTGAACCGTCGTTCCTCCGCCCGCGGGAAGCCAGGGCGAGCGACGAGTAGGCTGCCCTAGCCACTCCTTTCGTGGGGGCGACGACACTGGTTCGATTTAGTTAAATCACGCTTCAGCCGGGGTTAGAGAAGCGGTATGCGTCGGGTTGCTGATTACCAGCACTTCGAGTAATCGCAGCTTGTGCACTGGTCGCAGCCTTCGATGCGGATGAGAGCGGCCTCGCCGCATTTCGGGCATTGCGCCATGCGCGTCGCCTGAGGCCGTTGATCGGAGATCAGCGCACCGCCGGCGGCGAGCTTACGGTCGACCACCGCGGCTCTTTCGCTTCTTGCCGGCAGAAAGCCGATCTCGATCATATGGCGTTCGATGACGTCGCCGATCGCCGCCAATAGCGACGGCACGTACTTGCCTCCCATCCAGGCGCCGCCGCGCGGATCGAATACCGCTTTCATCTCCTCGACGACGAACGAGACATCGCCGCCGCGGCGGAAGACGGCGCTGATCATGCGCGTCAGCGCGACCGTCCAGGCGTAATGCTCCATATTCTTCGAGTTGATAAAGACCTCGAAGGGCCGCCGCCTGCCGTCCTGAATGATGTCGTTGAGCGTGATGTAGAGCGCGTGCTCACTCTCGGGCCAGCGGATCTTGTAAGTCTGCCCAGGCAGCGCCTCGGGGCGGCTCAACGGCTGCGTCATATAGACGACGCCCCCTGCCTCGAAAATATCGGCGGGTTTGGGCAACGTCGCCGGCGCCGGCGGTGGAAGCGGCAACTCAGGCTGCTGAGCGGCCGCGATCAGCGCTGGCGCGGCTGTCGGCTCTCTTGCTTCGAGCACCGCACCGGTCACTTCGTTTGGGCGGTAGGTCGTGCAGCCCTTGCAGCCGAGCGCATAGGCCTGCAGGTAGACATCCTTGAAGCGCTCAAAAGGGATCTCGGCCGGGACGTTGATTGTCTTCGAGATCGAGCTGTCGACGTGCTTCTGCACCGCCGCCTGCATCACGACGTGGTCCTCTGGCGTCAGCACCTGCGCGTCGGTAAAATAGTCCGGCAGTGGGGCAAGCTCGCCCTTTACCCGTCGGAACAATCTGTAAGCGTAGTCTGAGACCTCCTCCTCACGGCGCGTGCCGTCGGGCATCAGCACGTTGCGCGTGTGGCGAAAGCTGAAGACGGGCTCTATGCCAGAAGACACATTGTCGGCGAACAGCGAAATCGTGCCGGTCGGCGCGACCGAGGTCAAAAGCGCGTTGTGGATGCCGTTTTTTCCGATGGCAGTGCGCACCTTCTCGTCCAGGCCCATTACCGTCTCGCCGGCGAGATAGCGATCGATATCAAAAAGCGGGAACGCCCCCTTTTCTGCCGCGAGCGCCGCGGAGGCGAGATAAGCCTCGTGCTGTATCGCACCGAGCCAGTTCTCGGTCGCCGCTACAGCGGCCTTCGAGCCGTAACGGAGACCGCAGAGGATCAGCGCATCCGCAAGGCCTGTAACACCGAGACCGATGCGCCGCTTCCCACGCGCCTCTTCTTGTTGTTGTGACAGTGGGAACTGCGAGATATCGATGACATTGTCCATCATCCGCACGCAATCCGGCACCAGCCGGCGCAACCGTTCGACGTCGAGCCGCGCCTCGGGGGTAAAGGGATGCTCGACGAGGCTGGCGAGGTTGATGGAACCCAATAGGCATGCGCCATAGGGCGGCAGCGGTTGCTCACCACAGGGGTTTGTGGATGTTATCTGCTCGCAGTACCATAAGTTGTTACGTTTATTGATACGATCGATAAAGATCACGCCTGGCTCGGCATAGGCGTAGGTCGCGCGCATAATCTTGTCCCACAGCTCGCGGGCCGGGAGCACTTTCCACACCGTTCCGCCGAATGACAATTCCCACGGGGCGTTCTCGTCGACCGCCTGCATAAAGGCGTCGGTGACCAGCACGGACAGGTTGAACATGCGCAGCCGGCCGGGATCGCGCTTAGCCTCGATAAAGGCTTCGATATCGGGGTGGTCACAGCGCAGTGTCGCCATCATCGCGCCGCGCCGATAACCGGCACTCATGATCGTGCGGCACATCGCGTCCCAGACATCCATAAAGGAGAGCGGCCCCGACGCGTCGGCACCCACCCCTTTCACTGGCGCGCCGCGCGGCCGCAGGGTCGAGAAATCGTAACCGATCCCGCCGCCCTGCTGCATCGTCAGCGCAGCTTCGCGCAAATGAGCAAAGATCCCGCCCATATCGTCGGGGATCGTTCCCATCACAAAGCAGTTGAAGAGCGTGACCGACCGGCTGCTGCCGGCGCCAGCGACGACCCGACCCGCCGGTAGGAACTTGAAGTCGGTCATCGCCGCATAAAATCGCTCGGCCCATCGTAGGGGGTCACGCTCTGGGGCGGCGACGGCCGTCGCGACCCGCCGCCACGTGTCCTCGATCGTCTTGTCGATCGCCTCACCCGGCATATTCCCGTTCGGAGCCGCCTTCAGGCGATATTTCATGTCCCAGATCTGCTGCGATATCGAGCTGACGAGAGCCATGGATAACGGGTCCTCCTACCGCCGCGGCCTAATCTGGATTATGAACGAACGAGGAACCATATGCACCCCCCGCGGGAGATCTGTCGCGGCGCCCGCCACATTTCACGTTCTCCTGAGCCGCCGGTCCCCGCCGCTTGAGCGAGCTTTCCGTTATCGAGAGGTGCTTCGCGTTTGGCCGCGGGGCAGCGCCGAGATCGGAGCCCCCACCATCGATGGTTGGTGCCGCACTGCTTCGCGCAATAACGCCGCGGTGGCGGTCTCGATCCGTCGTTCGAGTTCGGACATCAGCCGCGGACGGGTGCGGCCCGGCGGGATCGGGTCGAGAAATTCGAGGACGATGCGGCCGGGCCGCTTGATGAAGCTGCGGCGCCCCCAATAAAGGCCGGAATTGACCGCCGCAGGTATCACGGGCAACCCCAGCATTTGGTAGAGCGCAGCGACGCCGGGCTGATAGGGTCGTCGTTCTCCGGGAGCGACCCGCGTCCCCTCGGGGAAAATCACGATCGGCCGGCCCGCGGCGGCTATTGGCCGGGCCTTGGCCAGCATCCGGCGAAGAGCGCCCGCGCGGGCTCGGCGGTCGATCGCGATCGAGCCCGCGCGATAGGCGAACCAGCCATAAAACGGCAAGAGCAGCAGTTCGCGCTTCAGCACCGGCGCGGGGTCGCCAAGCACAACCGGAAGGATCAATGTGTCCCACGCCGATTGGTGCTTCATCGCGATGATGCAGCCATCGGGCGGAACTCGCTCCAGCCCGCGGATCTCATGGTCGAGCCCGACGATCGTGCGAAGCAAAAACAGCACGCCCGAAGCCCAGAACCGGCCAAAACCCATCGTCAGGGCGCGAGGCGTCAACAGAAACGGGAGACCGAAGGTACCGAGAATTGCGGTCCAGCCGAAGAACGCGATGTTGAAGGCGATCGCCCTAGCCAAGCTCATCGCCGGATCTCGGCTCTGTCCGGTTCGGATACGCTCCGGGCGGGCGGATGCAACCACTCGAGGAGGGGGCGGGAAAGGGTTCCCAGAAATTTGCTGTATTCACTCATCAGCAGCAGCGTTGTTCCCGGTGATGCCCACCATCGCTCTCGCATCACTTGGTCAGGGAAGACAGGGTGAGCCACAATCTCGATTTCGGGCATCGCGCGGTCGAATTCGAGCAGGCTGCGCGGCATATGGTACCATGCGGTGACGAGGCGCAGGCTACGAAATCCGCGGGCGCGGATCCATCGCGCGGTTTCTTGCGCGTTGCCGAAGGTATTATCGGCCTCGTGGCCGAGCTCGACACAACATGTTACGCGATCAGGTGCCGTCCCCGAGATCCGCAGCAAATCATCGAGGTCCACCTGTTGATTGACGCCTGAGACGAAGAGCGCACGGCCCTTTCCTTCGCGCAGCAATTCGATACCGGTCTGCAATCGTAACCTGCCGCCGGTCAATACGACTATCGCATCGGTTGGAGCCTCGCGAAAATCGGCCGAAGGGGGTATTGCGAACCACAAGAGGCCCGCGAGCCACAGCACACATACGCTCGCGCCTGCCATCCCGCATCGGCGGATGGCACCCCGGATCACTGATCGAGTGGTACGGACCAGCGAATCCTCAGCCGCGCGGCTCGTAGCCCGAACAACTCTAACTTCTGCTGTCAAAATGCGCCATTGGGGCCCGCTCCAACCGGCCGACGACAGCATGCATGGTATCGATCTCAATACCTCGCAGCGGCACCCGATATCTTGCACCTTCGCCCCCTGCTTCCGCCTGTTCTCCCGAACAAGTCGTCCACCAATGCTCTAGTCTCGGTCAATCTCCGGCAGAAAAAGGGGCTCTACCCAGGAGGGTACGACATAAATTATCAGAATCGGGACGCTGTCATAGGATCGCGTTGGCAGGCTGAGGCTCCCCGACCGCTCATCGCAGTCGCGCCGGCGACGGGCGAGGCCCGATTCATCCTTCATTGCGCGGCTCCGTCGGGATAGTCTCGCGGCGGGACGGTGGAGGAGCATCGTGGGTAGCATTAACGCCAGTGTCGACTTCCGCCGAGATGGCGAGACCGCAGTCGTCATCGTCGATAACCCGCCAGTGAACGCCCTCAAACACGAGGTGCGCGCCGGCCTCGTCGAGGCGCTTCGACGAGGGCATGACGACACGGCGGTAAAAGGGATCGTGATCGCCTGCGCCGGACGCACCTTTTTCGCCGGTGCCGAGATCACCGAGTTCGGAAAACCGCCCCAAGCACCAAGCCTGCATGACGTCATCGCCGCAATTGAGGCGATGCAAAAGCCGGTCGTCGCCGCGCTCCACGGTACCGCGTTGGGGGGCGGTTTCGAGCTGGCGCTTGCTTGCCATTTCCGCGTCGCTGCGTCGGGCACGCGCGTCGGCCTTCCCGAGGTCAAGCTCGGCCTCTTGCCGGGGGCCGGGGGTACGCAGCGATTACCGCGGCTGATCGGACCCGAGAAAGCGCTGAAAATGATCGTGACGGGAGATCCGATCGGAGCGCCCGAAGCGCTGTCGGCCGGGATTGTCGATGAGATCACAGAAGGCGACCTGACCAACGCCGCGATATCCTTCGCGCGTCGCGTGATCGCGGAGGGTCGGCCGCTAACTCTGGTCCGCGACCGTGACGACAAACTCATCGGCGAGGGCTTTGCCGATGCCGCCGAGGAGCTGACCCGAAGGCTGCGCGGCCGGGAAGCACCCGCGGCCTGCGTAGAGGCGGTACGGAACGCGATCGTTTTGCCCTTCGAGGAAGGACTGAAGCGCGAAAGCGAGCTTTTCCGTAGACTCGTTGCGGGCGATCAGTCGAAAGCCCAGCGCCACATCTTCTTCGCCGAGCGCGAGGCGGCGAAGATCCCGGACGTGCCAGGCGCAATAAAGCCGCGCCCGATCGCGTCGGCTGCGGTCATCGGCGCTGGTACGATGGGCGGTGGCATTGCGATGTGTTTCGCGAATGCCGGTATTCCGGTGACCCTCGTCGAGACCAGTCGCGATCTCCTGCAAAAGGGCCTCGACCGGGTGGCCACCAATTACCGCACGACGGTTTCGCGCGGCGGGCTCGCTGCCGATGAGATGGAACGCCGCGTGGGTCTCATCAACGGTGTCACCGAGCTTGATGCGGTCGGGACGGCGGATGTCGTAGTGGAGGCCGTTTTCGAGGAGATGGACGTCAAGAAAAGAGTTTTTGCCGATCTTGATCGCATCGCGAAACCGGCCGCCCTTCTTGCGACGAACACCTCGACCCTCGATGTCAATGAAATCGCGCGGGCGACGGTGCGGCCGCAAGATGTACTCGGTACGCATTTCTTCAGCCCGGCGAACGTCATGCGCCTCTTGGAGATCGTAAGGGGCGCGCAGACCTCGCTCGACGCGCTCGCCACTGCGGTCGCGCTCGGCCGGCGGCTCGGTAAAGTGCCGGTTACCGTTGGCGTGTGTTATGGCTTTGTCGGCAATCGCATGCTGGCGCGCCGATCGGTCGAAACGGAGCGGTTGCTCCTCGAAGGAGCGTTGCCGCAAGAGATCGATGCCGCGATTGCTAGGTTCGGCTTCCCGATGGGCCCATGCGGCATGATGGACCTCG
>Ga0126371_10005266_pt1 | contig 11491 bp, 10 predicted proteins | sample PanSoiMetaPlot_4_FD_110145 | JGI IMG/M metagenome (GOLD analysis project Ga0126371, IMG submission 110145) | Tropical forest soil microbial communities from Panama - MetaG Plot_4 | ecosystem: Environmental > Terrestrial > Soil > Tropical forest > Bulk soil | place: Panama | collected 2016-02-17
CAGCTCGACACGGCGGATCTCGCGTTGCTCGAGACCAACGGCGAGCTGAATGAAGTGATCCTGCACGAGATGGGGCATGTGCTGGGCTACGGCACCATCTGGGATCCTCTCGATCTGGGTCTGTTGGTGGGCGCCGAGGGCGACGGCGGCACGGATCCGCATTTCGTGGGTGGGAGGGCGACGGCCGCGTTCGAGACGATGGGGGGGCAGAATTACACGGGGGGCGCGGTCGTACCGGTCGAGAACGTGGCTCAGGCCGGCACTGCTGATGGTCACTGGCGGGAGTCGGTATTCCACACGGAGCTGATGACCGGATTCCTGAACCCGGGCGTCCCGAATCCGCTCAGCGTCCTGACCATCGCGGCCATGGGCGACGAGGGGTACAAGGTGAACTACGCGGCGGCGGATACCTACAGCCAAACGTTCTCGGTCCGCGCGCCTGGTGCCCCGGCGTCCGCGCCGATCTATCTCCTGAACGATGTGCTGCACGGGCCGGTCTATATGATGGACAGGGCGGGACGCATTACTGCGGTGATACAGCGATAGGCTAGACGCACAGACGCACAGATGGGGGGCAGGGCACGGGAGCAGGAAGGGCCTGCAACCGGGAGACCCGCTCCCCATCTGTGCGTCTTGGCGTCTGTTGACTAGGTTCCAGCCGTTCGGGGCGGTAGCTCAGCTGGGAGAGCACCTGGTTTGCAACCAGGGGGTCAGGGGTTCGAATCCCCTCCGCTCCATGCAGTTAGCAAAACCGCAGAACTTTTCCGCAGAACTTTTTTCAGGGTCAGGTGAACGGAAGATCCTTGAGAGGTCGAGCGATCTGCGCCGTGGTGGTGTCCACTTTGGGATGTCGAGGCACACCGGCCCCGCTCCCCACCGTAGCGCGCATCGACACCGGACGCGTGGTCGTGCCGGGGTCTAGTGTCTTCTACGAACGTGCCGGCGCAGGACCGACTGTAGTTCTCCTCCATGCCAACTACGTCGACCGACGGATGTGGGATCCGCAGTTCCTCACGCTCGCTCAGCATTTCGACGTGATCCGCTACGACGCGCGGGGTCTCGGGCGATCCGGCCCCGCACGATCGGCCTATAGCGCGGTGAGCGACCTCAGGCGTTTACTGTCGGCTCTCGGAATTCATCGCGCCTCCCTAGTGGGATCATCCATGGGTGGCTCCACGGCACTCGAGTACGCTCTTGCGTCTCCCGGTCAGGTCTCCCGCTTGGTACTACTGGATCCCGGGGTGAATGGGTATGCCTGGCCGCCGACTGACTTACAGGAGCCGTGGCGGGTCCAGGCGCGGGCGGCCCTCGCGACCGGAGATACGGTAGGCGTGGCGACTTCGTGGCTTAACTCGGACTACCTGGTTGTTGCCAGAACAGATAGTGGAGTTTGCGCAGAAGTTCACAGGCTGTTGGCGGACAACGTCGGCTTATGGAAGGGTCTGATCCAAGACCAGCGCGATTGGGATTCTGTCCCTGATCCTCCGGCTCTCACTCGACTTTCCAAGATTACAGTGCCAACCCTCGTTATCGTAGGCTCCTACGATAGCCCGGACCTTCAAAAGATTGCCGACACGCTCGTGGCGAAGCTGCCGCATGTTAAGCGCTCGGTGATCGAAGGTGCCGATCATTTTCCGAATCTCGAGCGGCCTGCCCGCGTCCTTGCTCTGCTGAGGGGGTTTCTCGGCCAGTAACTCGAATCAAGCCGCGGCCCGACCTCGGAGGCGCGCGCGGCGCTCCTCCGAACCTACCCCTGCCGCACCTCCCGCAACTCCTGAGCGCCCTCAACCATTCTGAGCAGTGTGTCGGCGTCCGGCATCATGTAGTGCCTGCTGAGCGTCTGAACGTTCTTCCACCCGCCAGCGGCCGCGATGTCGGTCAGCGGCAACCCTTTCCGTGAACTTGCCCAGCCGCGCCGGAAGCTGTAAAACACGGCACCAGGCAGGTGATCGACTTCCGCGCGTGCTTCCGCATCGAGCAGCAGCTTCGTCGCGACATCCTTCGAGAGCGAGCGGGCGGAGGAGTTACCAACGGGAGGTCGTCCGGCCTGGTCGGTCGTTCCCGATGCGCCGGATGTGCTCGAGCATTGGGTGCGCGCGACGAAAGCGATGGGGCGGGTGGGGCTTTCGTCGCACGTTGTACCCCCTGGGTGCTACGCGGCCGCCGCGTTCGGCGAGTATCACCAGGTGATCGAGCAGGAGGAGCGGGCGAACAAGGTGGTGTTGACCTGTGCGAGCAAGACGGACGTCAGGACCGCACCCGCAGCGATGACGCGCTCCCCTCGGCGCTTTCATCTGCTCGGGGATTCTGGTGCCTACACGAACTGGCGGCGGGAACGGCCGTCGAAGTTCAGGGAGTGGTTCGCGTGGGCCCGCGACTTTGTGTCGATGGCCCTGCCGCTTGTGGCGACGATCGCGATGATCGGCCTCGATGTCATTCCGGGGCATCCACCGCAGCCCCTAACGCGGGCGCACATCGAGGACGCGGCGAAGGAGTCCTACGCAAACTGGGCGGAGGCGAACGTGCTCGGGCTCGAGACCCTCCCGACGTTCCATCAGGGCGAGGACTTCAAGTACCTCCACCAGTACCTCGACGCGGGCGTGACCTACCTCTGTCTGTCTGATCGCGGGTCGAAGGTGGTGTCGGGGCTCAAGGAGTGTTGGCGGCATCTGCCGTCGGGGACTCGTGTGCACCTGCTCGGCGCGACCGACAAGGACGTGCTGTCTGCGGTTCCCGCCTACAGCGGGGATTCAAGCACTTGGATGCAGATGGGGAAGAACGGTCCCCCAAAGGGCGCCGTCTGCGGGTCGCTTGGCACCTTAACCTGGCGCTGCAAGGCGAAGCCGAGATGATGGAACGGTGGCGGGGCCTGTGGGCGGCTTGACCTAGCAGGGAGTTCCAGAACGCAACAGGTCAGGGAACTGTGGCGTGTGCTAGACATCCGAACAAACTGGTCGCAGGTTGGCACGGTCCCCACTCACCAGGAGCTGGTGCTCTATGCGCGCCCTTCGTATCGCGTCGGTGCTGGTCTTGGTTCCACTCGGAGCCTGCGGTGTGATTTTCAACGGCAGTAACCAAGCTATTCAGGTTCAGTCGTCTCCCGATGCTGCGAAGGTGACGGCCAATCCGGGCGGGCAGACTTCAACCACGCCCACGACGTTGACTTTGTCACGGAAGGATTCCTACACGCTCACGTTCACCAAAGATGGGTACAAGGACGCGACCTTCAGCATTCAGAGTCATGCGAAGGGCGGCATCATTGTGCTCGATGTCCTACTGACCGGCTTGGTGGGCGTCGTGATTGACGCGGCGACCGGCGGATGGAACGGATTGAGCCCCGAGTCTGCTACAGTGGCGATGACGAAGTCGTCGGCAATGGTGTCAGGCCCCGACACGATCTATGTCCGCGTCGCCAGAAACAAAGACGGAGTGAAGGTGGAGTCAACGCTGCCGGTGGGGATGCAGGTTCAGACGCAGCCCGTTCACTAACTAAGGGAAGCCCTTTCGAGGAGACTGGCTCCGAAGGCGGAGCCAGTCTCTTTGCTATGCGTTGAGTTGGGGCGGCCGCTCGATCAGTAGACTTGCCCACTTGCAAACAGGATCGGAGTGTCCGTGAACGTAGTACTGGCTGTAACGGCCGTCCTAAACGGACTTGCTGCCGCCCTTGCCTGGGCTGCGAAGCTCTGGTGGGGGCGTGAGTTTGCAGCTGCGAAGGACGAGACCATCAGAGCTAAGGACGCCCAGCTTCAGGTGCTTGAGCGAGAGATCGAGAGTCTCCGCGAGCTCACGCCGATGAAGATACGGGAGTATTTCCTGAGCGTGACGCAGCAACTCGAAGAGTACAACGGGGTCCTTAACCGCCAACTGGACGAAGCAAGGCGAGAGGCTAAGGTCAAAGAGGCCGATATCGAGCGCCTCAAGGGTGAGGGTGACAAGAGACGGGCAGAGGTAGTCCGCCTTGAAGGTGAAAAGAAAGCCTTGGAGGCGGCGGCGGATAAGATGGAGGGACAACTGGGTGAGCTGCGCGCCAAGTACGAATCTGACGACGTAATAATCTGGCGTGTGCCGAAATACGATGAAGCACTGTTCACAGGGCTCGCCGAATCAAGCAAGCGCCTAGAAGGTCAACTCAAATCCATCAGCATAGTGGGGGATGCCTTCGGGAAGGAACTTCGGAACAACCTGATGCACCTTTCTTTCCCCTTGAGCACCTCGTGGGACGATCTCCAGAAGCAGAGCACAGGCATCACGATGACGACGAGGCACACGTGCACCAAGTGTGGAAAGACGTTTGACGTGCCCGCTCGGGGTCTCCTGTCTCCTGTGGGGCTTAGGTCAATAAAGTGCCCTCACTGCGGGACCGATCAAGAGGTTCCGTAAGCGAGGCTGCAGAACTTCCGCAGAACTTCACTCGGTATTGACGCCCCGTTCTGGCGCTAGAACCGGTCGTGACGAGGGGTTTCGTGCGGCGAACCCGGCGTCAATGCGGGTAACGGGGGTCTGAGGCAGACTTTGCAACCAGGGGGTCAGGGGTTCGAATCCCCTCCGCTCCATTCGTCGTATCCGAGGCTCCATCGTGACTTCCGCGATGGGGCCTTGTTCGTCCCCTGGGCGATCCTGTGAGTAATGCTGTGAGTTGTTCGTGCGCCTACAGACGGTGCCGCGTGACGGCGCGGTTGCCACGCCGGATCACCAGGCAGGGGCTGGGTGACGGCAAGCGCCGCCACCCACCCATGCCCGGATGTCTTACCGCAGCGCGACATCCTTGGGGAGGATCTGAAACTGGTCGTTCCTGTCCATCGCCCAGGCTTTCTCATCATGACCGGGATCGATCGGACGTTCCTTCCCATACGACACGATCTCGATGCGGGTGGAGTCGATCCCATGATCGATCAGATACCGGCGGGCCGCCATCGCGCGTCGATTCCCGAGGGCCAGGTTGTACTCCTCGGACCCCCGCTCGTCACAATTCCCGGCAATCTGAATGTGGACTTGAGAATTGGACTGGAGGATGGGGATTTTCTGGTCGAGCAGTGTCTGGTCCGCCGGGAGGACTTCAGCATTGTTGAAGTTGAAGTGCAAGAGCATCGCGAGCTGGTCCTTCAGCTCATCGGAGTGACGACGGGCCGTCGCGAGCGAGTCTTCGCGCGCAGCCTCGGCACGTGCCCGTGCGGCGGCTTCTGCCTGAGCGATGGAGTCCTGCCGCGCACGGAGTGCGGCGGTCGAGTCGACCTGAGGCTGCGCCGAGACTTGGACCGGGGCGGGGTGGTGGCAGGCGGTGACGAGCACCGCGGAGATAGCGGCGACGGGTACGAGTAGCGAACGCATGGAACGCTCCGGAATGCGGGGGGAAAGAGGTACGACCGGGGAGAACGCCTTCATTCGTCGGTAAAGAAGAAGCGGGCTTGCACGTCGGACGCCTCCATGGCGCCCACGAGGTCGTCGACTGCGGCGCGGAGGCGGCGCACCGCGGACGGTGGCATTGCCTTCAACGAGTGGAGGAGTCGGCCCTGCGCCGGCTCGGGCGCCTCGGTGGCAAGAACGGCTCCACGCTGGGTGAGCTCGAGCTCCACGAACCGACGGTCCTCCCGTCCGGGAGTCCGCCGCACGAGTCCGCGGCGCTCGAGGCGATTCAAGAGGATGGACGCACTGCTCTGGTGAATGGCGAGGGCGGCGGCCAAACGGCCGATGGAGAGGCGGCGGTGGCGTTCGATGGTCTTGAGCGCCCACAATTGCGGACCAGTCAGGCCGTACGTGTTGCGAACGTCCTGCGAATACGTATGCAACGCCTTCACCATTCGTCGCAGTCCCTGCACGATCGCAATCGTGTCGCGCTGTTTGTCCGGGCTGGTGGGGGATGCCCGGCGGTTGGCACGGCGCGGTGGATTCACGGGTCTCCCGACAGGTGTGTATGGGGAATATATGGATATCTATGTTGATATCAACATGGTGTTGCGAAAAGGAAACGCGGGTACCGGAGAGCCGGACGGCCGAGGGAGCAGGGGCGGGGATCTGAGGCCCGGGGCGCCCGAATGGCACCCCAGGCCTCAGCCCTCCGTGAGGTGAAGAACTCCGTTACCGGCCGACTACTCGGAGAGCACCGCCATGATCAACTCAGCGTTCTCGCGCGTCGTTCCTTGGTAATAGAAGACGAACACCTTGTGCGTTTTCTCATCGACGGCGCAGGTTCGCGCGCCACCGCCCGTCGGCACCGTCCCAACCACTGAGAAGGCGTTCGGCGAATCCTCGTGGACGATCGTCATCGTGCTATCGACCCGGTTGGGGTTGAACGCGAGTTTCGTTGTGGGATCGTAGCAATTCTCATCCGCCCGGCTCGCGACCCGGATCCGTTGAATGATGGCGCCGTCGTCGGCATTGAGGATCACCATCTGGGTATCGCAGGCCATGAACAGCCGCCGAGACGCGAGATCCATCGAGAGTCCCTGGGCGTGCCCGCACGCTGGGACCTTGTACGTCGCTTCCGTCTTCAGCGTCCGGGCATCGACTCGAGTGATGAAACCGGAGTCTTCCACGTTGAGGAAGAGCTTGCCTTTTCCATCGGCCACGCCCGACTCCAGTCCATCACCGATGGTCGATTTCGTGATGAGCTTGCCGGTGCGCATGTCGACGACCCAAGCGTCCTTGTCTTCCCAGGTAAACGCGCGATGGGTGAACGGATCGTAGCGGATGCCGTCGCCCTTGGCGTCGACGTGCCCGGTCACGGCCAAGGTCTTGAGGTCGAAGAGCACACCATTGCGAACGAACCCGCGGTTCTCGTCAGCGGCGATCGCGTAACCTCCTCCACCACCTGCGACGTGCCCCATCACGGTGTCCGTGTTGACGTCGATGACGGCGTCACCGAGGCCGTAGAGGCGTCCACCCATCGGGTCGACGATGATGTAGTCGGCGCGGGCGTGACCGAGGTTCAGGCGCTTGGTCACGTGGTACTGGGCCGATTGCCCATGGAGACCTGACGCCCACGTGAAAAGGATTCCAGCTGAGATGAGGGAGGTGGCGCGCAACATGTTGACGCTCGGAGATGATGGGTTCACGGGTGGCGAATTCTGATCCGGAAATATGCGCTCGAGCCTGCTTACGGGATGGTGACATCGCAGGGTGACGTAAGGCCGGCGTAAGCTTGCGAGGATACGTTTCCGCCACTTCACGACTACGAGGAGTGGGAATGACGGCGCCGGGATCAGCAGGGCGGTCTCCCCGTCCGTGGTGGCCAACCGTCGTCGTCTTGCTGGCCGGCCTTACTCTGCTCACCGACGCCGGCCGGAGCCTGTTCGATAGGTTCCTCGACAGTTTGCGCATTGCCAAGCCTACGTCGGTCAGCGTCGGGGTCTCGGCGGTGGCCGGACCAGGGATGGGGCGCACCCTGCTCGGTGTCGTCGTCGAGATGCTTGGTGATTCCAGCCCAGGGGCCCGCGTCGACTCGGATCGGACCGCAACCAGCGGTAGGGCTGCTGCCAAGGACGTGGGGTTTACTCCGCGTCTGTTGTCTGCTCGACGGGATGCACCGGCGTATTCCGTCACGCCTGCTCGCGACGAGCAGGTACGCATCGACCGGGACCGCCTGGCCACGCTGCTCGCCGAGGCTGGGGAGCACAACGATCCCGGTGTCCCCGACGGCGCCAGTGCGTCCGTATCGGCGAAGGCCGGTTTGAGAATCCAGTATGGCCATTGCCCGCTGCCCGTCCCGGGGACGATCCAGGGCCAGTTGCAGGGCCCCCAGCCGCCGTCCGCTGAGAACGCCGACTGCGTTGTTCTGCTGCAGTCGCCAAGGCCATCCCTTCGGGCCCCATCGCCTCTCCCACTGGGTCAACTGATCGGGATCTCGCTGGAGCTGTCGGGGCTTACTCCGACGCAAGTTGACCTTTTTCGCCGACAGGTGGATGACTCCTCCGCGCTGACGGTCGCACTTCCCCGTTTCGTTCGCTCGTGTGACTCCGTCCGGGTGGGCGACGCACCCGGAATGCTTCTGAACACTGCCGGACGCCGCGGCCCGACCTACGCCCTGGTGTGGGCGGAGCAGGGGATGGTGTACACATTGCTGGGATACGGAAGCGCCGCGGACGCGCTCCCCCTCGCGCGCTCTCTCCGATGACCGCCTCGATGATCGACCCATCCGTTGTCATTGAGACCGCGGGCCTCAGGAAGGTCTACGGCACGCGAGTGGCAGTGCAGGATCTGACTTTGCAGGTCGCCCGAGGCGAGATCTTCGGATTCCTGGGTCCGAACGGAGCAGGGAAGAGCACTTCGGTGAAAATGCTACTGGGCCTGGTCCGGCCGACGGCGGGCGACGCCCGGGTGTTGGGGAGGCCGCTGTCAAATGTGGATGTACGCAGGCTCATCGGCTTCCTGCCCGAGGAGTTTCGATTCTACGACTGGCTCAGCGCGGTGGAGCTCGTGCGATTCCACGGCCGTCTCTGCGGCATGACCGCCGAGCGTTTGCGGACTCGCGTTCCCGAAGTTCTGGGGAGGGTTGGGCTCGCCGACCATGCGAGCCAGCGGGTCCGCGGTTTCTCCAAGGGCATGATGCAACGGGTCGGCTTGGCCCAGGCCATCGTCCACGAACCCGAGGTCCTCTTCCTGGACGAGCCTACTTCAGGGCTCGACCCGATGGGGCGGCGCATGGTGAGAGACGTACTGAGAGCAGAGCGCGAGCGCGGTGCCACGGTGTTCTTGAACTCGCACTTTCTCAGCGAAGTCGAGGTCACTTGCGACCGCGTGGCATTCCTGAAGGACGGGGCTGTGGTGATGACCAAGGATCTTCGGACTCATCAGAACGACGCCATACGAGTTGTGGTGCATGCCAAGGATGTGGGACCCCTGGCGATGTCGGGTTTGGAGCAGTGGGCGCAGAACGTCGACTACGGAGGCGGGGAATTGACCTTCACGGTCTCCTCGCAGGATCAACTTCCTGACGTGCTGCGGCACCTCGTCACCTCGGGAGCCGCCGTGTCGCGGTTCACCGCGGAGGAAGTGTCCTTGGAGGATGCATTTGTGCGAATCATGGGCAGGGATGCAGGGCTGTGAACTCCCTGCTGGTCATCGCGGGCATGACCCTACGAGAGGCCGCGCGTCGGCGGATCCTGTGGACGGCGTTGGGTGCGGCTCTGATGCTCCTCGCCGTCTTCGCGGTGGCTCTTCGGTTACAGGTCCTGGAGTTCCAAACCCGGCCGATGTCGCCTTTTGTTCGGTATCAAGTCGAGAGTGGCATGCTGATGGTGGGGCTCTACACCTGTGACTTGCTTGCGGTCGTTATGACGATCCTAACGTCGATCGACACACTTGCCGGAGAGATGAGTTCCGGCACGATTCACGCAATCGCGACCAAGCCGGTGGGTCGGTGGCAGATCATGGCGGGCAAGTTCCTGGGATTCGTCGCGATGGTCACGGTGTACGTCGCACTCACCTTCGCAGCGACGGCAGGTGTCGCTTACTGGGTCACTGGCGTCGTACCTGCTCATCCTCTTCACGGGTTGGTGCTGATCACCTTCGAGTGCTTCATCGCGTTGTCGCTGACGTTCCTGTGCGGCACCTGGTTTTCGACATTGACAAACGGTGTTGTCGTGCTCGGTCTTCAGGGGCTGGCGTTCATGGGTGGATGGCTTGAGCAAGTCAGCGGGTTCTCCCAAAGCGCTTACGTCGTAAAGGTTGGGGTCATTTCGAGTCTGATCATGCCGAGTGAGTCGCTGTGGCGGCGTGCGGCGTACGAGATGCAAACCCCACTCGCGGGGTCCCTGTCATTTTCTCCGTTCGCGAACGTCTCCATCCCGAGTCTGTCCGCGGTCGGATACGCCGCCGTTTACTTGTGTGCGATTGTGGCACTGGCTGTCTATCGGTTTCAGCGGCGCGACCTCTAATCGTTGCCGCATTCTGATACTGGATCAGAGGAGCCATTATCTGATCGATGCAGCTACTCCGACCGGAGCGCCCGCATTGGATCTACCCGGCTTGCCCGGTGCGCCGGGACTAGACTCGCCAAGGCAGCCACGACCAGCAGCGTGACCGCCACCCCCATCAACACGACCGGGTCGCGAGGAGACTCTTGGAAGAGCAGCGACTCAAGAGACGGCGCGGCAGCGACTGCCACGATTCCGCCCAGCACCACGCCGACCGACGCCAACAGCAATCCCTCTCTCAGGACTAGTCGGAGCAGGTCCCGCACTTCGGCACCGAGGGCGACACGGATGCCCATCTCCTGGGTGCGCTGAGCCACGTTGTAGGCTACCACGGAGTAGAGCCCGATGGCGGCGAGTGCGAGCGCCAGGAGCCCAAAGACGGTGAACATCGTGGCTCCGAGACGCCAGGACTGTGTCTTGTTCTCGAAGACTTCAGACAGGGGCGTGACGTCGACGTAGGAAGGGCCGGGCATCGCCGCCTGTAGCTGCCTGCGAATGCTGTTCTGCGCAGCCACGCCGGGCAGGGTGGTCCGCACGACGAGGCCACCGTAGTCAGGCTCGAACTGATCGGAAGAGAGATAGAAGAAGTAGCCCGGATCCTGGTCGAGGTCCTCTGATTTGATATTCTCGGCAACGCCGACGACGGTGGTGCAGGGGACGGTGTCGTTGCCCACCCGCACGCATTGGCCCAGCGCATCCTTGCGCGGCCAGAGCACGCCCGCCATCGCCTGGCTCACAACCATTACTCTAGGCGCTGGCGCGACGTCGGCCTCCGTAATGCCTCGTCCCCGGAGCAGCCTGGTGCCCATCGTCGCGAAATAGTCGGGCGTCACCGCGTTCAGATAGAACGTGCCGAGGCGGTCGCTTGAGTCAATCCCCGCAACGTAAATCTCCTGGCTCACCCAATGGTTCCGGAGTGGCACGCTGCCCTGACGGGAAACGTGAGTCACTCCGGGAATCGTCCGGGCGTCGGCCAGCAGGCGCCGACGGAGCGCTACGCCACCGGCGCTGTCCAGCTTGACTCCACGCATCTGGAGATCCACGACGGAAACGGAGTCAGGATCAAAACCGAGGGGTACTTGGCGAATGTGGTCGAGCGATCGAACGAACAGCCCGGCTCCAACCAGCAGGACCACGGAGAGGGCCCCCTGCAGTACCACCAGGACGACGCGGGTCCTGGACCGGTCGACCGCTCCCTCCCGAGCACCAGCCTTCAAGTCTCCAGTCAGGTCGGCACGACGGGTTTGGAGCACTGGAGCAAGCCCAGTCAGGAAACCCGCCAGCAGGCTTGCCGCGCCCACGAACGAGAGCGTCCTGGGATCCGTGATGAGGGCAGTTCGCGCCGTCCTCGTAAGCAGGGAAGCGCGGAGCACCGCGCCCCCGTATTGCGCCACGAAGAGTCCGGCGACACCCCCTAACAGCGCCAACAGCAGGCTCTCAGTGAGCAACTGCGACGCCAAGCGCCAACGACTGACGCCGAGCGCCAGGCGAAGGGCGATCTCTCGCTTGCGGTGCAGGGCTCGTGCGAGCAGCAGGTTCGCGACGTTGGCGCAGGCGATCAGCAGCACGATCAGCGCCAC
>Ga0126371_10005268_pt1 | contig 11489 bp, 7 predicted proteins | sample PanSoiMetaPlot_4_FD_110145 | JGI IMG/M metagenome (GOLD analysis project Ga0126371, IMG submission 110145) | Tropical forest soil microbial communities from Panama - MetaG Plot_4 | ecosystem: Environmental > Terrestrial > Soil > Tropical forest > Bulk soil | place: Panama | collected 2016-02-17
CGCCGTTACCTCGATGCGCGGGAAGACGGGCTGCGGCGTCGGCAACGTCCCGCCGAAGTCGTCACAGGCGCCGGCTACCCGGGCGGCCAGGTCCGGGAGGAACGGCCATAGCTCCGACGCGAGGACCTGGCACGTAGCGACAAGCGCGCCGAGCACGCGATCGAGTCGCTCGCCGGGCGCACCGTTCGTCCGCTCGGCCCTGGCCAGGTGCCACGGGGCGGCCGTTTCGGCGTAGCGATTCGCCTGCTCGACGATGCGGAAGACCGCCGCCGCGGCTGCCCGGAAGTCAAACCTGGCCAGCGCCGCCCGCACCGCGTCGGGCGTCGCCTCGAGCGTTGCGCGCACCTCGGCCGCATCGGCAGGCCAGTCCGGGGCGCCGCGGCGGTCCGCGCTTGCGGCAGCGGCCAGCCAGCGGCTGGTACCCGGCGGCGGGGCGCACGGTCGCACGACCCCGTTCCGGTATGAATGAACGAGACTCACTACGCGGTTGACCAGGTTGCCGACTCCGTTCGCCAGGTCCTCGTTGGCCCGCGCGATCAGCTTGTCGACGGTGAAGTCGGTATCGCCGACGCGCGGCACATCGCGCACCAGCCACCAGCGGAGCGCGTCGGCACCGTAAGAGCGGACGAGCGCGACGGGATCGTTCGCGCCAGGATCCTTCGTGCCGGGCTGGCCGATCGGGTCGTTAGGCCCGGTAGCCGACTTGCTGATCTTGCGGCCAGCCACCGTGAGGTAATCGTGCACGAAGATCTCGGTCGGCAGCGGCTCGCCGGCTGACAGCAGGATGGCCGGCCAGTAGACCGCGTGGAAGCGCAGTACGCCCTTCCCGACAACGTGCGTGCGCCGGTCAGCGCCGACCCACCAGCGCTGATAGTCACCGCTGCCTCCGCTGCTCGTTCCATAGTGCAGCGACGTGATGTAGTTGCCGAGCGCGTCCCACCAGACGTAGATCACCTGACTCGGATCGTCTGGCACCTCGATACCCCAGCCGCGTGCGCGAGCCACCGACCGGGACGCGCTGAAGTCCTCCAGACCGCTAGCGATGAAGCCGAGCACCTCGTTGCGACGGCTAGCCGGTTCGATCCGCAACCGGCCGGAACTGATCTCCGCGAGCAGCCTGTCGGCGTACTTCGACAGCCGGAAGAACCAGTTCTCCTCGGCGACTAGCTGCGGCGGCGTGCCGTGGTCGGGGCAGTTCCCGGCGTCCAGCTCAGCCTCTGTGTAGAACTGTTCGCAGCCGACGCAGTACAGACCCTCATACGTCTTGCGGTACAGATCGCCGCTGGCAGCACAGGCACGCCAGAGCCGTTCCACACCGGGCCGGTGGCGTGGGTCGCTGCTGGTCCGGATGAAGTCGTCGAAGCTGAGCGACAGGTGCTCGCGCAGCGCAGCGAACTCACCGGCGTTACGGTTTACCAGTTCGCGCGTGGTGATCCCGGCCGCCTCAGCAGCGAGCACGTTCTTGAGCGAGTTGTCGTCCGTGCCGCTTTGCAGCCTGACCTCATCACCGATACGGCGATGATGGCGAGCGAGCACGTCGGCCTGGACGAGTTCGAGAGCGTGCCCGACGTGGGCGCGCGAGTTCACGTACGGAATCGTGGTGCTGAGATAAACGCGCCGTGTGGTCATCGGAACCTCCTGGTTTGAACCTCAGGGGCGCCGACGCCGGAAATGAATCGAGGCCCCATAAGGGCCTCGTGCGGACGTCGTCCTGGCAGCGTGAAATGGCCCCGGCTAGCGGGGCATCATCTCCTGGTGCGCGAAGGACTGCATGGCCTTGAGTATAGCCCCACCTGTGCTGAGGGCGCCGGCCAACGGAGATAGCAGTCTGCCCACACGAAACTGACACGACTGCCACCTCCGCCGTCCGGCGTTAGGCGAGGCGATCCAAGATCAACTGCATAACTCTCGCGGCGTCGGCGCGGCCCTTGGTCGCTTGCATAACCGCTCCGACGAGGCGGCCGGCGGCGGCTGTTTTGCCGTCGCGGATCTTGGCGGCGATGTCGGGGTACGCCGCGATCGCTGCGTCGACGGCCTCGAGCAAAGCCGCGTCGTCGCTCACGACCGTCAGGCCGTGCGCTTCGATGACCTTGTCGGGGTCGCCCTCGCCTGCCAGTACGCCGTCGATCACCTGGCGCGCCAGTTTGTCGTTGAGCGATCCGCTCGCGACGAGCTCGCTCACCCTGGCGACTTGCGCTGGAGTGATCCGGAGCGCGGTCAGGTCCGTGCCGGTCTCGTTCGCGTGGCGGGCTAGTTCGCCGAGCCACCATTTGCGCGCGTCGGCGGGCGACGCGCCAGCAGCCACTGTCTCCGCGACCAGGTCGATGGCACCAGCGTTGGCGAGCGCGGTCATGTCCAGGTCGGTGAGATTCCAGTCGGTCTGCAGGCGACTGCGACGCGCGGCCGGCAGCTCGGGCAGGCTGGCGCGAATCTCGTCGACCCACTCCGGCGCCGGGGCGACCGGCACAAGATCCGGCTCGGGGAAATACCGGTAGTCCTGCGCCTCTTCCTTGCTGCGACCGGCCGTGGTGGCGCCACTGTCCTCATGGAAGTGCCGGGTCTCCTGCACGACGCGCCGGCCTCCATCCAGGACTGCGGCCTGGCGCTCGATCTCGAACCGCACCGCTCGCTCCACCGAGCGGAGCGAGTTCACGTTCTTAGTCTCGGTGCGTGTGCCCCATTGCGTGGCGTCATGAGGCGCGAGCGACGTGTTGACGTCGCACCGGAGCGAACCCTCCTCCATCCGGACGTCGGACACGTGCAGAGCACGCAGCAGATCCCGCAGTTCGGTGACGTAGGCACGAGCAACGACGGGCGCCAGCGCGCCAGTACCGGGGATCGGCTTGGTGACGACCTCGACGAGCGGAATGCCGGCCCGGTTGTAGTCCACGAGCGAATAGTCGGCACCGTGTATCCGTCCGGTCGCGCCGCCCATGTGCAGGGACTTGCCAGTGTCCTCCTCCAGGTGCACGCGCTCGATGCCGACGCGGTACGTCTGGCCCTCGACGGTCACGTCGATCCAGCCGTCCGTGCACAGCGGCTCGTCGTACTGCGAGATCTGGAAGTTCTTCGGCATGTCGGGGTAGAAGTAGTTCTTCCGCGCGAACCGGCACCAGGTAGCGATCGAGCAGTTCAGCGCAAGCCCGATGCGGATCGTGTACTCGATCGCCGCGCGGTTGGCCACCGGCAGCGAGCCAGGAAGGCCGAGGCACACGGGGCACACTGCGGAGTTCGGCGGCAGGCCAAAGCTGGTCAGGCAGGTGCAGAACATCTTGGTCGTCGTGCCGAGTTCAACGTGGGTCTCCAGGCCGATCACCGGTTCGTACCGAGCCACCGCGTCGTCGTAGGGCACGAGCTGCGCCACTTCGGTCATCGTGACCCTCCGCTCGGGTTGGCCCCTGTGCTTGCATCGGGCTCGTGCAGCCCCTTCGCGTGCGCCAGCAACGGACCGCCCCACCGCTGCTCGAATGCGGCCTCGACAGCAGCGGCGACCCGGTAAGTACGATCGTCGGCTAGCGCAGGCGCCATGATCTGTAGCCCGACCGGCAACCCATCTTCCGGCGCGAGCCCGCAGGGCACCGAAATGGCCGCGTTCCCGGCCAGGTCTGACGGAATCGTGCACAGGTCAGCCAGGTACATCGCGATCGGATCGTCGACGCGTTCCCCGATAGCGAATGCGGTCGTCGGGGTGGTCGGCGATATCAGGACGTCGACCTGCTCGAACGCTGCGTCGAAGTCCCGGCTGATCAGCGTCCGCACCTGCTGTGCCTTGCCGTAGTAGGCGTCGTAGTAGCCGCTCGACAGCGCGTATGTGCCGAGCATGATCCGGCGCTTGACCTCGGGACCGAAGCCGGCCGCCCGAGTCACCGACATCACCTCATCCGCACTGCGGATACTGTCATCGCCGACCCGTAGCCCGTAGCGCATGCCGTCAAACCGGGCCAGGTTCGACGTGCACTCGCTGGGTGCGATCAGGTAGTAGGCAGGTAGCGCGTACGTGAAGTGCGGACACGACACCTCGACGACCTTGGCGCCGAGCGACTCGAGCAGTTCGACTGCTTCGGTGAACCTGGACTGGACGCCGCTCTGGTAGCCATCGCCGCTGAACTCGGCCACCACGCCCACCCGCAGCCCCGAAACGTCGGCCTGGCGGGCTGCGGCGACCACGGGCGGTACCGGAGCGTTAACAGACGTCGAGTCCCGCGGGTCGTGTCCGGAGATCGCTTCGTGCAGGAGCGCTGCGTCGAGCACCGTCCGGGCCAGCGGGCCTGGGGTGTCGAGCGACGACGCAAACGCGACGAGACCGTACCGGGAGGAGCCGCCGTATGTCGGCTTCATGCCAACGATCCCGCAGACCGCCGCCGGCTGGCGGATCGAGCCGCCGGTGTCAGTGCCAATCGCGAGCGGCGCCTCGTAGGCTGCGACCGCTGCCGACGAGCCGCCGGACGAGCCGCCGGGGACCAGGCTGAGGTTCCACGGGTTACGGCTCGGTCCATAGGCGGAGTTCTCCGTGGACGAGCCCATCGCGAACTCGTCCATGTTCGTCTTACCGAGAATGATGACGCCCGCGTCGCGAAGCCGCCTGGTCACGGTCGCGTCGTACGGCGGCCGCCAGCCTTTCAGGATCTTCGACCCGCACGTTGTCGGCATGTCGGTGGTCGTCATGACGTCCTTGAGCGCTAGCGGGACCCCGGCCAGTGGACCGAGGGGCTCCCCCGCCGCACGCTTGCGGTCGACGTCTTCGGCGGCAGCCAGCGCGCCCAGGCCGGCCACGTGCAGGAACGCATGGACTTCGGGGTCAACGGCCGCGATCCGATTCAGGTGCGCCTGGGTAACCTCGACGGCCGACACCTGTCCGGCCGCGATGGCCGCGGCGATCTGCGCGGCGGTCATGTGCGTGAGTTGCGTCGGCTCGGCGACCATGTCAGTCCTCCGCCAGAATGCGCGGGACGCGGTACCGGCTCTGCTCGGCCGCCGGCGCCCCGGCCAGCGCCTGCTCGGGGGTCAGGCAGGGTTCTTCAACGTCATCGCGGAACACATTGACCACCGGGACTGCGTGCGTCATGGGCGGGATTCCCTCGGCCGCGACCTCCTGGACCCGCGCGACTGCGCCGATGATCTGGTCGAGCTGGCCTGCGAAGTGGTCGAGTTCGGCGTCCGTCAGAGCCAGCCTGGACAGCCTGGCCAGGTGCGCCACCTCGTCCCTGGTAATGGACATGCAGGCCATCCTATTGGGCCGCCCGGCCGCGGCCCGACTGCATTACGACCCGGTGACTATGACCCGGAGACCGCCGACCTTCTGGAGCCCGCCTTGAGGGCAACCGGCTCGGGCTCCAGCACGAACGTCTCGTCGGCGGGTCCGCCCCGGGCGTGCTTGGTCAACCACGCCGTCGCCGAGGCGGCGTTCATCGGCTGGGCAAAGTGCCAGCCCTGAGCGGCTACACAGCCCATGGCCAGCAGGGCGCTGGCGACATCCGCGGACTCAACTCCCTCGGCGACCGACCGGATTCCGAGTGCGGCCGCGAGGTCGAGGATCGACTTCACGACGACTTCGTCGTCTGGCGACTCCAGCAGCCGACCGACGAACGAGGAGTCGACCTTGACCTCACCGAACGGCAGCCGCTTCAGCCGCAACAACGAGGAGTAGCCGGTGCCGAAGTCATCCAGGCTCAGGCCAATGCCGATGTCGGCTAGCGCCTCGGCGGTCGCCAGCGCGCGTGACGGCTCGCTTGTCAGCACGCGTTCGTCAATCTCCAGCACCAGGCCATCCGGCGGCACGTTGTGCCGGCCCAGGCACTGCTCGATCACGTCAGCCAGGCCGGTGTCCAGCAGGTCCCGGCCGGAGACGTTGATCGACACTTGCAGTTCGAGGCCGGCCTGCCGCCACAAGGCGGCCTGAGCTACCGCGGTCTCGATGACGAAGGCGGTCACCTCGCGCATGAGGTACGACTGCTGCACGACAGGCAGGAAGTCGGCCGGGCCCAGCGTGCCGCGAACCGGATGGCGCCAGCGAACGAATGCTTCCACCCCGGCAGCGCGACGGTCGCTCAGGTAGACCATCGGCTGGTAATGCAGTTCTAGCTCGCCCCTGTCCAGCCCGCGGCGCAATTCGCCGAAGAGTGCGAGCCGGGCGGGCGAGTTCCGGTCCAGGTCGGCCTCGTACCTCTCGACCCCGCTGCGCCGCTGCTTGGCCACGTACATCGCCACGTCCGCGCGCTGCATCAGCATCTCATCGGCGGTCGCGTCATCGGGGAACATGGCGATGCCGATGCTCACCTCGATGACGAACGACATGCCTTCGAGACGGATCGGCTCGGCGACTGCCGCCCGGAGCCGCGCCGCTACCTCGCGTGCGACCGACGTCTCCTTGACCGACGGCAGCAGCACTGCGAACTCGTCGCCACCCAGGCGCGCGACCATGTCGCCAGGCCGGATGCTATGGGTCAGCCGGTGCGCGACCAGCCTGAGCAGACGGTCACCGACAGCGTGGCCGAGCGTGTCGTTGACTTCCTTGAGGCCACGATCCAGATCGAGCAGCAGGAAGCCGACCTTAGTGCCAGAACTGGCCGCCTGGGTCAGCATGGTCTGCAGTCTGAGCATCAGGAACTTGCGGTTGGCCAGCCCGGTTAGTTCATCGTGGTGAGCCTGGTGCTCGCGCTGAACGGAGACCGCGGCGTTCATGTAAATGGCCGCGAGCGGGAACGCGAACAGGAGCACGAGTAGAGCCGAGCCGCGGGCGACGACGACGGCAACCAACGGCGCGGTCGCCAGCAGGACGAGGCTGACGAATGCCTGGTAAGGCAGCCTCTTGATGAGGGCCTTGCCGATCGGTTCCCGAGCGTGCAGCGCAATGGCCACCGTGATCAGGACGTAGCTCAACGCAAAGCAGGCCGCGGCCGCAAGCAAGATCCCCCAGATCCTGTGGCCGCTTGGGTCCCAGGGAGTCACGCGCGTGATCCGGCCGCGGAAGAGGAACAGCACTCCGCCGCCGGCTGCAAGGCCCAGCGTCGCAACCGCCGCATTGAACGCGGCACGATGCAGCGCCCTGCCCTTGAGAAGGAAGATCAGCATCGTGGCGGTGGCTTGCATGAGGACCGCGACCGGCACGCCCCAGGCGATCATCGCGGCGAAGCTGAACGTCACGGACGCAGTCGGCGCTTCCAGGCTGGATCGGCCAGGAGTCACGATCGGCCACATCTCGCCGAGCACAATCATGCCGGCCAGCACCCAGAAAATCGGATGCCCGATGAGCGCGGACACGTTCATCGTCATGGCTACGCCGAGCGCGAACACACAGGTGCCGACGAGGGTTACGGCCGTGATGTGGATCCATAGCGGCGAACCGACACGCGGGCCGATGTCCCTTGTATCGGTGGGGTCCTTCATGGCTCCTCATCGACCAGCCGTCGCGTGGGGGCAGCGCTCGGCGCTATCCGTGAATGCTACGGCAAAAAGCGTACTTCCCGCAGCCAATTGCATACTATCTGTAACAACTCGCGAGCTGCCACGTACGAACTGGCAGGTCAGCTGGCCAGGGTCGCTCGGGCCGCATCCGCTCCCTCTGAGAGCAGCACAGTCAGCCCTGCTTCGTCCAGCACCGGCACGCCGAGCGCCTCGGCCTTGTCGAGTTTTGACCCGGCATTCTGGCCGGCTACGACGAAGCTCGTCTTCTTTGAGACCGATCCCGATACCTTGCCGCCCAGCTCCTGGATGGCCTCTTCGGCCGCTTCCCTGGTGTAGCCGTCCAGGGTGCCGGTGAGGACGACGGTGAGCCCGGCAAGCGGCCCGCCAGCTATCACGGCGGTTGCCAGGCCGCCACCCTGATCGCGGGCGGGCGGGACGAATCCCGGGGTAGCCAGGTCGACGCCGGCTGCCCGCCACTTAGCCACGATGGCGGCGTGCCAGTCCACCTCGAACCACTCCCGCAGTGACCTGGCGATGGTTGGACCAACGTCATCGACGGTGACTAGGTCGACCTCACTAGCCGACGCGATCGCGTCCACCGACCCGAAAGCGGCCGCCAGCGCCCGCGCCGCCGTGGGGCCAATGTGCCTGATCGACATCGCCACCAGGATCCGCCAGAGCGGCCGGTGCCGCGCGTCGTCGAGGTTGGCCAGCAGCCGGGTCGCGTTGGCGGTCAGCGCGCCACCCTTCGTCACGAAGAACGGCACGGTGGTCAGCACTTCCGCCGTCAGCCCGAACAGGTCGCCCTCATCGGTCACCAATCCGGAGTCGAGCAGGGCGACGGCGGCCTCATAACCAAGCACTTCGATGTCGAGGGCACCGCGCCCGGCCAGGTGGAACAACCGCTCCCGCAGCTGCGCCGGACATGACCTGGCGTTCGGGCAGCGCCAGTCGACGCCGCCGTCTTCCCGTGCGAGCTGCGTGCCACAGGCCGGACAGCGCGTGGGAAAATCGAAGGCCCGCTCTGCGCCAGTACGAAGGTCGGCCACCGGACCGACCACTTCGGGAATCACGTCCCCGGCCTTACGCAGCACGACCATGTCGCCGATCAGGACGCCCTTCCGCGCGATCTCGTCGGCATTGTGCAAGGTGGCGTTCTCGACGGTTGAGCCGCTGACCTTCACCGGCTCCATCACCGCGAACGGAGTCACCCGCCCGGTCCGGCCGACATTCACCCGGATGTCGAGCAGCCGGGTGTTGACCTCTTCAGGCGGGTACTTGTACGCGATGGCCCAGCGCGGCGCTCGGCTGGTTGACCCGAGCAGGCGCTGCACCTCGAGGGTGTCGATCTTTACGACGACGCCGTCGATCTCGTACGGCGGGTCGTGCCGGTGCTCGGCGTAATGGGCGACGTACTTCCTGACGCCGTCGACGTCGGGCACTACCTGGTACAAGCCGCTGGCCGGCAGTCCCCATTCGGCGAGACGCTCGTACCACCCCGACTGGGTCTGCGGGGGCTCGTCCAGGCCCTCAACCCGCCCGACGCCGTGCAAGATCATGTCAAGCGTGCGCGAGGCGGTGATCCGCGGGTCCTTCTGTCGCAGCGAGCCGGCCGCCGAGTTACGCGGGTTGGCGAACGGCGGCTTACCGGCCTCGGTGAGCCGCAGGTTCAGCTCTTCGAAGGCTGTCACCGGCAGGAACACCTCGCCCCGGACCTCGAGCACGTCCGGCCACCCCGTACCAGACAGCCGGTTCGGCACGGCCTTGATCGTCTTGATGTTCGGCGTCACGTCTTCGCCGGTGACGCCATCGCCCCGCGTCGCTGCTCGCTGCAGTCGGCCTTTGCGATACACAAGCGCGACCGCGAGGCCGTCGATCTTCAGCTCGCACAGGTACGGACCCCCGCCACCAAGGCGCTCGCCCCTGGCCACCCACGCGTCGAGGTCCTCGGCCGTGAACACGTTGTCCAGGCTCATCAGCCGCTCAAGGTGCTGGACGGGCGTGAAGTCGGTCGAGAACATCCCGCCCACCCGCTGGCTCGGCGAGTCCGGCGTGCGCAGCTCGGGGATCTGCTCCTCGATGCTCTCGAGCTCGCGCATCATCGTGTCGTATTCGATGTCGGAGATCAGCGGCGAGTCCAGGACGTGGTAGCGGTACTGGTGCTCGAGCAGCTCGGTAGCCAGCTCCGCATGCCGCTGCCGTGGATCCTGCTGCGTCATCGCTCGATCTCCTCCGTCAACTGTGCTCGATCAACTGGGCTCGATCAACTGGGCTCGATCATCTCGGGCAGGATCCGCGCTGCCTCACGGCAATGCCGGAGCGACGCGCGGGCGGCGGCGGGTGCTACGCCGGCGAGCCCGCAGGCCGGCGTGATCACAACCTGCTCCGTCAGCCGGCCTGGCGCAAGCCCCGTCCGCTTCCACAGCGTCACCACCCGCTCGGCGGTCTGCCGGGGCAGCAGCTGCGGCCCAGTCAGCAGCCGCTGCGCGTGCTCGGCCGACAATGCGCCGGCCAAGATACCGAGCCCTGCCTCAGCTAGCTCCGCGACGCGATCGGTATCGCTCGCTTGCAGCTGTGCGAGATCGAAACTGACCGCTGCGGCGCCGGCTGCTCTTATTTCAGGGAACGGCGCCGGCTCCCCGCAGCAGTGCACAACTGTGTACGCGGCCGACGCTGTCAGTACTGTTCCAAGCCGCTGGCTGGCCACCGCCGTATCGATCGCGGGGACGGCGCTCAGTCCGCTCGCCGTAGGCACCCGGCCAGCGAGTGCCGCCGGCAGCGACGGCTCATCGACCTGAACGATGAGGTGGGCGCTTGGCACCCGCTTGCGAACGTCGGCCGCGTGCGCCGCCAGGCCTTCGGCCAGCGACTCGGCGAGGTCAGCGACGGCGCCGGGATCTGCGAGGGCCGGATTAGCCGAGTGGATCAGCTCGAGGCTCGCGGCCAGCGTCCAGGGTCCGCAGACAGCGATCTTGAGCGGGCCGGCGTAACCGTCGGCCACTTCCTCCAGCACATCCAGGTCTAGCGACAGGTAACTGGCCGCCCTAGCTACGTCCCGGCCGGGCCGGTCGGTCAGCTGCCAGCCGCGCGACGTCGTCGCTACCGGCATATCGACGAGCAGCGCCGCGGTCCGCCCGATGATGTCTGCTCCTGGCCCGCGATCTGGCAGCTCGGGCACATACGGAAGCTCCGGCAGTTCGTCGAACACTGCGCGGCATGTCGCGAGCGGATCGGTACCTGGCATCGACCCGATCCCGGTCGCGCTCGCGCTCGGCCACGGAAATGACAGGCTGTGCTCGCTCACAAGCCTGAGCCTAGTGGCGCTCACCGACGGCGCCGTCGAGGTACGAAATCTGCATAACATGCCGCTGCCGTACCACGCCCCCGTCGTGGTACGGCAGCAGCGGTCCTGGGTGCCGCTAGCCTCTGATGCCCATGCCGATGTGCTCGAGAGCCTCAGCTCGATCATCGTTGTATCGGGGGCCTCCGGGGTCGCGGCGATCTTCCCGGATTCGCCAGCCGAGGACGTAACGCGCCAGCCGGGCCATGGCCCCGGGCGGCGTGCTCCTTGTCAGAGTCAGACGGTGCTCTTCCCGGTGGACTCCGATGATCACAATGATCGTGATCAGAACTGCGAACGCGAATCCGGCGGCGACCGCGAAGACGATCGCGTCTATGGCTGCCATGCGCTTCCCCCTTTCGACCCGGTTGGCGACTCGGCAAGTCTCCCTTCGGAATTCCTCTGGAGCCGGGCTGGGACTGCTAGGATCAGACCTACTGTTGGTGCTATCCCAACCTTTGGCACCTTCATCGTGACAGGCCGGAAGATCCATAGCAAGGCTAATCACCAATAATCTGAACCGCTGGTATCGTTCCAACGATTGGGACCGCAGCGGGAGGAAGCGGGAGGCGTGATGGCTGATCCCATGTGGAAGCAGATCGCCGAGGACCTACGCCAGAAGATTGAGGGCGGCGAGATCGGCCGCGACGGCCAGCCGCTGCCCACCGAGCTCGATCTTCAGGCTGAGTACAGCGCATCCCGCAACACGGTCCGCGACGCCATCAAGTGGCTCGTCACCCGCGGC
>Ga0126371_10005269_pt1 | contig 11488 bp, 8 predicted proteins | sample PanSoiMetaPlot_4_FD_110145 | JGI IMG/M metagenome (GOLD analysis project Ga0126371, IMG submission 110145) | Tropical forest soil microbial communities from Panama - MetaG Plot_4 | ecosystem: Environmental > Terrestrial > Soil > Tropical forest > Bulk soil | place: Panama | collected 2016-02-17
CCAGCGCGACTGGTTCTTCTGGTAAAAGTCCTTCATCTGCTGCTCGCCAATCTGATAGCTGTTGAGCTCGTGATTGACCAGATCGTTGGCGACGAGCCAGTTGCGCGCGGCTTCGATTTGCTCCTTCAAAGGGCTCTGCTCGCCGAGCTTCAACTTGTCCCCTTCGGAGGTCAAGTACTGGAACAGAAACATCTGCCGTATAAAACCGGGAGGGTCCTTTTGCAGGTATTGGAGGATCTGAGGCGGCGCGGTCTCCGTCATTTTGCGCACCTGATCCAGCGTCACCGAGACTCCCGCGACGGTTGCCACGACCGTGTTGCCAGGAAGCGTTGACTGGGGCGCGGCTCCGCCAACTTGGGGAATCTGCGCCGTTAGGGCAGCAGCAAAGATAGCGACTAAAACAAGTGCCTTCATCTCCTGATTTGGTCCTTCCGGTGGATTTTACTTACCAACCTAACATGACGCGCGAGGCTGCTTTTCGTGGCGTTCACATGGCCATCATACTTCCAGCCCCACGGCGCGCATCAACTCCAAGGCGTTGCCCCGGGCCACCACGCCCGGACGAAGCCGGAAATCGAAGCGGATCTCTCCGTTTTCCAGATGATCTTCGAAATGAACGTTGATGGCGCGGCCATCGAGGCTGGAGGCGATCTCGGCGAGCGCCAAGTCGTGTGTGGTTGCCAGACCAATGGCGCCGCGCTCCACTAAGCCACGGAGCACTGCTTCGGCCCCGATGCGACGGTCGTGCGAATTGGTTCCGCTGAGCAGCTCGTCGAGCAGAAACAGCGTGGAATGGCCGGCGCGCGCCAGATCCATGACGCCCCGCAGGCGGCTGATCTCGGCGTAAAAGCGCGAGCGGTGGTCGATTACGGAATCGTTAGCGCGCATGCTCGCGCCGATTTGCAGCGGAGATACACGGAGGCTGCTTGCCGTGACTGGAGCGCCCGCCCACGCTAGCGCCGTATTAAGTCCCACGGCGCGCAGCAACGTGCTCTTGCCCGACATATTAGACCCGCTTACGATCCACAAGCGCGCGCCGAAAACGCTCAAAGTCACGTCATTGGCGATGGCTTCCTCGGGCGAAATCAAAGGATGAACCAAGCCGGACGCTTCGAAATAAGGATCGAGCGTTTCGAGGAGCTCGGGGTAAACGCTTGACGGGCGCTCATAAGCGAAGGCGGCGAGAGAACAGAGGGCCTCCAGTTCACCCACGGCTGCGGTCCATTGCCCCACCTGAGGACCGCAACGAGCTCTCCATGCCTCGACGGCCATCGCGAATTGGGATGTCCACAACAGCGGCGCGGCGATGGGCGCGAAGAACATGTTGCGCGCCGAATTCAGATGATGAACTAGTCTTCCTAGGCGGCGAATTTCGCGCGACGCCGGCAACCCTTCCGCCTGAATGGAGGCGCGCAGATCCGCCAGAGCAGGCGAGGCGAAGGATTCGCGCTCCAGGCGAGCGAGCAGGCCGGAGAGCAGTTCCAGCTCCAGTGCGGGAGTGGTTGCTGAGGCGGCGACTTCCTGGACTCCCAGGCGAACGAAAAAGCCGAACGCCGCCTCGGCCAAGACGACCATAAGAAACCATCGAAGGGGTAAAACCTGAGCCAGAAATAATGCGAACGTCACCACAGCGGCGGCAGCGATCAACAACGCCGCGACTCGCGAGCCGGGAAAGAAACGGATGCGCGGGCGCTCGCCCCACTCTTTTAGGGCGCGGTCGTCCAGGACCGCGCGGAGTTCTTCCCCCATCAGCGCCAGGTCTTCGCGCAAGTCGAGGCGATCTCGCAGTTCCGCGACCGCGCCTTGGCGCGCGAGGGCGTTATCGCGCGGGCTGGGGGCAAGGATCCAATCGGCCAGGATACGCTCGCCCGCCGCTGTTCGCGCGGTTGAAATCAGTTCGAACAGCGAGCCGCGGCCGAACAGGTCCAGATCGTCGGAGTAGAGATGCTTCGGATCGCGGAAGCGTTCGCCCGAATTTCCGGTTCCAACCCAGCGATTCTCAAGACGCGCAAGAGCGCGGTCATAGTAGGCAATCGCACGCGAAGATCTCTTAAGCGACCCGTCCACGCGGCCATGCACAATCGCCATGGGGACGAATACAAGCACGGGAGCCAACAACCACCATGCTGAAATCCAGCCGCCGCCGAGAGAAGCCGCCGCGATGGAGGCCGCCGCTAGCCCCATGATCAGCCGGGCGTTTCCGAGTTGCCGGAACTGGCGGTTCAAACGTTCGTGATCGTCCCGAAACCGCTTCAGACGCGCTTGGTATTCGCCTTTAGCTGAAGACAACCTCGATTCTAACGAACCGTACTAACTGAAGGCGGCGGTGGCGGCGGCTCGGATCCCGACGAAGAGGGCCCAGGGAAATACCACGGCAGTCAGCGCCTTGCCGAAGCTGATCTTGGGAGCGGCGGTGGAGACGCCGGTAGCAATCAGCGCGATGATCCAGAACGAGAACAGATCGAACGAGGCCGCCAGCGCCTTCAGCCATTGCGCGGCATCGGACGCCACGAACGCTCCCGCGTTGAACATGAGCGGATTGCGTAGATCGAAATCGTCGGGCGGCTTTAGATACATCACGAGCATCGACAGCGCCGAAACCAGCAGGTTCGGCAAAAAGGCGTAGCTCACGATCCCCATCATGCTCGCGAAGCGAATCTCGGCGCCCATGAGAGTATTGGTCATGAACAGGAGAACGGCTGCGATAATGACGATGGCAATCACGGCAATGACAACTTGGCCGTAACCGGCCGATTTGGCGATGGCGGTTCCTACCGCAATGGCCTGCTCGCGCTGTTGCGCGCTCATGCTGTCGGAACGGGCGCTTTGCTCGATTTGCTGCCGGACGATGCGCTCCCATCCCACGCGTTGCGAGTACGCGGTAATAAAGACCGCGGAAACGATTCCCAGCAACAACACAGGAATCAACCAGCGCGGACGACGCGCAATGTCGGCGAAAGCCTTCCTTGGCGAGAGAAAGACTCCGCTCAACCGCGCCATTTCGCTCAAGGTTTCAGGAGCGGAGGGCTGGCTCTCGATCGAGAGCGGAGGAGGAGTGGGCTCAGGCGGCTGGGGCTGAGGAGTCATACGGTTTCGGTTATCCTATCACGGTGACGAAGCTAGCCTGGCAAAAGTTCGCTCTTTTAGCAGGCGTTTTGGCGATCGTTCTCCTGCTTCCGTTGCTGGGCCGGCCTATAGTGTTAATTCTTACGCTGGCCATTCTTGGCAGATGCGCGTATGAGCTTTACGGCTCGCTTCGCCTGCCTTCGCCGGCGTTTCGCACGGCGGTCTGCCTGGCGTACGTCGCGCTGGGGATCGCGTTTTTGTGCTTCGCGATTGTGCTGCAGCTAACGTCGATTTCTTACGTCTGCATGATTGTGTTGGCGTTCAGCCTCCGCCGCTACGGCTTCCCTCAAGTTGGCCAGGCGGGAGGCGCTGCGGCGGCTATGGCCGTGGCGATCCTCATGCGCGACGGAACCGGTTTTGCGGGCGCGATCAAGAGCGGGATTCCGATTACCGCCGCTGCCCTCATCGGCGATCTGGCCGCTTCCTGGGTGCGGCGGAAGAGCGGCATAAAGGGTTTCGGACGTTCCGGGCGTTCAGGCGTTCTCGAGTATTTCGAGAGCTTTCTGTTTGCAGCGCCGGTTGCTTTGGCGGTTCTGAGCCGGTGAGCGCGTACAATACGGGGATGCCGAAGAACGCCGATCGCATCCTCACAACCCACTGCGGCAGTCTGCCGCGTCCAAAAGAATTGCTGGACTTAATGAAGGCCAAGCTCCAAGGCCAGGCTCACGACGCGAATGCGTATGCGGCCGAGGTGCGGAGCGCGGTGGCGCATTGCGTGCGCCAACAGATCGAGTGCGGAATCGATATTCCCACCGACGGCGAGCAGGGAAAGGCGGGCTTCTACGCCTACGTGACCGAGCGCCTGGGCGGCTTCGAAGCTCGGCCGGGACGGCGGCAGGGCGTCTTCGCCGCGGAAGTGGAGGCCTTTCCGGAATACTACGAAGAATACTTCCGCCACGCCATGCTGGGCGCCACGCTCGTGCCGTTGTCCTCGTTTGTATGCACGGGTCCTGTGAGCTATCGCGGGCAAGAAGCGGCGCGGCGGGACATCGACAATCTTAAAGCCGCACTGAACGGTTTGAAGGCGGCGGACGTTTTCATGCCGGCCGTAGCTCCGAGCGGCGTGGGCAGGAATGAATACTATCGAACCGAGGAGGAATACCTGTACGCCGTGGCGGAGGCGATGCGCAACGAGTACATGGCGATTGTGGAAGCAGGCTTCCAGCTTCAGATCGACGACCCGTTTCTCACCGAACTTTACAGCTATTCGAAAGTCCCCTCGGCCGAGCTTCGCAAGACCGGGGAAATGTATGTGGAAGCGGTGAATCACGCATTGCGCGGCATTCCCACGGAAAGAGTGCGCTATCACACCTGCTATGGAATCAACGAAGGCCCGCGCATTCACGACGCGCCGCTGAAGGATCTGATCGATCTGATGCTTAAAGTGAACGCCGGAGCCTATTCGTTCGAAGCGGCGAATCCGCGGCACGAGCACGAATATCACGTTTGGGAGACGGTAAAGCTGCCGGAGGGCAAGAAGATCATCCCGGGCGTAGTCACGCATGCGAGCAACATCGTGGAACATCCCGAGCTAATCGCGGAGCGCATCATCCGCTACGCGCGCCTGGTGGGCCGGGAGAACGTGATCGCTGGAACCGACTGCGGCTTCTCCTCGCAAGCTACCTACAGTCCGGAAGTGCATCCCACCGTGATTTGGGCCAAGCTCGACGCTATGGCGGAAGGCGCGAGGCTGGCGACGCAATGGCTTTGGAGGAACTTAAGCCAGTTCGAACAACCTAACAACTAGTTTAGCGTTTCGAAGAAGAGCCCCATAATTTCGCTAGTTAAGTTGAGGATCCTTGGCTGCTAGTTTGAAGGTATGAGGACACAGAAATATATCCACTCGTTGCATTCGAGCTCAGCTATCGGCCTCCTAACCCCATGGACGGTGGAGGAGATCGATGACGAAGTCATCACATGCGTCCTGGCGGAAAAGAAGAAGAAGAGACATCGCTACCCGGACTGGCTCGCGGACCGCGAATCCCACACGTTACCTCGCGCTGAACGTGCAACGGCGACGCAACGGGAACGGCGCCGCTGGGGAGTAGTGCTAGCAGGAGGAGACGGCACGCGGCTGCGCGAACTGACGCGATGGGTATACGGAGACGATCGACCTAAGCAGTTCTGCTCGCTCCTCGGTGGCCGCACGCTGCTTGAAGAGACCATCCTGCGGGCGGAACGAAGCATCCTGCCCGAGCAGATTCTATATTGCGTCACCCGCAATCACCAGAATCACTATCGCCGCTACCTGACGGGCCGGCCCTCTCAACGAATCGTGCAGCCGCTCAACAAGGGGACGGCGCCCGCGATTGTCTGCGCTTTGGAGCGCATCGCTCAGGCGGATCCCGATGCGATCGTGTCTATTTTGCCAAGTGATCATTACTACTCTTCCGAGAGTGCGTTTACGGCGGCGCTGGAATCGGCGATGGATATCGCGGAGCAACAGGCTGAGTCGGTAGTCGTGCTGGGCGCCCAGCCCAACCGTCCGGAAGTCGAGTATGGCTGGATCGAGATTGGGGAGTCCCTGCGCGGCTATTCCGGCTTGTTTCACGTGGAGGGGTTTCAGGAGAAGCCGCCGCTGGATCGAGCTCAGGCTCTGCTCGGAAGTGGGTCTCTGTGGAACACTTTCGTGATGGTGGGGCGTCTAAGCGCCTTCCTGGAGATGGCGTGGGCGACCATCCCGCGCTTGATGGAGACCTTGGAGTCGATGAAGATGATAGCGGCGGGTCCTGGGTCGGAGGTAAGAATCCCGGAATCCGTATACAGCGAAATTCCCTCCACAGATTTTTCTCGTCAAGTCCTGGCGCCCGCCCGTGATCACCTCTTAGCCCTGCGCCTTGAGAACAGCGACTGGAATGACCTGGGTGATCCGTATCGGGTCTTGTCCACCCTGGTCGAGAAAGAGGGCGATCTTCCATCTTGGGCTAAGCTATGGCCTCCGGTGCAGAGAGATCCCGGGTCCTTCTGGGCTGCCGCGTAAACCCCTGGGGACAAACTTCTTGAGTCTGGCCGCTGGCCCCTGAATCCTCGTTACATGAAGGAGCATTTGAGGCTGGAAGAGGACTTTACCCTTCGCAACGCCTCGAACCGCGTGGACCGATGAAAGCCGCTGAGAGTCCGCGGAGGCATATCTGGTTCTGGCTGGGGCTGTCCGCGATTGCCGGCATCGTTCTGACGGCCCTCTGGGCGGTCCATCTTGAACGCAGGTCGCTAGCGGCGATGCGTCATGCGGACGACCTGGCGGTCAGCACCGAGGAAGTTCTCGCAAGTACGACCGAGGCTGAGAATGGGGCATACGAGTATATCGTAACCAAGGAGGCGCGGTACTTGAAGGCCTCCAACGCCGCGCGACAAGAGTTGGATCTCGAAACCGACAGACTTTCGAGGCTCGTCCAGAACGATCCGAAGGCGCGGGTAGAAGCCGAAAAGCTGCGCTTGCTGATTCAAAAGGTGATCGACAACCTGTCACAGATCGCTCGAGCAGGGGAGTCCGGCCACCTGGACGCTCGCCGCGCCATGGACCTGACCGAGCAGAGCCAGCGGCTCTTGGATGACACTAGCCGGATTCTGAGTAGGATGAAAATCCAAGAGCAAAGCGCACTTGCGCGATTCGCACATGGACATCAACGCAGAATGCGGGGCGCTCTTGCGGGACTCGGCGGAAGTACGCTCTTAGCCTTTTGCTGTCTGTTGCTTGGAAAGACCGTGCTCAGCCGCACTGCCTCCCGGCGGCAGCGCGCCGAGGAGGGGCTGAGCGTGAGTGAGCGGCGTTTCCAAGCGCTCTGCGAGCAAGCTCCCTTAGGAATCTATGAGACCGACGCGCGAGGCACGTGCGTCTACACCAACTCCAGATGGTCGGAGATGTCGGGGCTCAGCGGCGCCGAAAGTCTGGGACACGGCTGGAAGCGGGCTCTGCATCCTGACGATCGCTCCTTCCAGGGCTGGGAGAGTGCCATGTTGCGGGGCGCCCGATGGGAGTATCGTCTTGTGACTCCGCGGGGAGAGACTCGCTGGATCCGCGCGCTAGGCGGGCCGATCTATTCCGACAAAGGCGAAATAACCGGTTACGTCGGCACGCTGGAGGATGTGACGGAACGCAAACAAGCCGAAACCGCCCTTGAGGAGAGAGAAGCTCTGAAGCGCGCCATTCTGAACTCCTTGCTCGCCAACATCGCGGTGATAAGAGCAGACGGGACAATCCGGGAGGCTAATGACGCTTGGCTCCGCTCGACGCGGACCAAGGGAGAGCCTCCGGCTTGCTGGGTGGAGATGGGCGCCAATTATCTGGCGGCCTGTCGAGAAGCGGCGGAGGCCGGATCGGCGGACGCGCGGAAGGCGTTCACGGGAATTCAAGATGTGCTTGCGGGAAAGCTTGAGTCTTTCGAAATGGAGTATCTGACCGAATTGCGCGAGGGCAAGCGGTGGTTCTACCTGCTGGTGAATCCCTTGGTTGGCCTTTGGGCGGGGGGCGCCGTTATCACGCAGGTAGACATCACCGACCGAAAACGGGCGGGGGGATGGTTCCGGCTGGCCGTGGAGGCCGCGCCCAGCGGCATGCTCATGTCCGACACCGATGGAAAAATCGTTCTCGTGAACTCGCGAGCGGAGAAGCTCTTCGGTTATAGCCGCGAGGAGCTTCTTGGCCAGCCTGTTGAGATCTTGGTTCCCGAGCGGTTGCGGGAAGGCCACGTCGCGCTGCGCAGGAGCTTTTACCAGCGGCCGGAAGTCCGTGAGATTGGAAAAGAACGGGATCTGTACGCAAGGCGTAAAGATGGGACTCAGTTTCTCGTGGAGATCGGTTTAAATCCCATCGAAACCGGCGAGGGGATCTCTGTCTTGAGCTCGATCATGGACATCACCGAAAAAAGACACGCCGAGGACGAGCGGCAAAAATTCGTCTCTCTCGCCGACCAGAGTCTGGAATTCGTTGGAATGTACGATTTGGACCTAAAGCCTTTCTATGTCAACAGCGCGGGCCTGCGTCTGGTGGGCGTGCATGACCTCGAAGCGGCGTGCCAGGCTAGGTTTGAGGATCATTTCTTTCCCGAGGACCAGCCTTTTATCCTCAACGAATTTGTCCCTCGCCTGCGGCGCGAGGGCTACGGCAAAGTCGAGATTCGCCTGCGCCACTTCCAGACGGGCGAGGCAATTTGGATGCTCTATAACATGTTCGGAATCTACGACTCGCGTGGCGGCCATGTAGGCTGGGGTACAGTCAGCATCGACGTCACAGAGCGTAAGCGGGCGGAAGAAGCGCTACGGGAGAACCGGCAAGAGCTGCGCGCTTTGGCTGGCCGCCTCATAAACGCAGAGGAGCTGGAACGCAAAAGAATCTCCCGCGAGCTTCACGACGATCTGAGCCAAAAGCTGGCGTTGCTCGCCTTCGACGCCGGCGGTCTCTTGGTGACTCCGCCTCCCTCCGCGGACAAAGTGCAAGCCCAGCTCTTTTCTCTTCGGGCGCGCATCTTTCAATTGACCGACGAGGTCCGCCAGATTTCGCACGAGTTGCATCCTTCGATCCTGGAGGACCTGGGACTGACGGCGGCCTTACGGGACCTGTGCGAAGAGTTTTCGGCTAGGGAGGGAATTGAAGTGCTATTCACGCAAGACGGCGCCTCTGAGGGTCTTCCGGTGGAAGTGGCGTCCTGCCTTTACCGTGTGGCGCAGGAGGCCCTCCACAACGTTCTGAAGCACGCTCGTACCGGTTACGTTCGTGTGAAGGTGGACGGCAACGGCAACGGCATCCACCTGGTCGTCCGCGACACGGGCGTTGGTTTCGACGCGGAAGCAGTCTTGCGCCGGCCCGGCCTTGGAATCGTCAGCATGAAAGAGCGGGTGCGGCTGGTCCAGGGCACGTTCGAGATTCACTCCAAGCCGGGGCAGGGTACGGAGGTCAAGGTGTTTGTCCCGCTGCCTAAGGTGGCCTGATGAAGCGCCCACGCGTTCTGGTTGCGGACGACCATCCGCTGTTTCTTGCCGGGCTGCGCTCGCTCTTGGAAGCGGAATGCGACGTGGTGGGAGCGGTGGCGGATGGAAGAGCCCTGGTGGAGGCGGCCTCGCGGCTAAAGCCCGAGGTGATTGTTCTCGATATCAGCCTGCCGCTGCTGAACGGAATCGACGCGGCGCGCCATATCAAGAAGGAGCAGCCCGAAGCAAAGATTCTATTTATCACCATGCATGCGAATCCCGCCTACCTGAAAGAAGCCTTGAGCGCCGGCGCCTACGGGTACGTTCTGAAAACCGCCGCGCGCGAGGAGTTGCTGGAAGCTCTTCGGGACGTGGTCAGAAACCGGATCCACGTCAGCAGGGGTTTTGGCGAAGAAATCGTGGATGAATTCGAGCGTTATCCGCGGAGTTTTGCCGGCTCGTCTCCCGTCCTCACTCCGCGCCAGCGCGAAATTCTCCAACTCGTTGCCGAAGGGCGAACTGCCAAGGAAATTGCGCGCATACTGAACGTTTCGGTCCAAACGGTGGCCTTCCATAAACATCAGATCATGGAGAGACTCGGACTCCGCACCATTGCCGAACTGACAAAGTATGCGATTCAAGAAGGGCTGGTGGCGGCATGACGCCCGCGGCGGTTCCCCAGGCGCTGACGCCGAAGCGGATTCGAATTCTGCTGGCGGACGACGATCTGCGCGTGCGCAAGATGGCGCGCGAGCTGCTTCAGCCGGAGTTCGATGTGGTCGACATGGTGTCCGACGGTGAGGCGCTCGTCGCCGCCGCCCTCCGGTTGCGTCCCGATGTCATCGTGACGGATATTTCCATGCCCGCCATGAGCGGGATTGAAGCGGTCCGGCAGATTCGCAGCGTCATGCCCGAGATCAAGTTCGTCTTCTTCACGATGCACGACGCGAATGGATACCGAAGGGAAGCGCAAAGCGCGGGCGCGGCGGGCTATGTGCTCAAATCGTCGGCTCGGGAGGAACTGAATCAAACGATTCGAAACGCGATGGCGGACTCCGATTAGATTGGTAGGAAAGTTTATCAGGGCACAGCTTCGATTAGGTTGGCGGAAATGCTTGTATCAGCGCACGGCTTCCAGCCGTGCCGCGCAAGGGCCGGGAACCACAGGGCTTTAAGCCCTGGTCTGCCATCCTCGCTTCTAAAATAGAGAATTGTTTCAGGAATCCGATCGGCTTTTCCAATTGCTCAAGCAGTATTGGGGCTATTCCTCATTCCGCCCGCGTCAGCAAACCATCGTCGAATCGATTCTGGCCCGGCGCGATACCGCCGTGGTGATGCCGACCGGTGGGGGCAAATCGCTCTGCTACCAACTTCCGGCGTTGGCTTTGGGGCGGACCGCCGTTGTGGTGAGTCCGCTGATAGCGCTGATGCGCGATCAGGCGGCTAGTCTCCGGGAGATCGGCATCAGCGCCGCTTTCGTCAATAGCACGCTGGATTTCGCCGCCGTGGGCGAGATCCAGCGGCGCGCCGAAAAGGGAGAATTCAGGCTCCTTTATCTCTCGCCGGAGCGCCTGGTGCGGGATGACACGCTCGCCTGGCTGGGCCGTCTTCCGCTGGCGTTTTTCGCCATCGACGAAGCGCATTGCATTTCCGAATGGGGACATGAATTCAGGCCGGAGTACCGCCAGCTTCGGGTGCTCCGCGAGCGTTTTCCCGACGTTCCGATCGCCGCGTTTACCGCAAGCGCCACGCGCCGGGTGCGGCACGATATTGTCGCGCAGCTCGGTCTCCGCGATCCCACTAAGATCGCCCTGAGTTTTCATCGGCCGAATCTCCGCTACTTTGTTCATCTCTATGCCGGAAACGGCCTGGAGCTTCTGGCTGCCGCGTTGGAGCATTATCCCGAAGGCAACGTGATTGTCTACGCCCCCACCATCAAGCGAGTGGAAGAGACTGCCTCGGCTCTCGCAGCGCGTGGATTCCCTGCGCTTGCCTACCATGGGCAGATGCCGGCGAATGCCCGGGATGCTCATCAGGAATTGTGGATGACCGGAGAGAAACGCATTCTGGTGGGGACGCTCGCCTTCGGACTGGGCATCAACAAGCCCGATGTCCGGGCGGTGATTCATCTCGCCTTGCCGAAGTCCCTCGAACAGTATTATCAGGAAGCCGGGCGGGCGGGCCGCGACGGGAACGCCGCGGACTGCGTTCTTCTGTGGCGCAAAGCCGACGTGGGATTACTGGTTCACTTCATTCAGGAAATCCAGGATAGGGCTGAGCGCGAGCGAGCCTGGGAGCGATACCGCGCGATGCGCGATTTCGCGGAGGGCGGCAAATGCCGCCACCGGCAAATCTGTTTGCATTTCGGCGAAATTCCGAAGTGGGAGCGATGCGGCGCCTGCGATGTTTGCGGCGTCGAGCTGGATTGGCTGCAACCCCCGCCGACCGGACTGAA
>Ga0126371_10005270_pt1 | contig 11485 bp, 6 predicted proteins | sample PanSoiMetaPlot_4_FD_110145 | JGI IMG/M metagenome (GOLD analysis project Ga0126371, IMG submission 110145) | Tropical forest soil microbial communities from Panama - MetaG Plot_4 | ecosystem: Environmental > Terrestrial > Soil > Tropical forest > Bulk soil | place: Panama | collected 2016-02-17
TCTTTCCTTCTCGGAATCTACTTTGCGCATTTCGCGCATTTCAACCGGACCTACGGAACGCTCGGTGGATTCATCGCGTTCATGACCTGGTTGTACTGGACGTCGGTCGCGCTTCTGGTGGGAGCAGAACTCAACGCGGAACTGGCCAAGGAAAGCCGAAAGGGATCGGTACAGCCGAAGGGACCATCATTTGCCGAGGGATCTCAAGACGAGGGTGTGTTTCGCCCCGCGGCCTAAACGATCATCAGAATCGCTTGTGATAACGACCATCCACGGAGAATCCGCCTAACTCGTCGCGCGATACGCTGACCGACCACCGCTTGTTGATCTGATACTCTCCCTGAATAATTTCGCTGCCCGGCTGCGATACGTCGGTAGAAAAGCTGAATAGCAGATCCTTGGTCACGCGCTGCTGGATGGCGATTCGCGCGGAGGGATTTTGATTGTTACCCCCCAAAGTCGGATCAATCTGGAGACTGGAAATTCCCGCCAGTTTCTGTACGCCGCTGCTAAGTTGGCTCGCGGCCTGCGACGCAATCATTGAGTCGGTACTCTGGCTGCCAGACGCAGATTCCTGTGTGGTCCTTCCACGCGCCACCAGGTTGATGACGTCAGCGGTTGCCAGAGGTGGATCAGATGTGTACGAAGTCGTGAGCTTATCGAGAGGGCCCCGCATGGTGAGCGTGAGGTTGTATTGCTCAATCGTTGTGGTAACGGAGAGATTGAATACCGGATGTGTCTGGTTCGGGTCATCGAATGTGATTACGCCGCGCTGCAGTTGATAACGCACGGTGCGAAAGAAAACCTCACCCGAGGTCAAGGTGGTGCGGCCAGTAATGACTGGGTTGGCCGCGGTTCCACCGACCTGGAGCGCGGCTTGCCCTTCGATGCTTACCAGCGCACTGGTCGCCTGCAGATTGTCGCGGGACTGTAACGCGATCTGCAGATGAATGGTGTCACCGAACCCGGGCTGCGAAACTGTTCCACCAGTGTTGAATTGATCGCTAAAGCTGACCAGATCAAAATCGGAGGTGAAGGACAATCCATCAATGAGTACGCGCCCGTTTAACGTTGAAGCCGCAGTGTTTCCGCTGAAAGTAAGGTTCGCATCCAGCAGGGTGCGCAAGCCTTCGGGATATAGCAGCCGAACGTCCTGTGACTGAACTGCGAGATTGAACTGCAGGCTTGGACGATAGGTGATCGACCCGCCGAAGGTGACCTTACCTCCTCCCATTTGCCCGGTCATCTCCGAGAGCTGCACACGGTCACTGGAGATGTTCACGGTACCGTTCAGTCTTTCAATGCCGATCGGAGCGTCAGGCGTGCTCATGGCAACATTTTTTAGCTGAACTTGGCCTTCGACGCCGGGTGCGCCGTTCGACATGGTTGAACGAACATCCAGGGCAAGCGATCCACTGCTAGATACGTTGGGATCGAGGACACGGATGATGCGCAGATCTATGCTCCCCTGCGCCGTTAGAGTCGGCGCTGTGTGGCCTGTGATGGGGACCTGTCCTTCGAGATGCAGCTTCGTTCCCGTGCCTTCCAGGTCGGAGGGTTGGAGGGTCACGACGGAGTTGGCGTAATCCACAAGGATGGGTTTGGAAATCCCGAGCTGCAACTGTTGGTAACTCGCCTTCAATACTGGAATAGAAAGATGCGCCTCGAGCCGGGATTTGTCTTTCAATGGGCCCTTCAGCGTGGCGTGCAATTCGGTTTGGCCCTGGAATCCGGCAGGGACGCTGGGAGCATAGGCCGCCATGATGGCATCGAGGGGGAATGCGCCCGTGTTAACACTGGCTGTGGTCTCGTAGTCGCCAGTTAATGCTACGTCTCCCTCACCGTGAAGGGAGACCTGGGACAACTGCGAATCGATAGTCCAGTCGAACTTGTGTTGGGCTACGTGAGCACCCACTTTCAACTCGGAGATTGTTTTTCCGCGAGCCTGCAGTTCCGGCACATGCACCGTTGCGTCGAGTTGTGGATCGTCGACCGTTCCCTCTCCGTTTACGGAGGCGTTGAGAGTTCCAGTGACCGGAACATTCTTGGCCTGCAACGTCTGGAGTTTTTGCAAGACGATTCCCGGAGCGTCGACGCGGACCTTGTACGCCTTGGTTTTCGGAGTGTAGGAGAGATCGGCGTGGACGGCGCCTGCCTTTGCGGAGGCGGTCATTGTTGCGGAAATGGTGTCATTCTCAGCGCGGATGTTGGTGACGAATTGGTCGAGAGGCTCGCCGTAGACGTTCGCATTTGCGATCTGAATCTGGCCGGAACCAGCGGGATTGAGTTGCGAGCCGCTGAATGACAAGTTCGCAGTGAGGTCACCTGAGACCGGGTACTGCTGCTTCGCGAGGGCCAGTAGCTCGGCGATCCTCATTTGCTTCGCATCGAGATGCGCTTGGACGGGATCACTCGGTTGATACGACCAGTTATGCAGCTTGACGGAAGCGTTGAAGGAGGCTTGTCCTTTGTGCGCATTGACCAACGATCCGTTCTGGATAGTCAACTGCGAGGGATTGGCATTCAACGCCATTTTGGCGCTGCTCCATTCGCTGCCTTCCACGTGCAAATCTTGAGCGTTCAGTTGAGCGGCGATGCTCGGCTTCTTCAGCGAACCTTGCACCACGGCATTCAGAGTGGCTTTGCCCGAAACTGCGGGCGGGCTGCTCGGAGTTGAACCGAATGACGAAGCCAGCACCGCGAGCTGATGCAGGTCGTCGGCTGCGATTTGCAGTTGAAGACTGGAGTGATTGCTGATTGTGCCTTGCGCGGTGAGATTAGCGGCGGGCATGCGCAAATTCGTGTCATGCAACGCGATCGTCTCGCTCACTCCGTCGTAGGTGAGATGGATCGCTCCATTGACTGGGACTTCCGTCGAGCGGTTCGCGGTGCTTGCAGCGCTTGCTTGCAAGGTCAGGTCCGAGCGGGCCTTCAGCTTGTCCATTGTGCCGGTCCACGATGCCTCAGCCGTGCCGCCGATTGTCCCCGTCAATGCTGCACCGGAGAGTCCTTGCGAGCCCGAAAGGGACTGCAACGCGTGAAGGGAGATGTCTTGCAAGGAAGCACGGACATTGGACTCCGGTGTCGCATCCAGATGGGTCATTTCCGCGTTTGCAACCAGGTGTCCACCGAGGGAGTCCAGACTTAGGTTTTTGATTGTCAGATTGCCGCCTGCTAATCGGTATTCGCCCTGAAGCCTTCGCACGTCAAGCCTGCGTCCGGAAGCGGCGGCGGCAAGAGCCTCGCTGGCGATGCGGCCGTCGACAGAGACACTGCGCAGCAGCGGCTGGTTGGCTAGGGGCTGATAGTGCAGCTTTCCCGCAAGATTGACATCTCCTTCGGGACGGGTGCTTGGAGAGAATCGTGCGAAGTCCTGGGTGTGAATTCGAATCTGGTAGGTGCCGTCCGCGACGGGATTGGAATAGTTCGCAACCTGAGCCTGCAAAGAAATGTTGGAGGCTCCGACTCTCAGAACGGCGGAGCTCACATTCAACTTGTCGGGAGTTGCACTGAAGCGCAAATCAAGATCATGCGGCAATGCCGCCTGATTGTTGTAGCTGATGTGTCCATTCTTATAGAACAAGGACCCGGTGTACTGCTTGGGTAGTTCGATGTAGCGGATGTCTGTTGTAAGGTCGGAGAGGTCCGCATCGAGAGGAGTCTTCCGGTCGTTGTAGACCACCACTCCATTCGACAGGCGAGCGTGTCCTACGGCGAGTTCGAAAACATTCGTGTGACTGCTGCTGTTGCTCGGAGGCGGCGTGGGGAGATTGCTCGTTCCTTGCCGATCGACCTGAATATGCACTTCGGGATGCTCGATAAGGATCTCGCGCAGCGAAACCTTGGGACGGAAGAGAGATTGAATCTTAATGCCAACTGTGAGTTTGTCGGCATGCAGCAGTGGAGGCTGATCGGGGCCTTCTGTACCGTGCACTGTAATGTCGTAGAGATTCGCAGTGAGCGTGGAGAGATTCAGGTCGAGCCTTCCCACGGTAGTTTTGCCGCCGATGGCCGAGGCAGCCGCTTCGCCGATCTTGTGCTGAGCCAGTCGCTGAAAAGAGGCACTCTTCAGGTACAAATACCCTCCGATCGCGACGACAACGATCAGAGTAAAGAGTGCGACTGCTGCCCAACCGATCCTTCGTTTCCAAGTCGTAGCCATCTAGAAAGCCTGTCCGATGGTGATGTAGTACTGCCATGCATTGAGGCCCGGAACCGGATTCAAATTACGTCCGAGATCAAAACGTACCGGCCCAATCGGCGTCGCATAACGGATTCCGAAGCCGACGGTATTCGAATAGTTGTCGACGAAGTCATGAAGGTTGATCGTGCGGTATACATTCCCGCCATCATAGAACAAGACTCCCCCGAGCGCTTTCATGATGCCCAATGGGAAGCGCACCTCCGAATTCAGAATTACAAGCTGTTTTCCGCCAACAGGGACGGTGACGTTCACACATCCAGACTCACCCTCCAAGACGTTGCAGAAAGGAACGATCCGCTGGGGCCCGGCCTGGTCAATCGGAAAGCCACGGAGAGAAGTTCCGCCACCGGAGAAGAACAACTGGCTGGTTGGAACGAAACTGCCGGCGAAGGGAGTGGCGAATCCGAGACGAAGGCTGTTGGCAAACACGACCGAGTGAAATTGCTGGTATTGGGCGATTTGTCCGAAAAGTCTGGCGAAGTCAGCACTGGAACCAAGTGCTGTCGGAGTGATCCCCAGATTCATCGTTGCGAAAATTCCTCGATGCGCGTCAAGGGGTTTATCGCGCGTGTCGTGAATCAGTGTGCTCGAGAAGGTCGACAGCCACACATCTTGGTCCTGAGGCAGCACCAAATCAGGTACGAGAATGTGTGAGAGAACCGTTCTGTTGAACTCGTATCGGAATTGCACGCGGGTGTTGTGCTTGCGGCTAATGACCTTCTCTGCCTGGGCCGCAAGATTTCCCAGCGCGGCCGTGAATAGAGGGTTTTCGCTGGTTCGTTCGAGCGAGAAGCTTGCTAGCGCGCTCCATTGCGGACTAAAGAAATGCGGTTGGGTGTAGGTGGTAACGAGCCTGTAATCGAGCTGCGATGCCAATATCGATGCACTGAACGCCGCGCCCACACCGCGCAAGTTGTGGCGGGTGAACTGCAAAGTCCCGCGCGGGCTGGCGTATGTTGACTGGCTGGGGGCAATCTCGTGTCCGTTGAGATCGATCGTCCCACCCCCGCCTGGAATGGCGACGCTACCGCTCGGAACATTCCCACCCCGGTGTCCTACCTCGAAGCCGATTCCATACGTTAGTTCGTTCCGCTTGGCCTCATGCACCTTGACCACAGTCATCTCATCGCTCTGGTCGGTAATCGGCTTGCGCGGGCCAATGGTGGCCCAGTCAAAAATCCCCAAGTCGTACAACCGGCTTTCGGCCTCGAGCAGTTGACCACGGCGCATTGGCGACTCGATGGGAATCTGCGCCGTCTTCTCAATCATGGAAAGGCGGGTGCGCTCCTGCCCTAGAACTAAAACCTGATCGATTCGAACTAACTGTTGCTCATCGATTGCGTACGCAACATTGACACGATGCGGGTCGGCAGTTTTCGTGGCCGTGGCTTTGACTTCGACCTTCAGGTAGCCACGATTCTGGTATGTTGCCGAAATACGATTACGGTCGTCGGTCATCTTTCGCGGCGAGAACGGCGTTCCCGATCGCAACTGGAATCCCTTCGGGGCGGTGAGCTGCTCGTAAGGCACATTCTGATTGCCGGAGACCTGAACGTCTTGTACGAGGGTCTGCGTGCCTTCCTCGATGTCGAAATCGACCTCGATCTTGGGTTCGCGATCGACGGTGCGAGGGATGACTTTTACTTCTTCGTAGCCGCGGTCGCGGTATAAGGCTTCAATGTTGGCTGCGCTCTGCTTCAGCAGTCTCGGGCTCAAGCTGCCGTGCGTCAGGATGCGCGACTTCTTCACGGTGACCTCATTCATCAATTCTTTGTCCGGAATTGCGTAATTTCCATGGAAGAGAATCTGCGTTACTTTGTGCTTTTTGCCGCGGTCGATTTTGTACACCAAGAGGATCTCGTCAGGGTTCCTCTGAAACTGAGTGGTTACTTTGACGTCGTAGAAGCCCTTCTTCTGAAAGTACTCCGTAAGATTCCGCTGGCCTTCCTGCACTAACTCACGGTCGATGCTTGCTTCCGAGTAAATGGGGACCAGCTTCTTCTTTTCTCGTCCCGAGGCCCATGGGATCCAGGTGAGGCGCGCGCCCTCAGTGCGTATGGTAACCACCGGTCCCAGTTTCACATTGAAAGAAACCGCTACGCGATTCGTCGCAGCGTCATATTCGGGTGGATTCTCCTGGATGGTGCTGGCGAGCCGGCGCTGCTTTGTAAGAGTTCTCTTCATCAGACTGGTCGCCGATTTGATGCGTTCGGGCGTATATGACTGTCCGGTTTTCAGGAGCCCGCCGGAGAGCCGGGCGCGCAGGGAACGCATTGAGCGCAGCAGTCGCTGGTTGTCCGGGTCGCCCGGCCCCTCGATTTGTACCGATGAAATCTTCGCCTGCTTCCGGGGTTCCACGGTGAAGCGCACGTTGACGAGTTGATGATCATCATCGATTTCCGGGTTGGCCTGCACCGTGGCCTGAAAGTATCCGTTCCTGCGAAAAAACTGGGTCAGCGCATTCTCGGCGACTGGAATCCGTGAAGGATCGTAGGGATCCTCATCGGAGAGCTCAGTCACTAGCAGCAGCCGTGTGTAGGAGAACAGCTTCTCGGCTCCGGGGAATTTCACCACTCCGAGGTAATACGCCGGCTCGAGGAGAAAATTGACGCGAAGCCCATTTACGTCGGGAATGATGCTGACCTGCACCTTTTCAAAATGGCCGGCATCCTGCAGTGCTTGACGGGAAGCGTCAATCTTTTTCTCATCATAGGGTTCACCGACCTTCAGCTGCACCAAAGGGGTGAACGGTTGGAGGTCGCGGCGGGGGTTGGCGATTAACGAAACAGCGCTAACGTTCTGTCCCTCATACGATGCAGACGGTGTCGGTAAGGCCAGCTGCGCGAAACCCCTAACGCTGATCAGGAGGATGATCGAGCAGAAGGAAGCGAGCACAGACACGCGCATAGGGGAGCACCATAATAGATCAAAGCGGTGATTTCGCTCTCCCCCGAACCAGGCAGCGATGGTTAAGCCAAATCCGCTTGCAGAATGCCGTTGTCTGATGCCCTAGATTGGAGGGAAGTTGTCGGTAAAGGATACTGGTGGAATTGACAGTAGCTGTGCCGATCAGTTTGAATAAAAAGCGCGCCTGGGGCGAGAATCGGCCCAGGTTCTAATCAACCTCAAATCCAGAATAGGAGTAAGTATGTCCGCACCCAGCCGCCGTCCTGAGATCCGCCGGCGCCGCACCCGCAAGGAAAAAATTGTTCAACTTCGCAAACGTCTGGCAGCCGCCAAGACCGACGCCGATCGCAGCCGCATCACCGCCAAGCTTCATAAACTTGCAGTCATGTCTCCCGGGCAGCCGCTCTTAAAGTAACGGCGGTTCGGTGTGACAAAGGGGCCACAAGGCGGAATCCGATTGCGCTGCTCTCCCTTGTCCCACCCGATCGAGCTGTTCACTCAATCCGCGGCATGTGAACTTGATTGGACGCGTCCGCCGTCCACGACCTGTTGATAGGAATCGAGTACTCGGCGAACGGAGTTCTCCCACGAGAACTTCGTCACTTGCCGGTATCCTCGCTCCCTCATGCGGGCCCGCAGCCCCTCATCCATCAGAACGCGATGCAGAGCCCGCATGATGTCGAAGACGTTTTCCGGATTCACCAGCACCGCCGCATTTCCAACGACCTCCGGCAGGGAAGTCGCGTTTGAGGTCACTACGGGTGTCCCGTGCGCCATGGCTTCCAGCGGGGGCAGCCCGAAACCCTCATATAACGACGGAAACACGAATATCTTGGCCGAGTCGTAGAAGATACGAAGAACTTCAATCGGAATGAATCCAAGGAAGCGCACATCGTTTTGAACGCCGCTGCGCACTACGGTGCGGCGCAAATCAGGATTTCCCGAGAGGTCGTCGCCGATGATGATCAGCTTCAGATCCGGATAAGCCTGGTCTTTCTCCAGTTCCGCTTTCAGGGCGGAGAAGGCTTCGATCATCCGAACGACATTTTTGTGAGGGCTGATGCGCCCGGCATACAACAGGAAGGGATAGTTCACCTGATAGCGCTGCTCGATGAGCTCACGATCAGTTGCGCTGGCGTGGCCGCGGAGGAATCGCTCGTCGATGGCGTTATAGACGACATCGATTCGGGAGGTTGGAATCTCGAAGAGCTTTTCGATCTCTGTGCAGGTGAACTTCGATACGGCGAAAATGCGAGCCGCTCCACGCAGTACCTGCTTGGTCATCTGCATGTTACACGCGCCCCAAAGTCCGGTCTGTTGTGGCGTGCGCGACATATGCTCCAGCATGTCGTGCACCGTCATAACGTATGGACAGGGCAGCAGGCGCGGCACTGAAAACAGATTTGGGACATGAACCAGGTCGCAATTCAGGCGCTTCACCGCCGTGCGAAATTCCTGATAGCCGCGAAATGAGTGTTCCGGAGCCAATGCCGCAATGTTCTGAAAGTTGGACGGCAGCGCTCCGATTTCCTGAACTTTGGCGGGTGGCCCGATGAGAAAGTACTGGTTTTCCTGGTCAATGCGGCAGAGTGTCCGAACGACGTTGCGGATGTACGTGCCTACGCCGAACTCCGTCATCCGCCGGATATCGATGGCGATCTTCACCGAGGGAATTTAATCACAATTCGATTCAGTCCTGACTAGGGAATTAAGCCCGCACCTCAGCTTGCGCTCTGGCGCGCCGTTCCGCATAAAGCGGGAACGCTTCGCAGAGCTCGAGGACCTGCTTGCGCACTTTGCTCAAGACGGAAGCGTCGTTTCGCTGCAGCAGCACTTCGGCGATCCAGCGGCCGATCTGGCGCATCTCGGGTTCCTTCATTCCGCGTGTAGTTAACGCGGGCGTCCCGATACGGATCCCGCTGGGTTTGAGGGGTGGATTCGTGTCAAATGGAATGGCATTCTTGTTGACCGTGATACCGGCTTCGCCGAGGGCTTTTTCCGCTTCGCTGCCCAGCATTCCCTTCGAGAAAACATCGACCAGCATCACGTGCGTGTCGGTCCCGCCGGAAATAATGCGGAACCCTTCGTCGGCGAGGGTTTGGGCCAGTACCTTGGCGTTCGCGACAATCTGCCGGGCATAGTCGCGGAATTCCGGCTGCATCGCCTCATGGAAGCAGACAGCTTTCGCCGCGATGATATGGACCAGCGGCCCGCCTTGCATTCCGGGGAATACGACTTTGTCGATCGCCTGAGCGAATTCCGCTTTGGAGAGGATCATCCCCGAGCGCGGGCCTCGCAGCGTCTTGTGAGTCGTGGAGGTGACGATGTGGGCATGCGGTACGGGGGATGGATGCGCTCCTCCGGCGACAAGACCGGTGAAGTGCGCCATGTCGACCAGGTAGAGGGCGCCAACTTTGTCGGCAATCTGCCTCATTCGGGCAAAATCAATGATGCGCGGATAGGCGCTGCCTCCACCAATGATCAGTTTCGGCCGTTCTTTCTCGGCGAGCTTCTCCAGTTCGTCATAATCGATGGTTTCCGTCTCTTTGGTGACACCGTAAGGAATGATCTTGTAAGTCTTACCGGAGAAGTTCAGATGATGGCCATGCGTGAGGTGCCCGCCGTGCGCCAAGTTGAGGCCGAGAATGGTGTCTCCGGGCTGCAGGACGGCGGCATAAGCCTCCATATTGGCTTGCGAACCTGCATGTGGCTGCACGTTCGCGTGTTCTGCGCCGAAAAGCTGCTTGGCGCGCTCGCGTGCCAGGTTCTCGACGACGTCAGTGAACTCGCAGCCGCCGTAATAGCGCTTGCCGGGATACCCCTCAGCATACTTGTTGGTGAAAACGGATCCCGCGGCTTCCAGCACAGCTTCGCTAACGAAGTTCTCCGAAGCAATCAGTTCCAGGCCTTCATGCTGGCGGCGCGTCTCATTATCGATTGCGGCGGCAACCTGTGAATCGGTTTCGTAGAGCGGACGGTACATCCCGGAATTTTTCATGTCGTTTCCCTGATTTTATAGATGTCTGGCCGGTGCAGTTCCATGTAGCGCTCCGGCGCCTTTAACGATGTGAACCCGAAGTCTGAGTAAAGCCCATGCGCATCGCGCGTGAGCAGGATCCAGCGTCGCAAACCCTGCAGTTGCGGATGCTGCGTGATGCATTCCATCATCCACTTGCTGAGACCACGCCCGCGATACGCGTCAATCACGAACACATCACCCAGATACGCGATGGTCGCAAAATCTGTAATCACCCGCGCGAACCCCACCTGAAGGGAGGGCGCGCTGCCGAGTTCATGATAAATGCCAAAGCACAACGAATGCTCGATCGACCGCGCCACGACATCCCGCGGGATCCCTTTTGCCCAATAGCAATTTGTCAGGAATCCGTGAATCACGTCTAGATCGAGCCTGGCGCGGTCCGTGCTGATCAGAAACTCTCCGCGGCGCGATTCGATCGCAGCGTGCGGCACGATGCTAGAAACGCAATCCATCATTCCATTCTAACGACTGGAGACAGCCTTCAGCACTTGGCGATCATTCCTGAAGGAGCGGAACACAAGGTCCCTCGACTTCGCTCGGGATGACAGCTATGAAACTTAATCAAAGTTTCCCTAGTTGCCAATTGCTGGATGCTGCTGTTCAAAATGCTGTCCGCAGGAAGGAAGCGAGCTGCCATCCATCCATGTACTTATAAGGTGTCTCGCCCGTGGTGTAATGGCCGCACGGCAGCACCACGGCCTTGTGGTCGAGACCATGGCGCGCAAACTCGGCGACGACCTGTTGAGAAAACTGCGGCAGGAAGGTCAAATCGTAGGCGGCGTAAATGATCAGGGACTTCTTCGGCCATCGCCCGAACTGCTCGAAGTACGCCATCGGACTAATCGCCAACCAAACCTGCCGCATCTGCTCAAGATCGATCTCGCCTTCGATGCCCTCTCGGATATGTCGCGTGGATTGGCCGTGCCAGACGACGTCAGCAAAGAACGTAGAGGCATGATTGAACGCGGCGACCTGGATCCGTGGATCATGGGCCGCCGCGATGAACGCGTAGCAGGAACCAAGGCTCGTGCCAACGACGCCGAGTCGACTATAGCCCTGATCTTCTAGCCAATCGAGACAGCAGCGAATGTCAATCACGCCCTGGCGCACGGCGTCGAGCGTGCGTCCGATATTCGCTGATACCGCATAGTCTGCGCGCTTAATCTCCTTCGGCATGCGAATGTCGTGATACGGCATGGTCAATCGGAGCACGGCGATCCCCAGCAGATTGAGCACACGGCACAGGCTGGTGTAAGCAATCGCATCTGAGTTCCAGTGTGGCAAGAGAACGACAGCCCGGCGACCATGCGCCGGAAACCACCGCGCATTGGCCA
>Ga0126371_10005271_pt1 | contig 11485 bp, 10 predicted proteins | sample PanSoiMetaPlot_4_FD_110145 | JGI IMG/M metagenome (GOLD analysis project Ga0126371, IMG submission 110145) | Tropical forest soil microbial communities from Panama - MetaG Plot_4 | ecosystem: Environmental > Terrestrial > Soil > Tropical forest > Bulk soil | place: Panama | collected 2016-02-17
CGCCGTGGCGATATCTCCATTTCTCCTGAAGAAGCACAGGGCTTGTTTCAGGGAGACACCCGCTTCCTGTCTCGTTGGGTCTTGACCGTGGATGGGAAGCTGCCCAACCCACTTTCAACGGATGACGTTAATTACTTCTCATCGCAATTCTTTGTCGTTCCTGGAACCGGCACCATTTATGTGGATTCGCCAATGTCTATCGTGCGACAACGAGCGGTCGGCGGGGGATTTCACGAAGATATCACGGTTACAAATCACAAGCCCAAGCCGATTGATCTGGATATCAGGATCGAAGCCGACGCAGACTTCTGCGATCTTTTCCAGGTAAAAGACGCAGAGTTCAAGCGAGCGGGCAAGTTCTACAAAAAAGTTGATGGCAATCGCCTGGTGCTCGGATATCAGAGAGAGAAGTTCGTACGCGAAACCTGGGTAACCTCGAGTGCCCCCGCCGAAATCGATGAAAAGGGATTTCGCTTCCGAGTCCACCTTGAGCCGCACGGGGAATGGCACACCAGCTTCGACGTGCTGGCGGCTATCGATGGCACCGAAGCCATGAGGAGGAAGCCGAAATACAAAGATGTGCACGACACTCCAACTCCAAATGTGGGGATGAGCTTACAAAGTTGGAAGGCCGGTGCACCCCAACTTCATTCGTCCTGGACCGATCTCGAGACAACTTACGAACGTGCCTTGGTCGATTTGGCTGCCTTACGGTTCTTCTCGGCTTATGCGCCCGGAGAAGCGCTGCCTGCTGCCGGGCTTCCCTGGTTCATGGCCCTGTTCGGCAGGGACAGTATCATCACGAGTTTCCAGGCGCTCCCGTTTGTACCTGAACTCGCTTCGACCACAATACGAGTACTCGGGATGCGGCAGGGTACCCGGATGGATGATTTTCGCGATGAAGAGCCGGGGAAAATCTTACATGAGGCGCGCTGGGGTGAGATGACTGCGTTCGAGGAACGTCCTCATTCCCCTTACTTCGGAGCTGCCGACGCTACTCCGTTGTTCCTGGTGCTGATGGACGAGTTTGAACGGTGGTCTGGAAAACACGAGTTGGTCAAACAATTCGAAGCGGAAGCAAGAGCAGCCCTGCGCTGGATCGATGAATATGGCGATCGCGATGGCGACGGCTACGTGGAGTACGAACGGCGGACTAAGGGGCCGGGCACCATCGAGAACCAGTGCTGGAAAGATTCGTGGGACTCCATTATGTTTAGCAATGGGATGCTCGCGTCCTATCCCATTGCCACCTGCGAGATTCAGGGCTACGTTTACGATGCCAAGCGCAGATGCGCCAGGTTGGCACGCGAGTTCTGGGGAGATCCCGACCTGGCAAACCGGTTGGAAAAAGAAGCTGCCGAACTGAAACAGAAATTTAACCGCGACTTCTGGATTCCGGAAAAACACTTCTTCGCGCTGGCGCTGGATGGCCAGAAACGCAAAGTTGATTCCCTTACCTCGAACATAGGCCACCTGCTGTGGAGCGGCATCGTTGATGAAAACAAGGCAGAGGCATGCGCGCGGAGTTTGGTGGGGCCGCATCTTTTTTCAGGCTGGGGAGTTCGCACGATGGCGGATAACGAGGGTGGTTACAATCCCATCGGTTATCACGTAGGAACCGTGTGGCCGTTCGATAACTCGCTCGTCGCCCTGGGATTACGAAACTATGGTTTTAAGAAGGAAGCGGCACAAGTAGCCCTGGCTAACCTCGAGGCCAGCAAGTTTTTCGCGTATCGGCTGCCCGAGGCATTTGCAGGCTACGACAGAAAGAAAACGGAGTTTCCGGTCGAATATCCAACCGCCTGCAGCCCGCAAGCATGGTCCGCCGGCGCGCCCTTATTATTTCTGCGCACCCTCTTGGGTTTGGAACCGGTCGGCAATCGTCTTCTGGTCGACCCAGCAGTGCCAAAGCAGATCGAATGGATTGAACTGTTAGGTATTCCTGGCCGGTGGGGCCGCGCCGACGCCTTCGGACGCGGTTTACTCGATATGTCTCAAACCGACGATGCCAAGAGTCACAAGAAACAGCCGGACACCAAAAAAGCCGCCTAACTAACTTTGTGGGTGCGTGATTGAAGGTAGTGGGTGATTCGAATAATTTTGTCTCTTCTTTGCCTGAGGGCTTCGATTCGTCTGTGAAGTTCTGTCCTGCGAGCTTCTGCGAGCTTGGCGAGTAAGTATGGTGTAGGGGAACCTGTTTCTTCAAATCTCGTTAGCCAACGATCAACATCTTCGGAGTGCGCGATGACGGGAGACCGTACGGTCTTGTTGACGCGAATGACAGGCATTCCCAGACGTTCCCATCTCTGCACAGTACGGACACCGCGTTGCAGGTGGCTTGCGATCTCTTTCCAGCCATTCAGTAGCACTGAGGTACTCCGGTAGCCAGAAGAATATGGTTGGAATAATGCTGCTTATGGGTGACTGTAGCACAAAAAAGCGCCCTGTCAACGGTATTGGGTTACGCTCGTCCTGCAATAGAAAGTATCCATGCATGGTTGACCAGGCCGCTGAGACGGCGGGTCCTTTTCATGTGCTGATCCGAGCGTCTCCAAGGATGCTGGGGCGGTGGCGTTGTGCTGCCCACGATGCCGGCTTGGCATTGCGGCGATTTCAGATGGATGGTATTTTCCACAGTATGCCGGTTTCAGTAGAAATTCATCACACAAGTTCCGATCCTGGGCAACGCGAGGAGATTACTGCGCACATTGAACACGCGCTGGCGGATCAGCGCGGAGACTGGAGCGTATCGATTATCGGATCGCAGGAAAGTGATCGCTGGGAGATGAAGATTCTCGGGCCGAATGGGTTTGAACGGACGTACATGCTTGAGGGTGCTTCAGGCGAAACTGAGCCGCAGATGATCGGTAGGATTGTCGCGAGAATGGTGAAGTAGCACAACGGAAGACCGTTCACTGGCGGTCTTACCGGGCTGAGCGGGTCCCTTCATTGTGAGTGCCATGGCCTTTCACGTCTGAAAGACGACCTCCTGTACATTCACGCCCGTCGACCACCGCGTTTTTTTGCTGCCGAGTCCGTCCCGCCATCATTGCTCAAAGTAGAGGCAAACTCACTTGTGAATAAGAGCGCTAATCTGAGGCAATTTGCCGGTCGAATTTTAACTTTCAAAAATTCCGGACACGAACGGCTCGATCAACGGCAGGATTAAGTTTCATCCGTTTCCCACACGCCATTGTCTCTGCTATAGCAACGCGCCGTGATTTGGCATCCCCCATATGCCGCCTGGTGATCGATTGAGGAACCTGGATAATTTGCCAATCCATTGAGCTGTCCTCCTTCGAACATTTCATGACAATTTCTTCATCAGAATTTTTTTATCCCGTAATACTGGGATAGCCGCCACATACATAAGATGACCCGGAGGTGCAGCTTCGTTGATTACGCATCTGGAGACTGAAATGACCGACAACAGAAAAGATCTATTCGCAGGCGCTCTGACGAATTGGTACCGTCAGGCTCTTACACTGGGAACCGCAGTACTCCTCGCCTTCATCCTGGCGGCGCCCGCAAGCGCTGCGGGAGGTTGCCAGCTCAACTCGCCCCGCGCGAAGGTCAGCCATGTAGTTGTGATCATCTTCGATAATACGCATTTCAAACGCGACCCCTTACGCGATGGCTCGACACCAGTACCTTCCGATCTTGAGCAGATGCCCCACCTGCTAAGCTTCATCGAGAACAACGGCGTGCTTCTTTCCAATCATCACACGCCGCTCATCGCACACACCGCCGACGACGTCATTACTATCCTTACAGGAGTCTATCCGGACCGCCACGGCGTGGCGACGGCGGCCAACAGCTACTTCGAATACACGCCACCTGGCACCAGTACCAACCTGCAGTCCGGCTTTACGTATTGGACTGACCTGGATTTCAATAGCAGATATAACCTGATTAGCGGGCCTGTCGATGCTAATCATCCGAACGGCCTGAACGCCCCTGCGCCTTGGGTGCCCTTCACCCGCGCGGGCTGCGACGTCGGCGCCGCGGCTGCCGCAGACATGGAGATCGAGAACACCACCACCGACCTTGACACTATATTCGGGCCGAACTCGCCCGAGAGGAAGGATCCAAACGCCTTTGCTGACTTTGAGGGTGTGTCGATCCATTGCGCAGCCGGCAGCAAGCTCTGCTCGAGCGCCAACGGCGGTTTCCCCGACAAGTTGCCATGGGAGCCGAATGGCGGTGGCTCGCCAGGAGTCCCCACTGCCGCAGGGACCTCCAAGTTCTACCAGGGGTATAACGCCCTTTTCGGCCACAAATCTGTCACCCAAGCGTTCCAAAATCTCGGGCTGGGCGGCAATGTGCTGGACGCTAATGGAAACCTGCTCGACATCAACGGTAACGAGATTGTTGATGACTTCCGTGGAAGCCTGACGCCGGGCTTTCCGGGTTTCGGCATCGCGCCCCAATACGAACTGGGCTACCTTGCCGATTTTCTGGAGGCTGGCGTTCCTGTCGTGTTTGGGTACATGGATCCCCCACATCGCCCAATCCAGGCGAACCCCTACGGCTATACTCCCAGCGCGAATGGGATTTCCCCGGACGCCAACGACTACGGACCGGGGGAAAAGGACTATGTCATCCAGCTGAAGGAGTATGACGACTCATTCAACAAGTTCTTCACGCGTCTTGCTAAAGACGGGATCACCCCAGCGAACACGCTCTTCCTGATCATGGCGGAAGAGGGAGATCACGGGGTTGCGGCCGAACCCTCTAACGCTAGCACCTGCGACGGAGTGACTACGCCGTGCACCTACGGGAACACCAATGGCAATGAGGTCGGCGAGATTAACTTAAACTTCCCCAGCTTGCTTCAGGCCGAAACCGGCATCACCACCGCCGCTTCGGTGAACCAGGACGATGCTCCGGATATCTACCTTGCCAATAATCCCGCCGCCGACAATTCCACTCTGCGGGATTTTGAGCGAGCATCGGGCACTTTATCCGTCAAAAATCCCATCACCGGGAATTTGGAAGTTGTCGCGCAACGGATGGCCAACCCTGTCGAGTTCAATCTGCTGCACATGCAGACCTTCGACCCACTCAGAACGCCGAGCTTCACCATTTTCGGCAACGACGACTATTTCATTAACCCCAGCCAGCCCGGTCCGAAGGACCAATGCAGCGGCACAAGCACACCTGCCGCTGCCGCGACCGACTGTGTCAAGCAAGCGCCAGGCTTTGCCTGGAATCACGGCGATTTTCAGCCAGAAATCACTAACACCTGGTTCGCTATGGTCGGCCCCGGAGTCGCTCAGGCGGGCGTGGACAATGCAACATTCTCGGATCACACTGACGTCCGACCCACCATGCTCACACTCCTGGGTCTAAAAGACGACTACCCCCACGAGGGACGCGCGCTAGTTGAAAAATTCAGTAGCTATGCGCAGCCCTCCGGAGTCACGAAAAGCCCGAACTTCGTCGCGTTAGCCCAGGCAATGAAGCAGATCAATGCCGCAGTAGGGCCGTTTGGCGACGCCACCCTCCACGCGTCCACAGTCGCTCTGGAGAGTGGCAGCGACGCTGACGATTCCACCTATACCGCCATCGAAAAGCAGCTGGCCTCTTATGGGTCCCAGCGCGACGCGCTGGTGGCACAAATCGAACCGCTACTCGAGGCTGCCGAGTTCGACGGCATACCGATTCCGGACGCTACGGCACAAAACCTGATTCAGCAGAGCCAAGACCTGTTGTCCAGTGTGCAAGCCTACGCGAGCGGTTTGTAACAACAACCGGCTGTTGTAGAAAACGAAATAAAAAGGGGCGCTATCTCTGTTGCGCTCCTTTTTCTTTTCGCTCGGCGAACCCGGGTGGCGGTGGGACGAGGCTACTACTCATTTTGGAGAGTTTGCTTTTAACGGTTCAAGCGGGTCCGCTCAGACGAGTACCGCTATGGCGTCACGAATATCACCCGGCAGTGGCCTTGCCTTGCGCGTCTTCAGGTCAATGCACACCCCCACCACGACCATGGTCGCAGCCAGTTCGCCGGTCAAGTCAGCTGTCATCTCATGACGGAAGCGGAATGATTTCTCCCGCGCCTCGAGCACCGAAGAGCGCACCGTCACCAGATCTCCGGCGCGAAGCTCGCGCTTGTATTCGATGTGCTGCTCCACCGCCGCCACACCGAAGCCTTCGTCTTGCATGCGCGATGACGTGGCGCCAATCTTCGCCAAGATGTGCCAGGTGGCCTCGTCGAATTTGCCCACATACCACATCACGTTCATGTGTCCCATGTGGTCGCAATGCCACGGACACACGGTCCCGCGATAGGTGATGATCGTTTCGGCCATGGGAAAGTCACGCTGCGGGCTTGATCTTACAGGCGGGAGACAAAAGCGGCAAACCAGAAAACCCGGGGACAACCCTACCGTCGAGAATTTTCACTCCACAACCAGTTCAGCAGGCTGACCGGAATTCTACGGACACTCTAGCGGCGGTCTCATCCATGCCTGCGCGGTGTGTGAAAGGCACACAAGGTGGACGAACGCGAGGAAGTTTTTCGAAGTGGTATTCCCATCGTGACGAGCCGGCGGATGCCCAGGCGTTGGAAAGCACCTAATGTGGAGCGCCGAATTATGAAGGTTGCCACAATTCGATGGGATTTCCCTCAGGGTCATGCAGACGAGCGAAGCGCCCAACATTGGGATAAGATTGCGGATCCTTGACCTCAATTCCTGCCGTCCGCAGCTGGGCCACCATTTTGTCGAGGTCATGCACTCGAAAGTTCACCATCCACATCTTGTGAGGATCCCCGAAATAGCTACTCGTTTCGGGAAAGGGACTGAAGACGGTCGGTCCGGGCTCTTGCTGCCAAACGGGCGCGCCCTCGCTGGTTGGTGTGAGCGCGATCCCTAAGTGTTCGAGGTACCACTGTCCCAACCCAACGGGATCATGAGCTCGGAAGAATAACCCACCGATTCCGGCTACCTTTTCCATTTTCGCTCCTCCCGATTCACCTTTCGCATCTGGCTTCCTAGGCGCAGCAGGATTCGGTGGCGGTGCGGGGTTCTGTGCCGCCATAGCTAATCCGTTCTGAGGCAGAATGAAGCCGGACCCGAAAGCATATGACAAAAGTTGAAGTGATTGGCGCCTTGAAAAGCTCATTCCATCCTCCTCCCGAGACTTTGTGCGAGCTCATCTACGATACTGCGGGGATGGAGTTGTGAAAGTACTATAGCGGATCCTGGGCTCATCTCGCTTAATTCAGAGTCACCTCCGCGCGATCGGATCTGTGCGGGAGAACAACGTTTAGGGCCTGTGGCGCGGAATAAACGTCACCCGCCATCCGGCGTAAAGCCACGTCGCGCCGACCGCAATGAAAAGCAGGGGAGCCAGTCGAGGAAACCACATCTTCAAGTAGTAATGCCGCCGAGAAAGCTATAGCCACTCCGGCCAGCAAGGCAATGAGAAGGATTGGGGCACGGACTGGCTTGGGGACTACCATGACTTTCCCCACCAAAACCTACCCGGACCCGGCATCAAAGCAGGGTTAACATTGCAAGAATTTCTGGGCTTGGATTTCTCGACGTCCGTGGAGTAGACTCCATCCGTCCATTGTGCAGTAGATTCCATCCGTCCATTAAGGAGGTTTTATGGCGCTGCAAAATCCGTCCGATTTCCTCCGGCAGGCTTCGAGGTGGTCGATGGTATGGGGTGTTTTGCTTGTTATTCTGGGCGCGTTGGCCCTGGCATCGCCGCTTATGGCGGCGGTAGCGGTCAATGTCGTTATCTCCTGGTTGATCGTTCTTGCGGGCGTGGTCCACTTGATCACCGCGTTTCACTTGCATCGCGCCGGAAGCGTGATCTGGAGACTGCTGGTCGGACTCGCCTATCTTTTCTTTGGTGTGTACCTGATCGCGCGTCCCGCCGTCGGAGTGGCTTCGCTCACGTTGGTGTTGGCGACGCTGTTCCTTATCGAAGGTGTCTTGGATATCGCTCTCTACTTCCAAGTACGTGCGATCCAAAGAGCGGGTTGGTTCCTGCTCGACGGGATCATTACTTTGATCTTGGGTCTGATGATCTACCTGCAATGGCCTTCGAGTTCCGCATGGGCAATCGGAACGATAGTCGGCGTCAGCCTGATTGTAAGTGGCGTGGCCCGCCTGATGCTATCGTCGGCCGTCCGCAACGTAGCTGATCGAGTATTTCCCCACGCGGCTTGACCACCGCGGGCGGTCTAGAGTCGGGGAATTGCGCAAGGATTCGGCTCTCAGGGAGAGGTATGCCGAATCGAAGGAGAAAATCGTGGGCGGACTAATTCCGCTAAGCGACGCGTCGCGGCGGCCCCTCAACATGCCGCTGGTAACGCCTTTGATCATTGTTGTGAATGTGATCGTTTTCCTGCTCGAGCTGGTTCGGGGCGACACATTCGTCATGGCCTGGTCCGCGGTACCGGCACAAATTGTCTCCGGCCATCACTGGATCACAATTTTGACAGCGATGTTCATGCACGGCAGCTGGTCGCATATCATCGGCAACATGATTTTTTTGTGGGCATTTGGCCCTGAGATCGAAGACGCAATGGGCCGGGGCCGCTTTCTCGTTTTTTATCTGGTCGGCGGGCTTGTTGCCATGCTTGCGCAGGTGGCCGCTGATCCCCACTCTACCGTCCCGAACCTCGGCGCAAGCGGAGCTATCGCCGCGGTAATGGGTGCGTTTCTAGTTACCTATCCCCGCGATCGAATTAAGTCAGTGCTGTTCGTCTTCCTTTTTGCACGAATCACGCTCATCCCTGCCGCGCTTCTGATCGGATTTTGGTTCCTGATTCAGCTCGTGCATGCCGGTGCGATCGCGCAAACGCAGTCCGGTGGCGTAGCTTACCTAGCACATGTCGGCGGGTTCATTTTTGGAGCAGTCACCGCGCGTTGGTTCGAGAGGCCGGATCGAACGGCTTCTTTGGGCCCGGCTGAGGAATGATCTCGCTCCTACGGGCAGACTTCGAGTGAAATGGTGATTGTCGCGATTCATAGCTGAGAATGCTGGCCTGGTTTTCGTTTACAAGAGTGACGTCGCCGAGGTTGCGTTTACAGAGGCCGTAGTTCTGAACGTTACTTTCGCCCTCTGGCCGTCCACGATGGCCGCACGACTCAGACCCAACGAAACATTGCAACGTGGATAACTCTGCTCAATCGGGACGTAATTGGGCCTGCTGAGACTCTTGGTTTAGGTGGAGCCCGGTTGAAGGTTTTAGCCAGCACCATGGATGAAATTCCCACCGACGCCCTGCTCCTTAATCCCGCCCGGATGAGGTTCTCGAGAAGGTATTCCCGTCCCTGGCACATGCGACATCGGTCCCAAAAAGGTCGGGTCGTGATCTTTTTCCCGCAAATTAACATTGGGTTAACACTTGCCTCGTATAGTGACTCGGACCCTTCCGCAAAACTCCAGGAGGCAAGTGCATATGGCAACCGCGCCCGTCAGACCGTCAGTTGTGCCTGCACCACCCGTAGCACCTTCCGCTGTACACGCGAAATTAAGCAAAGGCCCAGGGAAACTGGGGATCTTGATTTTTGGAGTAGTCCTCGTCGTCGGGCTCGTGTATTCCGGTCGAAGCCTTATCTCTGACCTCTCTGGCGTGCACAGTCCATCCGTGATGCCATTCGTGCTGCTAGGACTCGCACTCTTGGTCGCGCTTGGATTCGAATTTGTGAACGGTTTTCACGATACCGCCAATGCCGTCGCGACAGTCATTTATACCCACTCGCTCGAGCCGCACATTGCCGTGGTTTGGTCAGGATTCTGGAATTTTCTCGGTGTGGTGACGTCCTCTGGTCTGGTCGCATTCGGCATTATTTCACTGCTCCCCGTCGAGCTGATATTGCAGGTTGGCAGCAAGGCCGGATTCGCTATGGTCTTTGCCCTCTTGGTAGCGGCGATCATCTGGAACCTGAGCACCTGGTATTTCGGACTGCCCGCTTCGAGCTCGCATACCCTGATCGGCTCGATTATCGGTGTCGGGATCGCTAATCAACTTATGTCGGTGAAGAACGGGACCAGTGGGGTGGATTGGGGACAGGCGCTGAACATCGGCAAGTCACTCTTGTTGTCTCCCCTGGTGGGTTTTCTGGTTGCTTCCCTGTTGTTGGTGTTCATGAAAGCTGTTATCCGCAACGTAAAACTCTACAAGTCTCCGGAAGGCACAGAGCCGCCACCATTCTGGATTCGCGCCCTTCTGCTCTTGACTTGCACGGGCGTCAGCTTCGCCCACGGCTCCAATGATGGCCAGAAGGGCATGGGATTGATCATGCTCATTCTGATCGGAACCGTACCTACCGCTTACGCTCTCAACCACGCGATTACCAAGAAGCAGTCGGAGGACTTTGTCGCGGTGTCACAACAGACCGCAAACGTTTTGGATAAATATGTAAGCTCCAATGCCGTAATTGGTGACCCGCACGATGTAGTTACCGATTATGTCCGCACCAAGCAATTCACACCCGAGACGATGCTGGCTCTGCGCCAATTGATCGGGGATATGGGAAATGAAACCGCGCTGTTCGGCGAAATGAAAAAAATTCCCAATGACCAGGTCCGGAATTTCCGAAACGACATGTACCTGGTGAGCGAAGCGTTGCGTCTCATGCAAAAGAGTCATCACCCGGAATTTTCATCCGACGATGCCAAAGTTCTTGCAAACTACAAGAAGCATGTCGATGCTGCAACCAAGTTCATTCCGCTCTGGGTCAAGATCGCGGTCGCCATGGCGCTGGGACTCGGCACCATGGTCGGGTGGAAGCGCATCGTAATCACGGTTGGAGAAAAAATTGGCAAGGACCATCTAACCTATGGTCAAGGCGCAGCCGCTGAAATCACTGCGATGGCGACCATTGGAGCCGCCGACTGGTTCGGGCTTCCGGTCAGCACAACCCACGTACTGTCGTCAGGAGTCGCAGGCACCATGGCGGCAAATCGCTCCGGCCTGCAATGGAGCACGGTCCGCAATTTAGGAATGGCATGGATTCTGACTTTGCCTGCCGCGATGATGCTCTCGGGATTTCTCTTTTGGGCGTTCCGCGCGGCGTTCTGAAATCGGTACCAGGGTAAATCCCACAGGCAGGTGGAAAAGGGGACCGGGCCTCGCAGAAATCGAGTACGAAGTCAATTTTACGCGGCAGGCCCGGCCTGGATTCGAGCTGCAAACATCGATCGTGGCTTGGCGAACTCAGCGGGGTTCATGCTGAAACACCCTTTTTACGGAGGAGAGTACCGAAATCATCGATCTTCTCATCGAGAAGGTTGAGTTTCCGAGCCAAGCCCTGGATCTCCGCTTCCGCTCGCCGATTGACATCAAAATCTAATTCGCCTCGCAACCTGTCCTTGGTGTCCTGGCGATTCTGGCTCATCATGATGACGGGGGCCTGGATGGCAGCAAGCATGGAAAGGAACAGGTTCAGCAGGATAAAGGGATAGGGATCCCACGCCCTCTGCCGCAGGATGAGATTGATCAGCGTGTACCCGCTCATCC
>Ga0126371_10005273_pt1 | contig 11483 bp, 10 predicted proteins | sample PanSoiMetaPlot_4_FD_110145 | JGI IMG/M metagenome (GOLD analysis project Ga0126371, IMG submission 110145) | Tropical forest soil microbial communities from Panama - MetaG Plot_4 | ecosystem: Environmental > Terrestrial > Soil > Tropical forest > Bulk soil | place: Panama | collected 2016-02-17
CGGCATTATTGCCCCGGTCTCGCATCCTTTTTGCGGTCATTGCTCCCGTGTGCGGCTGACCTCAGACGGCAAAATCCGAACCTGCCTTTTCTCTCTCCTCGATCATGATCTTGCCGGGCGCATGCGCCGGGGCGCCGGTGACGGTGAATTATCTGATTACGTTCGTTCAGTGGTCGACCAGAAAGAAGCGCGCCATCATATCGGAGAACCTGGGTTTGTGAAGCCTTCTCGCAGCATGGTCCATATTGGCGGATAATTTGCCGTTGCACCCAGGAAAGAAAACCGGGTAGAATCCGCCTACAATTCCTCCTCCAACCGGTGTGAATCTCCCCCAGCAATAACGTTTTCCGCCAGAACTCTGCCGAAAAAAGGATAATAGTGTCGCAGGAGACGCAAACACCAGCATCAGAATTCAGGGTTTCCCGGGCCGCGCCGGTTTTACGCGGACCGGGGTGGCAGGTGCTGGACCACTTCATGTCGCTCACGGTAGAAGTTGCCGGGAAATCGGACATTGGTTGCGTGCGCACGAACAACGAAGATAACTTCGGGTTCGATTCGCGCTACGGCATTTTTGTCGTTTGCGATGGCATGGGCGGCCAGGCCGCGGGAGAAGTCGCCAGCAAGATGGCGGTCGACGTACTGCTGAAGTATTTTCGCGAAGGCTCGCGTGCGGGCAGGTACGAACAGGTGGGTGAACCGGTCATTGACGTTTCTGCGTCCGCCAACTGCCTGGCCAGCGCAATCCAGTTGGCGAATCAAACAATCTTCAGCGCCGGGCAGGAGAACGGCCGCGCGGGGATGGGCTCGACCATCGTGGCGGCGCTGCTGAGAGGCAACTCTCTTTCCATCGGTAACGTCGGCGACAGCCGCATTTATCTGGTCCGGCGAGGTGAGATCCAGCAACTGACGCAGGACCACTCGCTGGTCATGGAGCAGGTGAGGCTCGGCTACATTACCAAAGAGCAGGCAGAACAATCGGAGATGAAAAACATCATTCTCAGGGCGCTTGGTTCGGAGGAGACGGTTGAGCCTGATGTCGAAGACCTGGTGGCTCTGCCCGGCGATCTCATACTGATGACGTCCGACGGTCTGACGCGGCACCTGAATGACGAGGAGATTCTCGCGATCGCCAGCTCCGCTCAGGACGTCAGGAGCGCAACTTCAGCGCTGGTGCAAGCAGCGAAGGACCGCGGCGGCGACGATAACATTACCTGTCTGTTGCTGAAGGTCGTTGAGCGGCCGTGGTACAAACAAATTCTCAAGAGCGTGTTTTCCGGAGGCCCGCAGTGGCAAAACTCAATCTGAAATTCGGAGATTCGGTACTGAAGGAAGTAACTCTGGCGCAGACACCCGCCACCATCGGGCGGCTGCCGGACAACACGCTGCAGATCGACAACCTTGCTGTTTCAGGTCACCACGCGAAGGTTTCGTGGGAGGAAGGCCACTACGTGGTCGAAGACCTCGGCTCTCTCAACGGGACTTACGTGAATAACAAGCGCGTAGAGAAAGCAACGCTCCTGCATGGCGACCAGGTGCTGATTGGAAAGCACGTGGTGGAATTCAAGAATGAGGGATCGCTTGCGCTTGGAGCAACGACTGCAGCCAAGGCTGGACCGGCAACACCCAAACTGGAAAATACGATCCTGCTGGACACGAAGAAGGCGCAGGAGATGATCGCCGAGAAAGCGATGGCTGCGAGCGCGGCCTCGGGACCGCTTGGAGTGGGACGCCCCATGGCAATGGCCGCAGCGGCTGCAATTCCTAAAGAACGCATCGGCATGCTGAGCGTGCTGGAAGGCCGGACCGATCATGACAAGTACATTCTTACGGGAAAAATGACGATGATCGGCAAATCTGAGATGGCGTCAATCAAGCTCAAAGGATTCTTCGCTCCGCAATCCGCCGCTCTGATCAGCAAGAGAGAAAACAAGTATTTCATCGCGCCAGCGGAGAAGAGGGCCAAGCTGAAAATCAACGGCGAGAAGGTGGAAGGCCAGCGCGAATTGAACGGCGGCGACGTGATTGAGGTCGCCAGCATGAAGGCGGCTTTCAGCTTTCAGGATTGAAAAACTTTCCCTTTGCCACCGCCGATCCGCTCTAGACCAATCTGCGCTGCATGGACTACTGCGTTCTTTCCAGGATCACCACCGTGCGGTCGTCCTGGGGTTCGCAGTTTCCGCAAAACGCGCTCACGGAAGCCAGAATCTCCTTCATCGGATCCGCGGCCATCAGGTTCCTTTCCACTTCCGCAGTACCGTAGTCGAGGCCCTGAGCGTTTTCCGCTTCGTTGATTCCGTCGGAGATCAGGCAGAGGCGCGAGCCCGGCGGGAACGGCTGCTGGATGGAGTGGAACTTGCTTTGCGCGATGAGGCCGACCGGAAGATCCCCATCGGTGACCTGCGCAACCTGGCCATCGCGAGCAATCATGGCAGGCACATGACCACAGTTGATCATCTCCAGTGTGCCGTCGCGACGCAGTTGAGCGGCAAAGAGGGTTGCATATTTCTGTCCCGCTACGCGCGAACAGAGAAAGCGGTTGACCGCGGAAATTGCATCAACAAGCCCGCCACCACTTGAAATCTGCGCGTAGAACATGCCGTGGATCATCGAAGCAAGCAGAGCAGCGGAAACGCCTTTCCCGGAGACGTCGGCCAGGATGACGGTAACAGCATTCTCCGTGCGGTGAACGTCGAAAAAATCGCCGCCGACTTCTTTGCACGGGATGCTGTGGCCGCGGACCCTGGCGAAGTCGCAATTCACCTCAGTTTCAGAAATCAGCCGGCGCTGGATGGATGCGGCAATTTCCATCTCCTGCCGGTACTGCCGCGCGGCCTGCTCGGCCTCCATCAGGCGCGCGCTTTCCAGCACCGCGGCACATTCGCCCGCGAGTGCGCGCAGGACATCAGGGCCAACGCCCGAGAGATTTCGCGAAGCCAGGCGACTATCGAGGTAGAGAACGCCTTCGATTTCAAGACGGCCCTGCGTTGAGGCCTGGGCGCGTTTCGTGCGGAGCGGAACCGCAATCACCGTTCGCAGCTCATTCATGACGATGCTCTGGCGTTCCGCCAGGGCACGTTGCAGGGTGGTATCACCGCTGATGAATTCGGCGGCGCTGCTCAGCGCTTCATCGATCACCGAGTGAGAGACGTTGCGGTCTTCGATCAGCTGGTTTCCCTTATTATCGACGCCACACGCCAGCGTGGGACCGCCGCTTGACTGTTTCAGATAAATGAAGCCGCGTTCCGCCTTCGTAAGCCGTAACGCGTAATCCAGCATGTTGCGCAAAACGTCCGTCACGACCACGCCACCCGTCAGGCTGCGGGCAGCCTCGAGGAACAGCCGGAGTTTTTCCAGTTCCGAGCTGTCGGTGTCTGTGGCGAACCGTGTGAGAAGTACACCGGCTGCGCTGCTTGAAGAAGTTCCTTCGACAAACGTGATCTTCAGTCCGGGAACTCCAAGCGTAATCTCATCGTTATTTTTTAACTTGGCCCGCTCGCATCGTTCGCCATTGACGAAAGTGCCATGGCGGCTGCCGGCGTCGACTACGAAATACCCGTCTTGCTCATTGAGCAGGCGGGCATGCACGCGGGACACGCGGAAATCGGCAATGCTGGCATCGGCTTCTTCGGAGCGTCCAATCGTAAACGGCCATTTACCAACGGGGATTCTGCGCCGCTGCCCGCTGGCATCGATTAGCAATGCAATTTCCTTTAACCTGGGCGTCGCTGCTAGGGACATATATTCCCATTGTCTCTCAAGGCGGCGAACTTTGGGCAAATTTTGGTTTCCTTGGGCTCGGGTGGGTCGATAAGAGCAGCCCGGCTCCTGTAAACTAGCCCTTTCCCAAGAGGTGGTCGCGATGAAGCCGTTTATTACCTTCCTTATAGCCCTACTCCCGTCAACTCTGGCAATGTCACAGAACGCGGCGCAAAAACCAACGCCTCCCCCGGAAAAGCCGCCGATAAAGGCGGGAACCGTGGTTCCTGTGCCGCAGGAGCCTGCATTGCCCTACTCGCCCAGCCTCGATCTGACGTCGATGGACAAGTCCGTGGATCCCTGCGTGGACTTTTATCACTACTCGTGCGGCGGCTGGCAGAAGAGGAACCCGATCCCGGCTGACAAGACTTCCTGGAGTGTCTACGCCAAGCTGCACCAGGACAACCTGAACTTCCTGCGCCGCATGCTGGAGCAGGCAGGCGCACGGCAGGGAGAGCGCGATGCGGTCACGCAGAAGATCGGCGATTTCTATACAGCCTGCATGAACCAAGCGGCCATCGAGAAGCGCGGCCTCGGGGCTATCAAGCCGCAACTCGATTCGATTGCCGAAATCAAATCACCAAAGCAGCTGGCAGCGCTGGTGGCGCAGCTGCAATATGATTTTGTCGGGGCGATTGCCTTCGAAGGTGGTTCCACGCAGGACCCTGACAATTCTGAGCAGCAGATTGCCGAGATCGATCAGGGCGGGCTGGGACTCCCCGATCGCGATTACTACACCCAGGATGATGCGAAGTCGAAAGAGATTCGCGAGCGGTATGTCCAGCACGTACAGAAAGTATTCTCCCTCCTGGGCGACAATCCTCAGACCGCTCACGCCAATGCGGTGATGGTCATGCGCATGGAGACCGCGATGGCTCAGGCGTCGCAGACGCGAGTTGAGCGGCGCGATCCTTACAAGCTGAAGCACAAGATGACTCTCGCTGAGCTCAAGCAGCTGGCGCCGAGTTTCGACTGGCAGACGTACTACAAGGATCTGAAATATCCCAGCTTTGAGATTTTGAACGTCACGGCTCCGGAATTCTTCAAACATCTGAACGCCGCACTGGCCTCCGAGCCGCTGGCAAACTGGAAGACTTATTTTCGTTTCGAGGTTGCCAACTCGGCTTCACCCATGCTCTCTTCCGCTTTTCGCAACGAGAATTTCGAGTTTTACCTCAAGTATCTGCGTGGACAAAAAGAGCCGGAACCGCGCTGGGAGCGTTGCGTTCGCTGGACCGATGATTATCTTGGTGAAGCACTGGGCCAGGTTTACGTCCACGAGGTCTTCTCGCCGGAATTGAAGGCCGGCACACTGGATATGGTGAAGCGGATCGAGAATGCCATGGAGATCCGCATCAATGAACTGGACTGGATGAGCCCGGAGACGAAACAGCAGGCATTGGTGAAGCTCAAGGGTATTCGCAATAAGATCGGATATCCGGACAAGTGGCGAGACTACAGTTCGGTGAACATCGTGCCCAATGATTTCATGGGCGACTATGAGCGCGCCGCGCAGTTCGAACGCAAGCGCGACATCAATAAAGTCGGCAAGCCGGTCGACCACAGCGAATGGGGCATGACGCCGCCGACGGTCGACGCGTATTACAACCCGCAAATGAACGACATCAATTTCCCTGCTGGAGTGCTGCAGCCGCCGCTTTATGACGTGAAAATGGACGACGCTCCGAACTACGGCAACACCGGCGGCACAATCGGGCATGAACTGACGCATGGATTCGACGACGAAGGAAGCCAGTTCGACGCAACGGGCAATTTGAAGAACTGGTGGACGGAAGACGACCGGAAAAAATTTGAAGAGCGCACCAAATGCATTGAAGACCAGTACGCCCAGTACGTCGTGGTGGACGATGTACACATCAACAGTAAATTAACCCTTGGCGAAGATACCGCTGACCTCGGCGGGGAAATCCTCGGTTATATGGCATGGAAAGATGCGACGAAAGGCAAGAACCTCCAGCCAGTCGATGGCCTCACGCCTGACCAGCGGTTTTTCATCGGCTTTGCTCAATGGGACTGCGCGAACGAGCGCCCTGAGGACCTGCGCGTGCGCGCCATGACCGATCCTCACTCGCCGGCCCAATATCGGATCAATGGCGTGCTGGTCAATATGCCCGAATTTCAGCAGGCATTTGCATGCAAGTCCGGCCAGCCGATGGTGAGAGAGAATCGCTGCCGGGTCTGGTAGAGCATTGCCGAAACTGGAATTAGAGCAAACGAAATCTGTTGAAGGTCTGGTTGGTTAGAAAAAGCTATGGAGATCAAGACAGTCGGAGTCATTGGCGCAGGCACCATGGGGAATGGGATCGCGCACGTTTTCGCCAAATCCGGATATAGCGTAGTGCTGGTAGAGGCGCAGCAAGCGGCACTCGATCGCGGAATCCAGGCAGTGGGCAAGAACCTGGAACGTGAAGTCGCGAAGAACAAAATCACGGCGCAGGAACGCGAAGCAGCTCTCAAGCGGATTGAAGGAATGCTGGATCGCAAGGCTCTGAGCAAGTGCGATTTCGTGGTGGAAGCTGCTTTCGAGCGTTTTGAGGTAAAGCAGGAGATTTTTCGCGATTTGGACAAAATCTGCCGGCCCGGCGTGGTGCTGGCGTCTAATACTTCATCCATCTCCATCACCAAACTGGCGGCGCAGACCGCTCGGCCTGACAAAGTCATCGGCATGCACTTCTTCAACCCGGTGCCGCTGATGAAGCTGGTGGAAGTGATCCGCGGGATTGCAACTTCCGATGAGACCTTCTCTGCGACCCGCGAACTGGCGTTGAAGCTGGAGAAGACTCCCGTAGAAGTCAACGATGCACCGGGGTTTGTCTCAAACCGCGTATTGATGCCGCTCATCAACGAGGCAATTTACACAGTGATGGAAGGCGTAGCTAACCCATCGGCGATCGATGAGGTATTCAAGCTGGGAATGGCCCATCCGATCGGTCCGCTGGCGCTTGCCGATTTCATCGGGCTCGATGTATGCCTCGATATCATGCGCGTGATGCACTCGGGCCTTGGCGATCCGAAATACCGTCCATGCCCGCTTCTGGTCAAGATGGTCGATGCCGGATGGCTGGGCCGCAAAAGCGGCAAGGGCTTCTATCAATACTGAGGGTACGGAGATCGCGTGGAACCGAACCGCGGCCCAGAAACCGTTCTTATTGTGGAAGACGAAGAGCTTCTGCGAAATTTGATCATCGAAGCTCTCACCATGCACGGCTATGAGGTGCTGGCCGCTGCCAATGGAAAAGAAGCCCTGATCCTGGAAAAAAGCCATTCCGGAACAATTGATGTCCTGATTACCGATGTAGCAATGGATAAGATGAGCGGAGCTCAGGTGGCTGAAGAGATCGTCGCGTCCCGGCCGGCAACCAAGGTGATTTTCATTTCGGGATTTCCAGATGGTCCTATCGGCCCCAGAGGCGAGTTGAAACCAGGCACGGTTCTGCTGCAAAAGCCGTTCACCATCAAGGCTCTCTCCGCCAAGATTCGCGAAGTGCTGGACAAAACACTTTAAAGCTTTGTGGGTATCCAGACACGCGCCTGCGTGGCAGCCGACACACCCGGCCGCCATAGGAATCCAGCAACTTATTTCTTTTCAGTGGCCTGGGCGTGGCCGCCAAGTTGCACTACCTCGGGTGTGACCAAAAAAGGAGAGCCCGAGATGGAGTCCCAGACTGTAGCCGAACCGAAATATTTTTTGCTTTGGATCATTCTTTGGATCGCGGCATTAATGATCTTGCTGCCTGCGCTGGCTCGCGGATGAGGATTAGAGAATGCTCATCGGAGCAGAGGACTGCCGGATAACGCTCTCGGAGTTTTTTTCACGCAACTATAAGCAGAGATCGACATCTTATTTTAGTCAGCAAAAGTTTGCCCGAAGACATGAAAGGAAAAGCAAGCCAGCGTCAGGGATCGGAGGTAAGTGATGCTCTCCAAGTGCGCCAATCCTTCGTGCTCAACTCCTCTGATTTATCTCAGAGAAGGCAAAATTTTCTCGGTGAAATCTGATGGTGATGCGCTGACGACGCCTGAGCGCCCATTTTTGGCGAAGCCAGCCGGGCAAGTCGAACACTTCTGGTTGTGCGGCCCATGCTGTTCGCAGTTCACTCTGGTCTATACCAAGAGCCGCGGCGTATCCGTTGTTCCAAAGGAGAAGCCCAAAGCCAAACGAGCTGCGGCCTCCTGAAAAGATTTTCTATTAGGTTTAACCGAAACCAGGGCAGCTCTCAGCCGCGGCCTGCATTCTCAATTGGAAAAATCAGGCAGTCGTAGATTGGCTTGCTTTGCCCGGGCGGTATTTCCCAGTGAGAGACAGCCAGCGGATTCTAAAGGCGTCTGCAGCCATACGCAACCCGTCGCGGAAGGGGTGGATGGTAGAGCGCGCGTCGTGTCCCCAGGCCACCGGCACCTCGGCGACCTTGAATTTGAAGTGATGCGCCAGGTAGAGGATCTCTGCGTCAAACCCCCAGCGATGAATCTGCTGCAAGGGGAAGATTGTTTCGGCGGCGCTGCGCGTAAAGGCTTTAAACCCGCACTGGGTATCGCGGTAAGGAAACCACAGCAGCGTGCGCAGAAAAAGATTGAAGATCCTGGAGAGAAGCTGGCGTGTGAGCGGCTGCCGCTCAAATTGGAGTGATGGATCGAGCCATCGCGATCCGATCGCCACATCCGCACCCTGCTCCAGCGCGGAAAAAAGCTTTCCTGCTTCGGCAATCGGCGACGAAAGGTCCGCATCGGTAAACAGCAGCACCTTGCCCTTTGCCTGCAGCATTCCGTTTCTCACCGAATAGCCCTTGCCCCGGTTGCCGGGATTGCGCACGATGCGAACTTCCGATGCGCTGCCGGCCACTCCAGCGACGATCTGAGCCGTGTTATCGCGCGATCCGTCGTCTACCACGACGATTTCAGCGTTCCATCTGTTCCGCCGCAGGTGCTCCAGGATGCTCTCCAGCGTTTTGCCGATGCGCCGGCCCTCGTTGTATGCGGGAACGACGATGCTGTACTGCGGTTGGGCTGATTGCACGTTCAGAAAGGGATCAGGGAGCGCCTTTGCTGCCATATTTCAAAGTAGATGCTGTTTTTATGCTGCCTGCTGTTTTTTTTTCAGCATTGCGAAGAATGCGCGCACCAGATCCGGGTCCCACAATCCCTGGCGGGCCTCTTCAGCCATTGTACGTTCGGCTTCGTCGTGTGTAAGAGCGGGCTTGTAGGGACGCGCCGTCCGCATAGCGTCATATACGTCTACCACCTGCAGCACCCGCGCCAGAAGAGGAATCTCCTGCCGGGAAAGATGGTCCGGATATCCGCTGCCATCCCAATGTTCGTGGTGATGGCGGATAATCGGCAGCACGTTGCGGAACGAGCGCAACGGCCGGCAGATCGATTCCCCGATCTCCGGATGCTGCTTGATGATCTCCCACTCTTCCGGCGTAAGCCGCGCATCTTTTTTCAGGATCTCGTCGGGAATCGAGACTTTGCCGAGATCGTGCAGGTAGCCGCCGCGCTTCAGCGCTATGATGCTGTCCCCGTCCAACCCGATGTAGTGCCCCAGATCGGCGGCATAGCGGGCCAGCCGCTCGCAGTGATTCCCGGTATAGGGATCGCGCGCTTCAATGCCCAGAGCCAGCGCTACCAGAACGGCCTCGGCATTCTCCAACTCGTCAGTAAATTCCTTGAGCTTCAGCAGAGACTTTACGCGGGCAAAAAGTTCTTCCGGATACAGCGGCTTGCTGAGAAAATCGTCCGCGCCGGCCTCAATCCCGCGCACACGATCTTCGCGATCGGTAAGGCCGGTAATCATTACGATGGGAACCAGGCGGGTGATGGGGTCTTCTTTGAGTTCGCGGCACAGCTCGTAGCCCGACTTGCCGGGCATCACTACGTCGAGCAGGACCAAGTCAGGACGTTCGGAGTGGACCAGCTCTTTGGCTTCATCTGCCTCGGTCGCGGTGATCACGTCATATCCCCGCGATCCGAGAAGCTCGCGCAAGAGCAACAGCGTATCCGGCTTGTCGTCAACCACCAGGATTCGCGGCGCGCGAGGCTTTAGCCGGCCATATTCTTGAATCGCGTCTTGTGACAACAATGCCATTCGCTCATGAGACGGGGGAGAGGGATCGAGGGTTGCATCGAGCAACTCTCGCGCTACTAGTAGTTGTCTATTGTCCCAAAGCACGGTGAAATCCGGGTACGGCTGTCCGGTCCACCCCAGAATTGGATTTCGGCCAGCTACTTGGCTGTGTATCTAGGTAAGATATCTTAGAAGATATTTACCGATTTTGAAACAAAAATCGGCCAGAAAACCGGTGGAAAATGATCTTAGCTGCTTCAGAAATCAAAAGACGCGCTGAGGAAAGCAAATTTGGGGCGAAAGGCACGACCTATGCGTGCAACATGGTCGGGGATCATCGCAGAGAACTGTTGTAAGCTGGTGGCGCATTTTCCATGAGATACGCTCTGCTATTGGCACTCTGTTTCGCCATTGCCTCCGCCGCGCTCGGGCAGACTCAGGCTGTTTCCGGCCGGTGCAGCACCCCTCGCCGTCAATACAGGTTTTTGGATCGCGTGGAGGCCGCCGATCCCTGGTTTGAAGTCTACAAGGCGGCGCCACAGGTGTTCGCTATCTACGAGCCATTCCAGTCGGAAGAAACCATCTCGTATCTTATTCTCGGCCATAAGCGCGCTGTTCTTTTTGATACCGGAATGGGAATCGGCGACTTGAAGAAAACCGTTTCTGCTCTCACGCGATTGCCGGTGGTCGTGCTGAACTCTCACAGTCACAACGATCACGTCGGCGACAACTGGCAGTTCAACACCATTTACGCCTTCGATATGGATTTCACCCATCACAACGCCTACGGCTCGCGCGAAGACGCCCAGGCCGAAATCGCGCCCGATGAGATTTGCGGAGAGCTGCCGAAAGGATTCGATCCCAAAACCTACTCCACGCGCCCCTGGAGAATCACGCGTTACATCCACGATGGCGAAAAGATCGATCTCGGAGGCCGGACGCTGGAGATCATCGCTACTCCGGGTCACACGCCTGACTCAATGTCGCTGCTCGATCGCGCTAACGGACTGCTTTTCACCGGCGACACTTACTATCCGGGAACCATCTGGCTCTACCGTCCTGAGACCGATCTCGAAGCCTACGCCGCCTCTATCCGCAAACTGGCCGCACTCGCCCCCGAACTGAAGACAGTGCTCGGCGCGCACAATGTTCCGGTCGCGCCGCCATCGGTGCTGGGAAAACTGGTTGCCGCCTTTGAGCAAGTCCGCTCCGACCAGGTGACTCCCACTCCCGGCGGCGCCGGGAAAGTGATCTACCGCGTCGGCGACATCGCTTTTCTTACCCGCTCGGCGGAAACGAATTAAGTTAGCTGTTCACTCCGCTCAGGAAGCCGCCGAGGTGGCCGGTCAAAGCAACCACAAGCAAGCCGAGCAGTTCAAGCGGCCAGCGATAGCGCGGCAGAGAGCGCTCCGGCGAGCTACGCGCCTGGTGATGCACGCGCCACACCGTCCAGATGAACAGAGTGCTCAAGGCGCCGAAAATCAGATGGAGGAGCAGATTCCCGTGCAGCCTCGCGCCTTCGAGCTGCCAGCGCCAGGCCAGCAGCCCGGTGGCCACCACCGGCAGCGTCGAAAGCGCCGCCAGCAGCAGGTTGTAATACGCCGCCGCAGCCAGGCCGCTTTGCTTCTTCCGGCTGGCGAAGAAA
>Ga0126371_10005275_pt1 | contig 11483 bp, 12 predicted proteins | sample PanSoiMetaPlot_4_FD_110145 | JGI IMG/M metagenome (GOLD analysis project Ga0126371, IMG submission 110145) | Tropical forest soil microbial communities from Panama - MetaG Plot_4 | ecosystem: Environmental > Terrestrial > Soil > Tropical forest > Bulk soil | place: Panama | collected 2016-02-17
GAGAGGGAAGATGGCTGGAGCCCACGGTCGCTGGAGAATTCGTTGACGGCGCTGGAGCATCTACGGGCTTTTGCCAATCCACTGGGCGTGAAGCTGCTGGTGGAAAACATTCAGAACGAAGTCACGCAGCCTCGCAACCTGGTGGAGATTCTGAATGTCGGGCACTTCAAGGACATTGGCGTGTGTCTCGATACAGGCCATGCTCATCTGGGCGACGGCGTGGCGACGACGATTGCCGAACTGCGCCCGCTCATCCGCAGCTCGCACCTGCACGACAACAAGGGCGGACGCGATGAGCATCTCTGGCCTGGCGATGGGACGATTGCGTGGGAGGAGACGATCGGCGAGTTGAAGTCTGCGCCACAGACGCCCGCGGGTGTGCTGGAAATTCACTACACACTGGAAGAGACGCCGGAGAGCGTGACGAACAAGGCACAGGCTGCGTTCGAGAAGTTTGGGTTGTAGGGCAGGCGCAGAAAAACACATCCTTCGCTTCGCTCAGGATGACATCTCATTTTTATTGACCCTATCGGTGCCGATGCAATCAATGGAATTGGCAGAACCAGCAACTACAATAGTTCCAAGCCGCAAGTGGCTGAGATTTGTATGTCAGAAGAAACAGTAATCACAACAACTGAAGCACCCGTTACCACCATCGCCCGCATCGGCGAGTATGAAGGCAAGTCGGTCACTCTGAAGGGCTGGCTCTATAACCTGCGCGAGAGCGGCAAGCTGCTCTTTCCTATTTTTCGCGACGGCTCAGGGACGATTCAGGGCATCGTGCCGAAGGCTGCCGTCTCGCCCGAAGTTTTTGAGACTATCAAGGGGCTTACGCAGGAATCGAGTGTGGTCGTTACCGGCAAGGTCCGCGCGGACAAGCGCGCACCCGGCGGCTATGAGCTTGATGTTGAGAACGTCGAGGTAGTGCAGCGTGTTCCGGAAGACGACCCGTTTCCGATTTCGCTGAAGGAACATGGCACTGACTTCCTGATGGAGCATCGCCATCTCTGGATTCGCACGCCGCGCCAGTCGGCGATTTTGCGTATCCGCGCGGAGATCATTAAAGCCGCTCGTGACTTTCTGGATGACAACGGATTCGTGCTTACCGATCCGCCGATTCTTACGCCGGCAGCATGCGAAGGCACGAGTACGCTTTTTCCGGTTGAGTATTTTGGCGACGAAGCTTACCTGACGCAGAGCGGACAGCTTTATATCGAGAGCACGGCGCTGGCTCTGGGCAAGGTTTACAGCTTTGGGCCAACGTTTCGTGCGGAGAAATCGAAGACGCGACGTCATCTCACCGAGTTCTGGATGGTCGAGCCGGAATGGGCTTATGCAGGCCTTGACGACCTGATGGGGCTCGCCGAACAGTTCATCAGCTTCATTGTGGATCGCGTGCTGACGCGCCGCGCAGCTGATATGAAAGTGCTGGGGCGCGACATCTCCAAGCTCGAAACAATAAAAGCGCCATTTCCACGGGTCAGCTATGACGATGCTGTGAAGATGCTGAACGACGCGCATGCCAAGGGATTGCTGGAGCAGCCTTTTGAGTATGGCAACGATTTCGGCTCGCCGGATGAGACATACATTTCCTCGCAGTTTGACCGGCCCGTGATGGTGCACCGCTATCCTGCGGCGGTGAAGGCGTTCTACATGGAGCCTGACCCGGAGAATCCGAAGTATGCGCTCTGCGTCGATGTGCTTGCGCCGGAGGGGTATGGCGAGATTATTGGCGGATCGCAGCGCATTGCTTCTTACGAGTTGCTCAAGAAGCGGATCGAGGAGCACAATTTGCCGCTCGATGCTTTCAAGTGGTATCTCGATTTGCGGCAATATGGTTCGGTTCCCCACTCGGGCTTCGGCATGGGGATTGAGCGGGCGGTAGCGTGGATCTGCGGGCTGGAGCATGTGCGCGAAACGATTCCGTTTGCAAGGACGCTGAACAGGATCTACCCGTAGCAAGGAATTTCTTATGTCGAAGATCAGCGAGACGCTCGCAAATGAAAAGGCGGCGGTTACCGGTTCCGTAGTCGGGCCGATTAAAGGTGGGGTGCAGTCGCTTCCACCGCGCAAAATCCGCATCATTGGCGTGCCGCTCGATCTTGGGGCGTCGCGTCGCGGCGTCGACATGGGACCCTCGGCGGTGCGTGTGGCAGGGCTGGAAGCGCGTTTGGAAGTTCTGGGCCACAATGTGGCGGACGGCGGCAACATCCATGTCGCCATTGCCGAGACGAAGCATCTGGGTGAAGAGAACGCGCGCTATCTGAAGGAGATCACTGAAACCTGCGCTCGCGCGGCAGATGAGGTCATTGAAACGCTTGGAGAGGGTATGACTCCAGTCATACTCGGCGGCGACCATTCGGTGGCGGCAGGCAGCGTTTCCGGGGTTGCCGAATATTACCGTCGCCAGAAGCAGAAGATTGGGCTGATCTGGATCGACGCACACTCGGATTTCAATACGCCGGAGACTTCGCCGAGCGGCAACGTGCACGGCATGCCGCTGGCGGCGCTGCTTGGACTTGGGCCGGAGCCGCTTAAGAATATATGCGGATTTTCACCGAAGGTGCTGCCGGAGAATACTGTGCTGATCGGCGTGCGCGACATTGATGCGACAGAGAAAGAAAACATCAAGCGCGCTGGACTGACCGAGGTCTACACCATGCGCGACATTGACGAGCGCGGAATGCGCACGGTGATGGAAGAGGCGCTCCGAGAGGCGGGACGCGGCACCGCCGGTTATCACGTCTCGCTTGACATGGATTGGATCGATCCCGAAGATGCGCCAGGCGTGGGTACTCCGGTGCGCGGCGGGGCCACATACCGTGAGGCGCATCTGGCGATGGAGATCATCGCCGATCACGGACGGATGCTGAGTCTGGAAGTGGTTGAGGTGAACCCGGTAATTGACGAGCATAATCGGACAGCGGATTTGGCTGTTGAGCTGATTTCTTCGGCGTTTGGGAAGAAGATTCTCTGACTATTCGGTAATGCGCCACTGAATTGCGAACACGATTGCGGTCATGGCTGCAGGAATCAGCAATGCCCGGGTTCCAAACGCGTGGCCTCCGACTGCTCCAATAACCGCTCCTGATCCATAGGCAATCCATGTGGTGGCAAATGCGATGATTTTCTCGCGGCGCTGTCTCTCCTTACTCCCATAGGCTGGCGGACTGGCAAGGATGCTGCCCAGTTTCTCGATGTCTCCGGTCAGGAATGTTGTATTCAGACTTACCGGCCCGATTTTCTGAAACGCGTCGTTCTGAAGTCCCATCGTCCAGGCCAGTGTAATGAGCAGGGTCATTCGCAGATATCCCCGCACGCTGAGAAATGCGAGCACGCAGAGGACGCTGCACTCAATGGCCAGACTTGCCATGGATGGGCGCATGAGAAGCCGGTCGGACTCAATCCAGCGCCGCAGCAATCGGTCTGTGACGACTCCGCTGAAAAAGCCGACAATTAAGGCCAGCCGTTCCGCTGCAAGTATCCAATGGTGTTCAGCCGCGTGATAGGCGAAGAGCACGGTGTTGCCAGTGAGGTTGGCGACGAATAGTTTGCCCAACTGAAGATAAGCCAGCGCATCGACCGCGCCTGCAATACCACATAAGAGCGCTATGAGCAGATAGACCTGCGAGGCGCTTGTGCGATTCCGGGAAGGAACCATAGTTGTCATTTCGTAGATGGGCCGTTCACATTTGAGTTCGATGCGGTCGCGATACACTCGGTTTAGTTTGCTATGCCTAAACTTCGAGTAGGTGTTTTGTTTGGCGGCCGCAGCGGCGAGCATGAGGTGTCGCTGCTGTCAGCCGCTTCAGTCCTGAAGGCCATTGATCCAAAGAAGTATGAAGTGATTCCCATCGGCATTACAAAAGAAGGTCGCTGGGTGATGGCGACAGATGCTGAGCGGCTGCTTGCGGGCGAAAAGCTGACTCCACGGCATCTGCGCGCAGGCGATCCGGAGGCGACTGCTCCGGCGGCGGTGCTGGCCAAAGGCGAGGCGATTATCGTTCCGCCGGTTCCTTCAAAGAACAAAACCGGATCGCTGGTTCCGTTTGAGACGCAGGGCCATCCGGCGCATCAGGCGCTGAATGTGGACGTGATTTTCCCCGTTCTGCATGGAACGTTTGGCGAGGATGGGACGATCCAGGGGCTGTTTGAACTTGCGGGAATCGCTTATGTCGGTTCGGGCGTGCTGGGGTCGGCCACTGGCATGGATAAAGACGTGATGAAGCGGCTTTTCGCTTCAGCGAAGCTGCCGATAACCAAGCATGTCACGTTTCTGCGGGGCGAATGGGAGGCTGGTCCGAAGAAGATTGTCAGCAGGGTCGAAGCGGCGCTGAAGTATCCGGTATTTGTGAAGCCGGCGAACCTTGGGTCGTCGGTAGGCATCAGCAAAGCGCATGATCGCAAGGAGCTTGGGCAAGCGATTGAGATGGCAGCAAGCTACGACCGTAAGATCGTCGTCGAGCAGGGTGTTGGCGGCAAGCGCGGCAAGGCGCGGGAACTTGAAGTTGCCGTCCTGGGCAATGACACTCCGGAGGCTTCGGTTGTAGGCGAGGTTGTTCCGATCAAAGAGTTTTACGACTACGAGGCCAAATATCTTAGCGAGGGATCGGACCTCATCATTCCGGCAAAGCTTACGCGGCAGCAGACGAAACAGGTGCAACAGATGGCGATTGCGGCATTCAAGTCGTGCGACTGCTCCGGGCTGGCGCGCGTTGACTTCCTGTTGGAGCCGGGTAAATCGGGTCGTATCTATCTGAACGAGATCAATACGCTGCCCGGCTTTACTTCGATCAGCATGTATCCCAAGCTGTGGGCGGCATCGGGTGTTGAGTATTCGGAGCTGATTGACAGACTGATTCAGCTTGCGATGGAACGGCGAGCGGAGAAAGACCGCACCAGCTATTCGCGTTGAGATGAAACTTAGCGCCGTGTTGTGGTGTCAGAATAGTAGGAGACTTGTCCCCAGATTGAAAGGAGTAGCATCTCCTCATGACCCTGCTCGATGCGCCTACATATAATGCAGCCCGCGCCAAACGAAATCGCAACATCATCATCGCCGTTATCGCGGTCATTGTCCTTATAGGATTCACTGGCGTTCTGGGTTTTGTCAGCGGGCACGGATGGTTCTTCAGCACGATACCTTCCGAGCACCGGGTGAACAAGTTCCTTGCAGCAGTGGAAGCGCAGGACTTCACGCGAGCCTACAGCCTGTGGAACAACGACTCCGACTGGCAGAAACACCCGGACCAGTACAAAGTCTATGACTTCAATCAGTTTCAAAAGGACTGGGGCTCAGCGAGCGATTACGGCGTGATTCGCAGCCACAAGATCGTTATTACAAAAGCTGTCGGGAACGGCGTGGTGATGGGAGTTGATATCAATGGTGGCAAAACGCCGCTCTTTCTTCGCGTCGATGATAAAACCAAGCAGATTGGATTCTCCCCGATAGAGCTTTACGTCGGGCCGTAGCTCTTCTTTTCCAGAACGCGCAACGAAATTCCTCTTCAAACATCTTTTCTATCAGAGGAGGAATTTCATGGAGACACGCCTGGATTATCAGAAAGCATTTCCCGAAGGTGTGCAGGGAATGCTGCACCTCGAAGCCATCATTCGCCGCAGTGGGCTTGAGCCTTCGCTGTATGAGCTGGTCAAGATTCGCGCCTCGCAGCTGAACGGCTGCGCTTTCTGCATCGACATGCACACCAAAGACGCGCGTGCAAAGGGCGAAACCGAGCAGAGGATTTATGCGCTCTCGGCATGGCGCGAAACTCCGTTTTTCACCGAGCGTGAGCGAGCGGCGCTGGGGTGGACGGAAGCCGTTACGAACATCCAGAACGGCCACGCACCGGAAAAGGTCTATAACCAGACGCGTCTCCAGTTCAGTGAGGAGGACTTGGCGAAGCTGACCTTTGCCATTACGCAAATCAACAGCTGGAACCGCATTGCCATCTCCTTCCGCGCCGAAGTAGGCAATTATCAGCCGCAAGCGGCTGCTGCGCATCACTGAGAACATACTTCTTTCTGCCGTCGCGTTTGCGGCGGCAGAGGGCGAGGCGTATAGTCAGAAGTTGTTCGGGCAGCATCCTTAACGGGAGTTGCACTGGAGACAATGATGAGCGTGACAAACTTCTGCAGCGCAGATGCGCCCACGACCTCGGCGGTTCGCGCCAAGGTGACCTTCCAAACACTTCAGGAAAAGAAACAGAGCAGCAGGCCGATTACTGCGCTGACAGCGTATGACTATGCCACTGCGCGGCTGGTGGATGAAGCCGGGATTGACTTGATTTTGGTTGGCGATTCGCTGGCGCAGGTTGTGCTGGGCTATGACACTACGCTCCCGGTTACCGTCGATGAGATGCTTCACCATACGCGCGCGGTGCGGCGCGCCGTGAAACATGCGATTGTCGCAGCTGATATGCCTTACGGGTCGTATCACGTAAACGTCGAGGTGGGCGTCGCCAACGCTGCGCGCTTTATGAAAGAAGCGGGCGCGGAAGCAGTAAAGATTGAAGGCGGATTGAACCGCGTGGAACTGGTCGAGCGGCTGACGGATGCCGAGATTCCGGTCATCGGTCACCTCGGCCTTACGCCGCAGTCGGTGCATCGCATGGGCGGCTATAAAGTGCAGGGGAAATCGACTGCGGCTGCGGATGCTTTGCTCAGGGACGCGCTTGCGCTGGAGGAGACGGGCGCGGTCGCGATTGTGCTTGAGGGCATGCCGCGCGAAGTGGCGGAGAACATCACGCACAGGCTTAACATTCCGACTATCGGTATCGGCGCCGGTCCGGATTGCGATGGGCAGATTCTGGTCTTTCACGATCTGGTGAATCTGAGTTTTTCGAAACCGGCAAAGTTTGTGCGCCAATATGGCGATGCAGCGAGTCTGTTCCGATCGGCGATTGACGGCTATCTCCACGATGTCGAACGGCGCGAGTTCCCAAGCGAAAGTGAAAGCTACCACTTGCCGAAAGAATCGCGCGGCACGCTGGAAGCGGCTGCGCCGATTCGCCGCAAAGCATAACCACCATGCTCATCCTTAAGACAATCGCCGAGACGCAGTCTGCCTGTGCACAGATACGCGGCGAGGAGCGCATACTCGGCCTCGTACCGACGATGGGGGCGCTGCATGAGGGCCACCTCTCGCTGGTACGCGCGGCGCGGTCGGAGTGCGATGTGGTGGCTGTGTCCATCTTCGTGAATCCGACGCAGTTTGGCCCGAATGAGGATTTTGGCAAGTATCCGCGCACTTTTGACGAGGACTGTGCGCTGCTGGAACGCGAGGGCGTTGATCTGATCTTCGCTCCCACGGTTGAGGAGATGTATCCGAGCGGGGCGAGCACATTTGTGCTGGTCGAAGGCGTGAGCGAGCGACTGGATGGGGCCTCGCGTCCGGGCCATTTCCGTGGCGTTACGACGGTGGTCAGCAAGCTGTTTCATATCGTCGGGCCGCACATGGCATTCTTTGGGCAAAAAGACGCTGCCCAGATTGTTGTGCTGCGGAAAATGGTGCGCGACCTGAATTGTCCCGTGCATCTCATTGTGCAGCCCATCGTGCGCGAGATGGATGGGCTGGCCCTGAGCTCTCGCAATCGATATTTGTCAGAGAAGGAACGCAGACAGGCCCTTGTCCTGCATCGCGCACTTCAGAAAGTCGAAGAGGCAGTTGCTTTGGGCGAGAAGTCGTCCTCGAAGTTAATCGAAACGACGCGGGTAGTTTTTGCTGAGGAGCCGGATGTTCGGATTGACTACATCGCCGTGGTCAATCCTGACACTCTTGAGAATGTTCCTGACATAAAGGATGGCGCGTTGGTGGCTGTCGCCGCATTCGTAGGAACTACGCGGTTGATTGACAATACCGTGATCTGATTTTTTCGGGCAAAGATTTGTGGCTTCCCACCCTATCGCGAACAACGCGATAGGATGGGGCACGCATTTTTTTGTGCCACTATTCGCGAAACAAAAACCTACTGCGGTTTTTGCCCGCCGCCACCCTGGTGCTCTTCCGGCTTGGGGACGAACGGAGCGGGCATGGTGTTGCCGCGATGGCAGGTGCCGCAGGTCACAGTCTTCATCTCAGGCGTTGCGTCCGGGTCGCTGATCTGCGTCATGTACTTTGAATTGATGTCCTGCACCATGGCGATCATGGTGCGGGCAATCTTCTTGTCCGGCTTGGTATCGGCGGCGAAGTTCGGCTGGTGGGTCTGCTCATTAATCTCATGGCAGAAACTGCACTTTACGCCGAGAGCCCCGGTAAAGCCGAACATCATCTTCATCAGATCCTGCGTAGAAATGTCTTTGGGCAATACCTGAAGATTGGTAGGCGCAGGCATGGGGCGGCGCTGTTGTTGTGGGGGCGGCGTGTCCTGAGCAATCAAGGGAAGGCTGGCGCAAGCAAGAAAAGCTGCAATCACGGCACAAAAAGTGACTCGTTTCATCCGTTAAGCTCCTTTGTTCTGACGACTGCGACCGGTGAGGCAAGATGTGCGCCAAGTATACGGGCAAGCTTATGAAAAGGTCATCGGCTGGTGGAAACAAATTTATTTTTATCAATAATGAAGCGCGCGGGACGCTCTGCGGCGTGGCGGATGCCGACCCTGGGCGTCACCAGAATGTGCTCCGGCTGGTAGCCGTCGTCCTTGATCTGCAGACACGATACGGGATCCGTTACGTCAAGACCGTTGTGGGCAGCGCGTGTGATGTCCAGCGCCTGACACAGCCTTCCGGGGCCGGAAGTCAGCAATCTCGGCTTGGGATCCGGAGGCAAGGCGCGGAGCTTCGCCATCGTTGAGAGGCCTTCAACCGGCTCAAGCGCGCGGATGAGGACGCATCCGGCATGGCCATCAGGCTCGCAGGAGACGTTCAGGCAGTAATACATGCCATAGATGAAGTACACATACGCAAACCCCGGAGGGCCGAAAAGCACAGCGTTGCGCGCTGTCCGCCCGATATAAGCATGCGCCGCCGGGTCTTCTGTGCCGAAATATGCCTCGACCTCCACAATGCGCCCGATGAGCAGCTTGCCCTTGCGTTCGCTTACCAGGAGCTTGCCCAGCAATGCGCGCGCGACGATGTCCGGACGGCGTTCATAGAACGACCGCTGAAGAATTGAGGCTGCCGCCTGTTGGGTCCCAGGTCTCAAAATCGAGATCTGGGGCACCCGTTCCCGCGCGCCCGCGCTTGCCACCGTTACTTCTTCCACGCTTTGATCGCTTCCAGCACTTCTTCGGCGTGACCTTCCGGCTTTACTTTGGGAAAGATTTTGACCAGCTTTTGATCGGGCCCGATGAGAAAGGTTGTGCGTTCTATGCCGATCACTTTCTTCCCATACATGTTCTTTTGCTTGAGTACCCCAAACTGTTTGCAGACTTTTTCGTCTACATCAGCAAGGAGCGGATACGGAAGGTCATACTTTGCCTTGAATTTTGCCTGGGCCTTTGGCGTGTCACGCGAGATGCCGAGCACAATGGCGCCTGCCTTCTGGATTTTTTTGAAGGTATCGCGGAAGCCGCATGCCTCGATGGTGCAGCCGGGCGTGTCGGCCCGGGGATAAAAGAAGAGCACAACCGGCGTTCCGGCGTAATCTGAAAGGTGGACGGTGTTCTCCTGGTCGTCCTGGAGCGTGAAATCTGCAACTTTGTCGTGAACTTCCATGAATGGGTCCTTCCGCAAGAATAACGTTTTGGGTCAAGTTGATTGTGTCGCAGACCCTAAGTGTATGTCATTGTCCATGAGGACGATTCGATGTGTTTTGGGCCTCTTCATCTGTGGAGCATGCACGACAGCGCTCGCGCAATATCCCGGCCACGTCAATAAAGATGCTAATGCTGCGCCAACGCTGCGGGCCACGGGCATCTTTGAATGGACGGGCGATCTGGATAAGCCCAAAGCCGGGCGACTGATTCCGCTCGCCGTATGGGACGGACAGCAATATCAGCCGGGCGGTCTCTATCTCGCGCAGCCTGCGCCCCTAACGGTTCTTACCGGCACGGTTTACGAGCTGGAACAGGCGGGAACGCCAAAGGGGCTTTTCAGCGTCAACGGCGCGGAGAATCTTGGCGGTTCATGGATCGCGATTGGGTCGGTCAAGCCCGAAATGGCGAAAGCGAAGGCGCGACCGCCCATGTCGAAACATCCGCCACAGGTGATAAGAGATGCGGGCAGCACTGCATCAACGGCTGATTCAGACAGGCCGACGCTTCAGCGCAAAGATACAAGCGATAATAGTTCCAGTTCAACCAGTAGTCAGACCGGAAGCGGCAGCGCGTCATCCAGCAGCAGTAATCCGGACCGGCCTACTCTGCACCACCGGGATGCGAGCGACACCAGTTCCGGGTCAGGTTCGAGTGGCGATTCGACCAATTCGCAAAGCACGCCTCCAGATGATTCCGACCATCCAACGCTGCATCGGAAGGATTCGGATGACAGTACACAGAATACCCCCACCGTTGATCCAGACCGTCCCAGATTGCATGAAGGCCAGAACAACCCCACCTCATACTCAGGGGCTCCTGTAACCGCGACTGCGAATACAGATTCCAATCGCCCGACGCTGCGGTACGGCAAGCCGGAAACTCCGGAAGGAATCGTTCTGCCGTCGAAACTTGAAGGGCTGCCAGTGGACATGAACCAGATGGCCGCCATCTCGGACGTGAAGACCGGAGAGGCGCATCCGTTTGCGTACAGCTGGAACGATCCGGAAGATGCGGCCAAGATGAAGGCGGCAATGGAGGATCTGACACAGAAAGCCATTGTTGAAGGCTTCAACATAGCGCCGCCTGCGAAAGTAGCAAGAACAACTGCAAAAACGTCCGCGACGCATCGCAAAGCTGCAGCTCCGGCTCCGGTTCCTCAGCTTGAGGACGAGAAGTTCAACGTATTCGAGCTTTCTTACAATGGCGGCGCAACTGTCGTTCTAACGGCGAAATCAATGGGCGACAATGGCGAGGCAAAATATGTAACCCTGGTTGCCCAGCCAGATTTTTACGGCACACCGCATGTTTTGTTCAAGCAGTTGACCAGCGACAAGGGGCTGGATATCTCTCCTCGCATGCGGCTCGTTGATGCCGCAGATACAGATGGGGATGGCCGCGCTGAACTGATCTTCGAGCTGCGCGGAAAGACTGGACGGTCGTTCGGGATTTATCGCGTCTCAGGCGGGCGCGTGCTTGAGGCATTCAACACGGGACCGCTGCCCTGAGCCTTGATCTCGTTGTCAGTTGAATCCCAGGTCTCAAAGTCGAGACCCGGGGCACACGCACCCGAAGTCAGGGACGCTAAAGCTTCGGCAGTTGCGATGTGTCCCAGCCTCCGCCGAGGGCTTTGATGAGCAAAACATTGGCGGCAAACTGGCGCGTGGTGATGTCGGCCTGTGTGCGCTGGTTGGTGAGCAACGCGGTCTGTGCGGTGAGCACTTCCAGATAATCGACCAGGCCTTCTTTGTAACGAGTGGTGCTGACCTGCAGTGACCTTTGCGCCGCCGC
>Ga0126371_10005276_pt1 | contig 11482 bp, 8 predicted proteins | sample PanSoiMetaPlot_4_FD_110145 | JGI IMG/M metagenome (GOLD analysis project Ga0126371, IMG submission 110145) | Tropical forest soil microbial communities from Panama - MetaG Plot_4 | ecosystem: Environmental > Terrestrial > Soil > Tropical forest > Bulk soil | place: Panama | collected 2016-02-17
GGCGGGCCTGCCGAAAGAGTTTGAGGTGCGGCCGCTGCCGGTGGGCGGCAGCGAAGACGTGCTCGGCATCGAGGTCACGACCGGACGAAACGGCCACGCGCCCGGCGGCGTCTGGCTGTACTTCGCCGTCGGCGGCGGCTTTCTCTACACCGGCGACTGGTCGGCCGAGTCGATCGTTTATGCGTTCGACCCGCCCGGTCGGCCCGCCGCGACCGCGCTCGTCGACTGCTCCTACGCCGGCTACGACAAGCCGATCGCGGCGTGCTGGACCGAACTCGCGCCATTCGTAGAGCGCGGTCCGCTGCTGCTGCCGGTGCCGGCGAACGGCCGCGGCCCGGAAATCGCGCTCGAGATTTTCCGCCGCGGCGCTGCGCAGATTTTTGTCGATGAGGCGATGGGCGGCGCGCTGCAGCGGCTCGCGACCCGCGACCGCCCTTCCCTGCGCACAGGCGTTGCCGAGGAGATCGCGCGGCTTGCAGCCGCCGCACAGCCGATCGACGCTGCGCGGCCAAACGGCGTCATGCTGGCCGCGGCAGCTGACGGCTCGTCAGGCGCGACCGCACGGCTGCTCGCCCAATGGGAGCAGACCGCGGAGCCGGCGATCGTCTTCACCGGCTATGTGACGCCCGGCACGCCGGCCGAGCGCCTTACCAAAAGCGGCCGCGGCAAATTCGTGCGCTGGAACGTGCACCCGCGCCTGTCCGACGTGATGACGCTGTTGCAAGCGGTCAAGCCGCGGACCGTGATCCCGGCGTTTTGCGACCGCACTCAGCTCACGCTGCTCGCCGAAAAATTCGCACCGGCGCGCGTGACGATGGAGCAAACGATCAAGCTGTGACGCGAGCGCGCGCACCTATGGTGCCGGGCGCTCGCCGAGCAAGCTATGGAAATCGTCGATCATGCGCGCCGCGATCGGCGCGACGCCGAAGTTCTCGGCGACACGGCGCCCGTTCGCTGCGGTGCGCGGTAGCAGGTCCGGCTCGGCGATCAGGCGCGCCAGCTTCGCAGCCAGGTCTGCGGCTGGATCGTCACTGCGATGATCGAACGTCAAGCCGGTCACGCCGTCCTCGATGTAATCGGCAAAACATTGCAGGCCGGAGACCACGATCGCGCAACCGGAAGCCATGGCTTCGAGTGGCGCCACCGGGAGCGCTTCACCGGTCTCGGCCAGGCTGGGATAGACGAAGATGGCGGCGCGCCGATACGCGGCGGCCAAAGCTGGCTGGTCGAAAATCGGACCGGCGAACTCGCAGGCCACCGCACACTCGGCGGCGAGCGTCTGCAATTCTGCGAGATACTCCTCGCCGTCGCCGCCTTGTTCGATGCGATGCGGGCCGACGATCCGCAACGTCCAGCCGGCCAACATATCGGCGGGCAAGCGCCCGCGGAGCATGGCGAATGCGGAAAGTACAAGCTCGATGCCCTTTTCCCGCGCAATGCGTCCGACATAAAGAACCACGCGCTGGCGCGGGACGTCGGCATTGTCGGCAAAAAAAACACCGGGAATGGCGTAACCGATGACGCGGACCTTGGGCGCAAGCCACGGCGCTTGGTGCGCGACGGCCCGACCGACCGCCTTCGATACTGCCTGCAACCGGTCGGCGCGGAAATAAAGCGCCATTTGCCGTTTCGGATAACGTCCGATTTGCACATAGATCTTGCCGGCGCGGGCGCGCGGCAGCACGAGCGGCAGGAAAAAGCCATTGGTGATCGTGATGTCGCCCGGCGGCATTGCCCTGGCGACCCGCCGCGAATAGAGCAAGTCCAGCACCAGATTGATCGACAGGCTCGAGGACCGGTCCGACGACGCGATGCGCAGGTGCCGTATGCCGTCGACGACTTCGTCATCGGCAAAATCGGCAAAGCGTCGCGAAACGATCGTGACTTGGTGCCCGGCATCGCGGTAGGCGCCGGCGAGCAACAGATGGACTTTCTCGACCGCACCGCCGAGCACCGGCGGGATCGGATAGAACGGTCCGATGACGATGTTGATGCGCATGCGCGGTGCGATGCTCGAGCCTGATCAGCGTTCCGGCGCGCCGTCGTCCTGCTCGTCGTCTGTGCCGCGCAGCCGCCGGTCGAGCACGGCCAGCGCGATCAAAGCCTCGGCGACAAGGCGCTGCAACGCATAAAACCAGCCGGGCCAGCCATCGAGAATGCAACCCTTGGCGAACAGCGTATAGAACAGCACGCCGAGCGGCGCCGGCCATGCCATTCGGCGCAACCGGTCGGCCCGCGTCAGCTCGGCCGGCGCCTTGGCATAAAGATAGCAGGCCTCTTCGAGCGCATAACGCTGCTGCGAGGCAAACCAGCGCGCCAACGGCTTGCGGTCGTCGTGGTAGATGGCGTGGCGGAGCGCCCCCACCTCGCCGGCAACGCTGACGCGGTGACCGTGCCCTTCGTTGTGGTAGCGCGCCGCGTCGAGGCGATAGAGCACGATGCGCGGCGGATAGAGCGTGGCACGGAGCGGCCGGCCGTAAATGCGATAAACGAATCGCGCCCGATATCCGGCGACGCTCGCGTCATCGGTCAGCGCACCGATCTCATCGACCAGGCCCTCGCTCAGTTCATAGTCGGCATCAAGGGAGAGGACCCATGGCGTCTTTATTTGGGTCAGTCCGAAATTGCATTGCGTTGCAAAGTCGCTGAACGGATGCTGGACGACATCGACCTGCGGGTAGCCGCGCAGCAGGTCGAGCGTCGCGTCGGTGCTGCCGGTATCGACCACCACGATGCGCCGCGCCCACGACAGCCTGGTCAGGGTGCGCACGATATTCGGCGCCTCGTCGAAGGTGAGAATCAAAGGTGTGATTTGTTCGAACACGGAGCTAATGCGCAGTCCGCAGGTCCTGGTACAGCGCTTCCATTTGTCCCGCGACGTTGTACCAACCATAATGCTGCTGCACGAAATTCCGGCCGGCTTCGCCCATGGCCGCCGCCCGTGCCGGATCGCCGACCAGAGCGGCGATCGCCGCGCCGAGCGGCGCCGCGGCGCCATCGACCACAAGCCCGCCGCCGGACTGCATCACCGCGTCCGCGGCGCCAACCTCGGGCGTGACGATCGCCGGAATACCGCGCTGCAACGCTTCGACAACCGTATTGCCGAAGCTCTCCGAATACGACGGCAGCACCAGCACGCGGGCCGCGGCGAAAGCATGCTCCTTGTCGGCACCGGAGACGGTGCGCGTCACAAGGTGGACGCGGTGGCGAATGTTCAAGGCTTCGGCGAGCTGAAGCAGCTCGGCCGCCAGGTTTTCATAATCGGTGCCGACGATCGCCAGCATGCCGCGCTCGGTGCGGGCAAAGGCGCGCAGCAGCCGGTCGAGGCCTTTGACGCGGGCGAGCCGGCCGAAAAATAGAACGAGCGATTGCTCGCGCCCGAGTGCGGCGATGTCCGGCGATGGCTTGCCGTTACGCGCCGTCTCGTCGATCTCCTCGACAGCGTTCGGCGCCACAAAGGTGCGCGGCAGGTTCCAGCCGAACTGCTCGAGCTCGCGTCGCTCAACTTCCGAAGTTGCGTGAATCGCCGCAGCGCGCTCGAGGTTCGATCGCTCGATCAGCGCGATCCACGCGCTCTTGACCCAGCGGCTACGGCTGGCGATGAGCCGCTTGACCAGCATGCCGCGCGGGGAAATCACGTACGGCACTTTCGCCGCCCCCGCGATGCGCGCCGCCCGCCAGGTCGGCCAGAGAAAGACCGAATGCAGGTGCGCGACATCGAAGTCCGGCATCGCATCGCGCAGTGCGCGGGCCAGCGCCGGCGCATAGGACAGCCGGCGCAGACACGGCGAGGCGAAATAGCGGACCGTGACGCCGTCGAGAACGACCGCTTGGTCATGCGGCACCGGGCTGTCGTGCGGTCCGTCGATGCTGGTGGTATAGACCTCGACCTCATGACCGCGCACCGCCAGCGCGCGACAAAGACCGTGCACCGCAACGATGGGCCCGCCATAGCGCCGCGCCGGCAAATAGGTCGGAACGACGTGCAGAAGCCGCATGGGCGCTCAGGCCGGATCGGGTTCGGTCAGCGGCTCAGCGGAGGCCGGACTTGGCCGGCACGCGGGCTCGCCGGAACCGGCGCGGCCGTGGCATAGCGACGGGCTCTCAATCGGGGCAGCGCCGCGAACACGCACACCCCGACGATCGTCTGGAACAGCGTCACCATGATATACGAGAAATCGCCTTCCACATTGCAAAGCGTCAGCGTCGACGCGATCGCAATCAGCATGGCGATCGAGGTCGGCCCCGCCGTGGCGCTCAAGCGCATGAGAAAACCGCACAGCACGCCAAACACCGCGCCCACCGCGACGACGCCGAGATTGCCGAAATTGGCATAGGCTTCGGCCACCATGCCCCAACCGATCGTGGTCTTCGCGGTGTTTTCCGCAGTTTCGCGGCCGTAACGGACGCTGAGCAGGTTCAGCACCGCTTGGCTTTCGATTTTTTCCGGATCGACGAACCGCGGCACCAGCATCTCCGGCAGCATCGCGTAGGTTTCGCCCTCGAGATATGGGATGACTTTCGGCGTCGCTTCCTGCACGGCCAGCACCATGTGCAGAAGCGAGGTGCGTTCCAGAAGCGTCGGCCTTTTCAGTGTTGAAGGCGATCCGACGTTGCTGACCCCTTCAACGAACCAATCCACCAACATGCCTGGAAGCTGTCCCAAGGAGGCGTTTTGCACCGACTGGCTGTTGCGTGCCCAATACGCCTCGCGCACCGAGTATTTGCCGGCATTGAGAATGCTCAGCACTGCGAACACCGTGACAATGCCGAGCCATGGCAGCCGCTTGGTAGCCAAGACGTAACCGAGCATGATTGCGGCGATGTTCATGGCGCCGCCGACCAGGAACAAGTTGCTCATGGAAAACACGGTCAGCGCGAGAAAGCTGCCGCAGGCGAAGAGCCAGCGTCGGCCGGTCAGCAGTCCCGCACCGCGCGCATAGCCGGTCAGATAGCAGGCCACGTAGGTCAGCGGAATAACGCAGGCACGCACGGCGCCCGTCAAGTTGCCGAGAAAGCCGAGTTTGCCGGCGGCCACGGCGGCATTGAAGATGGTACCGGCAATAAGGCCCAAGAAGATCAGCCGATACAGATCTTCGGCCAACGCGATGTTGCGGAAGGATCGCTGCTTGATCGACTGGTAACGCGAAGCGCGATGAACCGGCGCCGGTCCGGCTTTGCGGCGCGGTGCGCCCAAGAATGGCCAGACCGCAAGCGATGCGGCCGCGAGGAAGGCGCCAACCGACAATGTCGCCCAGATAAGCTCCGACGGCTCATAGATTTGCAGAGTATCGCCGATCAGGAGGGGCAGCGCATAATACAGATAATACAATGCGGCGACGACCGGCAGCACCGGTATTCCGAAAGCCCCGTAATTCACCCACAGAAACATCGGCACGAGGACCGGCACGGTCACGCACAAATAGCTGACAGGATCATGAGCGAAAACGCTGAGCAGCAACAGGACAACAGCTGCTGCGACGAAAAAGAATCCGAGCTGCCGCGGGTTGACCGCGCGGAACGAGGTCTGGTCGGCGACCATTACGCTCATTGGCCCGCAACCCTCCGATCGCGCGCGTCCGGCAACGATTGGCCGGCGCCACCGTCCTGCCCGGTCGTCATGTTACCATGAATCGCGGGCGCCTCGGGCTTAATCGCCTCCATGGCGCATTCCTCGATGCCGGCCGGGCCATCATGGAATCGATCCGCATCCTCAACCTGCTGGAACACGGCATCGGCGCAGTCGCCGAACCGGCAGCGTCGAATCCTCGCAAAGCCGGCCTTGCCGAGGGCGGCGGCCAGGGATTTCTCGTCCCACATCCAAAGATGCGCCGACCTGCCAAATGTCCGGCGCAAGCGTGGCCCTAGCCCAGGTACGTCATGCTCGCGCCCGAGTCCGCTCGCGCGCATGAACCATACGTTAGCCTCCGGTCGACCGAGCGCCAATTCGTGCAAATACCGTTCGGCACGGGCCTGCAAATCCGGAACAACCAGCCGAAAGATGCCACCCGGTTTGAGCATGCGGAACGTGTGATCGAGCGCGGACCAGAAATCGGCGTAGGACAGATGCTCGAGAACGTGGCTCGCGTAAACGCCCTGAACCGATTGCGCCGCGATCGGCAGACCTGTCACGATATCGCCATAGCGAACGCCGCGTGGAAACGGGCCGAGAGGCAAAATCCGTCCGACCAGCGGCAGCGTTCGCAACCATAGCCACGGCGAAGCATCGAAGTTGAGCCAACCGCTTGGGCAGGATTGGCCGCAGCCGTATTGGACATAAATTGGATCGCGCGGCGTCAAAGCACGACACTCAACTGCCGCATAGCGCATTCACCGCATCGAGCAGCGCGCGCTCGGTCACCGCGACATCGAAGTGCTGGGCGCGCGCCGCTGCAGCACGCCGCATCTGCGCCAATCCGGCACGATCGTTCAGCATGTCCATTGCGGCTCTTTCGAACGCAGCCCAATCGTTCCAGCCGAAAACCCGCCCGCATGTCGTGTCGACCACGTCGGCCGCACAGCCGACGCGATCGCTGACGATCACCGGCGTGCCGCACGTCAACGCCTCGTTCACGGCGAGACCCCAGCTCTCGCCATGGGCCGAGGGCAGGACAAAGATGTCGCCCAATCGGTAGACGATCGGCATGCGGCTCTGGTTTTGAAACGGCAGCACGCGAAACCGGGACGGCTCGGCCGCGGCGAGCCCATCGATCTCGCCCTGCAGCGCACCGCCGCCGACCAGAACCAGCAACACGGCGGCATCGCGCAGGCGGCTTACCGCGCGCATCAGCTCGACCGGACGCTTTTTCGATTCGAACTTGCCGGCGTAGAGCAGCACTTTGCGGTCCGCGCCGATTTGCAATTCGGAACGCCACCGGGCCGCTTCACCTTCGCAGTCCGCCTGCGGCGCGGCAAAGCGGCCAACGTCGATCGCGTGCGGGCAGCGGTGCAATTTTTCCGGTGGCACGCCAAAACGCTCGCAATAGGCCCGATTGGCGGAGCCCGGCACAAGAATGCCGCTCGGCCAGGAATAGACTTGGCGCAGCACGGCGGCCTTGAGCCACCAGCGCGGACCGCCCGTGTTGCCATCGAGCAAATGCGAGTCGCCAAAGAACAGCGTGCGGATCCCGCGCCGATACAGCGCGTGCAGCAAGTGCATATGCGAAAGCCAGGCCCAGCCGGTGACGTGGACGACGTCGGGCTGCCATGACGTGACCCGCTCGACGAGTTCAGGATTGCGCAAGCCGAGAAATCGATGCGTTCCGGGGTCTGCCGCGACGTTTCGAACGAGTTCGAATTCGTAACCCTCGGTGAGCGGGACGTCCCAGGCGACCAATTGGCGAAAACCGCGATCCTCGATCGGGGCATCGCCGGCGTGCCATGTGAAGAATACTTTGATCTCGACATCGGCGCGCACCGCCAGCCTGCGATACAGCGGCGCGGTATATTGAATAGGATGCGAGACGACGATCGCGATCCGTTTGCGCCCGGCGATCCGGCGGAAAGCTAGACGAGACATGCCTCGAACAGCTCGGCATGCCGGTGCGCCATCATCGCCGCCGTATAGGGCGCCAACTCTGCGTCGCGCGCAAACAAATCGCCTTGCTCCACTTCTTCGACAAAGCGGCCCAGCACTGCCACCGCCTCGGAAAGCGGCATGTCGGCGCCATCGTCAAACCACAACAGGTGACCCAGCGCGGGTCGCTCCTGCAGCAGGGCGAACGCGGGGCCTTTGCGGTGCACGCACGCCAGCAGCGGCTTGCCTGAGGCCGCATAGGTCATGAGCTTTGAGGGCATATAGCCCTGATCGTCCACTCCGAGCACCAGGGCGCCGTCGCCTTGCAGTAGGAGCTCAAGACTGCGGCGATAACTCACGCGGGCAGGATATTCGCCGATCACGTCAGTAAGACCGAACGCTTCGGCGATGCGCCCGAGGTGCGGAATGCCGTCACCCCCGATCGCGCTCGCTGTGCCGTAAAGCTCAACGCGCACATTCCCTATCAGCTGCGGACGAAAGCTGCACAAGGCCTGCAGCGCACGGCACAAATACGCGAACGCGCGGGCCATGATCGGACCGCCGGTGCCGACATAGACGATCCTCTTCATGCCGGTCGGCTCACGACGCTGTACATGGCCGCGCCGCGCCTGTTCGAGGTCCTCAGCCAAAATGCCGAATGGCATCGTAGCGAACCGTCCGGCCTCGAGACATGGCGGTCGACGAGAAGAGTGCTCGATCTGCAGCAATTCCAAATAATGCGGTGAAACGGCGACCAGCCCGGACGCGGCGCAAACACGCCGCTCGATGAACTTCGCCGTCTGCCGGCTCAACCGCTCCTTGATGCCGCCGCGCCCGGCCGCAAGGCCCGAGAAGATCGGATCGTGCAAATCCATCACGAACGGAGTACCGCACCGGCGGCGCCATGCCGCGGCGGCCAGTAAGAGCGGCACCTGGGCGGTAGAGACATAAACGAGGTCGAAGCGGCGCTCGGTCAAAAGCTTGCGGCCGGCAAAGTAAAGTGGCGCCAGCGCGCGCAGCCCTATGCTGCCGACGCCCAACCAGTCGAGCAGCCGGGTGAAAGTTGGCGCGACCTGATGGACCGTGACGTCAGGCGCAAAGAATCCAGCACTGTCGGAATCGTTGCAGGAAGCAGGCTGATAAGATCGGTCGGGGCACAGAATTTCAACGTCCCAACCGCATTTGGGCAAAGACCAGGCGAGCTGTCGGGCACGATGCATGTCGGCAATCATCGTCGGCGCATACGAGCCGGTTACGATGAGAACGCGCCGTCGAGCGCGCGAACGTGCTTGAACCCGATCGCGCCGCGATACGTGCGGCTCGCTGCCTAGCGCCGATGTCATGGCATCGAGCAACACCGGCTCCTGCTTTTCCCAGCAGAATATCTCCTGTGCCGCCTGCAACGCGGCCTGCTTGGCCCGCCCGAGCTTGTCGGGAGACTGGAGAAGACCGTCGAGCGCTTCCGCGAGCGATCGCGAATTATTCGGCTCGTAAAGAGCAACGGCGCCGGGCGCCTGAACCGCTACGTCGCGCTGCCCGGCGGTATCGCCGGCGACCACCGCCAAGCCGCCGAGCAGATACTGCAGCATCTTGTTGGTGACCGTGAGGTCGCGGCTGCGGCAATCCCGCGTCTCGCCGGCAAAGCCGATGTCGTGCTCGGCGACGCGGCTGGCGAGTTCGTCGTTCGGCACCAACGGATGGATAAACACACGCTGCTGCCAACGGTCCGGCAGGCGGCTCCTGATCCAGGCTTCCATGCCGTACACGGCGCGGCCGCGCAGATGAAGTTCGGCTTCGCTGTTCAAGAGCGGGAGCGCGGCGATCAAATCCTCGATGCCACGGCCGGGACCGAGCGTCTGCGAATACCAGCAGATCGAGCGCAGCGCTGGATCGCGGCGATCCAGCCAGCCGCCGGCGCGCTCCGGCCATTCGGCCCGCGGAAACGCGTTATAGATCGTGACCGGCGCTTTGCCGCCGTAGGCCGCCGCCAGCGCCTCGCTCATGACGCGCGACGGGCAGGAGGCGTAAGCTCCGCGCGTGAGCAGTTCTGCCTCGAGAAAGCGCAGCAGCTTGAGCGGGCGGCTACGGCGCACTTCCGGCGGCAAATCCTCGGAAAACCAGTCTTCCATGTCGACGCCCACGCGCTGTCCTCGGCGCAGGAGTTGCCATACCGCGTACAAGGCCGGCTCCGAGTGGGCGATGTAAAGATCGGCCGCAATCTGGCGCGCGTGCGCCAGCAGCGGCGCCATCGCATAACCGAGCTGACCGAGACTTTCCCGACCCGCGACCCGATGCACGAGATGCGCGGCCTTGCGCCGTGCGCGGCGTAGAAGCTGCGCCATCGTTTCCCTCAAGCTCGATTGCGTCGCATCGAGCACCGGCACGAAATGAAACGGCGCGTGTTCCAAGACACGCCGATCCTGCGCCTTCAAATCGGCGTCGAGCCAGGCGCCGAGTACGGTGACGTCGTGACCGGCGCGGGCCAATGTGCCGGCTGCCTTGAGCACGCGCGGATTGTGACTGAGGCTGTTGCCGGAGAGAAGGACGATGCGCGCCCGCTGCGCAACGGTCATGTCAGGCTCCGGCGCCCCGCGCCTTCAGATGGTGCCATGCGCGCTGGCAATGCTTGCCAAATTTCCAGCCGACACTCTTGGCGAGGATCTGAAACGCGCGCCCGCCGCCGGCCTGAAGTTCGCTGCCGCCCAATTCACCGGCATGCCGCTCGGCGCGCGCGACCAGGTCGCGGGCTTGCGGGTAAGTGTCGTAGGCGAAGCGCAGGTACTGTGTGGCGCAGGCTTTTTTTGCTGCCAACGAATCGTTGCGCTCCAGCAAACGGCGACAGGATTGATCGATCGCGGTGAAGGCTGAGAGGAGCGCGGCGCGATCACGACGTCGGCTCAATCCAGGTACGATGGCGGAGCGGTAAAAGCCGCGAGCGTCACCGCAAAACACCACGGCCGAGGCGACAAGCAAAACCCGGCAAAAATATTCACCGTCATCGACCAGGCTTAACGCCTCGTCCCACGGTCCTGCCCGCTCGATCAACGCGCGCGGCGTGAGCCAGCCAAAATTGGCCATCATGCCGCCGCCAAGCCACGACGCGATGAGAAAGTCTTCCGGGGGCGAAAAATCGCGCCACACTGGCTCGGCCGCAAACGCCGCTTCGCCCGGCTGTCCACCAAAGCGCGCCCAGGCACCCGATGCAATCGCGCCATCCGGAGCGACGGCCAGGCGCTCGATCTGCACACGGATTTTGTCGCGGTCGAGCACATCGTCGGCATCGAGGAATTGGACGAAATCGCCGTGCAAATGCTCAAGCCCGACATTGCGCGCGGCCGAAGCGCCGCGACGTGGGCTGTCGAGCGCGATAACGCCGCGACCCTCATAGCGCCGCGCCACGTCGCGGCTGCCGTCGGTCGAGGCATCGTCCACAACGATGATCTCGAGGCGCGTCCAGCTCTGGCCGAGACACGATTCGATGGCTTCGCCGAGCCACGCCGCACCGTTGCGGCACGGGATAATGACGGAGACGAGCGGCGGCGACATCAGGAGACGCTTGCGCTGCGGTCACTTGCCCAGACGTTTGCCTCCGGCAACGCAGCGTCGCGCGCAAATGGGCGGCCGGACACGTCGAATAGATCGTAGCCGCGCTCGGCAAAGAACGCTGCGAAGCGTTCTCGTGAACCCCAGGATCGGGCGCAGAATGCGTCGTCGCACTCGATCAGCATGTGCTTCGGCCGAAAACGTCCGTCGAAGTTGAGCCCGGCAAGCGCCGCCGGCTCGAATCCCTCGACGTCGATCTTGAGCACGACCGGCCGCGCCGCGGGGCGCACCAGTTCATTGAGCAGGTTTTCGAGTGTGACCGAAGCCACCCAGTTCTGCGATCCGCCGCCGGCTGCCGGATTGGCCGCGACCGTGACGGTTCCTGAATTGCCGACCGACCGCCTCGACAGCGCCAGCAAAGCC
>Ga0126371_10005277_pt1 | contig 11481 bp, 6 predicted proteins | sample PanSoiMetaPlot_4_FD_110145 | JGI IMG/M metagenome (GOLD analysis project Ga0126371, IMG submission 110145) | Tropical forest soil microbial communities from Panama - MetaG Plot_4 | ecosystem: Environmental > Terrestrial > Soil > Tropical forest > Bulk soil | place: Panama | collected 2016-02-17
TGATCAAGTATACGGAGCGCCGGCCCGAGGATTTACAAACCTTGGAGCCATGGGCCCAACTCTGGGAACGCTCAACCGGCGCCGAGTTTTTGCGCGCCTACCGCGAGGCAGCGGACGGCTCCGCATTTCTCCCCGACGATGCCGAAACGTTTCGGCATCTGCTCGCGATGTTTCTCTTAGATAAGGCGCTGTACGAGCTCTCCTACGAATTGAATAATCGGCCGGCGTGGGTTCGAATTCCGCTGATGGGGATTCTGTCCCTGGCGCCGCATGCGGGAGGGCGTGAGTGGCATCAAGCACCGTCGCACAGCCGGAGTTAGAGCAGATCCAACGAATGGGCAGCGCCGATCTGGTGATCGGGATTCTCAATCCCGGTGCCGATGACCTCGGCGTCCTTCCCGGGATCCTCCACCAGGCGGTGGCCTCAATGAAAAGCGCCGCTCGTGTGGTTGTCCTGTGCAGGGGGCTCAGTTCAGAATCGCAAACCCGGCCAGAACCGCAAAACGGCGAGTTTCCGGCAGTTGCCTTCCTGAATTGGGCCGCGCCGGAGGCCGCCAATGCGACAGCGCAGGCCCTCCTCGAATCCTATCAAACTGTCTTGACCGTCTCCAGCAAACTCGGAGCTCGCGCCTGTGTCATCATCGCTTCCGAACTCCGCCCGCCAAATATGCAGTTGGTGATTTGCCGGTTGACGCAGCCGCTGCTTGAACTAGGTTTCGATCTCGTATCGCCTCGATACGACCGCCAGAAGACCGAGGGCCTGCTCAACCGGAGCATCATCGCCCCGCTGGGGCGAGCGCTTTACGGCGAGCGCATTCAAAACCCGATAGGCCCGGATTTCGGTCTATCCGGTAGGCTTTTGGAAACGATCCTTGCGCGCAACCAGAACACCAGAGTTTCTCAAGGCCACGCCATCGCATCGATCGCCTCAACGGCGGTCTGCCAGGGACTGCAGATCTGCGAGTCATATCTCGGAATGCGGGTCCAAATGCCAACTCAGTGGACGGATCTGAGCTCCCTCCTGGCCACGGTGTTAGGCCCTGTTTTCATTGATGTCGAGATGAACGCGCCGTTTTGGCAGCGTGTCCGGGGGTCCCAACCGGTGCCATGGTTTGGCAACTCCGCGCCCGTCACCGGCGAACCGGGCGTCTTGGACGTGCAGCATATGATCGAATCGTTTCATTTGGGGGCTCAGAACTTTGAGGAGATTTGGGAAAGCGTGCTACCCCCGACAACCTTGTTGGAACTAAAAAGATTGGCCCGTCTTCCGGCAGAACATTTCCACGTGCCAGACAATTTGTGGGCCTCGATGGTATACGACCTGGCGCTTGGCCATCGCCTTCGAACCATCAACCGGGATCACTTGCTTCGTTCGATTACACCTCTCTATCGCGGCTGGATCGCCTCTTATGCGATTGAAATGGAAAACGCCGGACCGCAGCAAGTAGAGGCTCGGCTGGAACAGTTGTCGGCGGTTTTTGAGGCCAGGAAACCTTATCTGGTATCACGTTGGCGTTGGCCGGATCGCTTCAATCCGTAGGCGCCTAAAGGAGGAAGTATGTGGGATCAGGTCGGAAAAGCGCTGGACGCGTCGATGGTCCGTGTGCTCAGCCAGTTTGCGAGCCTGCTGCCCGGGCTAATGGCGCTGATAGCGGCGCTACTCTTGTCCGCTGCGATCGCGTGGGTTTTAGCTGCGATTATTCGACGATCGCTGATTGGGATCGACTTCGACGGGCGCGTTCCGAAGTGGGGTTTTCGGAGCCTTCTAGAGTGGTCACCTGCGAACAGCCCAACACTCCTTGTCAGCCGGACCGTGGCCGTGGCAGTCATGATCGTTGGGTTTCTGATCGGCATTTCGGCTTTTGACGTCGCATTGACTTCCGAAATGGTTTTGCGGTTCTTCGAATATTTGCCCAACGTCGTCGCCGCGCTAGTCGTTCTCACCGCCGGCGCGATCATCTCCCGATTCCTTGCCCGTGCGGTCTTGATTGGTGCAGTTAACTTAAACCTGCAATATGCGGCTTTACTCAGTGCTGGAGTGAGATGGCTGGTGATCGTTCTGGCGGTGGCGATGGCATTCGAGCATCTGGCAATCGGCGGCGGCATCATCCGCCTGGCATTTGGGATTCTGTTCGGTGGGATCGTTCTGGCCTTATCTCTCGCCGTCGGGCTGGGCTCCAAGGACCTCGTGAGCCGGTCGCTGCAACGCGAGGCCGAGAGGCCGTCGGAGGGTACGCGGGAACCCGTGGGGCACCTTTGACCGCGCCCTGCGATGTGATGGAGAGGCGGGCTTGGAAGACAGTAAAATGTCGAGTTGGAACGTACAGAGGTCGCATATCACGAGGCAGTCGAAGTTGTCCGGCAGTGCTGCGGTCCGGTTGGTCTGAAAGCATCGGCGAGCGCCGCCGGGTATCACGAAGTCTGGGCGCGCGACAGCATGATTACGGCTCTCGGCGCGCGTTATATTCCGGATCCGGTGATCCAGGATGCGCTGCGGGCCAGCGTTTCCAATCTGAAAATGCATCAGTCTTCGATCGGGTCTATCCCTAACTTCATCAACGAGACAGGCGAACAGGCCAATTTCAGGGCTTATGCAGATAGCGGTCTTTGGTGGCTGATTGGAAGCGCCAATCTCGCACCGGATCCGCAAATGAGCTTGAAGGTTCTCCACTGGTACGAGCATCAGGACGTGGACCGCAGCGGCGTAATCAGTATGCAGGAAGCTTCGGACTGGCAAGACTTGCTCTGCACCCGTGGCAAAGGCCTGAGCCTGAATTGTCTCTATGTGCTGGCACTGCGGGCAACTGCGAAACTGTTCCACGCCTCGGAGACCGAGCAGGGCAGGCGTTGTCTGAAGCTTGCCGACAAGGTCGCAGAACGAGTCAACCGGCTATTTTGGTACGGCGGCGACGGGAACATGCTGCCGCATATTGCACATACTTTCAGCACCATGGATAACCCGTTGACGGACTCATTAGGCCGCCGCCGCTGGATTCCTACCAAACATCAGTTGACTGGGGAACAATATTACCTGCCATACCTCGGTTTTCGAACGGCTGGCGAATGGTTTGACACTTTAGGCAATCTGCTGGCAGTCCTGGCCGGGGTTGCCCGCGACAACGAAACGAGGGTTATTCTTGACTTCATCTCTCGGCATAGGTTGGATACGCACCCGGTGTGCTGCTTAACTCCAGCTATCCAGCCTGGCGACGCGGACTGGCGCGACTACTATTACCCGACAAATCAGCCTCATCATTATCACAATGGCGGAATTTGGCCTTTCATTGGCGGAATCTATACGGCGGCTCTGGTAAAAGCCGGTCGGCTTGCGGATGCGGCCGAGGCCCTGAGCAAGCTCGCGGAAACGAATCTGCGGGGTAAATTTAATGAATGGCATCATGGTGAGTCCGGTGAGCCCATGGGAGTGGAATGGCAAGCTTGGTCCGCCGGATGTTATCTGTTGGCGTTCGAGTGTGTTCGGACGCAAAGAGTGGAGCTGGTATAGCGAAGGCCGAGGTAATCGAACACGATTTTCCATCCCTGCCTCAGGGAATACTCCCAGCGGCTCGGATGAAACTTTCCTGGTTCAATTTAGAATACTGTACCGTTTCGAACTGAGTGGTTTGTCGATAGGAGATAGGATTGCTGATCACAATGCGGTATGGGCTATGTCTGTATCCATGGCCACTTTTATCAACCGCCTCGGGAAAACCCGTGGCTTGAGGCAGTAGAACTACAGGATTCTGCTTATCCATATCACGATTGGAACGAACGGGTGACGGCGGAGTGCTATGAGCCGAACTCCGCTTCGCGCATCTTGGACGAGAACCGTATCAGAGAAATCACAAATAACTATTCTTCCATTAGCTTCAATTTCGGCCCTACGCTTCTCTCTTGGCTGCACGCTTTTTCACCGCGGGTCTACGACGCCATCTTGGATGCGGATAGGGAAAGCCAAACTCGGTTTGGCGGGCATGGCTCGGCTGTCAGCCAGTGCTTCAATCACTTGATCATGCCGCTGGCGAATGACCGAGACAAGCGAACCCAGGTAGTTTGGGGCATCCGCGACTTCGAGCATCGGTTCGGCCGCAAACCAGAAGGGATGTGGCTACCAGAAACCGCAGTCGACCTGGCTACTCTTGAGATTCTCGCTGAGAGCGGAATTCGGTTCACGATCCTGGCCCCGCGCCAGGCTCATCGAATGCGCAAGATTGGGGGCCGTAATTGGCGGGAGGTCTCCGAGGAACGGATTGACCCAACCATGGTTTACCTCCTCCGTCTACCCTCCCGGCGTTCTATCAGTCTTTTTTTTTACGACGGCCCGATCTCTCGCGGTGTTGCCTTCGAACGGCTGTTGGACAACGGGGAGGGCTTTGCGAAGCGCCTTCTGGGTGCGTTCTCTGAGGAACGCGCCTGGCCGGAATTGGTTCACATTGCAACAGACGGCGAAACCTATGGCCATCACCATCGGTATGGAGAGATGGCCCTCACCTACGCGCTGGAATTCATTCGATCAAACCACGCGGCTGACATCACCAATTACGGTGAGTACCTGGAGCGGCACCCGCCTTCTCACGAAGTCGAGATCTTCGAAAATAGTTCGTGGAGTTGCGTACACGGCATCGAGCGCTGGCGCTCCAACTGCGGCTGCAACGGTGGCCACCGGGAGTGGACACAGGGCTGGCGCGGTCCGCTCCGTGAGGCCCTGGACTGGTTGCGCGATACTCTGGCTCCCAGATTCGAGGAGAAAGCGCGGGAGTATTTCAAAGATCCATGGTCGGCCCGAGACGACTACATCGGCGTAGTCCTAGATCGTCACCCTGAAACTATCGCAGAGTTTCTTTCTCGCCACTCCAGAAGGCAGTTGAATGAGCCTGACTTGGTTACTGCGTTGAAGTTGATGGAGTTGCAGCGGCATCTGATGCTCATGTACACGAGTTGCGGATGGTTTTTCGACGAGGTTTCAGGGATCGAGACGGTTCAGGTCATTCGCTACGCCTGCCGCGCCGTGCAACTGGCACGAGAGGCTTTGGGTGGCGATTTTGAACCCGTCTTTCTAGAAAAACTTTCCCATGCAAAAAGCAACATTCCCGAGCACCAGGATGGCGCTCGCATTTATCAAAACTTTGCTATTCCGACAGCGATCGATTTGGAGAAACTGGCCGCTCACTACGCCATCAGCTCGCTCTTCAAGCCCTACCCAAATCAGGCTGTGATCTATTGCTATTCCGTCGATCGCATCGACCAGCATGATATGGAAGCCGGCAAGATGAAGCTGGGTTTGGGTCGGGCCCGCTTTACCTCACGGGTCACTCTCGAGACCAGCGAGATGGTATTTGCCGCGGTGCACTTCGGAGATCATAATCTTCACTGCGGTATCGGACATTTCCGGGGCGACGAAACCTATCAGAAGCTGATGACCGACATCGCCGCAGCCTTTTCCGCAGCCGACGTTCCGGAAGTACTTCGACTTATGGATACGGAACTCGATACTCCGTACTCCCTTAAGTCGCTGTTCAGCGACGATCGCCGGACCATCCTGCGCCAGATTGTGAACTCATCCCTGGAAGATGCCGACGCGGGTTATCGCCAGATTTATGAAAAGAACATTCCGCTGGCTCACTTTCTGAGGGATCTTGGAGTGCCGTTGCCGAGAGCCATTCGCACTGCGGCTGAATTTGCGGTCAACAGTCAACTCAGACTTGCTTTTGCAGATGAACAGATGGACCTGGAGCAAGTGCGCAAACTTCTTCAGGAGGCACAGTCCGGCGGCATCGAACTCGATGCAACCGCTCTCGAGTACACTCTCCGGCTGACGATAGAGCGGCTTTTCGAGCATTTTGAGAAGGAGCCGTTTGATACAGCGGTCGTGCAGCGGCTGGAGGCGGTCGTAGAGATGGCGCGGAACCTGCCATTTGACGTGGTTTTGTGGGCCGCTCAGAATGTCTGGGCTAAACTTCACCATTCGGCATTCGAGGAGTTGAAGAGCGGGGTGGTTCCCGAAACCGAAGATGCTGTTGCTTGGACGGAACACTTTCTCGCCCTGGGTGAAAAGCTCCAGATGCAAGTGGCCGGTGGCGTGCAAACTACGGCCGGATGAAGTCTGCGGCAGACAATTGCTGCTTGAAGCCAGCCGGCTATCGCGAGGTCCGGCCGTAAGCGTCCTAAGCGTTCTACCAGTGGAACATCGCCAGAGAAACAGCCCGGATCACAGGCCCTGCTCGACGTACCGCCTTCAGCTGAATCATCGCTTCTCTTTCAGCCAGGCAGCTTCGCTGATCGACTATCTGTGCGCTCTCGGAATCGGCGACTGCTACTGTTCTCCCTTCCTAAAAGCCGCCGCGGGCACGCTGCACGGTTACGATGTTACCGATCATTCCCAGATCAACCCGGAAGTCGGAACGCTCGGCGATCTTCGACACTGGAGTGCAAGTCTCAAACAGCACGGTATCGGTTTGGTCGCCGACGTTGTTCCAAATCACATGTGCATCGATGACGCCTCTAACGAATGGTGGTGGGACGTATTGGAGAATGGACCCAGTTCGCCTTTCGCCCGGTACTTCGACATCGATTGGAATCCTCCGAAAAAAGATCTCGCGAACAAAGTCCTGCTTCCCATACTTGGCGATCAATATGGACGGATACTAGAGGATCAGCAGATCGCGATTGTATATGAACACGGCGGCTTCTTTGTTTTCGTGAACCAAAAGCGACTGCCGCTGGCGCCCCGTTCATGGCGGTTCCTGTTGGACGCAGCCGCGCGCCGCCTAAAGAATCAGATCGGCGAGAACCACTCGTTAGTGCTGGAGTTAGAGAGCATTCTGACCGGTTTATCGCACCTGGCTCCCGCGGACGAAACAGATGCTGGTAAGATCCGGGAGCGGCAGCGGGAAAGGGAAATCCTCCGTAAACGCATCGCCGTGCTGGCGGATGCCAGCAGCGAATTTCAGTGCGCCATCGAAGCTTGCTGCCTTGAGATCAACGGAGTGAAAGGAGTTCCCCGGAGCTTCGATTCTCTTGAACAGCTATTGGCGCAGCAGTCGTACCGGCTGTCGTTTTGGAAAGTGGCCTCTGACGAAATCAATTATCGTCGTTTCTTCGATATCAATCAGCTCGCCGCCATTCGCGTCGAAGATCTGGAGGTTTTCCAAGCTGTGCACGCCCTGATTTTCCAGTTGGTTCGGGAAGGCATCGTTGACGGCTTGCGAGTGGACCACTCCGATGGCCTTTGGGATCCAGCCGAATACTTTCGCAGGCTGCAGGCCGGCTGTCTGACGGCACGCGAAACCACTCGTCCGTTTTACATCGCGACTGAGAAGATATTGCTTGGAAACGAGGCCCTGCGCTCTGATTGGGAGATCGAAGGCACTACCGGCTATGATTTCCTCCGCTCGGTCAACGGGTTATTTGTCGACGGGAGAGGGCGGAGGGCGTTTCGGCGGTTATACGGAACGTTCACCAGGGCTCATCCGGCCGCCGATGACCTGCTTTATGAATGCAAGAAGCTGATCCTCCAGACCACCATGTCGGGAGAGTTGAGCGTTCTGGCCGGAAAGCTCGATAGGATCTCGGAGCAGCATCGCTGGTCTCGCGACTTCACCTTCGCCAGTTTGCGGCACGTCCTGCGGGAAACTATCGCGTGTTTTCCGATTTACAGGACCTATATCACCGACCGCATCGATCGGCCAGATCCGGAGGACGAGCGTCATATCCGCGATGCCGTCAATCGTGCAAGACGCCGGAACCAGTCCACCGACGAATCAGTGTTCGAGTTCCTCGAGAAACTTCTGTTGCTCGAAGATCCCGAAGGAATCGACCTCGTTCAACGTACGGCGCGGCGCGAGTTCATTATGTCCCTTCAGCAGTTTACTGGACCGGTTATGGCGAAGGGTCTGGAAGACACTGCTTTTTATCGCTATTTTCCGCTTTCATCATTGAATGAAGTAGGTAGCGATCCACGGCAGTTCGGAACCTCGATCTCCGCATTCCACGCTAGTAATCTTCAACGCCTGCAGTCGTGGCCCCGTGCGATGCTGGCTACGTCGACGCATGACTCCAAACGCAGTGAAGACGTGCGAGCGCGCATAAACGTGCTGTCTGAGATCCCCGGCCAATGGGCGAGCGCAGTACGCTCGTGGCGGCTTTTGAATCACCATCACAGAGCAAATGTCGGAGATGAGGAGGCGCCTGCCCGGTCGGTGGAATACCTCTTCTACCAGACTCTTGTCGGCGTGTGGCCATTGCAACAACCTTCAACATTGGATCTCCCGGAACTCGCGCACCGCCTCCAAGCATACATGCGCAAGGCCCTGCGGGAAGGAAAGGTCTATTCGAGTTGGATCAACCCGAATCGGATCTTCGAAGAGGCAGTCGATCGGTTCATCAGCGGCGCCCTGTTGTACTCGGCGAACAATGCGTTTCTGTGCCAGGTGAATGCCTTTGTCGATACGATAAAGACTGCGGGCCTGTGGAACTCGCTTTCGCAAACACTTTTGAAGATCAGCTCTCCCGGCGTGCCGGACTTCTATCAGGGAACTGAAATCTGGGATTTCAGCCTGGTCGACCCGGACAACCGGCGGCCCGTCGACTATGCTCTGCGCCGCCAAATGCTCGCGGGATTACGGCGCACCGGCGCAGCCGGTCTTCAGCCCAAGATTCGAGAAATATCCGAAAACCCAACCGATGGAATGGTCAAGCTGTTCGTCACCAGCCGGGCTCTGTGTTTCCGGAAAGCACATGCCGATCTCATGACCGAGGGAAGCTATCTGCCTCTTCGAGCGGCCGGCCGACGCCAAAACCATGTTGTCGCGTTTGCGCGCTCGCTGAATCGACGCGCCGTAATTGCTGCTTCAGGACGCTTCTTCATGTCGCTTGGAGCGCCTGGCCGCGTCCCTGTGGGCGAAGAAGCATGGGGTGACGCAGTGCTCATGTTGCGGCGCGACCTGGCCCGTACCGCCTATCGGGATATTTTCAGTCAAGCCACAGTGGAGGTAGGTGCCCGCAACGGGCGACCTGTCCTGCCATTGGCACAAATCTTTGCTCACCTCCCCGTAGCCCTTCTGGAACCTGTCGAATGACCCCGGAAAAATGGACGCTGCGGTTTGGTGCTACCATCTCATCCGCTGGGGTTGTATTCCGGCTCTGGGCCCCGCGCCTCCGCGCCGTGCAATTACTCCTCTTGGAACAATCACCGCGGGTTCTGCCTATGAAATCGGAAGACAGCGGCGAATTCTGTTTATTCGTCCCGCGTCTGAAGGCCGGTTCGGATTACCTGTTTGTCACGGAAGATGGCCGGCAACGGCCGGACCCCGTGTCGCGATCCCAGCCTCAGGGCGTTCACGGGCCTTCCCGTGTTGTGGATCCTGCTGTGTTTGATTGGTCCGACCCCGGATGGACAGGTTTGCCTTTGAAGGACTATCTTATTTACGAACTACATGTGGGCACGTTCGCCCCCGAAGGAAATTTCGAGAGTATCATTCCCCGCTTACCCCTTCTTTGCGAGTTGGGTGTCACAGCCGTCGAATTGATGCCTGTGGCGGAGTTTCCTGGGGGCCGCAATTGGGGGTATGACGGGGTTGGGTTATACGCGCCGCAGTCCAGTTACGGCGGACCAGCGGGTCTAAAGGCTCTGGTCGATGCCTGCCACGGGCATAGACTGGCCGTAGTGCTTGACGTGGTTTACAACCATTTGGGGCCAGAGGGCAATTACCTCGCGGATTTCGCACCATTCTTTACGGATTCTTATCGAACTCCTTGGGGACCGGCGATCAACTACGACGGCCGGGGAGGCGATGGCGTACGGAATTTCTTTATAGACAACGCTCTCTACTGGCTCACGGAGTACCACGTTGATGCGCTGCGCCTGGATGCGATCCACGGTATCTTCGATTTCAGCGCGCTTCACATCCTGAAGGAATTGGCCGGCGCATTTCAGGCGGAGGCGAGGCGTCTGGGGCGTTTGGCATATGTCATCGCCGAAAGCGATTTGAACGATCCCCGTATCATCCGTCCGCCTGAGGTGGGTGGCTACGGCATAGACGCGCAGTGGCACGATGATTTTCATCACTCTCTTCACACCTCATTTGTTGCCGATACGCGGGGATATTTCGAGGATTTTAACGGCTTGCCTTCGCTGTGCAAGGCGATTACGAGCGGGTTCGTTTATGATGGGCAACACTCTCAATACCGCGACAGCCGGCACGGCTCTTCTTCGCAGGACCGTCCCGGCGAACAATTTGTGGTCTTTACCCAGAATCACGATCAGGTAGCTAACGCTATGTCGGGAAAACGATTCTCACAGATCTTTTCTCCGGAACATCAAAAACTGGCTGCCGCCGTGCTGCTTTGTTCTCCGTTTGTTCCTCTCCTGTTCATGGGCCAGGAGTACGGCGAAACCGCCGGCTTTTACTATTTCACCGATCACGGTGACCCGGCCCTTGCGGAAGCTGTCCGCGAAGGGCGCCGGCATGAGGCGGGTCCCTTCCTTGCGGATGGGAGATTTTTCGACCCGCAGGATGCCGCAACCTTTGCACGTTCGCGCCTCAACTGGGCGCTTCGCTGCCGTAGTCCGCATGCGGAAGTTCTAGCCTGGTATCGGGATTTGATCACAATCAGAAAGCGACATAACTGCCTCCATAACTGTCGCAAGGATCTGACTACTGCGAAGTCGGGCGCGGCGGGATGGCTGGTCGTCGAGCGGAGTGATCCCGCTGGCTCCTCGGCTCTTTTGTTGTGCAATTTCAACGAGCAGACGCTGCCGGTTCCACTTCCGGCGCGATGCCGCGAGTGGTCGCGGCACGCCTGGAGCCGGTCCTCAGTCTACGGTCCCGTGAGTACGGAACCGCCGGCACATATGTATAGTGGCCTTTCCACATCGCTGGAGTTGCCGGGAATTAGTGCGGCCTTATACATCGCTGGCTGAGGTATTTGAGGCCTGCCCTCTAGCGCAGCGCCTTGGGCGCCGGACACTTGTGGGATTGGATGTGCTTTTGGAACTTTTCCAGTAGAGATGCCTCACGCGCCCGTGCCTGCGTGCCTTCTCAAGCTCCTCGTTTATCCGCTCCAACTCGTAAGGCCTTTTCTAATCACATCCACCTCAACAGTGTGGAGGGAACGGCCAATTACCGTTTTGATGGATTGTTCGATTTGTTCAGTTTCGGCGATCGCGTAGAGCCCAGGATTCAGCGCCCGGCCCGAAAGCCTGCGTAGAGCCAGTCAGCGCGTTATTGAAAACATGGTGGGCCCGTGGCGACTCGAACGCCAGACCTCTACCGTGTCAAGGTAGCAGACACCGCCACTTACGAAGTGCAACGCTGAAAACATTCAGGTTATTTGATCGCGAAGTGCTTCGGAACTGTTACGGAGCAACGAAAGTGTTACGAGTTGTTACGGCCTTTTTAGGCCAGCAACCAAGACAGAAGATCGCCAAATCTAAGCCCGCCTGACCGACACACGCGGGCGTTCATTTCAGCCCCTAAAACA
>Ga0126371_10005278_pt1 | contig 11480 bp, 11 predicted proteins | sample PanSoiMetaPlot_4_FD_110145 | JGI IMG/M metagenome (GOLD analysis project Ga0126371, IMG submission 110145) | Tropical forest soil microbial communities from Panama - MetaG Plot_4 | ecosystem: Environmental > Terrestrial > Soil > Tropical forest > Bulk soil | place: Panama | collected 2016-02-17
CCCGTGACACGGCGGACTGCTGGTCCGTGAAGGCACGCAATCGGTCATCTGCGCCGCTGCGGGGCAACCGCCGGACACCAACATGATCAACAACGCCGTCCGGGACATGTTTTTCCCGATCCTTTGATGGGGTTGGAGCCCCGTTCCTGCCGGCACGACTTTCAGGTTTGTGTCTGCCTGGTATTTGAGGCATTGCCAGGGCGGGGGCGCGTTCCGGGATATCCGTGGGCGGCAGCGTTCGGCAACGCGGCTTCTTGCATGAGGAAGGGCGATGGCGCAGGAGAGCATTTTCGCGGCCGGCAACACCGCCATCCCGGCCTATCTCACGTTGATCAAGCTCGGTTATTCGGTCGATCGCGTCGATACCGGCGGCGAGGAGCGTTGGACGGCGACAAAAGGGACGCTCCAGCTTGTGGCGGACTGCACGCTGCAGCTTCTTGGCCTTTGTGTGTTGCGAAGCGAGCGGGGCCCCGCCTGGCAGGCGAGCGATCCCGAGATCGATCAATTCTTGCGGCAGTTCTGTCCGGCCGCCGGATCGCCGTGATGGCGGTCATCCGATCGGGGCAAATCAAGCGGCAAACCCCCACACGGTGGCGGCCTGCAATTCGGTGTCGCTCGTATCGCCGGCCGCCACATACTGACAGCCGCGAGTCACCGGCACTGCATGCGTGCTGAGCTTCGTCAGGCGATCGGCCGGCAGATCGGCGCGGCCGGGATCGCCGACGAGGACCGCGCAGCCGGCCGCGTGGCAGCGCGCCAGAAAGGCGAGCGCGCGCGGCGCGAGCGCATGGTCGTAGAAGGCATCGCCGGCGAGCACCACGTCCGCGGCCGACGGATCGAAGCTGGCCAGGAGGTCGTCGGCGCGCAGCCCGACCGCGACCCCGTTGGCATCGGCGTTGAGCGAGATGGCGACCGCGGCGAGCGGATCGATGTCGTTGGCGATCACCTCGCGGGCGCCGCTCCTGGCGGCCGCAATGGCGACGAGCCCGGAGCCGGCGGCGAAGTCGAGCACGCGCCGGCCGGCCACCACGGCGGGATGGTCGAGAACGTGGCGCGCCAGCGCCAAGCCGCCCGGCCAGGCCAGCGCCCAGTAGGGCGGACCGCCGCCGAGGGTCGGATCGCGCTCGATGCGCTCCCACAGCGGCACCGAGTCGGCGGCGAGCCGCAGCGTGATCTCGGGCACATAGGCCGGGACCGTCGGCCGCGTCTCGGCCTGCACGAAGCGCAGCATGGCCATGAGCCGGGGCGGCAGGCCTTGTTGTCCTTCCGGCTCGTTCGGCATGCGCTAAGCCAGGATCGGCAATTTCATCAGCGCAAGGGACGCGCGCCCGCTCGGTCCATAGGGGTTGCCGAAGGATTCGCCCATCTCGAAGTGATTGTAGTTGGGCGCCTCGATCAGCTCGACGCTCTTGCCGGCGGCGTTGGCGGCGGCGGCGAAATCGCGCGACTGGCGCTGGAACTCGGGCGTCTCGTTCGTCCCGTAGGTCAGGACGACGGGCGCGCGCAGCAGATCGAGATGGCGCTGTGAGCTCATCGCCTCCTCCATCTCGTCGGTGAACTTGACGAAGGCGCTGCGCTTGGAAATCCGCACCGCCTTGAGGTCGAACATGCCGCTCGAGCAGATGCCGCCCTTGATGATGTCCGGCGGCAGGCCGAACGCCTTCTCCCAGTCGGTGACGAGCGCGACGCCGGTGAGGTGCGCGCCCGATGAGCGTCCGCCGATATAGAGCCGGCCGGCGTCGGCGCCAAAGCTTGCCGCATTCCGGCAGACCCACGCGATGGCGCTGCGCACCTGCGCGGCCATGATGCGCAGGTCGCCGCCCGCGGCCTTGATATCGATGAAGTCCAGCACCACGAAGGTCGCGCCGGCATTGACGAACATCTCGGCCGCAAACGCATTGTTGCGCGCCGAGCCGCCGAGCCACGAGCCGCCGTGAATGAACACGAAGATCGGCGCGTTCGGCTTGCGCGCCCGATAGACGTCGAGCGTCTCGATCTCGCTCGGCCCGTAGGCGAAGCGCAGCGGCTCGCCCAGCCGGGCGCGCGCGGCCTCGCTCTGGCTCGCCTCGCGCTTGCTGATCTGGTAGCCCATGGGCGCATAGAAGCGCTGATCATAGGCGGCATCGATCTCGATCTGGTCCATGTCCATCCACACCAGCGGACCCTTCGGGTGCGGCGCGGGCCCGACCTGGCACGGAACGGGGGCGGGCGTCTGGGCATGCACGCGGCTGGTCAGCGCCGTCGCGGCGGTCCCGCCAAAGAGCCTGGCCACGAAGCCGCGGCGATGAATCTGCTGCAGGACGTGTCGCATCGAATCCCCCTGGACAGGACTCCACGATGCGCGGGCGCGCGGCCACGGTGGAATCAATAGTACTTGATCGGCGGGTGGTCCGCCGGCGATCAGGCAAAGCCTAACAGCCGGGCCGGATTGTCGACCAGGATGCGCTGGCGCATGGCCGGGTCGGGCGCCCATTCGGCGAGCTTGTTGTAGAGCCCAACCGTGCCGACCTTGTCGTGGAACGAGAGGTGCGGATAGTCGCTGCCCCACAAGAGCTGGCCGGGCACGGTGCCGATCAGCGCCTCGGCGAACGGCTTGACGTCCGCGAAGGTCGGGTCCTGGGAGAAGCGGTAGATGCCGGTGAGCTTGACCCAGCAGCGTCGCGAGCCGTCGGCGGCGAGCGCGAGGAACTGTCGGAAGCCGGGCTGATCGGCGCCGAGCCGGGCCGGAAAAAGACCCATATGGGCGACCGAGAAGGCGAGCGGCAGATCGCGCAAGCTCGGCATCAGCTCGGTGATCAGCCAGCCGGGCAGCAGGAAATCGATGTGCCAGCCGAGCGCGCGGCAGATCGCGGCGGTGCGCGCGATCTTTGGCTTGAGCGCATCGGCGAGGCCGGCTTCCGGCCGGCGCACCGGCGAGATGTTGATGCGAACCGCGCGCACGCCGACCGCATGCAAGCTCGCGAGCGCCGCATCGCTCGCCTGCGCCCTCGCGTCGTCGAGGTGGACGATGCCGCGGCGCACGCCGGGGTCCATCGCCGCCATGGCGTCGAGCAGGCAGGCATTGTCGAGCCCATAGGCGCTCGGCTGCACGAACACGAAGCGCTCGAAGCGGAGGCGCCGCGCGAGGCCGAGATAGTCCTCGAGCGGGGCGAGGGGCGGCGCGTAGCGCAGATCCGTGGTCGTGTGCGGGTATTGGTCGGCCGGGCCGAACACGTGGAAATGCGCGTCGCAGGCGAGTCTTGGGGCCGTAAATGCGGGCGTGAGCCCGGCATCGGGATCGGGGTGAGGTGCGGTCGACATCGGGCGTGCGGGAGTTTGATCGGGTGAGGGGGCTACCCAACCCGCCTCTTCGTGCGGCGTCAAGCGGTCGGATCGGCGCTATAGTCGCACCATGGACCTCATCCTGCGCCATGCGCGCATCGCGCCCGACATCGATCGGCTGATCGACATCGGCATCGCGGGCGGCAAGATCGTCGCGCTGGCGCCGCAGCTCGGCGCGCAGGCGGAGGAGCTCGATGTCGGCGGCCGGCTGGTGTCGCCCGGCTTCGTCGAGACGCATCTGCATCTCGACAAGTCCTGCATCCTGGACCGCTGCCGGGCCGAGGAGGGCGACCTCGCCGAGGCGATCCGCGAGGTCAAGCAGGCCAAGGCCGCATTCACGCCGGAGGATGTCTATGCGCGGGCGAAGCGCACGCTCGAGCGCTGCATCCTCAACGGCACGACCCATATCCGCACGCACCTTGAGGTCGACCCGGGCATCGGGCTGCGCGGGCTCGAGGGCGTGCTTCCGCTGGTGAAGGAATATGCCTGGGCGGTCGACATCGAGATCTGCGTCTTTCCGCAGGAAGGGCTCCTGAACAATCCGGGCACCGAGGCGCTGCTGGTCGCGGCGCTCAAGCAGGGCGCGCACCTCATCGGCGCCTGTCCCTATACGGACACGGACCCGCACGGGCAGATCGACCGCATTTTTGGCCTGGCGCGCGAATTCGGCGTCGACATCGACATGCATCTCGATTTCGACCTCGATCCGGGCGAGATGGATCTGAGCCATGTGTGCCGGCGGGCGGACGAGCTCGATTACGGCGGGCGCGTCGCGGTCGGCCACGTGACCAAGCTCGCGATGCTCGCGCCAGACGCGCTGTCGGGCGCGGCCGAGCGGCTTCGCTCCGCGGGTGTCGCGCTCACGGTGCTGCCGTCGACCGATCTTTTCCTGATGGGGCGGAGCGGGCCGCAGCGCGGGGCGCGCGGCGTCACGCCGGCGCATCGGCTGCTGCACCACGGGGTGACCTGCTCGCTCGCCACCAACAACGTGCTCAATCCGTTCACGCCGTTCGGCGACTGCTCGCTCATCCGCATGGCGAACCTCTACGCCAACATCTGCCAGCTCGGCGCGACCGCGGAGATCGCCCGCTGCTTCGACATGATCACCACCCGGGCCGCGACGCTGATGAACGTGCCGCGCTACGGCATCGCGGTCGGCAACGACGCCGATCTCGTCGTGCTCGATTGCACGACCCCGCAGGCCGCCGTCTGCGAGCTCGCGCCGGTGCTCTACGCGTTCAAGCGCGGCCGCCGGACCGTGACGCGCAGCCCGCCCGTGCTGCACCGGCCGGGCTTGTAGGGTGGGCAAAGCCGCATGCAGGTCGGGCTTGCCCGACCTGCGCACATTTGAATGCCGATCTCGGGCAAGCCCGAGATCGGTGCGGCGTGCCCACGCGGTGCGCACGCTTCGCTTTGCGCACCCTACGAGATGGCGAAAATTTTGGGGCGCGCCGACCATGGCGGCGCTCGGGGGGCTAACCCTGCGGCCAACTAGCCGTTTGCCACCCCTTCGGCATGGGCTAAGCTCATGGCAGGGCCGGTGGGGAGCAAGCGGGTGAACGTGAATTTCTGGCTGATTCAGGCCTTCAACGGGATTTCCTACGGCGCCCTCCTGTTCCTCGTCGGCAGCGGGCTGTCGCTCATTTTCGGGGTCATGCGGATCGTCAACCTGTCGCACGGCTCCTACTTCCTGCTCGGCGGCTATGTGGCGCTGACGGTCATCTGGACCACCGGCTCCTGGGTGCTGGCGATTCCGGTCGCCGCCCTGGCGATCGGCGGCATCGGGCTGCTGATGGAGCGCATCTTCCTGCGGCCGCTCGGATTCGATCCGCTGCGCCAGGTGCTGCTCACCGTCGGCTTCGCCTTTCTGTTCCAGCAGGCGGCGCTCGACATCTGGACCGGCAACAATTTCGACATCGAGGCGCCCGCGCTCCTGACCAAGAGCGTCCATATCGGCGGGCTCTTTCTCCCGCTCTACCGCATCTTCATGATCGTGACGGCGGCGGTGATCGGGTTGGTCCTATGGCTGGCGATGGAGAAGACGCGTATCGGCGCCACGGTGCGCGCGACGGTCGACGACGCGCAGATGGCGCGCGGCGTTGGCATCGACACCTCGCGCATCTCCATGTTCATCTTCGCGCTCGGCGCGCTGCTGGCGGCGGTCGGCGGCGTGATCGGCGGCGCCTTTCTCGGCATCTATCCGGGGCTCGACTTCGAGATCCTGCCGCTCGCCTTCGCGGTGGTGATCATCGGCGGCATGGGCAGCCTGGGCGGCGCAGCGATCGGCGCCCTGCTGGTCGGGCTGGCCGACAATTTCGGCAAGGCGCTGTTTCCGGAGGTGTCCTACTTCACGCTCTATGCGCCGATGGCGCTGATCCTCGCCGTCAAGCCGACCGGCCTCTTCGGGCGGGAGTGAGCGGGCCGTGATGACCAGCCGTCTCAAGGTCTCGGCGGTGATCGCGGCCGTGGCGTTGCTCGCGATCGTCGTGCCGTTCACCGGTTCGTTCGTGATCCTGCTCGCGACGCGCGCGCTCGTGTTCTCGATCCTGGTGATGAGCCTCGACATCCTGCTCGGCTTCACGGGGCTCGCCTCGCTCGGGCAGGCGGCCTATTTCGGCGTCGGTGCCTACATGACGGCGATCCTGGCGGCGAAATACCAGTTCGGCCTCGGCTTCGATTTCTGGCTGGTGGTCCTGTTCGGGCTCCTGATCGGCGCCGCGGTCGCCGCCGTCTTCGGCCTGCTCGCGATCCGCGCGACCGGCGTCTATTTCCTGATGATCACGCTCGCGCTCGGGCAATGCGTGTGGGGCCTCGCCTATCGCTGGAACTCGCTCACCGGCGGCGACAATGGGATCAACATCCAGGTGCGGCCGCGCTTCGGCATCGATCTCGCCAACGAGGTCACGTTCTTCTACGTCGTGCTCGCCCTGTTCGGGCTTTCGCTGCTCGCGATGTACGTGCTGGTCCGCTCGCCGTTCGGACGCAGCCTCGCGGGCATCCGCGAGCGCGAGCAGCGCATGAAGATCCTCGGCTACGACACCTGGCTGCACAAATACGTCGCCTTCGTCATCGCGGGCGCGTTCGGCGGGCTCTCGGGCGTGCTGTGGGCACATACCGCCGGCATCGTCAGCCCGGTGAACGTCGAGCTCACCACCTCGGTCGATGCCCTGCTGATGGCGGTGCTGGGCGGTGCCGGCACGCTGGTCGGCGGCGTCATCGGCTCCTTCATCGTGATCGCGATCCGCGAGTATCTCAGCACGCAGGTGCCGTGGTGGCAGTACGTGCTGGGCGGCGTCTACGTGCTGACCATCTTCTATCTGCCGAGCGGATTGATGGGCATACCCGAGCGCATCCGCGCCCGCCGCGTGACGCGCGCCAAGAGAAAGAGCGAAGAAAAGCTGGCACCCGCGCCGTCGTAGCGCATATCCCGGCGAAGTGGACACCGGTTCGCCGGAAGGGATATGCGCCAAGACATGCGGACCAAGCCAGAACCGTGACAGTGGCAACAAAGGGAGTGCGACTATGGCAAATGTAGTGCGCAGGCTCAGTCCGATGCTGCTCGCCGGCGCGTTTCTCGTCGCGGCGGGCGCAAGCGCCCCGGCGGAGGAATTGCGCATCGGGTTCATCGCGGCGATGACCGGTCCGTTCGCGGCGGTCGGCAAGGACATGGTCGACGGCTTCCAGCTCTACCTCGACGAGCACGGCAACAAGCTGGGCGGCGCCGACGTGAAGCTGATCGTCGAGGACGACCAGGCCAAGCCCGATGTCGGCGTCACCAAGGCGAAGAAGCTGATCCTGCAGGATCATGTGCACATGTTCATCGGCGGCATCCTGGCGCCGACCGGATATGCGCTCGCGCCGGTGAGCACCGCCGAGAAGACGGTGTACATCTCGTCGATTCCGGCGGCTGACGACCTGACCCAGCGCCAGATCGACAAGTATCCGTATTTCATCCGCACCGGCTGGACCAGCTCGCAGCCGAGCCATCCGTTCGGCGAGTGGGCCTGCCAGCAGGGCTACAAGAAGATCGCCGTGGTCGCGGCCGACTATGCGTTCGGCTACGAGGTGGTGGGCGGCTTCCAGAAATCGTTCGAGGATTGCGGCGGCAAGATCATCCAGAAGATCTGGCCGCCGCTCGGCACCAAGGACTTCGGGCCCTACATCCCGAATATCAGATCGGATGCCGACGCGATCTTCTCGCTCATGGTCGGGCCGATGGTGCCGCAGTTTCCCAAGCAGCTCGCCGCGGCCGGCAACACCAAGCCGGTGATCGGCGGCGGAACGAGTTACGACGAGTTCATTCTGCCGGCGATGGGCGACGAGGCGGTCGGCGGCGTGTCGCCGCTGCAGTACAGCGCCGCGCTCGAGACGCCGAAGAACGAGGCTTTCGTGAAGACCTATCGGACGAAGTACAACAAGGTCCCGTCGTACTTCTCGGAGAGCAATTACACCACGGCAGAGCTGATCGACGAGACGATCAAGAAGACCGGGGGAAAATTCCCGGGTGCCGAGGAGTTCGTCAAGGTGATGTCGGGCCTGAAGATCGACGCGCCGCGCGGGCCGGTCAGCTTCGACGAGATGCGCAATCCGGTGCAGAACATCTACGTCCGCAAGGTCGAGAAGAAGAAGATGTTCGGCTACGACAAGGAGGAGCTCTGGAACACGGTCATCAAGACCTATCCGGCCGTGGGCCAGTTCTGGAAATACGACAAGGCCGCGTTCCTCAAGCAGCCGGTCTACAGCCGCGACTGGCCGCCCTGCGGGAACTGCGAGTAGCCATTCCTCAAAGCGGCCGGGGCCTGCCGGGGCCCCGGTTGCCCAGGTAAGGACGTGAGCGTGGACCAAGCGACAGAAGGGAACGGGGCGAAGCCCGTTCTCGCGCCTGTTCTTGAGCTGGTGGGCCTGTGCCGCAGCTTCGGCGGGCTGCACGCGGTGCGCGGTGTGGATCTGCGGATCATGCCCGGCGACCGGAAGGCGATCATCGGGCCGAACGGCGCCGGCAAGACGACGCTGTTCAACGTCATCACCGGCATTCTGCCGGCGAGCGCCGGAAAGGTGCTGCTGTTCGGCCGCGACGTCACCGGCTGGGCGAGCCACCGCCGCGTCGCGCTGGGCATGGCGCGCACGTTCCAGATCACCAGCCTGTTTCCGCGCCTCACCGTGCTCGACAACGTGCTGCTCGCCATCACGGGCGTGCGCAAGTCGAAATTCGTCGCCTGGCGCTTCATGTCGTCCTACCGCGACGTCTATGCAAAGGCCGACCATCTGCTCGAGCAGGCGGCGTTCCAGGATCGCCGCAATGTCGAGGTGCGCCATCTCTCGCATGGCGAGCAGCGCCAACTCGAGATTGTGCTCGGGCTCGCCAGCGAGCCGAAGATTCTCCTGCTCGACGAGCCGGCCGCCGGGCTCTCGTCCGGCGAGTCGCACGAGATGGCCAAGTTCCTCATGCGGCTCGATCGCAATCTCGCGCTCCTCCTGATCGAGCACGACATGGACGTGGTGTTCGGCGTCACCGACCAGATCTCGGTGCTGCATTTCGGCGAAGTCGTCGAGACCGGAAAGCCCGAGCACATCCGCGGCAGCGCCAGGGTCCAGGAAATCTACCTGGGAACGGGTTGAAGCAGGGGCGCCGCGCCGTCATGTCCATTCTGGAAGTACAGGACATCCACACCTACTACGGCGACGCCTACGTGCTGCAGGGGCTGTCGCTGCAGCTCGAGCCGGGGCAGATCCTCGGGCTGCTCGGCCGCAACGGCGTCGGCAAGACCACGCTGGTGAATTCGATCGTCGGCTTCACGCCGCCGCGCCGCGGCCGCATCATCTTCAAGGGCGCCGACGTCACCGCCAACACCTCGTTCGAGACGGTGCGCAGCGGCATGGGCCTCGTGCCGCAGGGCCGGCGCGTGTTTCCGACGCTTGGCGTCGAGGAGAACCTGCTCGTCGCCGAGCGCAACGTCGAGCGGCACAAATGGACGCTGGAGCGCGTCTACGCGCTGTTTCCGCGCCTGCGCGAGCGGCGCCGCCAGCGCGCCCGCACGCTGTCGGGCGGCGAGCAGCAGATGCTCGCGATCGGCCGCGCCCTGATGACCAACCCGGATTGCCTGATCATGGACGAGCCCTCCGAGGGGCTCGCGCCGATCATCATCCAGGGCGTCTGGGAGGCGATCGGCAGGCTGCGCCAGGAGGGCCTTTCGATCCTGCTGGTCGAGCAGAACGCCGCGCTGGCGCTCAAGCTCGTCGACTACGTGCACGTCATGAGCAAGGGCAGGGTGGTCTACTCGGCCCGCCCCGAGGAGCTTTGGGCGAACGACGACATCAAGTCGCGTTTCCTGGGGATTTGACCGTAGCCCCGCATGGAGGCGCACGCAGGTCGGGCTTACCCGACCTGCGCTTGGATTGTGCTGATCTTGGTCAGGCCCGAGATCAGTGCGCCGCAGTGCGGGGAAAGCGTCACGCGGCGCGGGCGCACGATCCTTCTCGCGCGGTCTACCCCCAGGCACCTGCGACGCCTGTCACGGCTGCACGATGACCGTCGCCCCGATTTTTGCTCGGTTGTAGAGGTCGATCACGTCGTCGTTCACCATGCGGATGCAGCCGGCCGATGCAGCGCCGCCAATTCTCCAGGGCTCGTTGGTCCCATGAATGCGATAAAGCGTTGAGCCGAGATAGAGCGCGCGCGCGCCGAGCGGATTGTCCGGACCTCCGGCCATGTGACGAGGTACATTCGGTATGCGCTTGATGATTTCCGGCGTCGGCGTCCAATCTGGCCATTCACGCTTTGCGGAGACCGTGCTGACCCCAGACCAGGCTGAGCCTTCCCTGCCGACGCCGATACCGTAACGGACTGCTTTGCCGTCACCCAACACAAAGTAAAGACGCCGTTCGCCGGTCTTGATGATGATGGTTCCGGCAGCGTGCCTGCCGGGTTCGTTCACGATTTCCCGTGGAATGCGGCCGTAAATGACCCCCAACGGCGTCACGATTCTCCAAACCTCACCCGCGGTATCGCTCGCGCGCGCGGCATTCGAGGCGGCCGCAGTGGATTGCCCTGTCGTGACAAAAACAACAAGACATACCGCGATCGCGACCAGAATGGGTCTCGTGCAACGTTCAAGCATCGGCCAAACTCCAATGCTGCGCAGGGACCAAGCCACGCGACACGACTATGTTCGGCGCAGACACAACGCCGACTCCGAGGGCGTGCCCCGCCTCCTGTGTTTCTTCGCAGCAGCGCAAGCGCGAAGGGCGACAAGTGTGCCGAACGTTATTGGGGGCTGTTCAACTTTCGCGGGTAGTATTTTGCCGATGGTGAGATTACTTGGGAGTGTTGTAAAGTTGTCGCAATTTCAAGAGGGAACGGGATTCCCTGGCTATTCACTACCACCAATCCGGACAAATATCGTGTGATTTTTCGGGAGGCGTTCAACCACGCCGTGTCCAAATTCGCATAAGTCGAGACCCGACTACCGGCAGCACGCGCGGCTGCCACACCGCGCAGCCATTTCACGAAACTCATTCGACGCACTGCCAATGGTCTTTCCGAATCGCCCCCCGTGACGATTTCCGCGACCGCTTCGTGCATGCTTAGGGTGTCGTACGTGGAGCGGCGTCCGCGACCGCTCTGCGGTCGCATAGACCGCTTCGCTCCATGCGGGCTACGATCGTTGTGCTACGTCCGCACCCGCCCGCCATCCACATTCAGTGTTTGCCCGGTCATGAATGCGGCGTCGTCGCTGGTGAGGAACGACATGACGCCGATCAGGTCCTCCGGCACCTCGGGGCGGCGGATCGCCTGGAATGTCGCGACCGACGCGAACTCCTCGTCCATGCTGGCGAGGCCGGGGCGCGGCTTGCGCGCCACCGTGCCGGGCGTGCGAGTCAGCCCCGGCGAGATGGCATTGACCGTGATGCCGTGCGGCCCGAGCTCGGAGGCGAGCGCGCGGGTAAAGCCGACGATGCCGCCCTTGCTCGACACGTAGTGCACGAAGCCGGTGACCACCGAGCCGAGCGTGCTCGACGCCATGTTGACGATGCGGCCCCATTGGCGCTGCTTCATGCCGGGTACGAAGGCCGAGGCGCACAGGAAGACGCTGTCGAGATTGATCGACAGGATGCGCCGCCACTCCGCATAGGTCATGGTGGCGAAGTCCTGCTGCGGA
>Ga0126371_10005279_pt1 | contig 11478 bp, 23 predicted proteins | sample PanSoiMetaPlot_4_FD_110145 | JGI IMG/M metagenome (GOLD analysis project Ga0126371, IMG submission 110145) | Tropical forest soil microbial communities from Panama - MetaG Plot_4 | ecosystem: Environmental > Terrestrial > Soil > Tropical forest > Bulk soil | place: Panama | collected 2016-02-17
AAATGCAGCGGCATAGCAACTTGTCCTGCCAAATCGTACTACACCTTGCCCTATCCGCGACAGTGGGTTTAGTTCATGTCGGATTAACGGGCGGGGACGCAGGGCGGCCCGCTGCTCTCGGGCGTGGAGGCGCTGCGCGCTTGAGGCGCTCGACGATGACCTTCGCGCCCTAGATCGTCGACTTGCGGCCCGAGGTGGTAGCGAATCGCGCCGCCCACCGAAACCGCGACGTGTCGGCAGTGCCTCGATGAAGTCGCGGCTCGGCTGGGGAAGGGGCGACAGTCCCGCTGATTATTCCTTCAAATGACGGATTGCGGCGTCATAATCGGTGAACACGGCCATCGGCACACCGAGGCTTTGCATGTTCAGTGCTCCCATTCTCGCAATGCCGTACCGCAACGGATCCGAGGCGGCGAGCGTGGCCCACTTGCCCGTGTGTCTCGCCGGGCGGCGCGCCAGAACTCTCTTGCTGATCCTGCGCATATCGGCACTCATTAGTTCGGACTTGGATTCCCGCGCTTGGCAGCACCCCAGACCTCAGCGGGGCGAATCTCCGCTGGGCGAAGCTCAGCGAGGCGAAGCTCAGCAAGGCGGACCTCCCGCGGGGGCGGACTTCACCCGGGCCAGTTTCGGCGACACTCTATTTAATGATGTTGACCTAAGTGAGGCGAAAGGCCTTGAAACTGCGGAGCACTTACCGGCCTCCAGGATCGGAATTGATACCATCGTCCGCTCTCAAGGCAAGATCCCCGAAGTCTTCCTCTTTGGCGCCCGGCCGGCAGCAGCCACGCGCCCAGCTTAAACAGCCAGGAGCACCAGGCGCGATCACAGCCTAGGTTGTGGTGCCGGCTCACGCCCGCCAGCATCCGCGCGAAGCGCGCGCAGGAGTCTCTCGACCTGTTTCTCGAACTTCCCGTTGTCGGATTCCCACCCGGTGAAGTCAGCAGCAAGGCGCTGTGTCACCTGCGTTGCTTTCCCGTTCTCCCACTTCCCGCTGAATAAGAAGCCGTCCAGGTTCAGCGGCACCAAAGCCAGCACCTTTTTGCCGCGCTCTTTCATGAGTTGCTGTTCTTTCGCGAACGCGGTTGCGATCTCGTTGTCGACCCACCAACTCGCGAGCGAATCCTTCGAGCAGCACAGCAAGACCTTGTCCCAGAGCCGGAGTCCCCGATCCACTTCGGCGTAGATGTCGTCTCCGGGCAACAACTGGTGTTCATCGAGCCAGCACCGGATGCCGCGCCCATCTGCACGATAAATGGTTCGGGAACGCCGGCGCCTGGCTGGTGGCCTATCGAAGCGGCGACAATGGTGGCGATGAACGACCCGTTGCAAATTGCACAAGCTGAGGTGACGAATTTAATCAAAAGACACACCTCACCCGCCAACACGCTGGCGAACGCGCCGGTACGTCTCTATCACTACACGGATGCTTACGGACTCAAGGGAATTCTGGAGACCGGCATACTTCACGGAACAGACCTCCGATTTATGAACGATTCGGGGGAGCTGCAGTATGCTCGGAACGTGATTCAGAATTTGATGCCGACTGCGCTCTCGACATGTCGCGATTCGCTCCGCCCTGCATTCGAGGCGGGGGGGCAGCAGATAGGCAGCTCGGTGGATCGCGGATCGCTGCAGTTTTACGCGGCGTGCTTTTGTGGGGAACGCGATCTCCTCAGTCAGTGGAAATCATATGCGAATGGTGGCGAGGGTTATGCCATCGGGTTCGATACGCAGAAGCTAGCTTCCATTCTTGACCTGACTCGTCACGCCGGTGAATCGCCGCGGGCCTTCAACGAAATCGACTATCGAGTTAGTTCACAGGAAGCACGCGTGCGGCTCATCCTCGATGAGACGATCGCCTTTGCAAATCGCCTGTCTCTGGAGCATAGTGGACACCCAAATCTCCCACAGGCAATTTTCAGCCTCGCCTTCGGCGCAATGGCGACGCTGGTTTCCGGCTTGGCTCGCATGAAGGACGAGTTGTTCCGGGATGAGCGCGAATGGCGAATCGTTTGAAACGCGATTCGTGCCCAGCGGCTTCCGCGTGTCACGTGTGGGGTTATTGGTTCCCATCATCGAGTTTGATTTCGGTGGGCCAGAGAAGGGTGCCATCGCTGAACTTCGATGGGGTCCCACCTCGACGCCGGGACTTGCCAAGTTGAGTCTGGAGGCCTACGCTAATTTCCTTGGCTACAAAAACCTCGAATTCGAGGGTTCCAAGATATCGTTGCGCTTTTAAGAACTGGGCACCCCGAACGACCTCCGCTTGACACCGCCCGCGATATTCCTTATCATATAAGGGAAATGGGCCAAGAAAATCTACTGACCTACGTCGAAATGAATCTGATGGCGGCGATCCTGCTGTCGGAGAACAGCGCGTACGGCAAAACCATCTACGAAAAAGCGAGCGAGTTGGCGCGACCAGAAAAAGTGTCGTACGGCTCGCTGTATCCAACCTTGGAGCGGCTGGAGAAGCGCGGCTTTCTCAGCTCCACGCTGGGCGAGCCGATCGCGGAGCGCGGCGGCAAGGCGCGGCGGTATTTCAGCGTCACCGGCGCCGGCGAGCGGGCGATGAAGCGGTCGGCGCGTCTGGCCGGTCGGGTCACGGAACGGTTGTCCGAGGCGTGGGGTTGGTCATGATGCCATTCATGTCTTTCTGCGGCGCTGCGGTGTCTATCCTGCTCGCGATCGCGTCCGTGCGGTGGTATCGTCGGCGCCTGGATCTCAAGCGCCTGGATCTCCAACGCCGCATGGAGAAGGCGATCGCCGAGGTTATCGCCGCAATGCCTTCCCCTCATGATATGAAAAGCTTTATCGTTCACCGGGATCAGATCCTGAGAGAACACGCAGTAACGGAACGGGACGCTAAAGACTATATCGCTCAAGTAGCGAAAGCGGTTGTCAGTCTCTCCGAGCGCGTCAGCAAGCTACCGGTAGGCCAACTGCCCGACAGCTCGGAGCAGGAGCATTTGCCAGGCTTTGTCGAGTGGGCTCTTATCCTCCTTCCTCAGCAGCGCCGCATCGACTCCATGATGGACATTTGGGATTTCTACCCGGAGTGGATCGCGGAAAAAGGTCGCCTCAGCGCCCATTGTATGTGCGTCTGCATGGTGACGCTCGCGCTCGGCGGGTCCCTGCTCGACGTGCTGGAGCGCGTGGCCACGATCGTGGGGAAAGCCAGGGGAGCGAGATAGTGCCAATCGAACGATGGCTCCGGCACAGGCTCACTCCGGGAATCACTGTTCATAACCCTCATCGGGCAGGGTCGCTCGGCCGGCGCCTTGCCCGAGCGTTAAGCGAGGTCGGCAGGCAATGAAGCTACTTTGGCCGTCGATTCTCTCGGTCGCTACAGCAACCGCCGCTCAACCCAGATGCAACACCGTCGATAAAGGTGATGGTGCGGTCGTGGCCTGTGAGCGAGCAGCTGATGTGGTAGAGTGCCGTCGGTTCATTCAGCAATCGCCCGCCATCGCACAGAACCCGAACTGGAACGATTGCATATGGCCAGTCATGCTCTACAAGAGATACGTGAATGGATCCGGCCAACCCCTCTTGACGCTTTCAGTTTCCGTAGTCCCGAGTTTCCGCGATTCACGATTGGTCGATTTGGTCGTCACGGTGAAACGCCATGGCGAGGCGTTCCAGTTGATCAGGAAAGATGTCGAAGTAAAGATGGATGCGAACAACATTCCGAGCGCAGTTGCCGACTTCTCCCTTGGACTCGCGGATGAGCTTGACACGGTACCCACTGTCGACATGACAGAAAAGGGTGGGCAGCGGCAAATGTCACACGGTTATCACTAATGCCTTGCGTGGTCGCCATCGCCGCAATTGTTCATCTTACGGTCCACCAAAACCTGTAGAACCGCCACCCACAGCGCTGACACCGGTACCGTCTCAGGAGACGGGCCGCAAGCCCTTCTATCGCGGAGCGCATGCCGGAGCAAGTCACCTTGTGGGAGTTGCAGAACGGACACCAATTCCGCGCAGATTTGATAGCCTCTACGGTGTTTCCTTGGCGGTTCGGCGCTGTGGGAGCTTCAACTGAAAGGGGCAGTCAGATTTAGTTGCTTTCAATTTAAGCTCTGCACACTCCGCCCCTCCGCAACTAGCGGTGCATCAAATTAAGGAGAGCGCGACCGCTCCAGCGACCGCGCTAACCCATGTTCCCGCCTCAGCGCATTGTCTTGCACGACGCGCCAAGCATTGTGCAGGTCTTCCGATTGAGTCTTCCGGTTTCAGCGAGACGATGGTCAAACTGGAAACTCCTGAGAGCTCTCACCGTTCTCCGGTTGTATCGGCCGTCAATGGGCCCGCGGTAATAGCCGGTAGCCATCAATCGCTTCTGAGCACTGAAGATGTAGCTACGCGGATAGGTCCTCACTTGCGCCGAGCCCGTCATGAAAGACATTCCGCCCACTACAATCATCGAAAGACCTAAGTTCTTCCAGAATTTAGGATTGCAAATCATACGATTTTGCCTCGTGGGATTAACCACAGAGAAAGATTCCGAACAGGTCATTTGGACTCCCTGGATTTAACCGCAGAGCTGGCACTGCCTAGTCCGAAACGCATCTCAGACTACGAAGGGCGTTCAATGTCGCTGCGTACAACGGCTGGAGCGCGCGAGGTTTGGCGCCCAAAAACTGCGCCAAGCCGAGTAGGCATATGAAATTGCGCTGGTTCAAACCCGGCAACTACAAGCGGATCTGTCTTTCATGGCCCCTAGTGACGGGAATCTCGCACCGGCCAAAGCCTTGAAGTGCCAAAATGAGGTCATGGATGAGTATGCGCGAGCGCTACAGACATTCGCGCAATTGGTTGTGTATGGAACGCTACCAGAGGAGACTTTTGAACCTGAGCGAAGATCTTCCGAGTCCTTTGCTTTCGAACAGTGTGTAGGCATGACCCAGCTGCTACTCGATGATTGAGGCGCAAAGGAAGCAGTGGACTATACTTTACAAGCTGAGCCGGAGCACCGTGTGGTGCTGGTCACTTTGGGCAAGATAATCACTGAAGCAGTGGCTCTCGCTGCTTACAGTGCGGTTGAGCGATTCATTGCTACTCAGGGCCCTCACGCCGGCATCACGGATCTCTCGGGAGTCGAGAAACTCGACGTCTCAGCAGACTTCGTGTGGCGTCTCGCCGCAAAGCCGCCCATGATTCCAGATGGAATGCAGCGCATCGTGGTGGCTCCCCGGACTGATATTTACGGCGTGAGCCGGAGGTTCCAGATAATGCGTGACAACAGAGATAATTACCTTGATGTCGTTCATACACTTAGTGAAGCATTCCAGCTACTCGGTCTGACTTCGCCGCAATTCAGAACTGTCGCTCTAGTCTCAGGTACCAGCGGCTAGCGGAGGCCTCGATGCCTACCGTGGTCAGCGAGGGTCTTGCTCCCACCATAATCGATGGTGATTTTGTTTTTCTTGTGAGCCGATTGACGTTCATTTTCCGCGCTTCGAGGAACTCCCTAAGCCCCTTTCAGTGAGACATCGTGCTGAACATCGGTTCCGAACACAGCTCGATTCTGATGAGCCGGATGAGGCTGAGCTGGGGCATGGCCTAAATATGGGCCGGATCATTATTCCGTGCAATGGTTTCCTTCCCCTCTCGCCCCGATTTTCAAGATATTTGGAAATATCGGTACTATATCCAAGAGCCCGTCGGGCGCGTTCACGCCCCCGTAGTATTGCCTCCACCAGCGAATGGGCCAGTTGGTCGCCACGGCTCGTAGTGTTCGCCACTCGTCCAATCGCGATCACACACAGTTCATCGTCATAACGCAGCATGACCTGTATCATGCCGGCCAGATTTGGCGCTGTTGAAGCGTGCGCTCCGTCAACGGCAGCCCTCGAAGCCTTCATCAGTGGTTTCTAGCTGGCAGAGGTGCTGGCTGCCGTGAGCTGGCTGTTGGTAACCGACCAGATGCCCTTGATGCTGCCGCCCCCGCCGAGAAACAAAGCCGCGGAAGCCAAAGCGACAAACGCCACCAGCAACGTGTACTCGATCAGATCCTGTCCCTGCTGTTCGTTCCAAAAAGTTCTCAAAAAAGTCATTGGCTATACTCTCCTTGAACCTTTGATTCGAGGCTTTTCCCCAACGTGAGAGGAAAGTCCTTGCGCTTCCCACGGAGAACATCGTCCTGATTACTTTGAAACGTATGCGAATACTGTCTGGAAGACACTATTCTCTTTGGTCAAAAGGGCATTGTCATTGGTTGACAGCGAGTGATGGATACTTGTCCTATCACTTCGTTGGGCTGTGTGACTCGCGCAGGCTTGACCACTACGCCTGACCAAAGACAGCATTGAATCGTTACCGTAGGATGCCTAACTTGAATCCCGAGGAGGAAACAATTCCGTGCTTTCAGCATTCGCCATTCTCTGCTGCTTCGTCGCGGCGGTTGGCATAGTCTTCTTACTTAAGCTGGCTCGTTGCCGACAAAACGGAGAATCTTTTCGGAATGCGCTCATCGAAAACCGATCCGAAGCGTCTCCCAGAAATGCCGCACGTCCATGTGTGAATGGCAGTATGGTCGGGAGGGACCTGCGATATATGGCAGCCGCCCTTGACCGATTGGGGCAGCGGCCGGCCTACCCGAATGGGGGGCGGCAACGTTTGGTGCGCCCCACTAAAACGACTTATCCGCTGCCGCCAGATAGGAGCGCCCGATAGGCGCGCTGATCTGGCGCGCGGGCCACTCTGCGCCATTCATTCCACGGCCAGGGTCCGTTGTAGATGCGGCGAGCCTCGGGCTATGAAGCTCGATGTTTAGCGCGCTGCGTACTTGGTCGCCGGCATGCGCCAAGCATCGTTCCGGTTTAGCGGTTGGGGCGCTCGGTTGCCACGGCACATAGGCTTCGCCCCTCGTCGTTGCCACGCGCCGATGGCCGGCTTCAATCCGACGACGCAACTCCCGCGCTGATACTCCGTTTCAACGGGCTGGCCGAATCGATCCTCAAGCCGCCGGAGGCGTTGGTCGAGATCCCGATCAACCTGCATCGGGATGTTCTCATAGGCATCCCCTCATTTGAGGGACTCACTACCCCTATCGTAGACGGCAACAATTCTTTCAGTCCATGGTCAAATCGGCTTAAAGAGGTGATGATTGTCTGATTTATTGGGCCGGGAAGAGATTGAGCTTCGTCTAAAGGCTGATTTGGACGAGGCAGAGCGCCACATGCGGGATGCCAATCCCGATGAACTGGTAGACGCTCGACGCCACTACCGTCACGCGATTCAACGATTCAGCCGGTTGGTAATGGACGGCATTATCCCACAGGATTAGCGATGGCCGTCGTCCCAATCACTGTGGGCACCAGCTTGAAGGACGCGGAGAAGCTCATCATTGAGGCCACCCTCAAGCACACCGATGGCAATGTCTCCCTAGCCGCCAAAATCCTAGGCATTGATCGCAGCACCATGTACAGCAAGATGGAGAGGCACAGGCTGCGATGACGTGCGAAGACGCCACACGATTGTTGGTGGCCTATCGAGCGGCATTAACCGAATATGACATGGTACGGTGCGTTGCCTTTCAAGGTCTTGTACCTGAGCACATCACACCTCAAGAAGCCGCCCAAGTGCGGGAGGATGCAAATGTTGCTGTGACGCGGGCGCGGAGGGCTTATTGGAAGCACGTTGATGAACATGATTGTAGACGCCTGATTCTGTCGCGTCCAACGAGAGGAATCTCAGGCTCTATCTCGGTGCATTTACACACAGGCTGAACGCCACCGGCTGCCTCAAGTCCACTCAACCCGATTACGGAGGTTGGGGTTAATGTCCGCCCAACAGCACGCCGAAGCAACGCATAATCTTGCTGTCGTCACACGCAACCGCAAGACCTGACCGGATCATCCCCCGGCCCGCGCGTCCGCGACATCCATCCGAACCGCCTCGAATGCGTCATGATGATCGCTGGCCCGATCTTACGAAGTCGGAGCCTACGTGCCGTGCTTCGTCAATGCCTTTAGTACCCGAGCATATTGCCCAATAGCCGCGTTTTGCACATCCAGCGCCCTCCTCAGTGCGAAATTCCCATCGGAGGGTGGCATTGAGTCGTACTCTGTCCATATCCTTTGCGCTTCAGCAAACGCATCCCGGTAGGCCTGTTCGGCTTTACGGAGTTTGTTGCGCCAGATTGTTTCCGGTGAAGGCCGTGGTGCGCCAGGAATGCCCGTATTGAAGGCCAGCCATAGCGGCACTTCTTGAAGAAGATCTTCGTCAAGCTGACGAACCCATCGCCTCGAGTGCCAGCCGTTCATTCTTGACGGGAACCGCACCCATCCCGCTGCGGTGCGGGCGTACCAATGGTTGAGATCCGTAGCGTGTCTGAAGAGGGTCATGGCTGCCTCATCATTCCCAACGCCACAAACGCTTCCTTGACCGCCAATCGCTTATCGGGTGGACATTCCTGTGAGTGCGTCTCTGGCACTACACCAAGGTAAAGCTCCTTGCAATGGGCAATCCAAGCGGGATGAGGGACAAAGCTGTGATTCCTGAATACCCACTCCTGAACATCAAAATCGGTCGCGGGTTTTGGCTCGGCTGTCGGAATCTCAAGGTTTTCCTCTGGCATCTCTCCATAGAGAATCAATCGCGTGAATGTTTGTAGCACACGCGAATAGTCGGTCATTGCCTGACTTTGGAACTCTAGGGCCTTCGCTAATGCGACATTCCCGTCAGAGGGTGGCATGAACGGCAACTCTACTTGCAGTTGGCGCGTTTGGGCAAGGGCTTTACCATACGCCTCCTCTGCCGCATGGAGCTTTTGACGCCAAACCGCTTCAAGGCGCTCCCGCTGTGTGCGCGGTGTCATGGAGGTTTCCCCCCAATCTGTAGCGGTTGTGAATCCACGCGCAGAGGCGAATGAAATTCACACCTCTACATCCGTTGTTTATCACCGCGCGCAGAGGTTGTCTAGGGCACGACGGACGTTTCCCGTTTTAGTGCGCAACGGGACTGACTAGCGCAGCGCAAAGAAAGACTGCACGCCCTGCTGGTACCGCGGGGATTGCCCTCGGATTAAACGACGTGTGCCATTCCGCGCGCACTCGCCTCTCCTCCTGCATATTGTGCGCTCCGAATTCCGGCGTTAACAGGTAATATCGCTAGCTATCGCATCGTCTGTCTGGCACGTTTCACGGCCTCGCAAAATTGTCTCGGCTAACGTCAGCCCGAGGACTTGGACGCTAGGTCGCCATGGGATGTACGGCTTGCCCCACACCTCCACCAGGTGACGCAGGCCAGCTTCAATCCGCCGGGGCAACTCCCGCAAGTATTCCGTCTCGACCGGAGGGCCGAATCGATCCTCAAGCCGGCGGAGCCGTCGGTCGATCGTTCTCATCCGCCCTCTCCCAAGCCGCACCCAGGCGATCGGCTTCCTCTTTGGAAATGGGACGGCCGTCGGGAGTGAAGAACTGATCTTCGGGCGTGCCTAGACGCATCTTATAAAGGGTCTGGGCCTTGGAATCGACGATAGAGATTTCGGTCTGCGGCGGTTGAAAACCCGGCCGGGCTCGAAATTCAAGCCGCTTCAAACGGGCGGCTAGTGAACGCGTGTTCACGTCTACCGACATAGTTTTGCGGCTTCCGCAGATCTCTCCAGCTCTGAAACGCGCGCCTCGATGTCCTCCACCACTGCACTCTAGCGCTGGAATAAACTCGCCCCAAACTCATCAACCGGGGAAGCCTTGCCCCATCACCAACGCAGTCACCAACGCGGCTAGTGGCCGGTGGTGGCGCTCAACGCCTTTGGTGCCTTACACCCATGAGATTGCAGATGTGCTCGGAATCTCTCCAAAAGAGATGCCCCACGGGCCTGAGCTTTCTCAAGCTCCTTGTCTATCCGCTCCAATTGTTTGAGATCACCCCTCGCATCAAATCGCGCACTGTGGAGGGACAGGATTTGGCTCATTACTGTCCGGATGGAGTCTGCAATCCGTTCTTGCTCGGTGCATACCATCAGACAACGCCAGAGGTGTGCCACTCGTCAGGGATCTTGATTGAGTGTGAACTCCGTGACGGCGGGTTGCAATCAGGAATTTGCTTTACGGTACACATTGGTACGAAGAGTGCCACAGTATTGGAATGGCTCACGATGATGAGGCCGGAGTCCACAGCTTCATGGACCGTCTCGATAGTGGCGATCTAGACGGCCACTTGACCCGATGAACTGCCCAAGTTGACGTATGAACAACTCCTCCGTGTGGGTAGAATCCTTGCAGAACGCGACGAGAACGCGAAGAGAGAAGCCTCTGAACGATCAGTGAATGCGGCCACCCGGCAGCCCTAATTCTCCATCGATTCCTTGGATCAGGCAAACCCGCAAGACTCCCCGTTTGCGAGGACCATGCCAGGGAGATTGCGAGAGAACTCTCCATCCCGATACGGGACTGACGCTCATTGTGCGGCATTTTCGTTCACAACATTAGTTATAAGGCGACCGACGAAGGCTTGCGAAATCTGTTCGCCGAGGTCGGCGAGGTGATTGGATTTCGGATCGTTAAAGATTTCGAAACCGGCCTACGGCTTCGTCACCATGATGGAGACGCGAGCGGCTTTCACGGAGATCGAGGCTCTCAACGACTCAACCTTCATGGGCCGCACAATAGGCCTGCAAGATGCAGAATCCACGAGGCGAGCTGCGGCCGGGCTCGCAGCCACCTTGTCGTTCATTATCTGCATGGCGGTGGATCATTGTGACCTGTTTCACTTCCAAGCGCGACGCGATGCCACGATCCAAGCCGATCTTGCTTTCTCTAAAGGCGCGATGATGTCGCGCTGACCTCGTAAATTCTGCACGAAATGGCCGGCAGTATCGTCCGCATTCACGCTGATCCGCGGTATGCGGAACGGATCCGCAATCGAGTTTATGGTGGTGTGCAGGCTGGTGAAGGCAAACCGGAATCCACATTCGGATAGCAAAGACGCGCCTCGCCTGTCGATGTCGTGCGGCTGGCCGTAGGGATAGGCGAAGGAGGAGACGGGTGCATCGAGAGTGTCCTCGAGGATGCGGCGGCTTGTATTGAGATCGCGAGTGATCGCCTCAGAGGATCGCTCCGACCAGCGCCAGTGTTCGTGCGTATGGCACTCAGCGTCGGCTCCATACCGCTGCATTTCGCGAACCTGTCCCCACGTGAGTGGAGGCAGCGCGCGGCATTCGTTCGCCCATTCCGCCTGGCCGGTCTGGAGAAAGCTGGTGGGTAGAAAAACCGTAAACGGAATAGCCATGCTCTGCAGGATGGGGAACGCGCGCTCGTAGCAATCGCGATATCCATCATCGATTGTCACAGCAGCATGACCGGTCTGGCCTGCGCTCACCCGGCCTACTAACTCTGCGAGTGGAACCACCTGGTACATTCGACGGAGGGTGTGCATCTGGTGACGAAACGATTCCTGCGAGATCGCAGCAGGCGACTGAGAGCCGACAGAATGATAAATCAGAATTACGGTCCGGCGCGGGCG
>Ga0126371_10005280_pt1 | contig 11477 bp, 12 predicted proteins | sample PanSoiMetaPlot_4_FD_110145 | JGI IMG/M metagenome (GOLD analysis project Ga0126371, IMG submission 110145) | Tropical forest soil microbial communities from Panama - MetaG Plot_4 | ecosystem: Environmental > Terrestrial > Soil > Tropical forest > Bulk soil | place: Panama | collected 2016-02-17
AATGCTCGCCTCGCGTGCGACGACGGCCGAATTCACCAACTTGCAACGCTTGCGGGGTAGCATGAGACGTTCCTCTGGGGAGGGGCTGTCCCATGACTTTCTTCGGTCGGGCGTTGGCGCGCGCGCTCTGCGCGGCGGGCCGCTCGACCCGCATGGGCGGGCCGAACAAGCTGCTGGCCGAGATCGGCGGCAAGCCGCTGGTGCGCATCGCGGCCGAGCAGGCGCTCGCCGCGCGGGTGCGGCCGGTCGTCGTGGTGACCGGTCATCAGCGCCGCGAGGTCGAGGCGGCACTGAAAGGCCTCGACGTGACGCTCGTGCACAATCCCGACTACGCACAAGGCCTTTCGACCTCGCTCAAGGCCGGAATCGCCGCGCTCCCGGCCGAGGTCGACGGCGCGATCGTCTGTCTGGGCGACATGCCGCAGGTCGATGCCGCGCTGATCGACCGGCTGATCGCGGCGTTCGATCCGGAAAAGGGCGCGCTCGTCGTGGTGCCGACCATCGCGGGCAAGCGCGGCAACCCGGTCGTGTGGTCGCGCCGCTTCTTCGCGGATCTCGCGCAGCTCGAGGGCGACGTCGGCGCCCGCCACCTGATCGGCAGCTATCCGGAGGCCGTGGTCGAGGTGGCGGTGACCGGCCGCGGCGCACTCATCGACGTCGACACGCCGGATGCGCTGCGCGCCGTGAAGGCGGAGATCGAGGAAGCGGCGAGCAGCAAATAGCCGTTCTCATCCGATCTCTTCATTGCCTGGCAACCATTGGCTCGTAGGCTCGCGCCTTCTCACGGGGGAGGGACTTGCATGACGCGCGCGTTGCGGGCCTGGGCCGGCATGTTTGTCGGCATCGGCGTTCTGTCCGTCAGCGTTCCGGCCGGGCAGGCCGCGGGCGCGATGGCGATCGGGACCTGCGCGGCCTATGGCTACGCCTTCGATTACCGCGACATCGTTGCGGCCCGCGCCGCTGCCCAGGTCAAATGCGTGGGCAGCGGCTGCAAGGTGGTGGCCACCCTCAACCGCAGCTGCGCGGCGTTGGCGATCGACGGACATCGCCCGTGCGGCCCGCACGGCTTCGCGGCGGCGCGCGGTCTCGGCGACGCCGAGAATACGGCGCTGCAGAGCTGCTACAAATCCGGCGGTCGGGACTGCGTCATCCGCGCCTTTGCGTGCGACAAGAAGGGATAGACGCTATTCATTGAATTTATTGATATTTTTGACCTAGCTTTGTTCTGCCAAATCGCCCCCCGCCGAAGCGGGCGGCCGGGCGCACTGAAATCTCTGCATTTCCAGGTTGTGTAGCGAACGGTGCGCGCTCGCCGCTCGAACGCCCAGCGCGCACGTATTTATGACTGACTAGTCAGTCGTAATTTGGGATAGGTGGTTGCCACGGGGTTGGCACCCGCCGCCTCTGGGACTATATATAAACATATATGACTGACTGGTCAGTCATGAATTTCGACGCGCCCTGTTAGGCGCGTTGGGAGGCGCCGATGCGCAGCATGCGACCCAGAGGGCGGGGGACCGGACGGCGGGCGCTGCGGCGCCTGCTCGATGCCCGCCCGACGCCTGTCTCGAAGGCCAAGCCGCAGCGCAAGAAGGAGGCACCCAACCGGGCCGCCAAGAGCGAGGCGCGCCGGGAGGCGATCGTCAAGGCGGCGCTCGCCGAGTTCTGCGCCCGCGGTTTTGCGGCGACCCGGATCGACGACGTGGCGGCCCGCGCCGGCGTCGCCAAGGGCACGATCTACCTCCACTTCGAGGACAAGGAAGCGCTGTTTCGCGAGATCGTCACCACCATGCTGGTGCCGCTCGTCTCGGTGCTCGAGACGCCGCCGCCCGACATTCCGCTCCGCGAGGTGCTCGGCCGCTTCTTCGATCTGTTCGTCGAGGAGATCTACTCGACCGATCGCCGCAACGTCATCCGCCTGGTGATGACCGAGGGCCAACGCTTTCCCGGCCTCGCCGAATTCCACTACCGCAACGTGGTCGCGCGCGCGATCGCGGCCATGCGCGCGCTGCTCACCCGCGCCCAGGCGCGCGGCGAGCTCAAGGACGACACGCTGATCCGCTTTCCCCAGCTCATCGTCGCGCCCGCCATGGTCGCGATCGTCTGGAGCGGCCTGTTCGACCGCTTCGCCCCGCTCGACGTTGCGGCGATGATGCGCGCCCACCTCGATCTGCTGCTCGACGGAGGCGCGCCATGACGATGTGCATGACGATGCGGCCGCATGGGGCGGCGCTCGCGCTGCTCGCGGCGCTGGCGCTCGCGGGCTGCGACGACCGCCCGCCGACCTATCAGGGCTGGGTCGAGGCCAACCTGATCTTCGTCGCGCCGGACGAGACCGGCCGGGTCGAGACGCTCAACGTGCGCGAGGGCGACACGGTCGAGGCCGGCGCGCCGCTGTTCACCCTCGACCGCGACCTCCACGAGGCCGACCTCAACATGAACATGGCGATGCTCGCCAACGCCAAGCAGACCTTTGAGCGCGCGCAATCGCTTGTCAGAACCGGCGCCGGCACGCAGAAGGATTTCGACACCGCCCAGGCGGCGCTGCGCGAGGCCGAGGCGCGCGTGAAGACCTCCGAGACCCGGCTGGCGCGGCGCAGCATCAAGAGCCCGGTCACCGGCACCGTGGAGGAGGTCTATTTCCGCCCCGGCGAGGTGGTGAGCGCGACCAAGCCGATCGTGGCGCTGCTGCCACCCGGCAACATGAAGGTGCGCTTCTTCGTCCCGCAGGCGGTGTTGCCGCGCATCCAATATGGCGACACCGTCACGGTGCGCTGCGACGGCTGCACGGGCGATCTCACGGCCAAGATCAGCTTCATGGCGAAGAGCGCCGAGTTCACGCCGCCGGTGATCTACAGCCAGGAGGAGCGCTCCAAGCTCGTCTTCCTGATCGAGGCGCTGCCGGTCGCGCCGCTCAACCTTCGGGTCGGCCAGCCGGTCGACGTGGTGTTGCCCGACAAGCACGCGGAGGCGAAGCGGTGAACGCGGCGCAAAACGGCGGCTCGGACATCGCGATCGAGGTCGAGGGCCTCACCAAGTCGTTCGACGGCCGCCCGGCGGTGCGCGGCCTCACGATGCGGGTCAAGCGCGGGCTGATCTACGGCTTCCTCGGCCCCAACGGCTCGGGCAAGACCACGACCATCCGCATGCTGTGCGGGCTGCTCACGCCGGATTCCGGCCGCGGCACCTGCCTCGGCTACGACATCCGCACCGAGGCCGAGACGATCAAGACGCACGTCGGCTACATGACGCAGCGCTTCAGCCTGTACGACGATCTTTCGGTGCGCGAGAACCTGGAGTTCATCGCGCGCATCTACGGCATCGCGCGCCCGCGCGCCGCCGCGCGCGCCGCGATCGAGCGGCTCGGCCTCACTGGACGCCAGGAGCAGCTCGCGCGCACGCTCTCGGGCGGCTGGAAGCAGCGGCTCGCACTCGGCGCCTGCACGCTGCCCAATCCGCAGCTTCTCCTGCTCGATGAGCCCACCGCCGGCGTCGATCCCAAGGCGCGGCGCGAGTTCTGGAACGAGATCCATGCGCTCGCCGGCGAAGGCCTCACGGTGCTGGTCTCGACCCACTACATGGACGAGGCCGAGCGCTGTCACGAGATCGCCTACATCGCGTATGGCGAGCTTCTGGCCCAGGGCACGGTCGAGCAGGTGATCGCCGGCGCGCATCTTGCGACCTACACGGTGAGCGGCGGCGATCTCGGGCGGCTCGCCGAGGAGCTCAAAGGTCGCCATGGCGTCACCATGGTGGCGCCGTTCGGCGCCTCGCTGCACGTGTCCGGCCGCGACCAGGATGCGCTCGAGGCCGCGATCGCGCCCTATCGGACCGACGGCGCGCTGCACTGGGAAAAATCCCATGCCTCGCTCGAGGACGTGTTCATCGAGCTGATGGGCCATGCGAAGGACAGCCGCCAATGAGCGCCGCGCTCGGCTTCCGCTCCGGGTTCTGGCGGCGCACCGGCGCCATGCTGCTCAAGGAATTTCTGCAGCTCAAGCGCGACCGGGTCACGCTCGCGACCATGATCTCGATCCCGCTGATGCAGCTCGTGCTGTTCGGTTACGCCATCAACACCGTGCCGCGCGACCTGCCGACCGCGGTGCTCATGCAGGAATCGAGCGACGTCGGCCGCACCATCCTCAAGGCGCTGGAGAACACCCGCTACTTCAAGGTCACGCGGCGCGTGCACGACGTGGCCGAGTTCGACCGCGTGCTGCAGTCGGGCCAGGTGCTGTTCGGCGTCGAGATCCCGGTCAATTTCGAACGCGACCTGCGCCGCGGCGATCGCCCGGCGCTCCTGGTCGCGGCCGACGCCACCGACCCGGTCGCCTCCGGCAACGCGCTCGGCGCCCTCAACCAACTGGTCGAGACCGCGCTGGTCAACGACCGCCAGATTCCCGACAGCCCGACGCCGCCGTTCGAGATCCGCATCCACGCCCGCTACAATCCGGCGCAGTTGAGCCAGCTCAACATCGTGCCCGGCCTGCTCGGCACCATCCTCACCTTGACGATGCTGATCTTCACGGCGCTCTCGGTCACGCGCGAGACCGAGCGCGGCACCATGGAGAACCTGCTGTCGATGCCGATCACGCCGCTCGAGATCATGCTCGGCAAGATCATGCCCTATGTGGTGATCGGCTTCCTGCAGGCCGCCACCATCGTAGTCGCCGCCGTCGTTCTGTTCAGCGTGCCGATCGTCGGCAATCTCGCGCTGCTCGCGGCGCTCACCACGCTGTTCGTCGCCACCAACCTCGCGACCGGCTATACCTTCTCGACGCTGGCGCAGAACCAGCTGCAGGCGGTGCAGATGGCGATGATGTACTTCCTGCCCAACATGCTTCTGTCGGGCTTTCTGTTCCCCTTCGCCGGCATGCCCATCTGGGCGCAATATGTCGGCGAGTTCCTGCCGCTCACCCATTTCCTGCGCATCGTCCGCGCCATCATGCTCAAGGGCGCGACGCTCGTCGACATGCAATACGACACGCTCGCGCTCGTCGGCCTGATGGGCATCGCCATGGTGATCGCGGTGACGCGGTTCAGAAGGACGCTGGATTGAGGCGCGTGCGACGAGCCTACGAAGCCGCGCGTACCAACCTGCGCGGCGCTTCTCCAAGGCTGCGCCGCACCATGGCGGAAAACGCGCTCGGGCTGTCGTATCCGACCGCATTGGCCGAAGCGGACACTGAATCGCCCGCCGACAGCCGCGCCAAGCCCTCGACGGCGCGCAGGCGGGCGCGCCATTCGGCGAAGCTCAAGCCGGTCTCGTGGCGGAAGAGGCGCGCCAGCGTGCGCCGGCTCGCGCCGGCGCGCTCGGCCCACTGGTCGAGATCGAGCGGCAGCGCGGGGCGATCGAGCAGGGCGCGGGCGATGCGCAGCGCACGCGCATCGCGCGGCATCGGCAGGTCGAGCGGGCGGTCCTGGACGCGGGCAAGCTCGATCAGGATGAGGCGAGCCACGAGGCCGCCGCGGCCCGCCTCGTCATAGGCGGCGGGCTCCTCCAGCGCCGCGAGGATCAGCTCGCGCAGCAGGCCCGAGACCTCCACCAGGGTGGGCGTGCGGGGCAGGGCCCCGGTGGCCTGCGGATCGATATAGAGGGTGCGCATCTCGACCTTGCTGCGCATGGTGACGCGATGCGCCATGTGCGGCGGCATCCACAGCGCGCGCGCCGGGGGCACCAGCCACGCCGCATCGGCGGTCTCGATCCGCATGATCCCGGTCACCGCATGCAGCAGCTGGCCCCGGCCGTGCCGGTGGACGGCCGTGTGCGCGCCGTCGGCGAATGATTTCGCCATGGCGGCGACCGGCCGCGGAGCGTCGTCGTAGGTATCGTGCAGCTCGATCTGCTTGAATTTCGCCATGTCCCGGCACTCCGGCGGCCCAAACGCGATGAAAATCGGCAGAACATCGCGATTGAGCAAGGGTAGAATGCTGCGACATTAGATGCAAGACTCGATGCAAGCCTCAGCCGGGACTGCCATGACCGCCGCCATCCCCGACCACGCCGACAGCCACAAGCGACTGCAGATCGGCTTTCTGAACTGGGCGCATGCGATCGACCACTTCGTGCTCGGCATCTATCCGACGGTCGTGATCGGCCTCGAGGTGGTCTATCACCGGCCCTATTCGGAGCTGATCGCACTCGCGACCGGGATGTTCGTCGCCTTCGGGATCTTTTCGCTGCCGGCCGGCTGGCTCGCCGACCGCTGGAGCCGGCGCGACATGATGGTCGCGTTCTACGTCGGCTGCGGGCTGTCGCTGTTCGCCGCCGCGGCGGCGCCCAGCCTGCCCGTGATGGCGGCGGCGCTGTTTGCGCTCGGCGTCTTCGCCGCGATCTACCATCCGGTCGGCATGGCGATGCTGATCGAGCTCTCCCAGGCGCGCGGGCGCACGCTCGCGTTCAACGGCGTGTGCGGCAATCTCGGCGTCGCGCTCGCGGCCGGCATCACCGGCCTCCTCGCGACCTGGCTCGGCTGGCGCGCCGCCTTCATTGTGCCCGCGGTGCTGTGCGTCGCGACCGGCATCGCCTATTGGGCGCTCGTCGCCGACGACCGCCACACCATTGCGGCGCGCAAGAAGACCGCCGAGATCGCGCTGTCGTTCCGCGCCGCGGTGACCATGTTCCTGCTGTTCATCGTGATCTCGATCATGAGCGGCCTCGTGTTCAATACGGTGCTAGTGGCGCTGCCGAAACTCGTCGACGAGCAGCTCGGCGCGAGCGTCGACCTCATGGTGGTGGGCGGGCTCGCGACCGCGGTGTTCATGTGCGGCGCGCTGGCGCAGATCGCGGTCGGCCGGCTGGTCGAGCGCATCTCGGCGCCGATGCTCTTTGCCGCGGTGGTGACGGTGCAGTTCTTCGGCATCCTGGCCTCGGCGCACGCCTCGGGCGCGCTGCTCCTGCTCGCGCTCGCGGTCTCGATGGCGGCGATCTACGGCCAGGTCACGGTCGGCGACATCGTGGTCGCGCGCTTCACCGCCGACGCCTGGCGCGGGCGCATCTACGCGGTGCGCTATTTCCTCAACTTCACCTCATCAGCGGTCGCGGTCGGGCTGATCGCGCTCCTGCACGACCGCGGCGGCTTTTCGCTCGTGCTCGGCGTGATCGCAAGCTGCGCCGCCGTCGTGGTGGTGAGCGTCTACGGCTTTGCAGCGCTGGCGTTCGCGGTCGAGAGCCGCCACCGCGCCGCCGCCCAGCCGGCGGAGTAGGGGACCAATCACGGACAATCTTACTGCGTCATTGCCCGCGAAAGCGGGCAATCCAGTATTCACAGAATATGAATGGGACGCCGACAGTGCCCCACGGATCCGCTGCGGAGTACTGGATCGTCCGCTTGCGCGGACGATGACGGCATTGGAGGTTGCGGCGCCGGTCGGTCAACCTATTTTCCAGCTCGCGCCGATCGACTCGACCGCCTCGCGGGCGAGGCGCTCGTCGGTCTCCCAGTCGCCGCCCGAGACGCCGATGCCGCCGATGCATTCGCCGTCGACGATGATCGGAAAACCGCCCTCCATGGCGGTCCAGCGCTCGGGGCCGGCCGCGAGCGCGAGCCCGATGGCATGCGCGGTGTCGAGCGGCTGCGCCTGCGCGCCACGCGCCGAGGTCGGGCGCTTGTTCGATGCCGCGCACACCGCCTTGGTGGTCGACGAATGCACCGTGTGGAAGCGCCCGCCGTCCATGCGCTCGAACACGAGGAGGTGCCCGCCGGCGTCGGCGACTGCGACCGAGATCGCGATGCCGGCCTCGCGCGCCTTGTCGACGGCGGTCGCCGCCATCTTCTTTGCGCCCGCGTGCAGCAGGCGCTTGGTATCCGCGACATACATGGCGTGATGCTTCGGTTGATGAGGGGGCCGCAATCTGCCCCAGGCCGCGCGTGCGCTCAAGGGCCCGCCGGCGATCTTAAAAGGGCCGTGCCGCAGCGAAGCGCCGACGAAGGCCGATATCGATCTGACATCGGCCTCGCCCGGCCGGAGCGGTCGCTCGGTGACCGCGTCCCGCTATCGTCAGCCGCGTGCGCTGTCCGCGACTGCGATCACGGCTTCGGCAAAGGCCTGCGGCGCTTCCTGCGGCAGATTGTGCCCGATGCCGCCCTTGATCAGACGGTGCGAATATTTGCCCGTGAACTTCTTGGCGTAGGCGCTCGGGTCCACGTGCGGGGCGCCGTTGGCGTCGCCCTCCATCGTGATGGTCGGCACCGTGATGTCCGGACCGGTGGCGAGCCGCTTCTCCAGCGCGTCGTATTTCGCCTCGCCCTCGGCGAGGCCGAGGCGCCAGCGGTAATTGTGGATCACGATCGCAACGTGGTCCGGATTGTCGAAGCTCGCGGCGGTGCGCTCGAACGTGGCCTCGTCGAAATTCCATTTGGGCGAGGCGAGCTGCCAGATGAGCTTATTGAAGTCGCGCACATACTTGCCGTAGCCGGCGCGTCCGCGCTCGGTGGCGAAATAGAACTGATACCACCACTGCAGCTCGGCGCTCGGCGGCAACGGCATCTTGCCGGATTCCTGGCTGCCGATCAGGTAGCCGCTCACCGAGACGAGGCCCTTGCAGCGCTCCGGCCACAGCGCCGCGATGATGTCGGCGGTGCGCGCGCCCCAGTCGAAGCCGGCAAGGATCGCCTTGTCGATCTTGAGCGCATCCATCATGGCGAGCGTATCGCTCGCGACCGCGGAGGGCTGGCCGTTGCGGAACGTCTCGCTCGCAAGGAACCGCGTCGCGCCGTAGCCGCGCACATAGGGAACGATCACCCGGTAGCCTGCCGAGGCGAGCAAGGGTGCGACGTCGGCGAAGCTGTGGATGTCGTAGGGCCAGCCGTGCAGCAGAATGGCGACCGGCCCATCAGCCGGACCCGCTTCGGCATAGCCGATGTTGAGGACGCCGGCGTCGACCTGCTTGAGCGGGCCGAGCGACGTGTTGCCGCCCGGCCGGGTCGCGGGCGGCATCTGGTTCGTCTGCGCGTTGGCGGGTCCGACCATGCCGAGCCTTGCCGCGACGAGGCCCAGCGCGGCGGTGCCGAAAAGGCGGCGCCGATGATGATCGATGTCGTCGTGCGTTTTGGTCTTGTCCATCCCAAATCTCCTCGATCTATGCCGACGGCCGCGGCTGCTGACCGAAACCGTCGCGTTCACTTCAAACGAGATTGATGGCGACGTCGATGTTGCCGCGTGTCGCCTTGGAATACGGACAGGTCTGGTCGGCCGCCTCGAGCAGGGCCTCCGCCACCTCGCGCGAGAGGCCCGGCAGGCTGACGTCGAGGCGGGCCCGGATGGTATATTCGCGGCCGGTCAGGACCAGGTCCACCTCGGCATCGATCACCGGATCGGCGGGCATTGCGATCTTCATCGTGCGCGCCACAACGCCGATCGCGCTTGCGAAGCAGGCCGACCAGCCGGCGGCGAACAGCTGCTCCGGATTGGTGCCGACGCGCGTCGAGCCGGGGACCGCGAGCTTGACCTCAAGGTGGCCGTCGGAGCTGCGCGACGTGCCGTTCTCCCGGCCGCCGGTGGTGTGGGTCCTGGCGGTGTAGACCACCTTTTCGGCCGGCGGGGCGGCGATTTCCTTTGCGATCTGCATCGGGCCTCTCCCGGTCGCCTCATCGCCGCAATGTGCTGAGCGTCGCGCATGCCGTATTGTCGAATCGTGCGGTTCTTTGCCGCCCTGCGGCCGTTTCGCGCCGTCTCACCCGATCTAACGCAGCACGAGCGCGGCGGCCGCCAAGAGGGCGGGCAACGCCCACGCCCAGTCTCCCAGCAGTGAAAGCGTGGCGGCGGCGACGACGCAGCCGAGCAGAAAACCGAACAGAAGAAGCAGCGACTGCTTCAACCGTTCGGCATCTCCCGCCAGCAGGTGATGGCGCCTCGCCAGCAGGTCCATCAGCGCCAAGACCGCATTGGTCAGATTGCCGGTCATCACCGCGGTCGAAACCACGGCCGGCATTGCCAACCGCAGGAGCGCATACTGACATGCCATGGCGGCGACGCAGAGCATGACCGCGATGCCCGCGGCCATTCCATGCGGGTTGCTCGCGGGCTTGGCGATGACGCTGAAGATCAGGACTGCGACGAGCAGGCCGAGCTGAACCAGCAGAAGGAGCCGCGCCAGGCGGTCTCCGTCGCGATGCGACAGTTGCGCCAGCAGCCAGACTGCGGCGAGCGCCAGCATGAAGACGGGAATCGCCAAGAGCTGCGCCGGAGCGACCGGGCCGCCCTGCACGGCGGCGGCGGCCGCGACGACCAGGTTGCCGGTGACATGGGCCGTGAAGACATGGCCGAGCGTGAAGAAGCCGGTGAGGTCCACCATGCCGGCGATGACGCTGAGCAGCGGGGGCAGCCGCGCCTCGAAGCGCGAGCGTGCCGCCGCGCCCTGCGACGGCTCGCTAGACGTTCGCAGGGCGCTCGATGGGCTGAGGAGCGTGGACATGGTCGCTTGCTCCGGTGAGTTTGTGCGACATTCGATCGCCGAAATAGTCGATGGCGAGCTTCGGAATGATCAGGCCGAAGCTCATGGCCAGGACGATCAATCCCGCCGTGATGCCGTCCGCGAGCGTGGCGCTCACGACCCCGGCCGCCGGCTGCGACGCGCTCGCGATCTGCACGAGCCCGCTGGCCATCCTGAACAGGTAGACTCCCGGCATCATCGAGACGACCGAGGCGAAGCCGATCGCCGCGAACGGCATGTGCGTGCGGCGCGACACCGGCGTGAGGATCGCTCCGACCACCAGGCATGCGACCAGCGCACCGCCCGCGACGCCGAACCCGAGCAGCGACAGCGCGACCCAGCGCAGCGCATGCGCGAGCATGCCGACCGCCACCGGCCATGGCAGCATGGTCAGGGGCGTGGAGAAGAACACGCTGTAGGCGGCGACCGCGACGCCGGCCGCAATCACATCCTGCCACAACGGCACGGCGCGGCCTTCCGGGTCGATCGGCAGCGAAGCGCCGAGAAGCGCCAATCCGACCAGCAGTCCCGTCGAGATGGCCAGCACCACCAGCGTCGCGTAGATCAGCCGGGCGGCCCCGAGATGGATGCGGCCGCCGATCAGGTCCAACGCGGCATTGAGGAAATGCGGACCCGGCACCAGCACCATGCAGGGACAGACCGCGACGAGGCGCAGCGACGAGCCCAGCTGGTAACGCAGCGCGAGCGCACCGATGACGCCGGCGAGGAGCGCCGCGCAGAATGGCTGGATGAAGACGTTGGCGCTCACCCGCGCCAGACCGCGGCGCACAAAGGCGCCGAGGCCGGCGCTGACGAATATGAGGACCGCGGCGGCCGGATGCGCGACGCCGAAGATCACCGCCAGCGCCACCGCGCCGGCGGCCGCGGCGAGCGCGAACAGCCATGTCGGAGCCGGCGGCCGCTGTGCGACGGCGGCGATCGCCGTCGCGGCCGCCTCGGGCGAAAGCCGTCCGCTTTCGACCTCCTCGACGGTCCGCATGGCGGCGGCCACGCGATCCATGTCGACGCCGGCCGGATCGGC
>Ga0126371_10005281_pt1 | contig 11477 bp, 8 predicted proteins | sample PanSoiMetaPlot_4_FD_110145 | JGI IMG/M metagenome (GOLD analysis project Ga0126371, IMG submission 110145) | Tropical forest soil microbial communities from Panama - MetaG Plot_4 | ecosystem: Environmental > Terrestrial > Soil > Tropical forest > Bulk soil | place: Panama | collected 2016-02-17
CCCCAATGGCGGCGCACGGTGGGAGAAGTGATTACCCACACCTGCGAATTGGTCGAAGGCAGAGCGCGGCGTAACTCCCGTCCCGCGCGGCGCAGCATACCTGTGCCGATGAGCACGTTGTATTTGTGCTTGAGCTTGACGCGGATGGTAATCACTGCACGAATGATAAATCAAATGTTAGGCCGCAGATTTCCGCGGATGTACGCTGATCAATACGCCGGGCCGCGAATTCACGCGAATACACGCGGATTAAAGGAAGGAAGACGGGCGAAACAATAGTAGGGCTTTGATAAAATTTCGCCTTCCATGAGAAAGTTGCCCGAGCATTCAGACTTCATCGTTGTCGGCGCAGGCGTGGCCGGATTGCGTGCGGCAATCGCTATGGCCGATGCGGGAAAAGTGCTGGTGCTGGCCAAGCAGGAATTAACGGAGTCGGCCACGCAGTATGCCCAGGGTGGAATCGCGGTCGCGCTCAGTGACGAAGATGAGATCAGCCTGCATCTTCAGGACACGATTGCCGCCGGCGATGGGATCGTGAATGCCGACGCGGCGCGCGTGCTGGTGGAAGAAGGGCCGGAGCGCATCCAGGAGCTGATCGACTGGGGAACCGAATTTGACCGCCACGGCACCAGGCTGACTTTCACGCGCGAGGCGGCGCATAGCCGTAACCGCATCCTGCATGCGCACGGCGATTCCACCGGCCGCGAAATTGGACGCGCGCTTTATGCCAAGGCTTCGCGGCTCAAAAATATTTCTTTCTCTGAGTTTGAATTCACGGCGGGGTTATACCAGAAAGCCGGGCGGGTCTGCGGAGTGGACTTGATTTCTCCTGACGGCTCGCGCCATCAGGTAAGAAGCTCGGCTGTGCTGCTGGCCACGGGCGGTGCGGGCCACATTTACGCGAATACCACGAACCCGGCCGTGGCTACAGCGGACGGCGTCGCCATGGCTTATCGCGCTGGCGCAGAGATCAGTGACATGGAGTTCGTGCAATTCCATCCTACGGCGCTGTATGTGAAGAAAGCGCCGCGATTTCTGCTCTCTGAGGCATTGCGCGGTGAGGGCGCGGTTTTGCGCAATACCGAGCTGCATCGCTTCATGTCCAGGTATCACGAGATGGGAGAGCTGGCGCCGCGTGATGTGGTGGCGCGGGCCATCGCGCATGAACTGGAACTCAGCCGCATGAAAGACCCGGTAGTCTACCTGGATATGACCCACATCCGGGGGGAAAAGATCAAGGCGCGCTTCCCGCGAATTTATGAGACCTGCCTGAAACACCATGTGGACATCACGATCGATCTTGTGCCGATCCGTCCCGCAGCGCATTATTTGATGGGCGGCGTGCACACGGATTTGAATGGACGCACCAGCCTGCCCGGACTTTATGCCGCCGGCGAGACGGCCTGCACCGGCGTGCACGGAGCGAATCGCCTGGCCAGCAATTCGCTGCTGGAAGGCCTCGTCTTTGGCGCCAGGGCGGGAGCGGAGATGCAGAAAGCGGATGCGAGTACGAGCGCGCCGGCGACCGTAGTTAAAACGAGCGAGGCTGCTGCAGCATCCGTCTCCACCCCGCTTGATCCGGAAAACCTGATTCGCGAGGTGCAGCAACTGATGTGGGACAAAGTGGGGATTGTGCGCTCGCGCGCGGGGCTACAAGATGCGACGCAGCGATTGCAATCCTTAGCGGTCTGTGTGCCGGAGGCAGTTTCGCGCCGCAGCGCGGAGGCGTGCAACATTCATACAGCCGCGCTGCTGATTGCGCGCTCAGCGCTGGCCCGGCTGGAAAGCCGGGGAGCCCATTACCGGACCGACTGGCCCGCTCACGATGATGTGAAATTCAAAAAACACTCGCTGGTTACAGCGGCGGGGGTGAGGTTTTTTTGAAAGCAGGTGACGGGCCCGAGTGCTTCCCGTCTAAGAGTGGGATTCTGGAGTGCTTATGCTATCCGGTCTGATTCATGATCTCCGCTACGGTTTGCGGCAACTGCGGCGCAACCCCGGCTTCACTGCAGTGGCGGTGCTGACGCTGGCGCTGGGAATCGGCGCCAACACAGCGATTTTTTCCATCCTTGATCCGCTCCTTCTGCGCAAGCTGCCGGTACAACGCCCGGACGAACTGGTGCGCATTGATGCTGCCGGCACTTTGGGCAATGTGGGCGCCTGGGAGGCATTTGCCTTTGATCGCTTTAATAGCCAAAGCGCGGTGTTCTCCGGCGTGTTGGGATTTGCGCCGGTGGCGCTGGATGAGGTGATGCACGATGGCCATTCCAATTCCGCGCACGGGGTAGTGGTCTCAGGAAATTTCTTCAATGTGCTGGGCGTGCAGCCATACATGGGCAGGGTGGATGCCAATGATTCTGAACTGGGCGTGACAGCGGTGCTTGGTTTCGATTACTGGCAGCGAGAATTTGGCTCGGACAGAACAGTCCTGGGCAAGACCATTTTGGTACAGGGCACGCAGCGAAGCATTATTGGCATTGCGCCGCCGCAGTTTTTTGGCATGAGAGTGGGCGAGTCTGCCGATCTCTACCTGCCTTCAGCGCCGGGCAAGGCTGCGGAGGGTTCAAACGCGCCGGCGCTGAACTGGATGCAACTGATCGGCCGGCTGCGTCCGGGAATCTCCGCGGCACAGACGCGGAGCGCTCTTGCGCCGGTACTAAAAGAAGTTCAAGCGCACTCAGAGGTGCCCGAGGTCGAACTGAGGCAGATGATGGACCACATTGTTCTCACCTCGGCTGCCCAGGGACTTTCTTCCCTGCGTTATCGCTTTTCGCTGCCTGCACGGATACTGATGGGCGTGGTGGGATTGATCCTGCTGATAGCCTGCGCCAATGTGGCCAACCTGCTTCTGGCACGGGGCTCGGCGCGAAAGCGGGAAATTACAGTTCGACTGGCGCTGGGAGCGCGACGTTCGCGGCTGGTGCGGCAATTACTGACTGAGAGCACGCTGCTGGCAGGGATTGCGACCTTGGCAGGATTGCTGCTGGCGCAATGGACCAGCCGGCTGCTGGTTTCTGCTTTGTCCGATGCACATACTGACGTTCAACTCGCGACCGGACTCAATGGCCGGTTGCTGCTGTTTTCGCTGGCCGTAGCGCTGGCGGCTGTGGTTCTCTCTGGCCTGGCGCCCGCATTTTCCACCACGCGCGTTGATATCAGCCAGGACATCAAGACATATTCTTTCAGCGAGCGCGGCGGACGCGCACGCGTCAGCAGCGTGCTGGTGGTGGCGCAGGTTGCCATGTCAGTCACGGCGCTGGCCGCCGGCGGACTTCTGCTGCACAGCCTGCTGAATCTGGAAACCATGCCCGTGGGTTTTGACCGCGATCACATCCTCGTGCTGGACATGAACGGCGATGCCGCCGGGCGCACGCCGGAAAAAATCAAGACTTTTTACGATCAACTACAGGAGAAGGCCGCTGCCCTGCCGGGTGTTCGCTCCGCTGCGCTGTCCTCTTTTGCGCCCGTCAGCGGCCGCGAGTTCGGCATCAATCTGCGGGTTCCCGGCTACGAGGTTCGTGCCGGCGAAGAGCTTAAGGCCTTTCTGCTCAGTGTGCGGCCGGGATACTTCAGTACGTTGGGCATCGAGCTTCAGCAGGGCCGCGATTTCAATTTGCAGGATTCTCCCACTACGCCGCGCGTGGCCGTGATCAATCGCGCGCTGGCGCAGCATTATTTTGCCGGACAGGATCCCATCGGCAAGCGCCTGGAGTTTGTGGAGGGCAACCGCACGCTGGAGATCATCGGAGTGGTGGCCAATGCAAAATACAAAAACCTGCGCGAGGACCCGGTAGAGACTGTTTATACCGATAACTTGCAGGGAACGCCGAACCCGCCGATCGTTCGCGGGACGCTGAGCGTCCGAGCGGCGGGAAACATGGCTTCCCTGCGGACGGCGCTGCCGGAGCTGGTTCACTCTCTGGATAATTCTGTGCGCGTTAGCTGGGTGGCAACTTTGCGCGAGCGGATTGATAACTCGCTGCACGCGGACCGCCTGATCACCGCTCTGTGCGCCATCTTCAGCCTGCTGGCGCTGACCCTGACCTGCATCGGGCTATATGGCGTGCTTTCCTTCAGCGTGACCCGCAGCACCAGCGAGATCGGCATCCGCATGGCGCTGGGCGCGGAGCGCAGCCACATCTTCAGGCTCTTCGTAGGCCGGGGCATGCGGCTTGTCATTTTGGGAATCGTGGTGGGAGTGGTGGCTGCGATGGCTGCTACATCTCTGCTGAAGAGCTTGCTATTCGGGGTGGGCCGCGCCGATCCGGTTACATTTATCGGCATCTGCCTGCTGCTGGTGCTGGCGGCGTTCGCCGCATGCTTCGTGCCGTCAAGGCGGGCCACGCATGTAGATCCCATGGTGGCGCTGCGGAACGAATAACCTTCAGGCTAGTTTTCGTCCGGCTCTTCCAGGGCCACAGCGCCGCTGCGGCTGGGCGGCCCTCTCCTGACTGGCTCACGCACGCCGGCGTAGGGATCAATCGGTTCGGGCGGCCTTCGGCGAAGGAGGCGGCGCAGAGCTTCCAGTAATCGTTTGATCATAGGGAAACTTTATCGCAGCCCGCTTAAGAGGTGCAAAGGGGAATTGTCCCGTTATTCGAGTTCATTCGCGGCTGGTTTTGCGCCCTTGATCACGGACGCGACGATCGAAATCGTCAGCACCATGGCAATCACCAGCAGCGCGATCCAGGTGGGCATGTCATATTTGGCGGAGATCAGCATTTTGGCCCCGATGAACATCAGCACCACCGCCAGGCCGTAGTTCAGATAGCGGAACAGCTTCATCAGCCCGGAAAGAGCGAAGAACATTGCACGCAGCCCCAAAATGGCAAAGACGTTGGAGGTATAGACGATAAACGGGTCGCGGCTGATGGCCAGGATGGCGGGAATGGAGTCTGTGGCAAACAGGATATCTGTGGTCTCCACCACCAGCAGCACGATAAACAGTGGCGTGGCAAAGCGTTTGCCATCGCGCAGCAGGAAGAAGCGCTTGCCTTCATAATTTTCCGTAATCGGCAGGAAGCGGCGCGCGAGCTTCAGGACAAAGTTGCGCGAAGGATCAACCTTCTCTTCATCCTCCCGCATTAACTCGAGACCGGTGTAAACCAGGAACGCGCCAAAGGCATAGAGAATCCAGTGGAAGCGCCGGACCAGCGAGACTCCGGCAAAGATGAAGATGCCGCGCATGATCATGGCGCCGATGATGCCCCAGAACAGGACTGTCCGTTCCTGATCCGGCGGCACCCTGAAATATTTGAACAGCAGAATGAAGACGAACAGATTGTCTACGCTCAGAGATTCTTCAATGAGGTACCCGGTGACGAACTCCAGCGCCTTACCCGCGCCCATCCATTGATGAATGAAGGCGGCAAAGCCCAGCGCCAGCGCAATCCAGATGGCGCTGGAAAACAGCGACTGCTTGAACGACAAAACACGGCCACCGCGATTGATCAGAGCCAGATCAATGAAGAGCAGGATGAAGATGGCGGCGTTAAAGACGATCCAGAAGGTCAGCATTCGGGCACGACCAAATCTTACACGGAGCGGCGGAGCCACGGAGCAGAGGAGCCACAAGCAAAAATCTCACCGCTGATCCACGGCACGCCGGGACAGGTAACGCTGATGAACAGTGGACGCTGATTTTGATAGGGAAAATAGCAGCGAAGAAAGCGGTTAAGCGCCTGACAAGAAAGCTGAGTAATGCAGCCACCGAAGGCAGCCTGAACGCTACTGCTGCTTCATACCGTTCAATAACCGAATTGTCTCCAGAATCACGTCTCCGCTGATCTGCAGGCTGTGGGGGCTCAGTTTGTCTATGGTGTCCTGAGGAGTATGCCAATAGGAATTGTTGTATCCATAGTTAAAATCAATAACGTCGGCGACCGGGATTCCGACGTGAGCGAACGACATGTGGTCGTCGCTCACCGCAGTCTCCTGCGCAAAGAAATGCGACTGGTAGCCCAGACGCTGGGCGGCCTGCATCAGCAAATTTTCAAGCCAGGGAGTTGAATTCTCGTCGCGAAAAACCGTGAGGTCGGCATCGCCGAGCATATCGGCCAGCATGAAAGCCTTGACCCTGGCTGCAGTCCCATCCTGCTGCCATTTTGCCGCCAGATGGCGGCTGCCGTAGGTGCTGTTGGTGTCTGTCCAGTTGGGTTCAACTGCTTCTTCTCCATCAAAAAACGCCAGCCATACGCTGTAGCCTTCCAGCTTCTTGCCGCGAAGCTGGTCGCCAATGGCCAGCAGCAGCGCAGTGCTGGATCCGCCGTCGTTGGCGCCCACGTAGCCCGTGTTGCGCAGTGGGTAATTGGTGTCAATGTGTGAGCCCAGAACGATGATGCCGTCCTTGCTGCCGGGAATTTTGGCCACAAAGTTCCGCATGGGCAGCTTGCCCACGGGCGTATCTGCGGTAAAAGCGTCTTCTTCCAGGTTGTCGGCCTTTAGCTTGTTGCGGAGGTAGTTCGCTACCTTCTCCTGGCCCTTGCTGCCTGGCCAGCGTGGCCCGAAAGAGACAATCTCCTTTACGTATCCCAGCGCCCGCGCTCCATCCACATGCAGCTCAGGCCCGATGGGCTGAACGTTATCGATCGAGGGTGTTGATGACGCCGTTGGTTGGGCGGCTTGCGCAGAAGAGGAATCAGCGGAAGCAGACTTCCTGGCATCGCAGCCGGAAAAAGTCAGCGCAAACAGCAATATGAAGGCGGCAACGTTTTGTTTCAGGATTGCTGATTTTGCGTGATTCACGGCCTTTCCTCGTTCTGCCGTTAGATGATGCTGCGCACATTTGAGCGCAATCGCCAGAAGCTAAGAACTAACTAAGTACTGTCTTTTTCGCGTTTCTCGCGTCGCTTGCGCCGCTGGGCAGGATGCACAAACCAGGCAATGCCGATGCTGGCCACGTACAGCAGGACCATGGGCGCGGCGTAGATGGTCATGTTCATGATGTCAGTCGTGGGCGTGAGCACGGCAGCAATCACAAAGCAAAGAAAGACCGCCCCGCGGATGTGCCGGAAGAGAAATTTTGCCGTGACCACTCCCATCATGGCCGCAAAACCAAGAATGATGGGCAGCTCAAAGATCAACGAAAGCCCAAGAATGATGGTGAGGAAAAGGTTTGTGTACTCCGTTATGGTGATCACCGGTTTCAAGGTGCCGCCCTGATAAATCAAAAAATCCAGCGCCACGGGGAACACAATCTTGAAACCGAAGATACCTCCGCCCACAAACAAGCCAACAGCGAGAAGCAGAAATGGCAGAACAAAGCGCTTTTCATGCCGGTAAAGTCCGGGCGAGATGAACATCCAGATCTGGTAAAAGATGATGGGAGACGCAATGAAGAGGCCGACGATGAGGCCGATTTTCAGGTAGTTGTTGAATGGGTCCGTCGGACTGAGATAGGCGAGCTGTGGATCCCAGTTGTGAGCCTTGAGCGCCGCCTTGATGGGTACCTGCATTTTCTCGTAAATGGGTGTGGAATAGTACCAGCCCACTCCGAAGCAAATGGCCACAGCGGCAATGCAGTAGATGAGCCTCTTGCGCAGCTCCTCAATGTGCTGCAACAGGCTCATGGAGCCCATTTGCCGTTCTTCTTTGTTCAGCTCCGGTTCTACTGCGGTATTAGGCATCGTAATCCCGTGGGATATTCCTGATGCGTTCGCTCAGGCGGTTCAAGGCGGAAGAGATAGAGTCGGGATCCTCAGCCGGGGGCATAATGTTGTGAGTTTCAGACTCTATGGCCTTGGCGTGCTCCTGCAGCTCCAGCTTGTTGATCTCGTCGTGAATCTGGTTCTGGAATTCGTTGCTGGCGCGCTTGAATTCCGCCATAAACTTGCCCATGCTGCGGGCAATCTCCGGCAGCCGTTTGGGGCCGAATAAGACCAGGCCCAGAAGCACCAGGAACGCGATTTCTGAGAAGCTGAAGTTCACAGAGGCAGCTCCAATAATACTAAGTTTTGTTTTGCCCTGCTGCCTTTTTTGGGTTGAAAACGTCACTTAATACGGGCCGTCTCGTACTTTTCGCAGCAAAAAGCTAAGTGGGAGCATCTTAGAAAAGGTGTTGCGGGCGATTTTGCCCCGACACCGGCAGACGTCATCGCCATGGCGATGAAAATGGGGGCTTAAAGGGTCACTGCCTTCGGGCGTGCCCGATTGGCCCTGATGTTATACTTTGATTACCAATTACCGCATTTTTGCGGAAGGAAGCTCAATGTCTCGTAGTCCGCGTCGTTCACTCTTTGTTGTCCTTCTTGTAATTCTGGTTTGTGGCTTTCTGGGAGTCGGTTTCAGCCAGCGAAGTCAGGCCCCGGCAGCCGACGTTGATGTCCGCGACAATCTGCGCCAGTTTTCTGAGGTCTACGACCTGGTGGAGCAGAATTACGCGGAGCCGGTAAACGCCGATAAAGCGATTTACAACGGCGCGATTCCGGGCATGCTTCATGTGCTCGATCCCCACTCCAATTTCTTCGATCCCAAGTCTTATTCCTCGCTCCGGGAGGAGCAGCGCGGCAAGTATTTTGGCGTAGGCATGACGATTGCTCCGCGCAACAACAAGGTCATAGTTCTGGCCCCGTTCGTGGGGACGCCTGCCTACAAGGCCGGCATTCGTCCCGGCGATGTGATCATCGCCGTCGACGGCAAGCCGACCGACAACATGACGGCCGGCGATGTAGCCGACCTGCTCAAGGGCGCCAAGGGCACCACGGTCCACATCAGCATTTTGCGTGAAGGCGGGGACAAGCCGCTCGAGTTCACGGTGGTGCGCGACGAAATTCCCCGCAACAGCGTTGACCTGAAGTTTGAAATCCGTCCGGGCGTCGGTTACATGCACATTACTGCCTTCAACGAGACCACAGAGCGTGAAGTGGAAGACGCTTTGGAGGAGTTCGGCGACATGAAAGGGCTGATCCTGGACTTGCGGGGCAACCCTGGCGGACTGCTGAATGAAGGCGTAGGCGTAGCCGACAAGTTCCTTAAGAAGGGCCAGGTCATTGTTTCCCATCGCGGGCGCAGTTCACCGGAGAAGGTGTACAAAGCAGCCAGAGGCAATGGCGGCAAAGATTATCCTCTGGTGGTTCTGGTGAATCGCGGAACGGCCTCGGCCGCCGAGATTGTTTCCGGAGCCATTCAGGATCACGATCGCGGGCTGGTGGCCGGCGAGACCACTTTCGGCAAAGGGCTGGTGCAGACGGTTTATCCGCTTTCGGAAAATACCGGACTGGCCCTCACCACCGCCAAGTACTACACGCCCAGCGGACGCCTGATCCAGCGCGATTACACCGGCGTCTCTCTGTACGACTACTACTACGAGCGCGATAAGGATGCAGCCGGCCCGAACAAGGAGGTCCGCCTTACGGACAGCGGACGTACGGTCTACGGTGGCGGAGGCATCACTCCGGACGTGAAGATTGCGTCGATTAAGACCTCGCGGTTTGAAGATACGCTGCTGCAGAAATATGCGATCTTCAATTTTGCCGCACACTACCTCAACGGCCGCACTGTTGACAAGAATTTTCAGGTCACAGACCAGATCATGCAGGAGTTCCGCAAGTTCCTGGAAGCGCAGAAGGTTCCTTACACTGAAGCTGAGATTGGCGAAGGCCTCGACTGGATCAAGTCGCAGATCAAGACCGAGATCTTCATCGCGCAATTCGGCCAGCAGGAAGGACTGCGCGTGCGCGCGGAAACTGACCCGCAGGTGCTTTCCGCTCTCAACCTGCTGCCCAAAGCCAAGGAACTGGCGGACAACGCCAAGCACATCCTGGCCCAGCGCACAGCCGCAGGGGCGACCACGCGATAAAATTACAGCATGATCAAAACAATGCCCGCCGATGAGGCGGGCTTTGTTGTTTTAATTAGCCGCTTTCCTTCACAGCGAAGTAGTAATGGTTCCTGCCTTCATCCAGTGATTCGCCAACTAATTTAAGGCCGGCGGCGCGGAGAATCTGCAGGGCATTCAGTCTTGCGTGGTCCGTTTCAACTGCCCACAAGCAGCATAAATATCCCGTCCCCGAGGCCGCCTAATAAAAACCGGAATGCCGGCCTGCGCTAGCAATGCCTGAAACGCGTGCACTTTGCGGTCTTCTGGAGTGCTGAAGTCAATGCCCGGCCCGGGATTCAGCGCGATGAGATTTACCTTGCAGCGAATTCCCCGCACCAGCTCCACCACCTCGCGCGCGTGCGAAGGCTCATCGTTCACGCCATTGAGCAGGACGTACTCAAACGTAATGCGCTCGCGATTGCGCAGCGGAAACTCCCTGGCGGCCTGCATCAGCAGTTCCAGATTCCATTTGCGGTTGATGGGCATGATTCGTTCGCGCAACGCGTCGTTCGGCGCATTCAAAGAAATGGCCAGCTTGGGACGCACCGGCTCACCGCCGAAGTCATAAATCCGGGGCACCATTCCCGAGGTCGAAACCGTCATGCGCGACTGAGGGAAGCCAACACCTTCGGCCAACAGGCGCACCGACTTCATGAAGTTGGGATAGTTGAGGAACGGCTCTCCCATGCCCATGAAAACGATGTTCACCCGCTGCCGGTCCAGGTCTACGCCGCGATCGTTCAGCACCGCCGTGACCTGGCCTACGATCTCGCCGGCCGTGAGGTTGCGTTTCACGCCCAGCAACGCCGTCAGGCAGAACTGGCAATTCACAGCGCAGCCAACCTGGCTGGAGACACAGATCGTCGCCCGGTTCCAGTCGTTGTCGCCAGCCTCACTGCCGTCGCCCGCCTCGCCGCCATCACCCTCGGGCATCCAGACGGTCTCCACTGACTCGCCATCAGACATCGCAATCAGATACCTGATGGTCCCGTCAGAAGATTCAAAGCGCTTTTCCACTTTCGGCTGACGGACGTCGAACCCCTCCGCCTTCAGGGCCGACCGGAACTGCCTGGGCAGAGTGGAAATGCCCTCCAGCGCCGACAGTCGTTCCGGGTAAAGGGCCTGAAAAAGCTGCCGGGCCCGGTACTCAGGCTGGCCGTATCGCTGGACAAGGGCCGTAAGCTCTTGAAAATCAAGACCTAACAAGGCGGGTTGTGGCTGCTCAGACACAGGCGGTTTCTACCGACTGCCAATTGTACTTAGCAAAGCAAAACCAGCAGGCAGAACTGACATCCAAAACCAAGTACTCAGGCAGTTATTTACTTTGTAGCCGCGATTAGTATTGAGCAAAATCAAAATGAAAGGCAAACCCAGCTTTCTCACCAAAAGCGCTTCTGCCCCTGAAAAGGTGCTGAACAAGGATATTTAAGCTGTCCTACCCGACCTGCCAAACGATTGATAACTCAAGAGATATTTTGCCCTGAAGCCTGCCGCGATTGTGTCAGAATGGAAGAAAGAACCCCATGGCTACCGGCACCGCCAGACCGAACGAACTGCGCGACATACATCGCGTGATCCAACCCAACGGCCTCACCATCCTGAGTGAGGAGATGCCGCACATTCGCTCCATTTCCATCGGCATCTGGATCAAGAGCGGCTC
>Ga0126371_10005282_pt1 | contig 11476 bp, 9 predicted proteins | sample PanSoiMetaPlot_4_FD_110145 | JGI IMG/M metagenome (GOLD analysis project Ga0126371, IMG submission 110145) | Tropical forest soil microbial communities from Panama - MetaG Plot_4 | ecosystem: Environmental > Terrestrial > Soil > Tropical forest > Bulk soil | place: Panama | collected 2016-02-17
GCCTCGCTGATCGTGGCGCTTCTGGCCTCTTCCGCGGCCCCGACTCCGCTGTACGCGATCTACCAGGCACGATGGCACTTCACACCGATCACCACCACGGTGGTGTTCGGGGTGTACGCGCTGGCGGTGCTGGCCGGCCTGCTGACTCTGGGCAAGCTTTCCGACCACGTCGGGCGCCGGCCGGTGCTGCTGACCGCGATCACTGTACACGCGGGCTCGCTGGTGATCTTCGCCACCGCGACCGGGGTGCCTGCGCTGCTGTCAGCGCGGGTGGTCCAGGGTCTGTCCACCGGAGCGGCGCTGGGTGCGATCGGCGCGGCCATGCTGGATTTTGACCGCGAGCTCGGCACCTTCGCTAACGCGGTCGCGCCAGGTATGGGCAGCGCGACTGGTGCGATCTTGTCCGCGCTTGCGGTGCAGTTCCTGCCCGACCCCACCCACCTGATCTACCTGGTCCTGATCGGAGTGCTCGCTCTGCAGGCGACCGCGATCGCCGCGATGCGCGAGACAGTCACCCCGGCCCCGGGCGCGCTGGCAAGCCTGCGACCGGAAATCACCCTGCCGCGGGCTCTGCGGACCAGGGTGCTGACCGCTGCGCCTGTGCTGTTCGCGGTGTGGGCGCTCGCCGGGCTGTACGGCGCGCTCGGCCCTGCGCTTGTGCACGTGCTCACCGGCTCTGGCAACGTGATCCTGGGCGCCCTCAGCTTGTTCGTGCTGGCTGCCTCGGCTGTCGTCGCTGTCATCGTGCTGCGCCGGGCCGCGGCCGGGACGGTGATGCTGTTCGGCATCCTGGCCCTGATCAGCGGCGTGGCCGTGACCGTAGCGGCCGTGAGCCTGGGATCTGTGGCGCTCTTCTTCGCAGGCTCCGCGATCGCCGGCACCGGGTTCGGCGGCGGCTTCCAGGGCGGCATCCGCATCGTGGTGCCGCTGGCCGCGGCCCACGAGCGAGCCGGGCTGGTCTCGCTGCTCTACGTCGTGTCCTACCTGGGGCTCGGCGTGCCTGCTGTGCTGGCCGGGTTCGGGGTGGTGCACGGCGGAGGGCTGATCGACACGACCCGCTACTACGGCGCCGCGGTGATCGTGCTAGCCGCGGTGGCCCTGGTTGGCTTGCTGAAGAACCAGCGGGGCCGCGCGGCGGAGCCTGCCCGCGCGGCGGTTCAGGAGCTACGATAGACAAGTCTGTCTAGGAAGGTGGCCATCACCATGGCTATCAAGGAATCGACCTCGGTGCGGCGCTCTGCGCGCGAGCGGCTGCTGGCCGCAGCCAACGAGCTGTTCTATAACGAGGGCGTGCACACAGTTGGCATCGACCGAATCATCGAGCATGCCGGCGTGGCAAAGGCGTCGCTGTACAACACGTTCGGCAGCAAGGACGAGCTGGTCCGTGCTTACCTGGAATCTCGCCAGGCCAACGTCACCGAGCGCATCATGCAGGCGGTGGAACGCCACAACACTCCGCGCGAGCGACTGCTGGCCGTGTTCGAAGGACAGGGGGAGCTATTCGCCCAGCCCGACTACCACGGCTGCGCGTTCTCCCGGGCCAGCGCGGAATCCCGTCCGGGCGACCTCGCCGAGAGGGCTACCGAGGCGTACCGCCGCTGGGTCCGTGCCCTGCTGACCGAACTGGCCGCCCAGGCTGGCGCGCCCGAGCCCGAGGTCCTGGCCCGCCAGCTGCACCTGATCTACGACGGCAGCGGCCAATCCGCTCGGATGGACCACGACCCCGCTGCTGCCACAACTGCCCGCGCCGCCGCGGCCACCTTGCTCGACGCGGCGCTGGCCCGGCGAGTGCCTGCTCAGCTCAGTGCCTAAGTGGGTGTGCGTCAGCTAGGGTCGCCATATGCCCTTGTTCGCCCGTCCGGTCAAAGATGAGCGCGATGCCTTACTCACCTTCCTCGCGCAGCAACGCGATGCACTGCGCGCCTCAGTTCTCGGCCTGACGGACGAGCAGGCACGAGCTACCCCGTCCGCCAGCGGCCTGTCACTCGGTGGGTTGATCAAGCATGCGGCCAGGACTGAGCTCCGGTGGGTGGTGGCGGGCATCGCCGGGCGCCCCCTACCCGGGCTGTGGCCCATCGAGAATTGGCCGGATGACTTCCGGATGGACCAGGACGAGACACTGGTCGATCTGCTCAGCTACTACGCGGATACTGCGAAGCAGACTGAGCAGCTCATCGCTGAGGTACCCGATCTCGGTCAGCCGCCAGCTATGGATGCCGAGAAGTCGGTGCGTTGGGTCCTGTTGCACCTTCTCAAGGAGACAGCACGCCACGCTGGTCATGCGGACATCATCCGCGAAACGCTCGATGGCCAATGCGCCGGACCACTGACCGATGCTTATGACGCTGGGCTGGCTGAGATCAGGTGAGACAGACGCCGGGACAAGGTGAGCTAGCCGGCGGGACGGCGGTATTAGCGCAGGTAACGCGCTGGGTGAGCGGACATCGCGATGAGCTGATCGCCGAGTGGGCTGAGTGGGTCCGGCACCCGAGCGTCAGCAGCGACGGCACCGGCTTCCCGGCCGCGACGAGCTACGCGGCAGACTTGGTTCAACGCTGCGGCCTAGTGCCTGAGGTCGTCGAGTCTGGCGGACGTCCGGTGGTCTTCGGCACGTGGGACGGCTCGTGCCGGGCCCCGCATGTGCTGATCTACGGGCACTACGATGTGCAGCCGCCTGGACCGCTAGCCGAGTGGCAGACCCCGCCGTTCGAGCCGGACATGCGGGATGGCCGCATGTATGGCCGGGGGACCGGTGACAACAAGGGCCAGCACCTTGCGCAGTTGCTGGCGCTGCGCGCTGTCAGCGAGATCACCGGCGAGCTGCCATGCCGGGTGACCGTTCTGCTCGATGGCGAAGAGGAAATCGGAAGCCCGAATCTGGCCGCGGCGGTAAGGCGCCGGTTCGCTGGCGAGTCGGCCGGGCCGGACCTCGCGGTCTGGAGCGACGGACCAGTTCACGAGTCGGGCCGCGCGACGGTGGTGCTCGGCGTGCGCGGGATTGTCCAGTTCCAACTGCGAGCGACTGGCGCTAACGCTCCGCTTCACTCGGGTAACTGGGGCGGCATCGCGCCGAACCCGGCATGGCGCTTGGTGCACCTGCTGAGCACGATGCGGTCTCAAGACGGCACGGTCCTGATCGAGGGCGCACACGCCGGCGTCGACCCGCTGTCGCCGGGCGAGCAAGCTGCACTCGACGCCATTCCGGTCGATCTAGACGGCGTGCGCCGGCAGATTGGGGCCGACGTCATGGACCAGCCGGCGCGACTTGGCTATTCCGAACGGCTGACCCGGCCGACCTTCACGATTAACTCGCTCACCTGCGAAGACGGCGGCGACCATCGCACGATAATCCCGAACGTGGCCGTCGCGAAGTGCGATATGCGCCTCGTCGGCGGACAGCATGCAGCCAACGTCATCACCGCCATCCGCAGACACGTCGCCCAACATGACCCCGGCGTGGAAGTCACCATCGGGTCGACCATGGAGCCATCGCGAACGCTGCCCGAGACTCCTTATACCGAGGCCATCATCCGCGGCGCCAGGGCGGGCCTTGACGAAGAGCCGCTGCTGACTCCTGCCATGGGAGGCAGCTTGCCGATCGCCGAGTTCTCCGACGTCCTGAGCATCCCTTGTTATGGCGTGCCGCTCGCTAACGCCGACGAGCGCAATCACGCGCCGAACGAGAACATGGAGGTCGACCGGTTCCTCCGCGGTATCTCGGGGGCAGCGGGAGTTCTGCTCGCACTCGGCGGCGAGCTGTGAACCGCGGCGAACCTGCCGGATGGCCGGGGTCTACCTGTCGACGCCGCCGACAACCGGGTCGACGCTGGCGATGGCTGCAATCACGTCCGCGAGCATTCCGCCTTCGCACATTGCCGGGATTGCCTGCAGATTCGTGAAGGAAGGATCTCGGAAGTGCGCACGGTGCGGGCGCGTGCCGCCGTCGCTTACCAGGTGACATCCCAGCTCGCCGCGTGGCGATTCGACCATCGCATACGCCTGGCCGACCGGGACGCGGAAGCCCTCGGTTATGAGCTTGAAATGGTGAATGAGCGCTTCCATCGACTCGCACATGATGTGGCGTACGTGTTCTGGCGCCGGCCCTAGCCCGTCGGGGCCGGTCATCAGTTGCGCAGGCCAACGTATCTTCGGGTCAGCAACCATAACGGGATCTGCCGTTCGCTGGCGCGCTGACAGGCGGCTGGTGCATTGCCGTATGATCCGCAGCGATTGGTCTATCTCCTGCATCCGGACCAGGTAGCGGCCGTACACATCGCCGGTCTGCTGCACTGCGATATCAAATTCGTAGCTGTCGTATCCGCAGTATGGCTGGCTCTTCCGCAGGTCCCACGGCAAGCCTGCCGAGCGGAGGACAGGCCCGGTGACTCCCAGGGCTAGGCAACCGGTGAGATCCAGGTACGCGATGCCCTGGGTTCTGGCCTGGTAGATCGGGTTGGCGTCAAGCAGCCCGTGCAGCTTGTCCGCTACCGCCGGCAGCGATCCGAGCAGATGGTCTATCGCGTGCATTGCCGGGGCCGGGATGTCCTGTGCCACGCCTCCCGGCCGGATAAACCCGTGGTTCATCCGCAGGCCCGTTATTTCCTCCATGATGTCGAGGACCATTTCCCGGCCCTGCATGCCGAGCGTGAAGACGGTCGTTGCCCCGAGCTCGAGACCGAACGCGCCAACAGACATTAAGTGCGAGGCGACCCGGTTGAGTTCCATCATCAGCACGCGGATGGTGCTGGCCCGATCGGGTACCTCGGTCTCGATCCCGAGTAGGCGCTCGACCGCAAGGCAATAGGCTGCCTCGTTAAAGAACGGCGACAGATAATCCATCCGGGTACAGAACGTCACTCCCTGGGTCCACGACCGGAACTCCATGCTCTTTTCGATTCCGGTATGGAGGTACCCGGCCACGATGCGCACTTCGGTCACCGTCTCGCCGTCGAGGGTCAGGACGAACCGGATGAGCCCGTGAGTCGACGGGTGCTGCGGACCCATATTGACCACGATCTGATCTGGCTGGTCCGTTCGCACGGCGGCCAGCAGCTCATCCCAGCCCTCGCCGTCAATGGTGAATTCGCGCGGCAGCTGACCCTGATCCGGAACGGTGGCCATGAAACAGCAATGTACCATCTGGTACGGATGACGCGAAGAGGGACGCCTCGGCGGTTACTTGGCTGCTGCTCGTTGGTAAAGGGCGTAGGAGGCCAGGAAGAAGACCACGGTGATTCCGGCGGACCATGCCAGCGATATCCAGGTGTCGTTAGCCGCGGCGCCGCCTTGGAACAGATCGCGGACAGCTGATGTGGTAACGCCCAGTGGCTGGTTGCGGGCGAATGGCTGGAGCCAGCCGGGCAGCGTGGCAGTGGGCACGATCGCGTTGCTGGCAAACAGCAGGAGGAAGGTCGGGCCGGTGGCGGCGTTCTGAGCGCTTTCAGGGTCCTTGGCAGCGATTCCGATGGCCGTGTTCATCCAGCTGAAGGAGTACCCGAACGCGAGAATCAGCAGCATGCCTAGCAGGATCCGGCCGACGTCGCTGTGGAAGCGGAACCCGACGGCGACGCCGAGGCCCACCATGACCGCTAGCGAGATGAGGCTGCGGATCAGGTCGGTGAGTGACCGGCCGGTGAGGACGGCCGAGCGGGCCATAGGCAGGCTGCGGAACCGGTCGATCATCCCGCTCCTGAGGTCTTCGGCGATCCCGATGGCCGAGGTCATCGCGCCGACAAGCACTGTGAGGAGAAAGATCGCGGGAACGACGAAGTCTGTGTAATCGCCGCCCGCGACCTTGATCGCGCCACCGAAGATGTAGCGGAACAGCAGGAGCATCATGATCGGCTGGATCGTGTAGAGCACCAGCTGCGGCGTGCGTACGGCCCGGATCAGGTTCCGTTTCGCCACGCCGCCGAAATCACGCAGCGCGAGCAGGGGCGTCAGGCGCGCCGCGGTCCCCGGGCGAGCCAGTGGCAGGTCGGTCATTTCGTTGCCTCGGCTTTCGGTGACCCGGTGTGGTCCTGCGACGGGGCGGTTGTGAGCGAAAGGAAGACCTCTTCGAGGGTGGGCCGTCGGATGCCGAGGTCATCCAGGATGATCCCGGCCTCCGCGAGGCGGCGCCCGGCCTCCAGCAGCAGTCCGGTGCCTTCTCCGGCGGGGACGCCGACAAGCCTCGTTTCGGGATCGCGCCTCGGTTGCGCGTTGGCGACGCTGGCGAGCAGAGCAGCCGCGCGATCGACGTCGCGCGGGTCCGCCACTCGTGCCTCGAGGGTGGCGCCGCCGGTTTGCGTTTTCAGTTCGTCGGGCGTTCCCTCCGCGATCTGCTGTCCCTTGTCGATGACGACGATTCGGTTCGCGAGGTGCTCGGCCTCTTCCATGTACTGGGTGGTGAGCAGCACCGTCGTGCCGGCGTTCACCAGTTCGGCGATGAAGCGCCAAAGGTCGTCACGGGTACGCGGGTCCAGGCCGGTGGTCGGCTCGTCGAGAAACAGGACGGGGGAGTTCGCGAGCAGGCTCGCGCCGATGTCCAGGCGGCGCCGCATGCCGCCCGAGTAGGTCTTAACCTGACGGTCGGCCGCGTCGGTGAGCGAGAGCCGCTCGAGTGTCTCCTGTGTGCGGCGCCGGTACTCCCGCTTCGGAAGGTGGTACCAGAGCCCGACAAGCTCAAGGTTTTCTCGTCCCGTGAGCATCTCGTCTACGGCCGCATACTGTCCAGCCAGGCCGATGACCGACCGTACCCGCTGGCCGTCGGTGACTACGTCGAACCCGGCGACGCGGGCCTGGCCGGCGTCGGGCTTCAGCAGCGTGGTAAGCACCCGGATCATGGTTGTCTTACCCGCGCCATTGGGCCCGAGCAGGCCGAGCACCGTACCGGCGTCGACGTGGAACGTGACCCCGCTGAGCGACTGGGTCTTCCCGAAGCGCTTGGCCACATCGCGCGCTTCGATCATCGGGTCCGTCATTGCGCCGTGCTCCCTTCGATCCCGCAGGCTTCGTCCTCCGGGTTCCGGCCCGGCGGGTAACCGCGGCGCTTCCGCCTGGCCGCTGCACCCACGTATCACCTACTATACATATGTATAGCCAGCCATTCGGAGGTATAGCCCGGCGTCCGCGAGGCGGGCGGACGATACGATCCGGGGGGATCATGAACAACAGTCATAGCGGCGCTGCCTTCGAGGACCTGACCGCCCGCGCCAGGATCAGGAACGCGGCGCTGCGGCACTTCACCGAGCACGGGTTCGACCGGGCCACGATCCGGGACATCGCTCGCGCCGCCGGCGTGTCACCGGGTCTGGTGCGCCATCACTTCGGCTCCAAGGACGAACTGCGCAAGGCGTGTGACGCGTACGCGCTCGAGGCGCTGCACGCCTACGTCGAGCGGGCGATGACGGACGAGGGGCTGAACGACCCCGCGATCGTCGCCGAGGCGAGGGACCCGCTACACCCGTACCAGCGGTACCTGGCACGAGCGCTGATCGACGAGTCCGAGGCCGCGGCGCAGATCTTCGATGAGATGGTGGCGATGACCGAGCAGTTGCTGCAGCGGATCGACAAGCAGCGGTCCGACCCTCCGATTGCGGACTTGCGGACCCGCTCGGCGCTCATGGTTGCGATGGCACTCGGCATCCCGGCGTTCCAAGCGCACATCTCACGCAGCATCGGTACCGACATTCTCTCGCCCGAGGGCGACCGGCGCGTTGTCATGGCCGTGCTCGACATCCAGTCCCACCCGACGATCAGCCCAGACACCGCGCGCACGCTGCGGCAAGGGGTGGATGACGCATGAGCGTGTCGGAAGCCCGTGAGCGCTTGCTGGATGCGGCCGTGGAGCAGGCGATGAACGGCGGCATCACCGATCTGAGCCTGCGCGAGCTCGCCGCCGCGATCGGCACCAGCCACCGCATGCTGATCTACCACTTCGGCTCGCGCGAGGGACTGCTGGTGGCAGTGGCCCGCAAGGTTGAGGATGCGCAGCGTGCCATCGTGGCCAGCTGGTCGGCAACGATGGACGCCCGGCTGGCCTGGCAGCACTTCAGCGACCCCAAGCTGTGGCCGCAAGAGCGGCTGTTCTTCGAGATGTACGCCCACGCCCTGCTCGGCCGGCCCGGCACCGAAGGCTTCGCCGAAGCGGTCGTTGAGCCGTGGATCGCCATGCTCGCCGACAGAATGGCCGGGTCGGGACTCAGCCAGGCCGAGGCGCGCGCACATGCAAGGCTCGCCGTGGCCGTCACCCGCGGCCTGCTGCTCGACCTGCTCGGCAGCGGCGACAGCGCAGGAGTGACCGATGCGTTCGATTGCTACCTGGCCCTCACCGAGCATTACTTCGATGAACACCGCGCGCGCTGATCCAGGACTCGTCGTCAGCACAGCGCAAGCTGACTTGCGCAGCCTGCCATCCCGTTGGCCTCACAGTTTGCAGGCAGGTCACCACGCTCGGTGACAGAAGTCACAATCTTGCATTTTGTGAAACTTTGCGGCGCATGCAATAATCGTGGCATGTCGGACGATACGGAGACACGGTGCGGGCTCCGTGAGCGCAAGAAGCGGGCCACCCGCCGTGCGCTCCACGATGCGGCCCTGCGGCTCGCGCTCGAACGCGGCCTTGAGCATCTGACGGTCGAGGAGATCAGCGAAGCCGCCGACGTGTCGGTCCGGACTTTCTTCAACTACTTCTCGAGCAAAGAGCAAGCGATCCTCGGCGACGACACCTTCCAGGTCGACGAGGGCCAGGCGATGGCGATCATGGCGGACGCCGCCGACGTGCTTAACGGACTGTACGGCGTCGCCATGGCTCTCGTCGCCGGCACGGCTCCGCGCCGCGAGCAGGTACTGATGCGCTGGGAGCTTATGGAGCGTTACCCTGCGCTGCTGTCTCAAATGTTCGCCCGGCTCGAGGAAACCCACAAGGTTCTGGCCCTGGCAGTGGCGGCCCGCACGGGCGCCGCTCCGGATGACGCCTATCCGCAGCTCATGGCAGCCGTGGCCAGCGCGGCCATGCGGACCGCCGTGCGGCGGTGGACAGCAGGCCACGGGAATGCCTCGCTCGAGCTTCATGTGAACGAGATATTCGGGTTGCTCCAGGACGGCCTCGCGCCTTACAGCCCCTGGGGACCACCCGCGCCCCGTGAGGCCAGCGAGGCCAGCGGGAGCAGCAAGGCCGGCTAGCAGCCCCGGACGAGCCGGGTAGCCAGGGGCAGCGGGACACCCAGCCCGCAGACATCGCCCTAATCCAACAGTCCGCAGACATTGCCGTATGCAAGCGGGGAGCTCTTGGCCGCAAGAGGCCGGGTGAGGAGGAATGAGTTGAGCGAGGCAGCATTGCGTAACCACGCTGCACCGCAGCATCGCAAAGGACTACCCGGTCGCGCGCCGCAGAATAACGTTGCCATCATTTTCGTGGCGCTGATGCTGGCGATTTTCCTCGCCGCGCTTGACCAGACCATCGTCGCCACCGCGCTCCCGACCATCGTCGGGGACCTGCACGGTGTCAACCACCTGACCTGGGTGACGACTGCTTACCTGCTGACAGCCACGATCGGCCTGCCGATCTACGGCAAGCTCGGCGACCTGTTCGGCCGCAAGGGCCTGTTCATGTTCGCGATCGCGATCTTCCTCGTGGGCTCCGCCCTGTCCGGCCTGGCGCAGAACATGAACGAGCTGATTGCCACCCGCGCCGCCCAGGGTGCCGGCGCTGGCGGCCTCATGATCGGCGCCCAGGCGATCATCGGAGATGTCGTCTCCCCTCGCGAGCGCGGCAAGTACCTGGGCTTCATTGGCTCCGTGTTCGGGATCGCTACCGTGGCCGGCCCGCTGATCGGCGGTTACCTTACCGATGACGTGAGCTGGCGATGGATCTTCTATGTCAACATCCCCATCGGGATTGTGGCCCTGGCCGTGGTGACTTTCGCACTGCATCTGGTCAAGTCGAACCAGAAGCACCGGATCGACTATCTGGGGATGGTGCTGCTGGCCGCGGCGTCCGCGTGCATCGTGCTGTTCAGCGTCTGGGGCGGCACCACCTATGCGTGGATATCCCCGGAGATCATCGGCCTGGGCGCCGGCTTCATCGTTCTGGCGGCATTGTTCATCCTGGCCGAACGGTACGCCTCGGAGCCGCTCATCCCCCTGCATCTGTTCCGCAGCAGCATCTTCAACATCGCGGGCTTGATCGGGCTAGTCGTCGGGGTGGCGCTCTTTGGCGCGGTGTCCTACATCGGGTTCTTCCTCCAGATGGTCGACCACGTGAGCGCGACGGTGTCGGGCCTGCTGATGCTCCCGTTCGTGGGCGGCTTGCTCGTCTCCTCAATCGCGTCCGGGCGCATCGTCACCGCCACCGGCAGATACAAGGTCTTCCCGATCGCCGGGACGGCGGTCGGCGCGGTGGGCCTGGGCCTGCTGTCCCGGATGAGCGCCACCTCCACTCGCCTGGAGAACGGCATCTACATGGCCGTCCTCGGCCTCGGCATCGGCCTGGTCATGCAGATCCTGGTGCTCGTGGTGCAAAACGCCGCCGCGCGCAAGGACCTCGGCTCGGCGACGGCGGCCAACAACTACTTCCGCCAGATCGGCGGCACAGTCGGCGCCGGGATTGTCGGCGCGCTGTTCACTAGCCGGCTGACCAGCAAGATCTCGGACCTGCTGCCGCCCGGCTCGGGTGCTCACCTGCCTAACCTCCAGGCGCTGACACCCAAGGAGCTTTCCTCGCTCCCGCCCACGGTGGAGCACGCGCTGGTCACGGCCTACTCCTACGCGCTGCCGCCCATCTTCCTGTGGCTGGCCCCGGCGCTTGGCGTGGCCTTCGTGTTGTCGTTTTTCCTCAAGGAAATACGGCTCCGAACCACCGTCGGCACGGAGTCAGGTCTAGCTGATGCGGCGGTGCAGGCCGACGGCCTGACAGCCCAGCCCGCGGCCGCAGCCTTCGCGGCCGAGCCTGCTACTACCGCGGATCTGGCGGCCGGGCCCGGCGAGCGGACCCTCGCGCTCGCGGGCGTGGGAGCCGGCGGACCGCTGGCCGGGCTCAATGGCCACGGACTCCCCGGAGCCGAAGGTGCGCCGGCGTACCTGGCCGCGCCGGGACGCCATGCCGCACTAACGGGTCTCACGGACGACTTCGTGCCCGCCGGTCCGCCCGTCTACGGCTATGTCCGCCGGGCAGGTGGCGCACCGCTTGCAGACGCCACGGTGACGCTGATCGACCCGGCCGGGCGGCAGGCCGGGCGGGACAGCACTGCCCCCGATGGCTCATACCGGATGTCAGCGCCAGGCGAGGGGACCTACACGCTCATCGCGATGGCCAACGGCCATCAGCCGCACGCGTCGGCCGTGCGCGTCGGCGACCAGCCGGTGGAGGTCGACGTGCTGCTGCCCGGCGCCTCCCGGCTGACCGGGGCGGTGCGCGCGGCGGACACCGGGTCGCCGCTGGCCGGCGCGACCGTCACGCTTGCAGACCTCCGCGGCGAGGTCGTTGGGGCTGTCA
>Ga0126371_10005284_pt1 | contig 11474 bp, 12 predicted proteins | sample PanSoiMetaPlot_4_FD_110145 | JGI IMG/M metagenome (GOLD analysis project Ga0126371, IMG submission 110145) | Tropical forest soil microbial communities from Panama - MetaG Plot_4 | ecosystem: Environmental > Terrestrial > Soil > Tropical forest > Bulk soil | place: Panama | collected 2016-02-17
CGGCCTCCGTTGTTTCAGCCGGCAAGATGCCGGCGCTACAAAAAATCAGTCGCGTAACTCGGCTCCTCCTGCATAGGCGAAGGAGTTCATCATCGTCTCCTCCATCCGCACTTTTTCCAGATGAGCGTGGCGGAAGCCGTGGTGCAGGATGTCGTAGATCGCGACGCAAAGATTTTCCGTTGTCGGAACTTCGGTCGCGAACTCGGGCAGCGTGTTCAGGTTCTGATGTCCGAAGCGCTCAACGATTTGTTTGTGCACGAAACCATCGAGATCGACCAGATTGCAGACCATCCCGGTCTTCGGATCGACCGGTCCACTGACGGTGACCTCGAGTTGATAGTTGTGCCCGTGGCCGTAGGGGTTGTTGCACTTGCCATAGGTCTCGCGGTTCCACTCGGCGGGCATGTCGTTGCTGTGCAGACGATGCGAGGCCGAGAACAGATACCGCCGAGTCAAGTAAGCCTTCATGCTTCTCCGTAAAAGTCGACGAAAAGATCCGGGGTCTCGTAGACGCGCACCCGGTGCAGTTGGGCTGCTTTCAGTTTTGGCGCAAGCCGCTGCCAGATCGCGATGGCCAGGTTCTCGGTGGTCGGAATCTGCGTGGCGAACTCGGGCACTTCTTTGTTCAGGAAGCGATGGTCCATGGCGTCGAGGACCTCGCGGTTCATCACATCTTTTAGCTGTTTCAGGTCGACGACGAAGCCGGACTTCGGGTCCACGCTTCCCTTCACCGTGACTTCAAGCGTGTAGTTGTGCCCGTGGCCGTTGGGGTTGTTGCATTTTCCAAAGAGGGCGCGGTTTTGCTCCGGCGTGAAGTCCGGGTTGTGGTAGTAGTGCGAGGCAGCGAATTCGGCTTTGCGTGTTAGATAGACCATTATCTATATTTACTAATATCCATATACGTCAATTTGGCTTACGATTCAGATTTACGACGCATCCCGTCTGCCTGACGGTTGGCATCGCGGGATGGTCGACAGGCCAATGCATCACGTCAAGATATTGCCCGTTCCGAAGAATTCGACGCACAGCCTCTGCGATCTGCGGTATCTGGCCAGGACTGCCCTTTTCCAATACAACGATCAGCACTTGAGCTGGGGGATCGACCTTTCCCTTGCTGTAGATCATCGGCAGATGCGCTTCGCGGATTCCTGCGATCTCGCTCAACGCGCGCGCGATTTCTGCCACCAATTCTGCAGGCAAAGGGTTTGCAGGAGGTCCGATAAAAACTTGTGTGCCTGCTGGCAAATTTGTCATGAGTGTCCAGTCACTGTGCCGCGACGAGAAAGGCGATCCGCGGCGATGCTTCGCCCGCCATACGAACGCCCTTTCCAGCTCACCGTGCCCATGCGATATGAAAGCTTAGAGCGCAGGAGCAGGTAAGCAAATATGGGCAGGCCCAAGATCCCTAATACATTGGATGACCAGGAAAAATGCGAGGTCGCAATTCGCATGACGGTCAGAAACGGCACGATCAGATAGAAGAGAGCGTGCCGCCAGTCACCGGCTATGACGAGAGAGGCGGCGAATACGAGACAGGCGATCACCGCGGCGAACTCGATCAGGCTCCAAATGGCGAGTGCAATCGCTGATGGAAACAGGAGCGCAAGATTTTTCGTCCAGCCTTCGCGAAGCTGGGGGAAGCTGCGATACATGCGCGTGCGAACGGCGTCTCCGCCGTAACGAAAAGTGATCTTATAGCCTGCCGCCTTGATGATCCGGGCGAGTTCGACGTCTTCGAGCAAAGAGGTAGCGACAGCCGCGTGTCCACCGACGGCGTAGTAGGCTTTGCGCGAGACCAGAAGGTATTGTCCATTGGCGGCGGCGAGCCTCGAAGCGGGATCACTCATGCGCGAGGGCGGATACTTGCGCGCGAGTTCGGCGAAGATCACCGGCATCACCGCGCGCTCCCAGAATCCGCGCACTTCCTGTTCGGGAGAGTAGGAGAGCAGGTCGGCTTTCTGCTGCTTCGCTTCGGCGACCGCTTTCGCAAGAGAACCCGGACGATGGACGGTATCGGCATCAGTGAAAAGGAACCAGTCGCCCTGGGCTTCGTGAGCACCTGCGGTGACGGCGTTGTTTTTGCCGGTCCAGCCTTCGGGGAGCGGCCCGGGATCGATCACTCGAACCGAGGCGAACGATTGGGCGATGGCGCGCGTGTTATCGGTCGAGCCGTCGTCAATAACGAGGATCTCGAATGGGATGCCGGTCTGGGTGGTAAGCGAGCCGAGGCAAGCTCCCAGGCTGGCTTCTTCATTGCGAGCCGGGATGATTACGGAAGCTGTAGGCCGCTCTGATACTGGCGTCGCCATAGGCCGAATCTATTATTATAGCTATGTGCGACGTCTGGTTTCCCTGACAACCCTAACTGCAATCCTGCTGATGGCTGGCTGCTACTCGGGCACGCGGCCACCTCGGATTGGCACCAAGGCGCCCGACTTCACTGTTACCGATGCCGATCGAACGATCAAGCTCAGCGACTACCGCGGCCAAGTGGTGGTGCTGAATTTCTGGGCGACGTGGTGCCCGCCGTGCGTGGAAGAGACGCCGTCGCTGGTGCAGATGCAGCAGCGACTGAAGGACAAAGGCATCATTGTTCTCGCGGTGAGCACCGACGCGGACGATGACGCCTATCATCGTTTCATCAAACAGCACAACGTGAATCTTCTGACCGTTCGCGATGCCAAGCAGCAAAGCAACACGCTCTACGGCAGCGTGATGTTTCCGGAGACGTGGATCATCGACCGCACGGGAATGGTCCGCCGCAAATTCGTGGGGCCGGTGGACTGGAATACGCAGGAGATCACGGAGTTCCTTACCAGACTTTAAAGGCCGGCGCTCTTTTTTCGGTTCTCGGTTTTCGGTTTTCGGGTCGCAGGTATCGGGTGTCAGGTGTCAGTCCTCGGTGGTCGGGGCCTCCAAAAGTTGTAAGCGCTCCCTGGAGAAAACACGGTGCGAGGTTTGCGTTCCTGTTCTTTCCCTCTCGCCATCGTGGCCGTGGCGGCCTTATTGATTGCAGGGACCACCGCTGGAGTCGGGTGGGGGCAAACGGGTAGTGGCGCGAAGGATGCTTCTATGAATCCGAAGGTGGTCGAGGAAGCAGGATTTAACGTGATCGGGATTGCGGAGCGAACGACGAATGCGAAGGAGATGTCGGGTGGGGGCGTGATCGGAAAACAGTGGGGACGCTTTTTTCAGGACAACATTCTCGGGAAGATTCCGAACAAGGCGGATGCGTCGATCATCGCGGTGATCACCGATTACGCCAGCGACAAAGATGGGGAGTATACGCATCTGATCGGTGCGCACGTGACATCGACCGCGGATGTGCCCGCGGGCATGGTTGTGAAGAAAGTGCCAGCTGGCAAGTATGCGATTTTTACTTCGGAGAAGGGCCCGGTGGCGCAGGTAGTGGTTGGAACGTGGAAGAGGATTTGGATGCAGACGAAGACGGCGCCTGGAGGCGATCGCGCGTATAAGGCGGACTACGAGGTATACGACGAACGCGCGAGGGATCCGGAGAATACGCAGATGGATGTGCATGTGGGGATCAAATAGCGGGCGGCGGTGATTGTGAGGGCGGACGCCCTTCGACAAGCTCAGGCTCTCACGACAGCCGGCAGGATGCCGGCGCTACGAAGTAACCAGCCTTCCCAGGTTAGCGTCCAAAGAGCGGACGCGAACCTGGGGCACCGCGCGATGCCGATTTCGGATCCGTTAGAAGGTCAGGTGAGGACACGACGGGTCCCACGATCGCAATGACACCCAAGCAGCAACTCGATTCATTTCTCAAGAAGTACGATCCGAAGATTGCCGGCATCGCGCGGCGTGCGCTGGCGAAGATGCGGAAGTTCGTACCCGGCGCGACGGAGATCGTCTACGACAATTACAACGCGCTGGTGATTGGATTCGGACCGAACGAGAAGGCGTCGTTGGCGATTTTTTCGATTGCGCTGTACCCACGCTGGGTGAACCTGTTTTTCCTGCAGGGCGCAAAGTTGAGTGATCCAACGCGGCGGTTGCGAGGGAGCGCTAACGTGGTGCGGAGTGTGCGTCTGGAGGACGAGACGTTCGATGATCCCGAGATTCAGAAATTGATGAACGTGGCACTCATACGCGCGACGACGCCCATCGACCCGAAACAACGGAGGAGACTGGTGATTCGGTCGGTGTCAGTAAAGCAACGTGCCCGGCGACCGAGCGTTTAACCGGATTACAACTTGGTATGTGCGGGGGCGAGACGCCTCCGCGACAGCCGGCGCGACGCCGGCGCTACACGATCACTGACGGGGACTCGTCGCTTCATCCTTTGTGATTGGTGTAGGTAAATGCCGCGCTACCCCCGAACGGACAGCTGCGCCCCTCCACCCAGCACGCCCAAACAGGGATGTTCCGAGCCTCGGGAACACCTGTTCCCATGGCAGCAAAACAGCAGGTCCTTCGCTTCGCTCAGGATGACAAATCTTCAACTTAAGCTTTCATACCAGGGTCGACCGGGCGGTGATTTAGAGACTTACTTTGCCCTTTAGAGACTCACTTTCCTCAGGCGAAGCGAATTGGTGATGACTGATACTGAGCTGAAGCTCATGGCGGCAGCGGCGAGGATGGGGCTCAGGAGCAATCCGAAGAACGGATAAAGAACGCCGGCGGCGATCGGCACACCCAGCGCGTTGTAGATGAATGCGAAGAACAGGTTCTGCCGGATGTTGCGCATGGTCGCCTGACTGAGCTTGCGCGCGCGCACGACTCCGGACATATCGCCTTTCACGAGTGTGATGCCTCCGCTTTCGATGGCGACGTCAGTACCCGTGCCCATGGCGATGCCGACGTCGGCTTGCGCGAGAGCGGGAGCATCGTTAATGCCGTCCCCAGCCATGGCGACTTTGCGGCCTTCGTCTTGCAACCGCCGGACGATTTCGGATTTTTTCTCGGGCAAGACCTCGGCTTCGATTTCGGTGATGTTCAGTTTGTTGGCAATGTCCTCGGCAACGGTGCGGTTATCGCCAGTGAGCATGACGATGCGTATCCCTTGAGCGCGAAGGTCGGCGAGGGCGGGCGGAGTGGAGAGCTTGATCGGGTCGGCGACGACAATCCATCCCGCGAAGCGCCCGTCGACCGCGATATAGATTTCAGCCTCGCCACTGCGCAAATAGGTCTCCGGCACTTCGGGAACGAGGACGGGGATCGCCTCGATGAAGGGGCGAGTTCCAGCGACGACGCGCTTTCCTTCTACCATGCCCTCGATGCCCTTGCCGGGATGCGTAAGAAACTGGCCGACACTGTAAAGCTCGATGTCTTTCTCCTTGGCGTCGGCGACGACGGCGGAGGCGAGCGGGTGCTCGCTGGCTCGCTCAAGGCTCGCGACCAACTGAAGAAGTTCCTTCTTCTCGAGGCCGACCGGAACGACAGAGGTCACGCGCGGCTTTCCTTCTGTCAGAGTGCCGGTTTTGTCGACGACGAGCGTGTCGATCTTTTCAAGGGTCTCGAGTGCCTCAGCGTTGCGTATCAAGACGCCGGCGTGAGCGCCGCGCCCGGTACCGACCATGATGGCCATCGGTGTGGCAAGGCCGAGGGCGCAGGGGCAGGCGATAATCAGAACGGCGACGGCGTTGACGAGAGCGTGAGCTAGCCGCGGCTGCGGACCGATAATCCCCCACACGATGAAAGTGAGGGCGGCCACACCAATGACAGCAGGCACGAACCACGCCGCGACTCTATCGGCGAGATGCTGAATGGGCGCGCGGCTGCGTTGCGCCTTACTAACCAGTTGCACGATCTGGGCGAGCATGGTTTCGCTGCCCACGCGCTCGGCGCGCATGACGAACGATCCGGTGGTGTTGACGGTGGCGCCGATCACTTTCTGGCCAGGCTTTTTGGAAACCGGGATGGATTCGCCGGTGATCATCGATTCGTCGATGGAGCTGGAGCCTTCGAGCACTTCCCCGTCGACGGGAATTTTTTCTCCCGGACGCACGCGCAATCGGTCACCGGGTTTCACGCGATCGAGTGGAATGTCGTCCTCGCTCCCATCAGCGGCGATCACGCGCGCGGTTTTTGGAGTGAGATCGAGCAATGCACGGATGGCCGCGCTGGTCTGACTACGGGCGCGCAACTCGAGCACCTGGCCGAGCAGTACAAGAGTGGTGATCGCGGCTGCAGCTTCGAAGTAGACGTCGGGATATCCACCCATGGTGCGCAACGACGCCGGGAAAATTCGCGGCCAAAAGGTTGCGACTACGCTATAGAGATAAGCAACGCCCGTACCAAGGCCAATCAGGGTAAACATGTTAGGGCTGCGATTGATCAGAGAGGCCCAGAAGCGCTGGAAAAATGGCCATCCGCCCCAGAGGACAACGGGAGTGGCCAGGATGAATTCGATGCGGGGTAAGTTGATGATCAGGCCGTTGATGTTGAGATCGCCCGCCAGCTTGTATCCGAACATGCTGCCCATTGCGATCCCGAGCAAGGGCACGGTCAGGGCGGCGCTGACCCAGAAGCGGTGGCTCATATCGCGCAGTTCGGGATTCTCCTCGACATGCGCAGTAACGGTTCGCGGCTCGAGTGTCATGCCGCAGATCGGGCAAGAGCCCGGGCCGGGGCGCACGATCTCTGGATGCATCGGGCAGGTGTACTCGATTTTGGTCGCAGGCAGCGGGCTCTCAGGTTCCAGAGCCATGCCACAACTGGGGCACGGTCCGGGACCGGTTTGGCGGACCTCGGGACACATCGGGCAAACGTAGTCGCGCTGGTCGGCCGAGGCGGTTGCGTCTGTCGGCTGATCTACGTGGGAATGTTCGGGTGTTGTTGGGGCACCGGTATTTGTCGCAGACGTAATTTGAATGGTTGCGGGGGCAGCTGCCATCGGCATACCGAGCTTGACGAGGCCCGAGCCCTGCCCTTGGGCCGGCTTATTCAGGAACTTCTCGGGATCGGAGCGAAATTTTTCGGCGCATCCGGCGCAACAGAAGTGATAGGTCTTCCCCGCGTGCTCCCAAGAATGTTTGGCGGTGGCCGGATTGACGGTCATCCCGCAAACAGGATCAATCGCGTTTTGTACTTGGTCGAGCGTATCGGGCACAAGTCCTCCAGTGAAAACCCCGGAGCCAGGATCCGCCGGGGATTACGCTTTCACTGAGTGCAGACGCAGGTGGAATAAAAACCTTACACCTCCGATGAGGGATTTTGAAAGCGCCGGAAGGACTACGAGGCCTCATGCGCAGGTACAGTCGAAACATCCTGCCCCGGAGCAAGACCCGCAGATGGTCTGGAGTCGCGACGCGAGCGCTTTGCGCGCGCGGTGCAGGCGGACGGACGCGGTTCCCGGCGCAATTTCTTCGTTGGCGGCGAAGGTTTGGAGCGAGAGGCCGTCCATTTCGACTTCTTCGAGGGCGCGAGCGTACTTCTTGTTCAGGTGAGCCAGTTCGCGAGTCGCGCAGGGACATGTGTTCGGATGGCGGATGGGGTCGGTCGGGTGGTCGAGGGGCAATTCGTTTGCGACGACTTTCGCAATGGTCGCGGAGCGGCGATAGTGGTCGACGATCGTATTGCGCAAGAGGCGATAAAACCAGGCGACCGAGCGCGTGTGGTCGCGAAGCTCGGCGAGGTGTTCGGCGGCGCGCAGGTAGGAAGCCTGCAGGATGTCTTCTGCAACCTCAGGTGAGTCGACTCGTCGACGGATGAAGGAAAGAAAACGTGCGCGCTGATTTGCAAGGGCGCGCAAGACGGAGTCGTCGGAGGCGCGTGTGTTGTTAGTCGCGTCGTGATTGGCGGATCCAATTGGGATTGGGCGGTTGCTGGCCATCGTCTTGTTAGATTCTCGAAGATTGCGATTCGATTGTTGTATCTTGAATGCGCAAACGAAAGGACCGTCATGACCTATTTGGAAATAGCGTTTCGCTATGGAGCGACTCCGGGCGAGCGAGAGATGCGCGCGATCGATGGCGTGCGCGAAGTATACGGGGTTCAAAAGATTACGTTTGATGAAAAAGAGCGGATGGTACGGGTGCTCTTCGATGCGTCGCGGTTGTCGGAGGAATCAATTGCGAAGCTTCTGCGTCAGGCTGGGATTGATTTGCGCGAAAAACTAGCCCTCGCGTAGCAATTGGGGGAGGGCTCGGAGGGCTGACGAAGCATTCGAGATGCGGCTCAGAATGTGGCGAACTTTGGGAAATGCAAAGGGGCGCTCAAGAAAACCTCTGGCCGAAGTTATTCTCTAGAGCGCCCCGTTGCGCGCCACTTCGTCTGCTCTTCCCTATAGCAGATGGGGGACCAATCGGTAAGTCACTGATACTGCATGCGTCTAGGGAAAAGGGCAGGTAGGAATTTCCCCCTGGCAAGCAAGATTTACCCCTGAGGGTGGAAAGGGCCACCGGGCGGATCGAGACGGGCGAGGACACGTCGTTCCAGCGACTCAGAATTCCGGGTCGCGATTGGCAGCGGCCGAATTTTTCAGAGTCGAACATTTCCGTTATAATCTTCGAGTTGCATCCCAGCGTTGCATCCCATCCATTTCCGCGCCCTTAGCTCAGTTGGATAGAGCGTCTGGCTACGAACCAGAAGGTCGGGAGTTCGAATCTCTCAGGGCGCGCCATTTACTCCTTTACTTCACATCACTTGCAAAGCCTCGAAATTTTCCAACTGGGGTGAAACAGGGCGAATCATCGCGATTTCTTGGAAGATTTTTTCCGAAAGGCCAGTTCCCACTTCAGCGGCAACTGATTTCCGAAACATCTCATCTTCCCCGATTTTCGCGTACCGATCCGTTACGGATTTATCTCCGTGACCGATCCAGAACCGGAGCAGATCTTCCGGCGTCCGCTGTTTTCTCAAATACGAAACTCGGTATCTCCGGCAGGCATGGAAACCCCGCAGTTCGAGTTTCAACTTTTTCAGGATCGGATGCAGTGAATCTCGTAAGACATTTCGATCCCCGAGGGGACTACCGTTGCGAGCTCGGAGAATATAGCCTTCCTTCCGATCTCCGATAAAGGCCGTCACCATTGACGCTGAATTTATCAAGGCGTAAGCCGAGAATGTCATTGCCGCCGGAGATTTGAAAATAAAGTTTTCAAAAGCAGCCTAAAAGGGAAAACAGAAAAGCGCTGAGGGCCCGAAGGAGAAGACGACAATGCACAAGGTCAATATTTTCACCCTCCCTACTTGTCACCACTGTCACCACGCGAAGGAGTTCCTTTCGGAAAAGGGAGTCGAATACGTTGAGTTTGATGTCAGCAATGACCGCGACGCTCTGGATGAAATGACCAGAATCTCGGGTGCGCGCAGCGTGCCGGTGATCGTTGGCTGCGAGAACGTAGTCGTAGGTTTTGACGAGCATCGGCTCGAAGCGATGATCAATTGCATGAAAAACAGGACAGACTTAACGCTGGCCGCTTGAGCAACCGATGGACCTTTCGGTGGGGAAACAACACTTTTAAGGCCTGCCAGCAGCCGCGACAAAGTTTATCTTTCCCGCAGAAATCGGATTCCGTATCCCCCACGGTTGGTGAAAAATCTGTTATCGCCAACTAGGTAGTGGGCTAGGGTTGCCCAAGGGGTCTGAGTATCGGTGTCAAGAACGGATTGGTGTCTCCTGGGAAAGTTGCTGTATTCCCGTCTGGGCAGCAACTACAATGAGCGGATGCGAACAGCGGCCGCGATCGTTCTCATTGCTGTCGGGGCGATCGGACTGACAATGAGTGCACTCGTGCTGCTGCGGCTGCCAGTCCCCCTAATTCTACAGAGTCTTGTAGGCGTCATTGGAGCTCAAATGATTCCGGTGAAAGGAGCCTTGTCCTCGCTATTGCTCCTAATCTTTGGAGTCGCTTTGTTGCGGCGACCGTGACATGCGTCTTCCACTTGAGTGAAATCGCCTTGTTACAATTCGCCCGGCAGATGAATCACTTATCGTTCCCGATGTCAGCACTCGCGTTACCGTGCGGCCTTCAGAGCGGCAGCCACTTGCGTGACGCGTGCACCCTGATGCTTCGCAACCTCAAGGTCGTGCGGAGTCGGAGGAGTCATGGTCTGTCCGGAAACCGATGACGCTCCGTAAGGCGTCCCGTGACCCTGAACAACCTTTTCGTGAGTGTACCCGGGTCGGAACAATGATGAATCCCAAATGCGCCATAGGGATGAACAGCGACACAACCGTCGTCTCGTTTCCGCCGTGCGGTCCCGATGTGGAAGTAAAGGCACCAGATGCTTTTCCGTTTAGCTTGCCTTGAAACCACAGACCACCAAGGCTGTCGATGAAGGCTTTCAACTCCGCCGACGTGTTACCAAACCGCGTCGGAGTGCCAAATATGATTCCATCGGCCCACTCTACGTCGGCATGCGTTGGGGTTCCGTACTCGGAGAGCATTCCCTTGCTGCGCTCCGCCCAGCCGGGAACTTTGGCCATCACAGCGGGAGGAACGATATCGGGCACGCAACGGAGCCGGACTTCGGCTCCGGCTTCACGGGCTCCTTCACCGACGGCTTTAGCAAGCGATTCTACGGAGCCATCACGAGAGTAAAACACAACAAGTATGTTTGCTTTAGGAAATGGCATCGACAACTCCTGATGGGAACATTTCCTCTGTCAGAATCGGATCAACGGAACGAAGTTGAGCCATTCTAGTCATCGGTATTGTCATCCCTACTGACAGAATTTCCAGTCCTTCAAGACTGAATGAACCACCACACAGTTTTCAATCGGTCACACTTGCCAACTCCACGCTATTCTCTCTACCTACCTTTAGATATAATCCGCGAACTTATGAAGGAGGCCAACGCATGATTCGCAAACTGCTTGCTACCTGCGATGATTGGACTATCACCCTCCTGCGCGTCGTCATGGGCGTGATCTTTTTCGCGCATGGCGCACAGAAAGCGCTTGGCTGGTTCGGGGGCTACGGCTTTTCTGGAACCATGGGCTTCTTCACCCAACAGATGCACATTCCCGCGGTCTTTGCATTTCTGGCAATCTGTGCTGAGTTTCTGGGAGGAATCGGCCTGATCCTAGGTGCCCTAGGTCGCGTGGCCGCGTTCGGCATTGCCTGCAACATGGCGGTGGCTGTGCTGATGGTGCATCTTCCAAATGGGTTGTTTATGAACTGGACGGGACAACAAAGGGGCGAGGGTTTTGAATTTCACCTGCTGGCCTTGTCCATGGCCGCTGTATTGATGGTTCGTGGCAGTGGGGCGTTCTCTGTTGACCGTGCCCTCGGTGGTCAATCCGAAAGCACTGCCGCAAGGCGGCAGCATAAGCAAGAGGAAGATGAAGCTGTTAAGGAGTGCAAAGTACACGGCCTCTAGGCCTTCTTCTTCTGCCGTTGAGGCTCTCGTTGGCCGGTTGCTGAGCGTAGCTGTTGATCGCACGTTTTTCCCTTTTCGATTTGCTCGCGCGCCTTGAGAGCGCCGACGTTATTGCCATCAACGAAAATGGTGTGCACCGCTTGGATCTTCTGCAGGCGTTCAGTTTTGAGATCAGTTTGTGC
>Ga0126371_10005286_pt1 | contig 11471 bp, 10 predicted proteins | sample PanSoiMetaPlot_4_FD_110145 | JGI IMG/M metagenome (GOLD analysis project Ga0126371, IMG submission 110145) | Tropical forest soil microbial communities from Panama - MetaG Plot_4 | ecosystem: Environmental > Terrestrial > Soil > Tropical forest > Bulk soil | place: Panama | collected 2016-02-17
AAATCGGAAACCGATCTCGAGAAGACCCTGCATCAGAACAAGCAGGGGATGGAATGCGCGATCCCGAAACATGCTGACGAAGCCGCCTCGAGAGAAGCTCCGGCGTGGAAGCGCGTCCTTGCGATCGTGCTTGTCATTGTGGTCATCATCATCATGGTGGTGGTTACGGTCGTGACCTTTGGGGCCGGCGGAATTGTCGCGGGCATCGTCGTCGGCGCCATCGTCGGTGCGGCTACGTCCGCCATGCTCACTATGGCGAGCAATTTGTGGAACAATCAAGACGTCATGAAGGGAGTTGCCCGAGCGGCGCTCGAGGGCGCCATCACGGGCGCGCTAGGCGGCGGCCTTGGTGCCTGGATGGGCGGCGCAATGGAGGCGGCGCAGGTCACCTCCAAAGTCGCGATCTTTGCTGCGAACATTGGACTCGCCGCGGGGCTGGATGTCGCTACGCAATTGGCCAAAGGAGGTTGGAGGAACTTTTCGTTCTCCGAACTCGGCATAACGGCGCTTGTCGCTGCGGTGAGCTTCGGGGCCGGAGCAAAATTTGGAGGCAAAGTACGAGTAAGTGTCGGCCGCGGACCAAGGGGACGCCTCGGGATACAGGTAACCAAAGCCACGGTAGGCGCAGCGCCGACAGCCGGGATCCATCCGACCGAGGCACCTGCACCCGCAGTTCACCCGACAGAAGTCCCGACTCCAAGCGCTCGTTTGACGGAGACGCCGACGCCGGCGGCCCCCCTAACCGAAACGCCGACTGCAGCGGCGCACCCGGCCGAGATGCCCGCGGCTGTGCCCCGTCCGGCAGAGCCCACCCCCACCGCTGCGCCTCGGGGCGAACCGCCGGCGCTCGGCGCGCGCGCAGGCGAGCCGACAACCGCCGCGCCGGAGACTCCGACCATCGAGGCCCGTCCGGCGCCCAAGCCTGCCGACGAGACAGTCCTCGAGAACACGGCCATTAAGAAGAGCGAAGATCTCACGCCCGCCGAGGCGACGGCCGAGCGGGACGCTGCGTTGCGGACCGAAGGCGAGCCGGTCAACGATCCGCCGTTCACCAGGAAGCACGATCTGCCTAATGGACACGAGGTGTTGGAGACGGAAGACGGCACAGCGTTCAAACGCTGTAGTAATGGCTGCGTCGTCTTCGACGGCGAAGGAAACCCGATCGCGTCGGCCGAGCGTCCGGCCGAGGCTGGGCCGACGCCGGCAGCTGAGGAAGAGCCTGTACCGGAGGGCAGCACCGTCGCAGAGGGCGAGACCGAGGAAGTCGCCCCTGCGTCCGATCCCGAAAAGGTCGGTCGCGACGCGTTCGGCTACGACAACGACAAGCCAAGCGGAACGGGAGCCGAACACAAAACCGATGCGCAGATCGACCGAATGAGCGAGAAGCGCATGGAAGCCTATTACAGGAATCGGATCGATCATCCGCCCGAGGACGTCAATCCCGACGCCGTGCGCTACGAACGTCATCGCGCCCGCAGCCGCAGAGGTAATCGCGAGCCAGACAAGCCGGCCGAGTGGGATAGCGAGCGGATCGCTTTTCAGGAGCGCTCGGAAGCCGCCAGGGTCGAGGAGAATAAAACGCTCGATGAGTTGGGTATTCAAAACAACAATCGGGCCAGGGATGCGTCAGGCACACGGCGCGACATTCATGAATTCAGCACGATGGTGCCAAGAGAAAAAGTGGCCCCGGGGAAAGCGGCCAAGCAGAAACTGGTTCCGACACGGCCGGACGGAGTGTCCGATTCACATTACGTCGATGTCAAGAAGATCGAACCCACGACCGAGCGGCAGGTTATCGACGATACTCAGCAGATGCGGGCGGAGCGCATGGGCGGAAAGCGCGGCAAGGGTCCGGATGGCGAACCGCGCGAGCATGCCGTCATCATTGTCAGCGACAAGGGCGAGAATGTGCTTCCGCAAGCGACCCCGAGCAGGGGATTGGCGAGAACCGATTCCGAGATCTATTACCGCGATCAAAAGTCGGAAGAGTGGTTCAAATGGGATAAAACGCTAGCTGGCGGAAAGGGCGGATGGGCCGGTCCGGTGGATAAGTCCGTCGTTAAGGCTGAGCTTGGAGGTACCTGAGCCAATACGACCAGCACTTCAACCAATTAAGGTGAGATACATGATTCGACATTGCAGGATTGTGGCTTACTTTGCGACCCGCAAATCGTTGCGCAAGGGTAACGTCCTGAGCGCGATCCTCGAAAACCTTGGAGCGCATAAGAAGACCATGCCGCGGAGCTGGGGCCATTTTGACCGAGAGCGGAACACCTATGACCGTGGAGCACTTCTCGAAGCGATCGGAAAACTGCGCGGCGATGAGAACGAGCTCTTCATCAAGCGGAAAAGCAAGATCAAATATGAAATCCAACTCACCCTCCGGAATCGGCCGCTCAATCACCTGATCGTCGAATTCGACGAGGATGATGCACGCGACTCCGAAGACTTTTCGCGTATCATGTCCACGGTCGACGATATCGCGGCCCGTTTGGAACCGGAATTCGGTTGCTTGCAGCCAATGATTCCCGACGATCGCTATTATGATCACAACAAGTTGGCTGCCGCCTATACGTTCGGTGAGTTACAGAAAAACGGACCGTTTGGCCTCGCAGCGAGAAACTGGCTTGGCCCTCACATGATGAAACTGTTCGGAGATATCGATTGGGCGCGCTGCGGCGTGAATGTCCGTCGAGAAGCTTGGGGTGGCCAGAGAATTGATCTCGTGGCCGATCTCGAAGCGGCCGAAATCGAACACCTCGTTCAAGCGGAGCAATGCATCAAGGAACTTCTTGCGCCGACAGGCGTGCTCGCCACCTACAACGGACCATTCCACAAAAGAGGCCAAAATTGGCAAGCGATTCCCGAGGGGTAACGTCATGGCTGTCGTGAAGAACCGTCCGATGACAAGAACTGAGATTGAGAAGAAGGTTCAGGCGGCACGCGGACAACGCCGTCCTATCGACGTGAGGGATGTCGAGAAGGTCGATCTCACGGCTTTGCGTGCATCAGAACTCATAGCCAATTCCGTCCATTTCGAGTTCGTCAATCTTACCAATGCTGATCTGCGCAATGGGCGGCTCAATGAATCGATGATGAAGAACTGCATAATCGAACGCGCGGACTTCACGGGTGCGCAACTCGGGATGGCTGCGTTCTACGACGTGAAGGCGGCGCGATCGAATTTCTCTCGTGCCGAGCTCGGATTGGGCAACTTCAACCGCTCGGACTTCTGCGAAGTCGCCTTCGATCATGCTCACTTGAACAAGAGCGATTTCTATCGTTGCAACATGCAAGGCGCAGTCCTCACCCATGTCAGCGCTCCTGGCGTGGGACTGCGCGAGTGCGATTTGACGAGGGCGGACCTCAGCAATGGGAATTTCTGTAAGGCAGATTTTCGCGGAAGCCGGCTTGACAGTGCGAGACTTACGAAGGTGGACCTCTCCGGCGCCACCTTGCGTCCTTGCGTGCTGGATGGAGCGCAGGGCACCGGCGCCCGTTTCGATCACGCCCGCTTCGAGGACAGCTCAGCCAAGGGCGCCGACCTGTCGAGCGCAAGTTTTCGCAATGCGCATCTCAGCGAGACCTCGTTCGCGCGCGCCGTGCTGCGCGGAGCAGCGCTCGATGGAGCCGAAGGGGATGGCGTCGAATTCCGCGGCGCCGATCTCGGCAGGGCGACGCTGGTCGGCGCGCGGCTCGACGAGGCCGACTTTCGCGGTGCCGATCTTACCGGCGCCGACCTGTCGCAGGGCCGTTTTCACAGCGCCGATTTTCGCGGCGCCCTCCTCACTGGCGCCCGTTTCGATGGGGCGGACTGTGAGGGCGCGAGCTTTGACGAGGGAGAGGGCCCGGCCGGTGCAACATCGTCCGATCAAGGGCATGCCGAGTCGCCGCTCGACGCTGCCGCCGAGACCGTTGCGCGTGAGGGATTGGTCGCGTTGCAACGCCTGTTGGGAGCGGGAGGCGGAACCGCAGCCGTGGAGCTTCTCGATCGCCTGCAGCGGGCGATCGCACAACTCGAGGCCGCCGGGGACGAGCCTCCCGAAGCCTGGAAGGTGTGGCTCGAGCCGTTGATGAGGATGGCGAACGGCGAGCAGCCACTCGAGCTCCAAGCAGTGCTCGAGGCGCTCTCTTCGCTGGCGCAACCGCGGCCTCCCGGCAAAGAAGGTTAGCCCCCACCTTGAACGTTCGTCAGGGTTGCCAAGTGTCTCCGGACCCGTGCGCGTGCCGTCCGGCGGAAAACAATAAAAACAGCCATCAAGGGTGAATTCCTTAGCACAAGATTTTGCGTCATGTCTCCCCTCACCAAACCCTCTCCCACCGCCGCCAAGCCCCTCTGCATCGGCATGGCGACCTACGACGACTATGACGGCGTCTACTTCACCGCCCAGAGCATCCGGCTCTACCACCCGGAAGTAACCCCAGAAACCGAAATCCTGGTCATCGACAACCATCCGGACGGGCCTTGCGCATCGGAATTGAAGGCGCTCGGGAACTGGATCGAGGGCTACCGGTACATTCCTTGGAGTCGCACGCCAGGCACGTCCGTTCGCGACATCGTCTTCCGCGAGGCCAACGCGGAGTTTGTGCTTTGCGTCGATTCTCATGTGCTCTTCGTCCCCGGCGCCCTTCGCAAGCTTCTCGATTATCTGGCCGCGAACCCGCAAACGCCCGATCTTTTGCAGGGGCCGCTCCTCTATGACGACCTGCGCACTCTCTCCACCCACATGGAGCCGCGCTGGTCGTGCGGGATGTACGGCGTTTGGGGCAATGACGAACGGGCCGCGGATCCGAATGCACCTCCGTTCGAAGTCGTGATGCAAGGGCTTGGTGTCTTCGGCTGTCGCCGGACCGCCTGGCCGGGCTTCAATCCCCGGCTGCAAGGATTCGGCTCTGAGGAGGGCTACATCCAGGAGAAGTTTCGGCGCGCCGGCGGCCGCGCGCTGTGCCTGCCATTTCTGCGGTGGGTGCATCGGTTTGGCCGCCCTCTCGGCGCGCGCTACGAAAATTCGTGGGAGGATCGCATCCGCAACTACCTGATTGTCGCCAACGAGCTTGGCCGTGATGGCTCCGACGTCGTTGAGCACTTTCGCGCCTATCTCGGAGCGGAGAGCGCCGACAGGATCGTCGCCGACGTATCGGAGGAGCTGCACAATCCTTTCGATTTCTTCGATGCGATCTACTGCATCAATCTCAATGAGGCTACTGATCGCTGGCGGTCGGTGTCGGGCCAATTCGAACGCGTCGGCATCGCCCGAAGGATCCGCAGGTTTTCGGCGATTGCGACGCCAGCCAACTGCTATATCGGTTGTGCGCTTTCGCATCGCGCCATCGTCCACGAAGCGAGGCGTCAGGGATTGAAACATGTCCTCGTGTTCGAAGACGACGTCATCCTGACCGAGGATGCGCCGTCGCACCTGCATACGGCGCTACGCGAGTTGAATGGCCGGGATTGGGACTTTCTGTACCTTGGTGCATGCCGCTGGGAACACAAGTTCCCACTGGTGGAAGGATGCACGCGCCTGGAACACGCGGGTCCGGTCACCACCACTCACGCAATCGCTTATCGCGAATCTTCGTATGACCGCATACTCGCAGAGGTACCGGCCGATGCCCGGTCCATGGAGGAATGGCTCAAGACCCACCACGGCATCGACCAGTACTATGCGTTTTCCATCAATGAGAAGAAGTATCTCCTGTCGCCGGTCATCGCAACCCAGCCGTCGATCCTTTCGCTGGAAAGCGAAAGCGTGAAACAACGGATTGCGCCATGAAGGTTTCGTGCGTGTGCTGTACCTATGGGCGTTTTACCTTCCTCAAGCGCGCTATCGCCTGCTGGCTGAACCAGGACTATGGGCATGCGGAGCTGATCGTCTTCAACACTGCCGAACAGCCGCTCACGCTGGACAAATCGCTGCAGGGCAGGCGGATTCGATTGATCAACCAATCTCGCGACACCATGAATGGACTGCCATACTCCAGCCTCGGCATGGTCAGGCACGATGCGGCGGCATACGCTGCCGGCGACGTCTATGTGTGCTGGGATGACGACGACCTCTATCTTCCCTGGCACCTGAGCCAGGGCGTAGCCAATCTCACACTTTGCGGGCGCGGCGCTTGGATGCCGGCGCAATCTTATTTCAGCGATAACGGTGGTCAAACCTACCACCTTTCCCGCAACGCTTTCGAGGCCAGCGTGCTGGTGCAGACCGACCATCTGCGCCGGTACGGCTTCGACACGAACAAGTCCGGTGCCGAGCACCTTAGCTGGAGAATGGCCATGGTGGCGGACGGTCATCTCTCCGAGGACGACGAAGTGGCGCCTTTCGAGAGTTACGCCTATGTGTGGGGCGAGCCCGGCCACAAGATCAGCGGCGAGATCGACAGCCCGGATAATTTCGAGCGGCACAAGGCTCAATCCATCGACTTTGGCGCCGGTACTGCACTGGTCCCCGAAGACCAGGAGAAACTGGAGACCTTCTATGCCAACATATATGCGTCTAACCCGGTTCCGAGCCTGGGCGAGCGACTGAATAGCTACCTGAGGACGCGCCGCATCGTCGTGGGTTAAGCGTGAGTCGCCTGCGAACAGCCTTGGGCTTGCATGAGCGTCATGGCGCCTGTTGCCCTGAGCGGTCGCGCTGCGCGAGCGGTCATCACGGAGGGTTTGGGTTGGAGTTTGAGGGAGTCGGCATCGGTGTGGTGATTTCGAACCGACTGGCCTGAATAACCAAGTTAGCCAGCAGGTTCGTGACCAGCAGACGGATTGGCGCCAGCAAACGCGCACCCGCAACAGGCGCAAAGGCGCTCTCGACGTCGCGGCTTTCCGCAAGATACTTAGCGAGCGGAGTCGATACGCTATGTCCGGCGATCGGTCTGTAACTCACCGAGCAGACAACAATCGGACCTGCGTAACCCTTGTTGACTGTGATCCGGTCGAAGCGCTTGAATGCCAGCTGTAAATCGTAGCGCTGACGGCCATCAAATACCGGCAGCGTGCGCTGACATGCCTCCTTAGTCAGGCCTTCGCCAGTGTCCTCGGCAGGTATCAACAGCGCACTCAGCGGGTCCAGAATCCCTTGGCGATCTGAATCGTTTACGGGCAAACCGTCGCTGCTTGGCGGCAAAACCGTGAGTTCCGTCACGTTGCCGTTGTCAATCAGCATGTTCACGTCCAACGGATCATCTGGGGAGTTTATCTTGAATACGAAGCTTGTGGGCGCGGGCCGAACCCCGGCGATCGTGCCGCGAGTGGCCAAGTGTGCCTCACCATCCGCCAGCAGTCGGATGGCGCCGCCGACGCGTCCGTTCGCCGAGATCGCGTACGCGGCGCTGCCAATGTCGGCACTGACGGCGACATCGCCGACCTTAATGCGCGCGAATGAGACGACGTAGTCGGCCTGGAAATGGACCTGTGCCTGTGCACGATCGTCGAGCAAGAAGATCGGTGCAAGGAGGGCGGCGCCAACGCAGAGAACAACGTCCCTAACGGTGAGCGAACGAAACATCATTTTCGGTTCGTCCTCCGGGCACCGACGGCCATTCTCAAAGCAGCGTCCATATATTGGTTCAGCATTTGAAAACCTGGCTAGCTTCGATTTGTTCCTTCCTGACGGTAATGTTTGAACTGAGCGGCTGAAGCTTGGTCTTGCGATCCCGTTGATACCACAGACGTTGCATCGGCTGGATTTCTCGCGCCGTTTGCGAGGCGCAAGTCCGGATAGGTTTGGCGCTGACCGTCATCGGAGCGGCGTCCGAATGGACAGGCCCCGATGCGAAAAAAAAGTCGCGTCGTCGCAAGACCTTACGTGAACACAAGGCTGAACTGCGGCAAGGGGGAGGCTAAGGGGCAGAGTCGAAAGGGCAGCGCTCAGAGAACGAATCATACCCAGCCGATAGCAATGCTGAACTAACTGGTACATTATTATTTTTACGCGCCAGTGCTACAGCGGATTTCGATCATTTCGAATCACATCCCGCTGTCGTCGCCGGGCTTGTCCCGGCGACCCCGAGCGTTAAAGCACGGAACGAGCACCATCGAGGTGGCCGGGACAAGCCCGGCCACGACCCGGGAGGAATCGCGGGTAGTTCAATATGACCGGGAACCGCTGTAGTAGCGTTTTCGAGGTTCGAATCATATCGATGGCATCCATCAACCTCATCCTGACGGGCCGTGCTTTAGCGCGGCGTCTCGAAGGATGGCCGCTTGCTCGGCCGTGCCTGTTGCCATCCTTCGTCGTTCGAGAACCTCAGGACGCGCACATCCCTCGACAAGCGCTCAGGAGCGCGCTCCTCAGGATGGGTCGCTTCTATCTGCACGATCTGATTGGTTTCATGGAATCGATCCACTCCTTCGCGGACTCAATCCTCGCCTAGCGAACGTTTCTTCAAAGTGGTGAGTGGGAACTCCGAATGTCATCGAAAGATTCCGCTCGCTGCTCCTCCTCTTGCTTGCACGCGTTAATACGACGTTCAAAGAATTGGCGCTCCGCCAGGTTGCGCGCGAGGCTGCGCGCCGCCCGGAAGTGTTCGCGCGCGGCCTCATGCCTGCCACAGCGAAGCTCTAGCTCGCCAAGCGTGGCTGGGTAGAACGGATATCTGTTCAGGCGAACATGGTCTTCGATCGCCTCGATTTCTTGAAGCCCGCGCGCGGGGCCTTCATGCTGCGCGACCGCAATGGCGCGGTTGAGCGCGACAATCGGTGAAGGATGTATGGTCATTAACGTGTCGTACAACGACACGATGGCCGCCCAGTTCGTGTCCTTGGCGTGGGAAACGGTCGAGTGAGCCGATGCGATGGCTGCCTCGACGTGATACGCGGTCAGCTCAGAATCGCTCGTCGAAAGCTCCAGGAGTTTCAGGCCTTCGAGCACGAGCTTTCGATCCCACAGCGACCGGTCTTGGTCGAAGAGCGAACTCAGGTTGCCTGAGGCGTCGATGCGCGCGGGCAGGCGCGCTGCGTTCAGACACATCAGCGCGGACAGAGCGTAGGTCGCCGATGTCGCTCCGAGCGAATGCCCCAAGAGACACGCGGCGAGACGCATCGCCTCGTGGCAGAGTTCGGCGCGGACCGCGGATTCAGGCGATGCGCCGTGATAGCCCTCGTTGAAAAGCAGATACAGCGCGCGATGGACACTCGGCAGCCGCATCGAGAAGTCTGCCGGTATCGTTACGTCGAACAGCCTCTTTGATCCTGCCAGCACCTTTTTCGCCCGGGTGATACGCTTTTCAACCGCCGCGTGGCTGCTGACGAAGGCGCTCGCGACTTCCCCAACGCTGAAGCCGCACAGAATGTGGAGGATCAGCGCGACCTGCGCCTCCTCGGCCAACCGCGGATGGCAGCATGAGAACATCATGCGAAGGAGGTCATCCTTGATGGCGTTTGGTGCAAAGAGTTGTTCAACGACCGGGGCGAGCGTCCACTCGCTGTCGAGCAGCTGTCCGAGTTCAGGGGCGTAGGTCCGCGCCGTGCGTTGGCGCCGCAGAACATCAAGCGCGCGATTCTTGGCCGTGGCCATCAGCCACGCCGAGGGATTTTCAGGTATGCCGCGGAAACTCCACACCTCCATCGCGCGGCAGAAGGCGTCTTGCACAACGTCCTCCGCCAGCGCGAGGTTGTGGATTCCGAACACCCGCGTCAGAGCCGCGACCATGCGGCCCGCTTCGCGTCGAAAGAGATGGTCGCTCGGCTCCATCTACATGTTCAGAATTCGGATCGGGCGCACCTCCACCGAACCATCGATCTCAAAAATCGGACAGCCCTTCGAGAGCTCCACGGCCTGCGAGAGATCCCTGGCCACGATCAACGTGAAGCCGTTCACGATATCCTTGGCTTCGGCGTATGGACCGTCGTGGACGGTTTTCTGCTTGCCCCTCACCACTTTACCGGTGCCTTCCAGCGGATGGCCGGGGTACTTGATGTGGCCTTTTTCGCTTAGTTCCTTGAACCACGCGACCCATTTTTGCGTGGTTTTCTGCATTTGCTCAGGCGACGCGGAGGTATCTCTGCCACGAAATAGAAATGTGAATTCACTCATGGTCTTCGCTCCTTAGCTCGGGATGACACGCCAAAGACGTTTGAAAGGGGCAACAACGGACATCTTTTTAGGAGCATCAGCCGCCGCGCGCGTCCCTTCGCCATTAAACAGCGTAATCCAAATTGTCGAGGCGTCCATTCAATCTCAGCGTCATTTCGCCCATTCCTTGAAATATCGCAAATCTGGCGGCGGCTGATTCTTGCGGACCGGCATCAGCATGCCGTCGGCGCTCATGAAGTAACTCTCTCTGCCGATGGCGACCATCGAGTTGGTCTCGATGCAGGAACTCTCGGTCCAGCGCGGCCGCGGATTGGGGTTGCGCGTATACTTCTTGTCCACGGTCCACGGCCGCGTCAATGCGTTGTCGAACACCGTGATCTCGTCATGCAGGAGGTTCGGATGGGCCTTGTCGAGGTAGATGCGCTCCTTGAAGATGGACTGGCTGTCGAAATGAAGCGGTAGGCCGGTTGCGTCATAGGCGCGGGGGCCTTTGAACGGTCCACGCGTTTCGACTTCCAATACGTCATAGACGCCGTCGTCATCCTCATCAAGCCATCTGCCGATCGAATAGCCCGCATAGGTCGGCGTGAGGTCCGTGGGCCAGTCCCGTCCGTCGGTGTAGATTCGACGATTAGGCTCCACGTTGCCGGTCAACACATATGTCGTCTTCGCCGTCACGACGATTTCCAATGGCGTGAAAGCAATCGTCATGAGCGGCATGCCTCCGGGCATGCAGCGAATGGCGTGATCGAAAAAATTGCCTTCTCCGCCTTTGGCCTGGTCCGCAATGCTGTCCTCAAAGATCTTTTGATACTCCGGAGTGAGAGGGGCTTTCTGTCCACGCCCCCAGGGCTTTGTCTGGTCGAACGACGGCTGGCCCCCGGCCGTGTAAATGCCATTTCCGGGGTCAAGCACGGCGTTTGCAGGGAACCACCGCTCCCAGGCGCCGTCCCAGTCAGGATACTTGGCGCCATCGGCCGCCTCAGCGACGCTGACGATCATCAAAAGGGCGCTGGCCACCCTAATTGCATAGATCAATTTTCGGCAAGGCATGGTCTCCTCCCCTGAAATCCCGGTCCGACCGGGAGAAGCCCGTTTGCGGCCTGTTTCGATCAGAAATCCGGCTTGTTGGCAGTCGGAAGATGCGCGTCCTTCTCAGAGAAGTAATTGTACTGATAGTCGTGCTCCACATTCTCGGCGCAGACACGTTCGTCCCATGATTGGTTCGCGTTGCGGCCATACGTGATCGTCGCTGACCACGGCATGGTGAAGACGCCTGGATCCTCCACCGTGAATTCTAGTTGCAAGCCCTTGCCCCTGTAGTTGGGATCGATAGCACCGATGCGTGGCCATTCCTTCTCGGCCCGTTCCAGCGCTTCTTTGGTGGCTTCGTAGTCGAGGAGACGATAGCGCTCGATCACGTGCAAGGCTTGC